>Ga0181344_1000051_pt1 | contig 50803 bp, 14 predicted proteins | sample Su13VDMLBDD_FD_130098 | JGI IMG/M metagenome (GOLD analysis project Ga0181344, IMG submission 130098) | Freshwater viral communities from Lake Michigan, USA - Su13.VD.MLB.D.D | ecosystem: Environmental > Aquatic > Freshwater > Lake | place: USA: Michigan | collected 2013-07-15
AAATGTAAAGGCTTCTAGGTATCGACCTGAAGTAAACACTATTTTAAACAAAGAGTTCTTTGAAAATTTTAAAAAGAAACATCCTAAGTATAAAGACTTAGATAACAAGATGCTTAGAAAAATTATTAAAAGATTTAATCAAGTGGTACATCAAACAGTTATTGATACAAGAGATGGTGTTCAGTTACCTGAACAACTTGGTTGGTTATTTATTGGAACATGTCAAAGAAGTAAGAAAGATAATATTGATTATGCCAAATCTAACAAGTATGGAGTAAAGGTAACTAACAATAACTGGGAAACAGATGGCAAGCTTGCTAAAATATTTTTTACAAACTATGCTCCAAAACATAAAATGAAGAACAGAGAGTTTTGGGGATTTACAGCATGTAGAGATTTTAAAAGAGCAGTAGCTAAAACATATCCTGAAAATTGGAATATGTATGTACAGGTTTTACCAAAATCTAAAATTGATAAAGTTTATAATAGTGTACTTTACAAGGATTATATGAATAAAGTTAAAACTCAAGCTTTTAAAAGCTATAATGAATTTGACATATGACAACAATAGGAGAAGCTGTATCAAGAGTTAGAAATGTATTGAAAGCTGTTAAAGAAGATCCGTTCTTAACAGACAGAACTATTTACTATGCACTAACTAAATATGGCCAGACACTTCTTAAGAGAGAGGACAATCAGTTTAGACTAATGAAGATTAGTTCTATATTTAAAGTTTTACCTTACGTAGAACTTATAGATGTAGATAAAGTTGAGGCTGGCTGTATTGGAGTTTACTCTGGATGTTATTTTAAAAGATCAAAAGAAAAACTTCCAACAATATTTGATGGAGCAATGGGACCTATTATACGTACTGTATCTTCAATAGATGGTAGTATAGAGATGTTTAGAACAGATCCTGGAACATGGGTATCAATTACAAGATCAACTACTTTTAAATATAATAAACGCCCATACTTCTGGTATCTTAATGGATACTTGTATGTACCTAATGTAGATTGGGATGCAATTAGAGTTGAAGCTGTATTTGAAGGTAAGGTTGAATCATGTGATAGTGATCCTTGTTTAATAAGACAAGATGACCCGCTACCTTTTCCAGAATATTTATTTTCTGAAATAGAGCAATTTGTAATTAAAGAATTAACCATGGCTATGCAAGTACCAACTGATGGTTCAGATGATAGCCAAAATGTACTTAGATAATGGACTTTAACTATACACTTAAATATAGAACATTTGATCAACTCTTAGAGGATGTAACTATAGACTTGCATACGTTTGCTCTAGAAAATATGATAGAGCCTCAACAGTTAATCAAGCTTGTTAGAAAAGTTAATTATCAATTAGGTTTGAGAATTAATCAAACTAAAGAAGTTATTTTAGATGTTTGTCATCATAAAGTAAAACTTCCTGATGATTTCTACACTTTTAATTATGCACTAATATGTGGTGACTATAAAGAGTTAGTAGGTTATGATGGTTATGCAGGAGGCACAAATATGCAAGAGGTAAGATATACTGATTGGCCAAATAATGTTACAGAGTGTGGATGCCCAAAAGATAATACTTGTTGTTTAGATGGAAAAGAAGGAATATGTATTACACATAATCCAGAACAACCATATGGAGATTCTTCTGTTGTGCCAAGAAGAGTTTTCTTAAACTGTAAAGATGAGGCTTATGAACTTATACAAGTAGTTAATCCAAGTACAACTAGACACTTTAGATATCTCAAACCATTGAGAATGAAAGCTAGTCAAGAAATAGAATGTGAGTGTCCAAATCTTTATTATAACACACCTGATCAAGGTTGGATAAAAAATGGATTTCTTAATACAACATTTGAAAACGGAAAAGTTTATTTAAACTATCAAGGAGATTTAACAGATGACAATGGAAACTTAATGGTCCCTGATCATGAGCTTCTTAATGAATACTATGAGTATGCATTAAAATCTAGAATCTTTGAAAATTTATTTTTAAATGGAGAAGATGTTTCTCAAAGAATGCAAGTTGTTGAAGCAAGACTTAGAGAAGCTAGAAATAATGCAATCAGTTTAGTTAATACTCCAAACTTTAAAGAGATGGAGCAAGTATGGTGGACAAATAGAAAAGCTATGTATGGTAAATACTATTACATGTTTATGAGTCATTCACCAAACAATCCATACATGAGAGGAAATACAAACAATAGAGTTCTTTAATTATGGCAAAGAATCAGGGATTACAAGATACTAGTAAATCTTTTCTTAATTCTTTTACTAAAGGATTAAATAAAGATTCAGATCCTTCATTTGTACAAGAGGGAATGTGGACCCATGCAATCAATGTTGTAAACAATACAATTGAAGGTGACGTAGGTACATTATCTAATGAAATATCAAATGTACTTTGTGGATCCGTTGGTAAGTCAATGCCTAATTCAGTTACTGAAAAATTTATTATTGGTGCAATATATTTATATTCTGACAAATGGATACTTTTTTCAGTAGGGTATAATATAACAGGACAACCAGTAACATCTGAAATTGGATTACTTGAAGAAGATATTTGTAAGTATAGAGAGATTGTACAAGATCCATGTTTAGGATTTGATAAACACTATCTTATATCAGGAGCATCTAGAGAAAAAGAAGATTGTTCTTGGCAAGTATATTGGGCTGATGGATTTAATCCTGATAGATTTTTAAATGTAGGAGATCCTAAACTTTGGCCAACACCAGACTATCAATGGGTGGGTGGGACACTTAATATGAATTATTATTCTAATGGTACGGATACAAATTTTCTTTGGCCTGGGGTACAATGGGAACAAAAATGCACTTTTGCAACACCATGTGAATTTTGTGTAGATCTGCCTAAATTAGATTGCCCTAAAACTAGGATTGCAAGATTAATGGAAACACCATGTCTTAATTTAACTTTAGGACAGTCTGGTGGAACAATGGCAAATGGAACTTACTTTGCTGTAATTGCATATACAATAAAAGGACAAAGAGTTACAGATTGGTTTTCACAAAGTAACTTTCAGTTTATTTATACACCAAATGACTTAGAGGGTTCATTAACTCTTGAAGTAAGTGCAGATACTGAAAACTTTGATGAATTTATTTTAGCAATTGTAGAGGCAACCAATCAACAAACTGTTGCAACTAGAATGGGTATATATTCTACAAAGACAAGTAGAATAGCAATAGATCAAATAAATGTAAGTAATACAACAATTCCTTTAGAACAAATACCAATTACAACTCCAGTATTTGAAACATCTGATCAAATGACAGATGTAAATAATTATCTCTTACGAGTTGGTCCTAAATCTAAATTTGATTTTAACTATCAACCACTTGCAAATTTAATTAGAACAAGATGGGCAAGTGTTGAGTATCCTGCAGATTATTATATGAAAGGCGGGAATAAAACAAATTATCTTAGAGATGAGGTGTATACATTTTATATAAGATGGGTATATGACACAGGAGATAAGTCTGCTTCTTATCATATTCCAGGTAGAGCTCCAAAAAATTTCCAAGTACCTGGAGGAATAGTAATGCCAGAAACTGATTATTTTACAGTTACAAATGATAAAAATGTTTTAGCAATAGATGATCAAGTATTTGAAGTATACAATACAGCTACTACAAGTCCATATCCAACAACTAACGTACCAGGTGCAACACTTGTAAATGGTAAATGGGTTTTACCTGATGGTGGTGTTCTTCTTGCTACTGGAGAAATGGGGTATTGGGAATCTGAAGAAACATATCCAGATAATAGACCTGACATATGGAATTCAAGTACTTATTGTTGGACTGGTCCTAATGCACAAATCCAACAAGGTCAAACATCAGGTGCTTTTGATCTTTGTGGTAAAAATATTAGACATCATAAATTTCCAGAGGACTATATAAATAATAGTGCTACAACAGATGCAATGCATTTTAGACCAACACCAAATTCTGCAACATCTGGAGATGAATTCTTTATAAGAATTATGGGTGTTATGTTTGAGAATATTGTTTTACCAAAAGATCAAGATGGTAATGATATTCCAGGTATTGTGGGTTATGAAATTTTAAGAGGTTCAAGAGAAGGTAATAAAACAATTGTTGCTAAAGGTATGGTAAATAACTTTAGGACTTTTGAATTAAAAGGTGCATTAGCTAAAAACAGAACAGGGTTATATCCAAACTATCCATATAACACAATACAACCAATTGGCTTCTCTACAACCGTTTCTGATCACAACTATAACTATAATGACCCATACATTAAAAATGTTGGTGCTAATAATAATGTAATTAATCAAGATATACCAACTGATATATTTACATTCCATTCTCCGGACACAATGTTCAGAACTCCATACTTATCCACTACAGAATTTAAACTGTACGGATCATTAAATGGATATGCTGATATGAATTTCCAAGAACCAAATGGTCATCCTAAATGGAAGTTGCTTTCTGATTATGTAGTTCTTCCAATGATAATAGCAGGTGTTGCTGAAGCAATTATATCATTACTTGGTAAAAGAGTTGTTAATGAACCTGTCTTAACTTCATATACAGAACAATTAAGAGGAGCAGGAGGAACTGGTGCAATTGATCTTTCAGCAGATTTCACAGGTATAGGTACATTTGCCAGTGGAACAAGTACACCTGGAACTGGTGGTAAAATAACAGATTCTGCAGCGCAAGATAATGCACTAGCAAATATAGATAATGAAATTACAAACAACATTACTGGGTGGAATACTTTTATACAAAATTATTATTCAAATGGTACTGCTGTTACTGATGCATTAACCACATTGGTACAAGGTTATAGTGCAACACAGTATTCAACTAAGTATGATCATTTAATAAGTCTTGTAAATACTAATGCTCAAGATGCGGGGTTGCCAAATTTATTATCATTGGCAGGAACTATTGAATTTCCAAATTGGGCTTATCTTGATCCAATTACAAGATCACTTGGGGCATTAAATCAGATCACATATTATTTTTCAGAAGGTGCTGACATTACTCTAAAAGTATTTTATGCAATCACTACGTATAGACAATATGGTTTACAATTAATAAGTCATGGATATTATAGTTCCATGTCTAAAATTGCAAACAGTGAGATAAAAAGATTTACAACGCAGGATGGTTTCTATATGAGAGATAACATCCAACAAGTTTCAAAATATCAAAATACTGTTACTGGTGTTTATAATAGTTACACTATTAACAACTTACAAAGATCTGATGCTGTTGTATTTAGAACAGTATCTGGTCCACAGTTTTCAGTAGGTGGAGTTAATGTAGGACCTCATTTAATAACATCTGGTTTTCAAGATAAATCATTAGTCACATTAGGCACAGTAACTCAAAATAGTTCTAACCCAGCATTTTTACCAGGCAACCTTCCTAATTTTGATGATGATAAAAAAGACATACCATTTAGTTTACAAATAGCAAGTCATTATGGTGGTATTAAAGCAAGAGTTAGAAATCAATATGGGCAATTAGGTAGTGAGAACCAAATCATAATTACTCCATGTGAACAAAAATTATCAAACTATAATGTACAGCCAGCTGGTTGGATTTGTCCACCAGTAAATGGTCAAAACTATAGTGCTAATGTTATTACAAGAACTCCTATCTTTTTTGGAGGGGATACTTATATAAATAGATATACTGAGAAGAACAACATGATGTTCTTTTATAATTGGTTATATGGACAACCAGATGGGTTTGAATATAATTACTTTTTATACAGTATGATTCCAAGTGCACGCTTTGCTGTAAATAGTGTTAATTATGATACTTCTTATTTATCAGAGGCATTTAATTTTAATTCACCATCTGTACCGGGCACAGGAGCTCTTCCAGGTAGATTTTATAATTTAGATTATGATGTACAAGATCTACTAAACTTAAGAAAATATAATTATGATAATGATACTAGAGGAGGTGTTCCTGGAGTATTCCCATTTCAAAACTTAGTTGAAAGAGAAAAAGGTTTATGGTCAGTAAGAGAAGCTTATTTTTATTTAGCTAATTCTGGTATAAGAGATTTCTTTGTTGAATCTGAAGTACTTATTGATTTTAGACAACAGAGTGAAAGAGAAGGTAGTAAACATTATGATCCATACAGATACACAGATGTTGTTGCTATGTTTGATATGAACCCAGATATTATGGGTAGACTTAGTGAATACATGTATGATTATTCTTTAAGTGTATCAAAACTATATAATCAATATTTTTCGGCAGGTAATGTACAATCTAGATATTATGATCCAGAAGTATCTAAGTTTTGCTATACATATTTTCCAGATAGAATTATATACTCATTACCTCAACAAGATGAAGCAATAAAAGATAGTTGGTTTATATATTTAGTAAATAACTATAAGGAGTTTAAGGGTCAAATATCTGGAGTTAAATCTATTAATAAGAGTGGTATCTTTATTACATTCAAGAACGAAAGTCCTTTAATGTATCAAGGTGTGGATACACTTGAAACAGATTTAAGCACTAAGATTACTATTGGAGATGGTGGATTGTTTTCACAACCTCAGCAATCTGTTTCTAATGCTGACAAGTCTTATGAGTATGGTTCATCACAAAATAGATTATCTGTTATTTCTACTCCTGCAGGGATATTCTATATGTCTCAAAACCAAGGTAGAGTATTTACATATGGACAGGGTCTTCAAGAAATATCTCAATCTGGTTTAAAGTGGTGGTTTATTTTATACATGCCATATCAATTAACTTTAGATTTTCCTGAATATCCTTGGGTAGATAATCCAGTAGCTGGTATTGGTTGTCAATCAGTATATGATAGTTCTAGTGCAATTCTATATTTTGCTAAGAAGGACTATAAATTAAAAGAACAATACAAAGGAAGAGTTACTTATATACCATTAGATAAAAAAGGTTTTGGAGATAACTTTATGCTTGATGGTTCTAAAAATTCTATATATAGACTTGGGGATCCATTTTTATTTGAAGATGCATCTTGGACAGTAAGTTATGACCCTAAGCAACAATACTGGGTAAGTTTTCATGATTGGCATCCAGACCTTATGATCCCTACTAAGGATATATTCTTAAGTACAAAAGGTGGAGGGATATGGAAACACAATTATATCTGTGATGGCTTCTGTAACTTCTATGGACAGCAATATGGTTTTGAAATAGAGTTCCCAATTATTACAGGTCAAACTGTAATGACTACAAGATCAATGGAATATATTTTAGAGTCTTATAGAAGACATGGTGATAGTTGTATTGATCAACATCATGTTCTTGATTATAACTTTGATAGGGCTGTAGTATATAATTCAGAACAAGTTTCCGGCTACTTAAACTTAAACTTATATCCAAAGAATGATGTGAATCTATCATTGCAATATCCTAAGTTAAATGGAAATCAATCTTCTTATGATATATTATTTTCAAAAGAAGAACAGAAGTATAGATTTAATCAGTTCTGGGATATTACAAAAAATAGAGCTGAGTTCCCTACAGGATCTAATTATCCTCCTACAGGACCATTAGTTCCGGGGACAACTATTCTACAAGGTAACTACGCTTCTGAAAATACTTGGATAACATCTGCTGATGGATTTACAAGGATACTTAATCCAAACAATATGGATTATAACAAACCAGATCTTCAGAGAAAAAAGTTTAGACATTACTTAAACTTCTTAAGCTTAAGAAAAGAAAAATGTGATAATGTCAACATGATCCTCAAAATGTCAAATAGTAAAAATCAATATTCTTCTAGATAATGTACAATAAAAAAGTTCTTATTGATTCTCTTAAAAAGTTAGGAAGTGCAAAAGCACCTACTGTAAAGAGAGATATGATAATTGATCCAATGGGTCAATGGGCCCACCCAGGAGAAAATACTAGGATACCCTCTGACCGGATTACAATGAAAGGAGTTAATTATCCTGTCTTAGGTGTATCAAACACTGGACAAAAACAAATGATGCAACCAGGACAAGAATATACATTTCCTGGAGCAGATTATGTTGATGAATATCCACAACTAAAAGGAGGAGGATCTACACCAAAACTTCCAAATAAAAAAAATCCAAGAGCTTATTCTAGAAGTCTTGAAGCAACTAATAGATTGTTTGCAAGACATCCATGGTTTGCAAAACCTAAATCAAGAAAGAATAAAATTTATGATCCTAATTCTAAGTATTATGCAGAAGGTGGAGAAGCAGGATGTCCAGATGGATATGCTTTTAATCCAATAACTGGAGAATGCGTAGAATGGACTCCAACAGTATGGAATTCAGAAGATCAACCAACATCATTTGATCCAATAGGAGATATAATTTATATGAATCCAAATGATAGACCAGAAGGGATGTCAGATGAAGAGTATAATCAAATGTATAATGATCAACTTGAGCATGAGCAATTACATAGATTACAATGGCTCAATGATGATTTAAAAGGGCAAAATAAAACTCCATTAAGAATGCCATCTACTGTGGATAACCAAGACTATGCTGGTGACCACTATTATAATAGAAGACAAGAAGAAGTAGACTACTTACATGACTATTGGAAAAAACATCATCCTGGAGTATCTGAGTTTATTCCTGATGAGGTAATATATAATAAAGAGACTGATCCTGCTATGTATGAACTTCCATGGACAGTAGAAGGGGAAGCAAGAGATTATGAAAATGCTACACGTAGTGGTATGGAATCTTTCTTTCCTAAAAGACAATTTGGAGGTTTTGGTAAAGATCAAAGTTTATCACTTTCACCATATGATCTTAATACTTATATTGGAGCTTCTGGAAATCAAATATATAATCCAGCATATAGCCTTACATATAATAAACCAAACCTTTTTAAAAAACTAAAAGTAGCTGGGACTCCTCTTGAAGTATCAATAGGAAGACCTTATAATACTGATCCAAATAGTTTAACTAATCCATCTTTAAATTTTGGAACATCTTATGGTTATGAATATGTGGATCCTGGAGTACAACAAGGTCCACAACAAGCAGCCGTAAATAATGCAGCTGCACAGTATTTAGGAAAGAATGTTCAGGATTTAACACAATCTGATTTAAATAAATTTTCAGCATATAAATCATTAGGTGAAATTAAAAATGCATATGCTCCAGGAAAACCAATTAATGTATCTACAAAACTTTCATTTTTAGGTAGATCATTTAATGACCAACCAGTTAGAGGTTTTGCATCAATATCTGGTGGATATAATCCTGAAGCAGGTTTTTGGGCAGGAGCTGATGCTGGAGGTTTTGGACTAATTTCAAATAAAAAGCCTAAAACATATTTTGATAGAGGGTTAACAAGAAAAGGAGATTGGGCAATTATTCCTAAACTTTCTTTATTCTCTCCAGCAATTAGACAAAAAGGTATTGCAAATCTGGAACAAGCTGCAGAATATAAACGCTTATTAGAAAAAGATATACAAGAAGGTACTCAGACAGCACAGAAGTTTTATGATACTCAATTAGATAGTCAGAATAATCCAACAGCAACATTTAATGTAAGACCTGAAGTTAAAGGAGAGGTTAAAGTAGGTCCTGGAACGTTAGGAGGATTGATTGGAGCTAATATAGATTTATTAAGTGGTGGTAAAGGTGCTATGGATAAAATTTCAACTAACATAAGTCCATACGGTAAAATATCATATGCTGTTTCTATTCAAGATCAAATAGATAGGGCAAAACGTAAGATGAGAAATATAGAGTTTCCTGATAAAAAACACTATGAAGATTACGTAGAAGAATATGAAAATGAACCTACAGAAGAAACTCCTACAGAAACTGATAATGAAATTAATCCACCACAGATTGAATTAAATCCTAATGGTACAGTAATAGGAAGAGGAGATTGTCCAGAAGGTTATGAAAGACCATGTGAGAAATGTAAATGTCAAAAAATAAAAATGCCTCAAATGTATACAGACAAAAGAGGTACACACTTATTTGGTAATGAGCCTATTAGATTTCAAGATGGTGGTAAAACACCAAAAGATTATCAAGCATTTTTAGATTATTCTAAAACAGCTCCAGAAAATAGACAACCTCTTCCAAGTTATGTATATGGTGACCCAAATGATTATGATCACTATGGTATGTGGGAAGCATTAGGTAAACCTAAGAATTTTGAAGAAGCTCTTCAGATGAATCCTGATTGGCAACCAGATGCATATGATGGTATGTATCATGGGTTTAGTGTTAATCCTGAGACAGGAGTATTTCTTAAATCAGGTAAACCTGGATTAAAAGAAGGTGATACAACATGGATGGAAATAGCAGGACATTATCTAAGTCCAAGAGCTAATGAAAGTACACCTGTATTTGATACTGATTTACAAAGATTTAAATATATACCAAAAGAAGAGGATGGTGGTACAATAGAATTAAAACTTACTCCAGAAGAAATAGAAGAATACAAAAAAGGAGGATATATTATAGAAGATGTAGTAGATGATATTTCTATACCAAAACTTAATAAATTTCCAGGTGGCGGTACACCACCAGGTGGTGCCCTTAGACTTTTAAGTGGTTTAGTAAATACAGGAGATAAAATAGGTAAACTTCATATAGATGATTTTAGCAACTTAGCAAACATAGCTAACTATACAAAGCAATATCCTATAACTTCTCCTTTACTTATAGAAGGTAGTAGTGGTATAATGAAATTAATACCGAATCAACCTGAAAATGAATGGCACTTACTTGCTGATATGCACAACCCAAGAGAAGCAGGTAAAGCTTTCCATATGATTAATCAGGTTTTACCACCACACCCTACACTATTAGAAACAGATAGTTTAAGTCTTGATTCTTTGGCTAATATTTTAAATACTGGTAGAAGAAAAGATTGGGAGGTAGACTATGAAAATGACGTACCTTTAAACTGGATGCATAAAAATAGCACTTTATTTAAAGGATTACCAACTCCAACTAATATGGGATTTGGCTTAGATAATTTTACAGCTGATAAAATGGTGGGCAGATTAAATGAGTTTATAAAATCTAAAGGATTTGAAGATACTGCATATAGTGTAAGTCCTCCAGGAGTTTCTAATATGGCTAGAATATATCTACCAAATTATAAATTAACTAGAAGGTGGGAAGAAGGTGGTGAAATAGATTATCAATTAGGTGATGAAGTAGATGAAGCTACTATGAAAAAATTAAAAAAATTAGGTTATACATTTGAAAAACTTTAGTGATGGCAAAGTATAGAATTACAAGTTTACCACAGTCTTTACCAAAAGCACAGAAAGGATTATTTAATAAGAGAAATAAGATATCAGTTAAGAATGGTGAAGTTAAATTATCCCCAAGGTTATTTGGTAATGATGGTGCTGACTTAACTAATGTTCCACAGCCATCATATTGGAACATGATGGAATCTGATGTAACTGCAGGAGAAAAATGTCCTCCAGGGAAATATTCATATAATGGAGAATGTTTAACTGAATCAGAATATGTTGCTGCAGCAACTGCTGACATGAATAAAATGAATCAAGAGTATGATGAAAAAAGAGCTGCTCGTGATAAAATGTTTCAAGAAGAAATTGAAACACAGAGAAAAGAAAATAAAGAAGAAGCTGATAGATTTTATCAAGATGACATAACAAGGTATTATGAAAATTTTGATAAGTCAAAAAAGACAGACAAAATTCAACCTTTTCAGTCAATACCAATAAAAGATATAACTAGAAAAATTGATGTTCTTGACGAACAAGGAAATCCTGTACTTGGAGAAGATGGTAAACCTTTACAAGAATCATTAGAGGATCAATTGAAAAATGCATTTCTTATAAATAAAAATAAAAATGGATATGCTGAATTATTTCCAAAAGATCTTGTATACAAAAAAATTGTAAACAATGGTTTTCAAGCTGAGCAGTTTAAAAATTATTGGGGACTAGATCCTAAACAAGTTGAAGAACAGTTAGGTAGTGTTATGAAAAGTGCAGATGATATGTACTCTGCACAAATGCAACAGCAAATTTTCAATAAAGCTTCTCAAGAAGGTATTAGTATAGATGAGGCAGCTAAAAAATTATCCGGTGATAAAAGAGGGAATTTAAAAAAATTCATACAACCTACTAAAGATTTGTTAAATGCTCAGATTGAGCAAATGAAAGCAATGGCTGATGAAAAAGTACCTGAGCAATTACAATCAATGTATTATGATAATAGAAATCCTAATCAAGGTTATTCTCCAAAGATAGATTATAGTGGAGAGAATCCAGCAGCTGCATATAATTTAGATTATTATAATACAACAGGTAACTGGGGACAATTCCTTAAAGACTATTCAGATTATAATAAAGAGTTAAATCCTCTTTTTAATAATGATGCTGCTTATGCTTTTTATAATAAAGGCAATCAGAAAAATGAAAATATAAATATACCTCTGTCAGATAGAACTGGTGATTTAAGTAATCAGTTACAACAAATAAATCAAGATTTATTATTGGGTAATAAAGCTGATGCTGGAGCTAGACTTGAAAGAGAAGCTGCAAGTAAAACCATATATAAAAATTTCTATGATCAACTTGGGAATGAAATATCTGATGCAGGAGCACCTTTTATAAATACCTTAATAAAAGAAAAACTTGATGCTGCTAAAGATAATCCAAAAGCATTTTTAGATTTACAATCAGCTCTTCAAAATGGAAAACTGATTACTAATGAAGAATTAGAAGGTGTCAATCAAGATGCATTGAACATGCTTAAAAAACAAAATGTTCAATATGAAGAGTCAGCTCCATTAATGTATGATACAAGTGATAAGGAATTAACTACGTCAGAAAAAGTATTTGATGTTTTAACTAATCCTTTTGATGCATTTAAAGCTTCTAATCAAGGTGGCTTAAGTAATTTGTGGGACAAATCAGGAAGAAGTCTTAATGAAAGAAAACTTTTAGAAAGAAATTATTCTGGATCAGACTTTGGAGTAGATAAAAACAATCTTGTTGGTAATGCACTGAACACATGGAATCCAATGAGATTTGCAAGAGATGTAGATTCTGATATTGATAAAGGAGATTATGCATCTGCAGGATCAGAAGCACTTGAGTTTGCTACTCCTTTTATGTTTTCAAAAGCAGCCAATGCAGCTAAATTTGCTAAAGATGCAAATAAACTTTTAAGCTTAAATAAGGTAGCTCCTGGAACAAGAGCTTTTGTAAACTCTATGTTTAAATCAGCAGACCCATATTTTACATATGAGGCAATAAGACCAGGAGGAAATTTTGAAAAAGCATATGATGCTTTTAATCAAAATGAAAATTTAGAAGGATTAAAACAAGGAGTATATGGAGCTTTTGGTATGTTACCTGCTTTAAAATCCTTAAACACTTTTAATAGAGTGGATGATTTAAATTCATCCGGATCTGTTTTAAAAAATATAAGTTATAAGAAAGGTGGGGAATTACCTACTTACCAAGGACCAATCAGATCAATTGTAAAAGCAGTTGCACCTATTGTAAAAAATGCTGCGGGTTATACTGAAAGAAGAAACATTGTTCAAAGTCTTAAAGACTTAGGTTATCTAGGTCCACAAACTATGGGAATGGATATGTTAAAAGCAGCTAAATCAGATGAGGCTTTAAATAAACTTATGAAAGCTGCAATTGAATTTGATAGAACAGGTTATAGGCAAGTAACTGGAGATTTTAAACCTATGGGAGAGTTACTTGGAGGTTTTGGTGGTGGTAGAACCTATGATATGACTAAACAACATTTTGGAACACCAAGAAGTGAGATTGAAAATATGAGATTAGCTAACATTGATCCATCAGATCCCACATCATTAGGTGCATATCAAGCAACTCATATACCAATGCAACAATATGGATATAGAGCAGGTATGCCAGATATGTCAGGTATGGATGGGTTATATCTTGCATCTCTTCCTGAAAAACAATCCTATGGGCCATATCAATTTAAAGTAGTACAAGATTTAGATTTTGATTCTGGAAATTGGCAAGATTGGTATAATAAATATGTTTTAGGTAAACAAGCTTTATATAAGCCAACAGGTAAATATTCTGGAGACTTAAGAAAAGACCTTTCACTATCAGATATATATTTTAATGGTATGCGTCCAGAAGGTACTGGATTAAGTATTAGACAATGGGTTTCTGGTAAAGGTAATCAAATTGGTACTATAGATCCTAACTTTCCATTTACGGACTTACGAAATATGAGTGCCGAAGATTATATGGAAATGGAAAAATATAAACAAGGTCTGATTGATAAATATAATACAGGCTGGAGAGGTGAATATAAAAACGGTGGAATGCCAATGAAATTAAGTAAATCAGAAATTAATAAGTATATTAAAGGTGGCTACATCATTGAAGATGAATAAACTTTATAAGTTTATTGATTAAATTTATTTTTAGTATATTTAATATATAACATATCTTATGAAAAAATCTGTTAGAATAAGAAAAGCTCTTCCAGGAGAAAAACCAGGGTATTATAATAAGACAGCCAAGTTTTTGAAAAAGGCTCAAATGGGTGCTGAAGTTTCTTCACCAAGCATGGATCCACAAAGAATAAATACAATATATACTAATGTATATACTGCACTAAAAAATGATTCAACTCCTGATATTGTATATAGCTCTTTAACAGGTCAATATGCACTAGATCAACAAACAGCTTTAATGATCATTAAGTCTGCAATGGATAGACTTACAGAAGAGGGAGTAATTGATCCAGATATTTTAAAATCTACTTCTCAAACACAAAATGAGGAAAGTAATCCTAGTGAAACACAAGATAGAGAAACTCAAGAAGAGTATGCTGCAAGAATGTCTGAAGATGCTGAGAATGATGAACTTGCAATGTCTGATGAAGGTTACTATGATGAAGAAGAAGCTGCAAATAATACTAATTCTAGTTTAGAAACTGAAGAGGATGAGCAACAACAAGCATTTAGATATGGTGGTTATTTTCAAGATGGTGGTGGTGCAGAAGATTATTCTGATTATGTTGATGAATCAAATCAAACATCTGGGTCTAATCAAAATGCAATTATAAACCAATATAATACTGTTGGTAAAACTAAAATGGAAAAACCTTTTTCCATGGAAGATTTAATTAGCATGACTCCAGGAACTCAGGATGATCTTATGCTTACAAATTTGCAAGACTATGTCTTACCTTATAAACCTTTGTCAAGTTCATTTAGTCCAAGTGGTCTTCCTGAAGCTCAATATGGTGGATTACCAAAAGCTCAAACTGGACTTGAGACTGTAGTTAATGCTGTTGCTAAAGGACCTTATGATTACTTGAGAACAATAAGTCCTATGACTAACATGTCGGCATTAAGAAAACTTATGCCACTTGCTACATTAACTGGTAAAGCTTTAACTAAGTTACCATATGTTGGATCTAAACTTCAACCACAATTAAAAACTACTTTTACTCAAAACAGAAACCATTTATGGGAAGTGTTAAATGGTGCTCAACCTAAACCTGGAATATTCAGTAACTTGGGTTCACGAACTAATGCTGATGGTAGTTTACAAGTTGATAGACTTTTATTATATCAAGATGATATAAAAAATATTATTCAAAATATTGAAAAGAATAAAAACTCTGAATTTAAAATAGGTGACTTAGGTACATTTGCTCAACAAGATGGTTTAGTAAGTGGTGTCTATCCAATGGACACAAAAATAATCCCTGGTGTAGATGATTCAGGAAATAAATTTTTTGAATTCAAACATACCTTTGGTCCAAATCAACAATTGCCTTTTGGTACAACACCATCTAAAGCAAAAGAAGTAACTCTTAGAAATAGATTTTATTATAACACAGGAGTTAATCCTGAAACAAATGAACCTGTCTTTGATGTGTTTGGTCCATTAGGTGAACCATTGCAGTTAGGTACTAAAACAAAGTATGCTGTAAAGAGACCTTTTGGTGCATCTGTATTGATGAATGAAGCAGATACATTACTTCGTGATCCTCTTACAGCATTTCCAAATTATACAACAGGTTTTGGAAAAAATCCACAAGGACCTTTTACAAGTAAAGTAGGGAGAACAGATGTAACAGAAATTGCTCCTGCTACTTTTGATAGATTAAGTGCTCGTGGAAAAATTGGTAGAGGTATTGAAAACTATGCTTTAGGAACTTGGTTACCACAGGCTTTTGGATTGGGTAATCCATTAAGAACTTCTCCTAAAAATGTTGAAGCTTTAACATTACCTGTTCTTGGTTATACTAATTCTGCTTTAGGTCCAAATGTTTTAAATCCAGCTTTAGAAAGTGGAGTAGCAGAAGATATAAGAAATGCAACTGACTATAATTATAGAATAGGACGTAATGCATTACTTGGTACAGGAGCTGCCGGATACTTAGGTTATAATGTTTGGGATTCAATTTATAATGCATGTCAATGTACTGATCCTGCTGGTTCAAATTATCAAGCACCAGATGAGTATGGTAACTGCCCATGTAATACAGATGTAGGTGATAGAAGAACATTAGATCCAACTGGAGTTCAAACAGAAGAAACAATACCGTCAGAGCAAGTAGAGGTTGTTCCAGATAGTATGAGGTTTTTGACAAAGCAAGGTTTACTTCCTACTAAACAAAACTATTACAGACTTAAAAATAAAAATAAAAGAACCCAGCCTGTAGATTATAAGAAAGGTGGGCAACTTCCTAAATATCAAACTGAAGGAGAAGTTCGGGCATTTGAAACTGCATTGGACATGTATAATAATTATAGAGCAGGTAATTATTATGGTACCATGAGTCCTGGAGCATTGAAAGGAATGTCTCGTAATATACCTAATATGCCAGAGTGGTTAGCAACTGAACAAAATGCTCAAAGATTAATAAATCACTGGCCAACATATGCAGAAATTGCTGATGCATTAGAGATACAAAGGAACATATTAAATAATACATATGCTGCTGAAAATATACCGACACCTCTGTGGAGACAAAATTTAGCTGCTAATAGATTAGCTAGAGAAACAGGACAAGTATTACCAATAAATTCAGCATTATCACAATCAGAACCAGTAAGTTCAGGGTTATCACAATCAGCTATGGATATTTTAGCTGCACACAATGCTAGATCAAATCCACAATCACAACCAACATTGCCTAGGTTAAATGAGATACCCTATGATGACTTTATGAATTTAAGTCCTGAAGCACAAAAAACTTTTTCTCAACAAGTTAGATATCCTTTTAGTGTAATAAGTGATAGTGGTAAAATTTCATTGAAGCAGCATTATGATGAGCCAAATAAATTTTACTTCTATGCTAATATGGAGAACCCAATTGAAGCTGGTAGAACAATGTTAAAACTTGGAGATCTTGCTTTTCCAGCTCCAAATCCTGAAATAGAGGAACCAACTAGTTTAAGCTTTGACTCATTTAATATGTTGACAAACATGGGTCGAAGAAAAGATTGGCAAATGACTCCTATTGGACACATAGGTGCTAATAGCATGGCTATGCATAGTCCTTTAAAAGATCAAGTTCGTTTTACTAAACATTACAGTAGAGATGAAATAGAGGATATAAGACGTATTTTAGATAATATGATTGCTGAAAAAGGTTTGATAGATCAATTTGGTGATAGAGCAAGGATGAAAATAGACATGAGTCATTATGGAGATCCTAACAATCCTAGAAATCCTTATAATTTTTACTTCCCTAATTTTAATTTAAGAAGAAAATATAATCAAGGAGGTATAACAAAAAAACAATTTGTAAAAGCACTTACTTCAAGATTTGAAGATGGTGGACAAACTGATCCATCATTAGGTAAAGGAAATAGAATGGATACCCTTACTAGTGAGGTAGAAGCTAGAAAACAAATGTTTAAAGGCAAACTTAAAAATAATTCTAACATAGCTATTTCACAAGAGATTTATAAGAATGCTCAAAGTAATCCAAAGATTCTTGATCTTTTAACAAGAGATGGTTATAAAGAAAATCTTGCTGGAGATCAAGAAATGCAAACTGCACAGTATGGTGGAATGCCAGATTGGTATTCTGAAGCTAATGGTGGTTTTGTAAATATGGATGCTGAGAATCCTTTAGTAAAGTTTCTTAGTGGAGGGAATGAATCTGAATACTATGAGCCATATGATTTGCCAGAAGCACGTAATGGTATGGGTATTGGTAATGCACCTTCAGCTTTAGAAATAAAAGATTATATTGCAGGTGCCCAAGAGAATATGTTTAATCCGTCTAATACTCCTGATATAATTAAAGAAAATTGGGGGAAAAGAACTACAAATAACTGTCCTCCAGGATCTGTATGGAATGCAGAATATAATATGTGTATTCCTAAAGCAGCTGTACATTTTAATCCAAGAGTTGTAAGAGGAAAAAGTACAGCCAGAGATGTTCTTGTTCCTTGGAACCGTGCTATAAGTTATGCAGGATCATGGGCTAAACAAAAGTCATCACCTTATTACTTAGGTACTAATAATCCTTACATGGGTCAATTAGGAAAACCTGCTGCTTCATATGTTACTAAAAAAGGAATGTTTGGTCAACCAAAAAAATGGATTGATATCTATGATGTAAACAATACCGGACAACCTCTTGATTCTTTTGATATAGAGCAGATAACTGGTCTTAATTCTAATAAACAAAAAAGAAGACAAGTTAGTCCTGAAAGTCCTAATAGAAGAGACATGCTTGAACAAACTGCTAGAAATCAATTTGGATTTTCAGAAAGTGAATGGCAAGATCAAAGTAGAGACAGTAGAAGAGACATGATGAGAGATGTAAGATCTAGTCAAGAAAGATCTGGTGGTAGAGAAAATAGAGAGAGAAGTTTTGCAAAAATGAGAGCTATTGATGCAGACAGAGATCCTAGAAGTTTATTTGCAAGTATGAGACCTGCTGAATCAAATAGAGAACGTAGAAATCCATTTGCAGGAATGTTTGCTAAAAAAAGTCAGTATGGTGGAGACTTAAATGAATATGGACCAGGTGGTATAAATGATCCTTTTGAAGGAGGTATGGGTATTAGTCCATCAGGTTTTTCAACATATGGTTATGATACTTCTGGAGCTCCAATGAATAATCAAGTACAGAACTTAAATGCACCTGCAACTGATTTTAGAGATACCACAAATTTAAATAATGCTATGTTCCAAAGAGCTAACCCTGAAAAGAGTTTAGTTGGAGTAGAGAATAAAAGAAAAAATATGCTGAATTTTGACGGTGAAGCATTTGATAACTCTATGAATGTTGGAGTTAGAACTTTTTTAAATGTATTTGATCCAGAAAAGAAAACTCAGTGTGGTCCAGGAACTACATGGAATTCTGATAAACAAATATGTGAACCAGATAATGCAATGGATATTTATGCTACTTCAACTGAACGAAAAAGAGGAGACTGGGGTGATACAGGTTCTAAAGCAGGATACTTTAGATACGATGACACAGGTGCTAATGCAAGTGGTTATTCTTCATTTGGTAAGTATGGTGGATATATGCAACCTGGGGGATTTGTTGAAGATGATTACTATTTACAAAATGATATGATGTATCCTTCAGAAGGTGAAGATACTTACATGTCAGATGAACAAATAAATGCCTTCTTAGCTGCAGGAGGACAAATTGAATATTTATAACTTTGTATTATGTACCGTAGAGTAAGAATTAAAAAATTGCCACAGGCAAGAACTGGTTACCAAGTTCAAGGAGCATTAGTTAATGATGTACCTGCAATGGGTGGAGCAGATTATAATGCATATATTGGTGAACCAGCTTTAAAAGAAAGTAAGTATATTAAAGCTGTTCCAAGAGATGAAGCTAATTTGGAAGCAGAAGGTGGTGAAACAGTATATGGGGACATCAATGGTGATGGAATGCCAGAACACAAAATTATTACAGGACCAAGACATGCTCAAGGTGGAGTACCATTAAATCTTCCAGAAGATACTTTTATTTTCTCTGACACAAGAGCAATGAGAATAAAAGATCCACAGATACTTACTATGTTTGGTAAAGGTGGTACTAATAAATCTTATACACCAGCTGAGATTGCAAAACAATATGATGTACAGAAGTATAGAAAAATTTTAGAAGATCCTAACACAGATGCAATAGAAAGAAAAACAGCTGAGTTAATGATTAAGAAATTTGTTGTTAAGCTTGGTTGTCTTGCACTTACTCAAGAATCTATGAAAGGATTTCCACAAGGAATTCCTGCAGTAGCAAAACCTTGTATGGAAGCTAGAGGTTTAACTGAAGAAGATATTCTTCCTAGTAAAGAAATATCTGTATTGAATGATCAGTTGAAAAAACAAATGGAACAGCAACAAGGTGGTGGTGATGAAAATGCACTTGAAGAGGCAGTGGGTATGAATCAAGGTCAACCAGTTGCAGAACCACAATCAATGTCTGCTCCACAACAACAAATGCCATCTCCAGAAGAAATGATGATGTATGGCGGTGGTTATAGAAGATTGAAAAAAGCACAACAAGGCATGGAACAACAAGGGGGCATGGGAGAAATAGTACAAGAAGTTTCTTCTGCACTTCAAAGAGGAGCTGATCCTTCTCAAGTTGTTATGAGTTTATTAGAAAATAATATTCCACCAGATGCAATTGTTCAAATCTTTGCACAACTTGGAGCATCTCCTGAAGAAGCATCAGGATTAGTACAACAAGTAATGAGTCAAGGACAAGGTGGTCAAGAGCAAATGATGGCTGAACAACAACCTATGTCTGAAGAAGAAGCTATGATGATGCAACAACAACAGATGCAACAACAAGCTCCTCCAATGGCACAATATGGTATGTCAATGGGTGGTTATGATATGCCATTCTTTGATATTCCACAAGCAGCGTATGGTATGCCTATGGGTGCAGGTATGTCTCAAAACTATCAAGGTAGACCAAAAAGAATTCCTGGATCAGGTCCTATTACAGCTATGGTTAAAGCTCAAGATGGTATTGAAGTTAAAAGAGGTGATTATGCAACTGAACAAGAATTTCAAAATGCATTAAGAAGAGCTTATGTTCAATCTCAAAGAGGTAAGCAAAAAATATATGTAGTTAAACCTGATGGTACAAAAGTAGAACAAAAGGTTTCTGCTACAGGACATGATACGTATTCAGGTGCTGATCTAGATAAATGGAATGGTAATCAAGTTGCTGCTGCTACATATGAAGCAATGTCACAAACTTTTAATGATCCAAAAGCTAAAGCTGCATTTGCAAAACAAGTAAGATCAACCTTAGTTGATAAAGAATCATATAAAGGTAAAACTAAATATAATCCTGATGGTACTCCAAAACCAGCTAAATATTCTGCAACATATCAACAACAGTTTGGTCAAGATCCTGCTACTTTAAGTGATGATGAGATTGTAAAGAATTATCTTAGAATGCAAGAAAGAAACTTGAAGACTACTACTTATGGACAAAAGATTTTTGGAGATCCTAATTTACCTTATGGATCATGGATGTATAAAGATGGTACTGGAGATATAAGAGCTTATGAATCTACTGGTGATGCAAAAGGAGATAAAAGAGGTTTTAAAGACGTTGTAAAAGAAGCAAATCCAAATCTTACTGATGCCCAAATTCAAGAAATGTATAAGAAAATTAACTCTAGTGGATTTACTTCTTTGGAAAAAGTTTCTGCAGATATGGGATTACCTATGACAAGAGTCGCTGGTTCAGGTAAAGCATCTAATCCATATGATAAAGAAGCATATTTGCAACAAGCAGGGTTTATTGCAGCAGATAAATTAATGAAAGATATTGATGCTAATCCTGGTAATTATGATGAAGATACACAAACTGCTTTATTAGGTATTACAAGTTTTGCAGGATTTAATCCATATGGTAAACAAACTGGGTATAGTGATGAGACTGGTATGGGAGTAACTAATATTTCTCCTATTGATGCTTATTATACTAATACTACACAAGATGAGAAACAAGCTCACCATGGATTGAAATTTGAAGATATACCTGGGGATACACCTGGTGGTGAGTGTCAATGTGAACGTGAGAAATTAGCTGATGGGTCACCAGATCCTACATATAAACCAAAAGATGCTCAAGGTAATTGTACATGTCAACCACCACAGCCTAAAAAATGTCCTTGTCAAAAATCTGATGGTACTGTTATTGAAATGACTGCTAATGCAGATGGAACATGTCCTCCATGTGAAGAGGATATGGATATAGATATACCAGGACCTCCTGCTGAGTGGTGGTTACAGGATACTATTAAAACTACTGGTGCATTTGGAGATTTAATGGGAGCTAAGAAATATATGCCTTGGTCACCATTTGCAAAACTACAAACACCAAGACCAGTCTTTAAAGATCCTACAAGAGAACTTGCTGCTAATGATGAACAAGCTAAGATCCAGACAGAAGCAATGGCACAATTTGCAGGACCTCAGTTTACTTCTTCAAGAGGTACTTCTACACAAGGAAAATCAGCATCAAATGCTGCAAACATACTTGCCAGCTATAATAATTTTAATGTTCCTATAGCAGATCAATTTGAAATGAAAGCTACTGATATTAGAAATCAGGAGAGTATGTTAAATCAAGGTATTGCTAAACAGTTATATGATGCAAACACTGTTGCTAGTCAACAGTTTGATAATACCAAATTAGCATTAAAAAATAATTTTAGAAATTATTATACTGGTGCAATAACTAGTAAATATAAAACAGATGCTTTAAATCAAATGTTTGAAAATTATAGAGTGTCTCCTGCAGTAGGTGGGGAAATGGCTTTTAAAGGTTCCCAAAGAAAACCTAGCCCTACAACAGGTGGTGATAGTGGTTTTGCTAATAAACAAGAAGCATTTAAATGGTGTAAAGACAATGGAGATCCAAATCCTTCAGCATGTGCTCAAAGAATGATGCAAGGTAATACAAACACTCCAAATACAGCAGATGCAAATATGGTTAATACTATGTATGGTGCATATGGTGGGCAAATGATGGAAGATGGTGGATATGTTTACGTTAATTCATGGCTTCCATTTATAATGTAAACTTTATAAGTTTATTAAACTTAAATAATTTTAATAGTTTTATACAAAGATAAATTATGGCAACGTATTTACAAGGAGTCACAGATTATATACCAGATTATCAGCCGTTCCAACCTGACTTAAATTTCTATGGAAATTTATTACAGGCTAAACAAACACAATATGATAGTAATTGGAAACAATTAAACAATGTATATGGTCAATTATATGGTGCTGACCTTACTCATGATTTAAATATCAAAAAGAAAGATGAGCTATTAAAACAAATTGATTTTAATTTAAAAAGAGTTTCTGGACTTGACCTTTCTTTAGAGCAAAATGTTAATCAAGCTATGCAAGTATTTAAGCCTTTCTATGAGGATCAGTACTTAATGAAGGATATGGCTTGGACAAAAAATTGGAAAAATAAATTTGAATCTTCCAATGCCCTTAAAAATTCTCAAGATGATAAGCAAAGAAAACAATGGTGGGCTACTGGTATCAAAGGTCTTGAGTTAAGAAGACAAATGTTTAAAGATGCAACATTAGATGAAACTTTAAACATGGCTAATGCTGAGTACACTCCTAACGTTAATGATACACAAGAATACTATGACCTTGCTAAAAAATTAAATGTTGGAGCTGTTGTGCAACAACCAGATCAGTCTGGATTATACCTAGTAAGAAAAAAGAATGGGGAATTAATTTTACCTACTCTTCAACAATTATTTTTATCTGAGTACTCAAATAGACCTGATATACAAAGTAAGTATAAAGAAGAAGCATTTGTTGAAAGGATGTCTTATGCATATCAAAATAAAGATAAGTTTGGTAGTACACTTGAGGCAGAGAAAGATTACATTAAAGCAAAGTATGATTACATTAAAAACTATGCTGAGAGAAAAGATGCACAAGCAAAAGATAATTTAGACACTGCTCAAAATCTAGTTAATAATCTTGAAAATGATATTAAAAGCGGAGATGTAAATCCTCAACAAAGTAACTATGGTAAATCATTGTCTGAATTATTTAGTGTAGACCAAGCAATTGCACAAAATGCAAGTAACTTAAATAATCAAATAAATGACAAACCAAAAGAAGTTGAAGATGATATACTAAGTGATTTAGAAGTAGCAAGACTTAAAGTTGATGCTGGGTATGCAGCAATTGCAGCAGAACAAAAAATTATGGGTGCTGCAAATGATTATGCATTTGCAAACTATGAAGTAGAGTATAAACCTAATGCTGTAGGTTTAGAATATCTTAGACACAAACATGCACAACAAAGACAAACTCAATCTCACCTAGATAGATTAACTGAGATTCAAAAGCAAAATGAAGCTAAGATGTTTCAAAAAGCAGTTGACTTTAACGTAGCAAAAGGGTATTGGTCTTTTAAACAAAATGGAGAATTAAATATGAATCCACAAGCAAATGGATTTAATTTAGATTTTCCAGTGCCAGGTGGTGTTGGTTCAGAAACAGAAGGTAAATATACATTTGATGAATTGCAAAAAATGTCAAGAAATCAAATGCTAAGTGGAGCTGTAGAAGGTGGAGATCATTTAATGAAAACTATTCAATCTGGTATTTCAACCGGATCATTCTCTGCTGCTCAGTTAGCTCAGATTATTTTGAACTTTAATCCAAATAATAAGTTGGCAAATAAAGTTTTAAATCAAGGAAAAGCTGGTAGTACTGCTTCAAATAAACAGTTAATGAAAGAAGCATGGAATGGTATATGGACTGAGTATAAGAAAGATAATAACGGTTACATAAAAAAACTTGCTGATTCAGGACAATTGTGGGAAGTTAATACCTATATGCAAAATTGGGTTTCTCAACATCAAGGAAGTAATGTTTCAAAAGTTTATAATACAGGTGAAGGAGCATATGAATTACAACAATTAAAAAGAGTTGATGATGCTTTACTTGAAATTAGAAATAAGAACTATGATAACATTAGAGCTAAGTTTGAAAAAGATCTTACCTTTATTGTAAATAAAGTAAAAGCTAAAGACCCTAAAGCATATGGAAATGTTACACCTGATAAAATAGACAAGGCTGTTGATATTATGATTAACAGATATGTATTAGATGGTAATGGTCATACTGAAGAATTTAATAAAATTGCAGATCAAGTTGACAGAGAAGTATCTTCAGTACTAGGATTTGACATTGGTAAAAACACTAATAGAAAAGCAGGAGGTAAATGGTATAACTATGTTCTACCTGTTACAGCTGTTGGAAATTATTTAGGTGATGGAAGAGAAGATAGTTACGAGACTGCTTCTTGGGTAAGAGATGTATTTGACCAGTCTTTTGATGAACTTACTAATATGGATCCAGATAACGGTGGTCTCTCATCTTACATTCCTGGCACATCTGCAAAAAAAGGAAAAGATAATGTTTATGGCCTTAAGTCTGAAACTGGTATGATGCAAGTAGCTCCTGGTATTCATTGGGATCCAGGAAATCAATCTGCGTCAGGAATGTTTACTACTATCTTAGGTACACTTTGGAATCAAGATAATACAAAGTATAGAATTACAACAGAAGGTAATTTAAAACCTGCAGATCCAGATGCTAACCCAGGTATTGATCAGTCTGAAGCACTTGCAATTGTTGCTGAACTTAAAAATAGATTGAATAGTGATAAAGAGTTAAAGCCATTCTTTATAGGTGCAACAACTGTCTCTATGGAAAATGAAAACTTAGGTTCAATGAAATTAATGGCACCAAGAGAGGTTATTGAGAAAGTCATTAAAAGTATGGATGGAGGTGATGAAAAAGCTGTTAAAGCTAAGATAGATAAGATCTATCAAAATGGTATAACATTCATTGCTCCTAAAAATACTTGGGCTGGTAATAAGTTGTATAATAAGCAGTTCCCAACTCCAATGGAAACTTTATTGAATCAAAAAAGTTATGAGTACAATGATCCTAATGGAACTGGTAGATATACTATAGAGAAAGTACCTGGATCAGGAGACTATTTAGGTAATGGAGTAGCATATAAATTAAATCCTGACGGAAGCAAAGTAGACATTCCTTTTTCTTGGCCTCTTGATATTAGAAGTGGTAAGAAGATTGATGAAAAAGATAGAGAACAATTTATGATGTTTCAAAAGCTTACTGCATTAAACTTTGATACATATAAAAGAATCCATCAGTCGGGTGATCAAGAAGCACTTGCAAAAGCTAATTCTAATTTTGGAGGATTTGTAAATAGTCCTTTTTGGAAATGGAAATAAATATTGAGTGATGATAGAAGAAACATTAAATTCAGCAGAAAATATTAATAATCAAGAATCTGCATTTGATAAATTAATAGCACAAAATAATGAACTCAATCCAGCAAGAATTGAGCAGCCTCTTGCTCCACAATTAAATTGGAGAGATAACTTTATTAATCAAACCAATTATATAAAAGATAATACATCTGGGATATCAAATGATTATTCTCCATCTCAGGTGAAAATGTCTCATGCTAATGGTGAAACTGCAGGTTCATTTGAAGCTGTAATGAATAAAAGTTTAGCCAATATAAATAATCTAACAGATCAGGGATCATATGTACAGCCGTATGCTTATGATGCATCACCACAGGGAGCATTTAGAGCTAAATATAAGGCTTATGGTCAGGAAACTTATAACAAGCTTGGATTCCATCCTTTAATAGATAATGAAAGTTGGTATAATCAGAATACTACTTTTGGAGATGACTTAACAAAATGGGCCACACATGCAGCATGGCCAATGTTATCTAAAGGATTTATGGATCCTATTAAATCTTACAAAAGTATAATTGACGGTAATGGTCTATTTAATGCTGATGAGCAAAGTGCAAGAGACTATGAATACTATAATGCAATTGGAGCATCAACAAAAGGTGGCCTTGGAGGGTTTACTGTAAATTTATTAAACTCTGCATCTTACTCAATGGGTATTCTTGTTGAAGGTGCTGTTGAAGGTGCTATCATTGGTGGATTATTTGGAGGTGGTAATGTTGCTACAGGTGCATTAGAAGGTAGTACTACATTTTTACAAAAACTAGGAAGCCTCCCAAAAGCATTAATAGATAGTGCTAAAGGAACAAAAAGTTTATTGGGTGGTGTAAAAGAATATTCTAACTTGTCTAAAGCAAAAGAATTGTTTGGTTCTGCTTCAAAACATTTTGGAAACTTTATTAATCCATTACACAATACAGCAACAGCATATCAACAACTAAAGAACACAGATAATATTACAAACCTTGCTAGATCAGCAACAACTGCTGGAGCACTTTGGCATGATATGATGGCAATGAATTTAGCTTTGTCAGAAGGTAAATTAGAAGGAGGTTTTACAAGATATCAAGCATACGATAAATTATATAATGAATATGTTGCAGAGAAAGGTATTACACCATCTTTAGAGCAACAAGAATCTATGATGAGGCAAGCATCTAAAGGTGCTTTTTGGAATACTCTTTTAAATACAGGATTAATTTATTACTCAAATAAAATTACATTCCCATCTATTACAAATGCAAGTTTTTTAAAAGGTATGCCAAAATTTGGATTTGGAAATACTGTTACTAATGTTGGTAAAGATTTTCAAATCATATTTGATCCAGGTAAAAAAGCTTTAGAAGGGGCATTTGCAAAACAAAGAATAAATTTTGTTAATGCAATTAAGTCATTAGCAAAGCCTTCAACATATGGTAAAGTTGGTCTTAACTATTTTAAAGCTAATGTTGTTGAAGGTGGACAAGAAGTAATGCAAGATGTATTACAAGATACATTTCAAAACTACTATGTAAATACTTATAAAAATAAGGATGCTAGAAACTTCAGATATGGTACAGGACTATTAGGTGATGCTATAGAAAAACAATGGAGCTCACAAGGTCTTGAAACATTTCTATCTGGTTTCTTGATGGGAAGTATATTACAAGGACCCGGGTTTGTAAAAAAATATGCTACAATTGGGTACAATGATTATCTTAAAAAAGATTCAAGTTATAAAGAATACTTAGATCAAAGAGAAGAATTAGCTGATACTGTAGTTGATCAGTTAAACACCATGTATAAAAATGGTCAGTACTTCTTTGATACAAGAATTAATAACTATGCTAATCAATCTTTAGTAGCTAATGTTGTAGATAACCCAGATGAACATACTACAAAAGAAATAAAAGATTCTGAGTTTTCAGCATTTCAATCTGCAGTATTAGGGTCTCTTCAGAATGGAACCTTTGATATGTTCTTAAAACATTATGAAGGTTATAAACAAGCATCTGCTGAAGATATTGAACAAGCATGGAGCCTGGCTCCTGGTCAAGGGACAAAAGCATTAGAAAGATTTGATAAAGCATTGGAAAATGCAAAACAAATAAAAGACCGTTGGAACACTGCCAAAGAAAAAATGAAGTTCCAAGTTAATGTTGATGATTATGAGGAAGGTACAGAAGAGAGAGCAATGGCAGATATTTATAACAGAGCTTATAACCAGTCTCTTTATAACTATGTCTTTCTTCACAATTCCTTTGATGATAATACTAAAAGATTATCTAAACTATATGAAGGTTTAGCATCAATATCTGTTATACAGAATTCTAATTTCTCTGACTTTGTTGGATTAACAGATCCGAATAGATTGACAAGAGAAATAGAAATGCTTAAAACTGAAGTTGAAAATTTAGAAAACTTTAATACTTCTGAATCACTTGAAGAAGCAAGTAAGAAGAGAGAACTAGTTGAGTTATATTCTAAGTTTAATGAAAAACAAGAGGCTCTTGTAGAATTGTTTATTGATAAAACATTGGGTGAGAACAATGTTATTACAGGTAGACTGAATGAAATTAAAAAGAGAATTCAAGAGTCAGATGTAACTTTAGAAGATTCTGAAATAACTACTAAAGCAATTGAAGAACTTATAGATCAATATGACTCAGGAGAAACAAATGAGTTTATTGAATATAAAGAAGCTTTTGCAAGTTTACTATATGGTCTAGCAGATACATCAGAAAAAAGAATGAAGCTTGAACAAGAGATTCAAAATAAAGGTGGTATAGATACTTTATTTACTGATCTATTAGACACGCACATACTTAAAAATGAGAATGCAAGTTTAATACAGTATGTAAATATGCTTTCTAATCCAAGAGAGTTTTATGAGCATCTGATGAGAAACTTCAAGTTCATGAAAGATCTCTATAATAATAGAGAAGAGATAGCAAAAGAGATTGTAAATCAAGAGATTGAGGCAATTGAAAATAATACTTTATTGAATACTCTTGCTGATCAAGGAGTTTATGTTGATTTAGATGAGTTTGCAGAATGGGTGAAGAATAGAACTTTACCGGAGAAATTTATTGATAGAACTAATAGGAGAATTATTGATAAAGGTTCTGTCTTATATGAAGATTACATTGGTATATTCTATAGAGCAGCTGAGCTTGCTAGTAAGAAACCTGCAGGTGATCCATTAACTCAGAAACAATTACTTGATAAAAGAATTGAACAGTTAGAAAATGATAGAGCTGATGCTTTAACTAAAGAAAAAGAAAAGTTTGATGCAAAATTCCAAGAGAAGTATGGGATGACTTTAGAGGAGTATCAAGCAAAAGAAGCTGAAAGATTAGCTGAAGAAACTTTAACTGATGAAGAAAGAGCAGCTTTAGAAAAAGACAAAACACTTTTATTAAAAGCAATTGAGAGACTTGATTCAGAAAACTATATAGAAGTACAGGCTGCAGCAGAAGTAATAAACTCTGATATATTTCCAAATCTAAATATTAATGGGGTTGATTTCTTTGCAGAGCAAGAAGAGATTTATAAAGAAGACGAAGAAAAAAGAGCATTAATTCAAAGTTTATTTAATAAATATGATGCTGAAGATCCTTTGGATAAAGTAGATGCTGCACTAAAGTCTCAAATATATGGAGCATTTGCTAGTGCTAGAATTGCTGAAATTGAAGCAGAGTTAGCTAAAGAACCAGCAACTCCTACAATAGATGTAGAGAACACAAAAGAATACTTAGCATATCAAGAAGCTGTAAATAAAATCAATGATAGATATGATGCATCTATCTCTGAAGTAAAAGAAGACTTTAGAGAAAAGGGGATAGATGAGAATACTCCAGATGAGTATACAACTAAAACTGATTTTGCAGATTTTGATCAAGAATTTCAAGAAGTAATTACAGAAACTTTTGATACATATCTTGTAGATGTTCTAGGAGAAGAGCTTGATATTAAAACAAGAAATCCACTTGAGTATGAAAGGCTTAGAAAAAATTGGTTAGAAACTCAAACCAGTTTAATAAGTCAATTTAATCAAGAGGCTAAGCAGATAGCAGCTGCCAAAGTTAAAAAACTTGCTGAGCCACCTCAGTTAAAATTTGCTCCTGCAAAGATTGATGGTACTACACCTACTTATGTTATTGCAAGTATGATAAAGAGACTTGAGTCTTATTTAGAAAAAGGTGAATATCCAAATCCAACAAATGCTCGGGAGACAGTTCAATTGACACCAGAGACAATTGCTATTATTAATGAAGACATAGCAGCTTTAAATGGTTATTTGAATGCTAGAGTTAGTATGGCTGAGCCTAGAAATATTGCAGAACAAACAATGCAAATTATTCAAGAGAATATTATAGATAGACAAAATGAAATAGTTGAGTTGTTTGATGAAGATGGTAATGTTATTGGTAGAACATTTAAGGATAGAGGTCCTAATGACCCAGTACCAGACCGTACAACTTTAGTAGCAGAAGAGGTTGAAAATAGTATAAAACAAAAAGAACCTTTTGAATACCAACCAATTAAACCTATCATAGATGAAGAAGGAAATGTTTTACCTTCTCCTGTTGAGAATTTATATAATCAATTTTTTAATGATCCTGAAATAGTACCTGAAGATCGTATTAGACTTTTCATGGAAGCATTTAAAAAAGAAGTATATAGAGGTAAGAGAGCTGGTTGGAAAGAATTTAGATATCAAGAAAAACTTGATGCTGTAGAAAATTCATTGAAGACTGTAGGTACTTATGACAACTTAAGAAAGACTATTGAGAAGTTTGCATTTAAAGAATCATCAGATGCTGGAGATTATATTGATAGCTTAATAAGAATTTTCTTAACTCCTAATGCAGCTACTAAATCTAATTTTAGTGAATTTACTTTTGACTCTACAATAAGTGTAAAAGGTAGACAAATTAAAATATCAGATATAATGTCTAGAAAGGCATTTGATAAATTGTTTGGTCCTGTAACACCTACAAGCCCAGGTGGTATAATCACTAAGTTTAGATTAGGTATTATAGATGGTACTTACAGAATTTTATCTGAGAATGTAAAGCTGTTTGATAAATCACTCAGAGATGGTAGAGGGGTTACTGGGGAAGTAGATTTACTTCTTTTAAGAGAAGATGGTTCTGTAGCTATTGTAGACATCAAAACTAAGACAGTTAAAGAACGCAATGGTGTTATGGTAAGTGGCTGGAAAGATTTTGCAAATCCAGATGCTTTATATGAAAGCTCAATATACTTTAGAGCACAACAATCTATATATGGATATCAGTTTTATAACAATACTGCTATTACTCCTGATCTTAAGTTAATGCCATTTGACATGATACTAAGTAAAGAAAAGGTTGGCTATATAGAAGATATTAATTTAGCTGATCTTGTTGCTCCAGGTCAAGATACAATTGATTTAGAATACCTTCCTGAAATTGAAAATTTTGGCATAGTTAAAATCAAACCAGAAATTGTAGCTCCTATACAACCAACAGAAGTAAAACAAGAAAATAGGGGTATTCCAGAATCTGATCCTAATGAAAATACTATTGGTGCAAATGTCAATAAAGCTGTTATGTATAACGGTAGACTTGGGAAATTAGTGTTGATGCCAAATGCAGAGTTTGGAGTAGAAGTTACTGTTAATGATAATATCACAGGTTTACAACTTACCCTAGATGCATTACAAGCAAATTTAATTGTTGAGAAAGGTGAATTTGGTAATAAAGATCTTCTTAAAGAATTAGAAAAAGAAATTGAAAGAATTTCTAATGCAATAGAATCAAGAAAAGGTCTTACCGAAGTATTCCCATTAAGATATACTGATGGTAAAACTGTTTCTAATGGACTACTACCTTTGAGTTCTGTTGGAGTAAGTTTAATTATACCAATAGAATCTATTGGTCAGGTATCAACTATAAACAATGAAATTGTTAATGCAGCTTTTTCAAACAAAGAAGAAACTGTTGCAACAATAAATGGAGTTAAATATGATGTTTTAAGGGACGGTTCAGGTAATATTACCATGCTTACTTACATGACAAATGATGAGGAAATTGGTAAAATTAACAAAAGAGTTGGTGAGATATCAAATACTATTTCAAAACTCCGAAACTCAGTAGCTGCTGAACCAGGAGGAGTTAAAAAAGATAACCTTATTTCAAAAATTTCTCAGTTACAGGAAGAAATAAAATTATTTGATGGACGTAGAAAATCTTTAATAGATACTAATAAAAAGATGTATCTATATGGGGAGAATGCAAATAACTATATTTTTGCATTAAATAGATTACCAAATAACTTCCAGAGACTTACAGCAACTGCTACTAAAGCAAATGAAACACAAGATCTTAAGTCAATTAGTAATTTATCTACAGATAGCACTATTGCAGATACTATTACAGAAATACTTTCTGATCAGTATCCAGATGCAATGGATAAATTAATTGATGGAGATACAAAGAGTTTAACATCTAGAGATCTTCTTAACATCCAATTATGGATAGAGGATTCTGTAGAAAGATTAAATCAGTTAGGTTATACCGTAATCAATAGGGGAGATATAGTTGAAGACATAACAAATCAAATTAATGCCCTTAATGATATAAGAAATAATTTAGAATTAATTAAAATAACTAAAGATGGAAAAATCTTCAACTACAAACAAATCGCAGAAGTCTTCTCAGAACCAGAAGTACAGAAAAGGACTAGTGTATCTAAGAATGATGTCACTACCAGAAAACAAACAAAAGGAGTTCCTAGATCAGCTACAAGAGAGGAATTCGAAGCACTTGTTAAACAAGCAAGGGAAGAAAATCTAGGTGACGTCTTTACAGAACCAGCAGAAACAAAAACTTCTTCTAAAGCAATAGAGAAAATAATGTCAGCTACTCTTAGTAATATTGAAGAGATATATGAAACAGAGTTTCTTAATGCTATGGCAAATGGTGAAGATACAACTGGATTTACTGAAGCATATGATACAAGATTAGAAGAATTAAAGACCATTGTGTCTTTACAAAATGTAGAAGTAGGTGAATATCTTATTACTAAAAAGTTTATCTTTATGGGCCCAACTAAAGTAGGTGCTACTGAAATAGCCATTGTGACTAAAATAGATAGTGATAACGTGACTTTGAAGAACATTAAAACAAATGCCTCTAGAGTCTTTACAGAAGCAGAACTTGTAGAAAATTTTGAAAAAACAACTATGGAAGCAACACAACCAGAACCAGAAACCCCAATTACTCCAATGGATGTTGAAGATTCTAAAGAATCTAAAAATACAATTAAAGATTTACAAAATGATGCTGATGCACTTAACAATGCTAAAGAACAATCAAAAGCATCTGATAAACAATCAAGATTTAAGAAATTAGGAAACAACTCAAACCTGTGTTAAAATGGCATGTAGTTTAAATAGAGAACAAGTATTAGACCTTTATGAAGTACTTTATGGTGAAGTAATAGATAGAATCAAAGATTCTAATTTACCTGCTATTGATATTAATCAATTGATTAAGGAAACTTATAATGTTGTAAATGAAGGTTCTGGAGATCCAGTTAAAGCATTATTGTATGCTCAGGCTATTCCTGATGTGTTTCAAATGGTTGTACAAGATGAAGAAGCAAATGATTATTTAGTTGATAATAATTTTGATTTTACAGGTTTGGCAAAAATGAGAAAACAATTTGCTGATCTTGCTGAAGTAGGTAAAGCTTTAGCTGAACCAAAGAAAAGCAAAAGTGAAATAGATGCAGAGATTCAAGAAATAAACAAATCAAAAAAAAATTTCTCACCTAACATAGATGTTGATCCACAAATACTTTGGGCATATAATGAAGAGAATGGTGCTAAAGTAAGTAGTGTTTGGACAACTACAATACAAATTGCTGCTGCAAAAAATCCTGAAACAGTATCGGAAGAGGAAAGAAATATAGTTATTCCAGAAAAACAATTATTTTCTGATGTAGTAAAAACTATTGCAAGAATTGCTAAAGAAAGAACTGGGGATGAATCAATAGTATATCAAGGTAGAGCACTAACTCTAACAGCATTGCTCACTAAAAATATAGATTTAAATCTCCTTACTACAGATGATAGGACCTATATGGAGGATAATCCTGATGATAATGGAATTACTGCAGTTATTACTGACCAAGATGGTAACTTTATATACTTTACAGAAGAAGGAAATATAACTGATAATCCAGAAGAAGGACGCATTGTTTATCAATACTTAAGAAAAGTAACTGATATCAATGGTGAATTATTTATAGGGAATCCACGAAATAAAGAAGAAAGAAAATATACTTTAGTTGATCCAGAAGTTTTAGCTAAAAGACAAGTTGAAAAAATTGAAGAGAATGGTGGTGTAGTATCTGATGATCTTTATAAGTCATTAGTAAAACAATATACTGAAAATCAAGTAAGAGAAGTAAACCAGCTTTATAAACTTAGACAGTTAATTGAAAATGGTACTGCTAGTCAAATCATTTTACCAATTACAGGAGCAACATTTGGTGTTGCACCAGCTGCAATGAAAAGAGTTACTCTTGCAGAAGCAGGTATAACAGAACCAGAATTAAAAAATTATACTGGAATTACTACTGGAAAAGAAAAAGGTAATCAATTTATAATAATACAAAGATCAAAACCTGGTGGTTTAACTGCAAATCAAAAAGTTTTTATTGACAGATCTGATATAGATTCAGTACTTGCAGATAAAATTGCAACAATACTAACCACTAAAGCTTTATTAAGAGGTAAAGAGCTTACACCAAAACAAAGAAAAGCATACTTTGAACTTTTCATAAACAATGCTGTTCCTAAAAATGCTTATACAAACCGTGATAGGATTACAGTTTCTGCTTTAGCAATCAATAACATTGAGACATTAGTTGTAAAACTAAATGGTAAAAAAATTGAAGACAATATTCTTTATACAGAAGAAGGTAAAAAATTAATATTGGATCATTTACTTGGAGTAAGTAATACTGCAAGACCTAAAAAAGTTGCAAGTGGAAAAGAAGAAGGCTCTGCTGGATATTGGCCAGCTAATGTATCTTATAATAATAGTTATAAAAATAAAGATTTTACTGACTATACTATTAGCGGAAATACAATAACAGAAACTCAGCAAAGTTATTTTAATGCAATCAAACCTTATATGGTGGTTGTATATACAGATCAAGCATTAGCTGAGGAAAAAGGACTTAATGCATACATCAATTATGTAATACCTGAAGGTACAATTGATAATGAAGGAGCAGTTCCTCTTTACAGACCTAAGACACAATCTAGACCTACTACTAGAACAAAAACTGATATAGAGCAAATTAACCCTATTGCAAAAAGTCAACCACGAAATAAACCAACAGCTACATCAACACCAAGACAAGATTCTGCATACACAATTTCTATGAAGAATCAAATTCAAGAAGCTGGTGGGAAAGTTGAAAATTATAAAAATGGTTTAAAACCAGGTGAATTAGCAGAAGAAGTTAATTTATCAGAAGAGCAAATAGTACAATTTAGGGCTAATGCATTAGATGCAGATCCTAATATACAAACAACTACACCTGCTACTCCTCTAACTCAAACTGAAGCAAGAGAAATTAGTACTCAAAACAATCCTGCAACAAGATTAAATTTATTTGCAGATGTACTTGAAGGGTCATCTAATAGTGCTTTATACAGAAGAGCAGAAAGAAATGGTCTTGACAGAAGTAAACTTAGAAGTAAGTTTTTAGATAGAGTATTTACATCTAAGTCTGATAGAGCAGCTGCAGAAAAATGGTGGGCAAATTCACCTTTAAGTAAATTTATCACTCTTGAAAGAATTACTGAAGTAGTAAACTCAGATGCATTTGCAACTTGGTCGGGTTATGGTATTACATTATATGAGGCTGACGGTGGTACTGCAGTAGATCTTTATCATGAAGCATGGCATGGTTTTTCTCAGTTATTTTTAACTAAAGCTGAAAAAATTGATATGTATGAGAAAGCTTCAAAGCTTCCTAAATACAAAGGATTAACTTTTTCTAAACCTGAAGACTATGAAATAATAGAAGAAGACATAGCAGAAGAATTTAGATCATATGCTAAATCAAAAGGCAAAAAGGCAACTAAAGGTTTCTTAGAAAAGATCTTTGACAAGATTTATAAATTCTTGCAAAAACTTTTTGGTCGCACTACAAAGAAAGAGGTTGCTACTAATCTTCAGGATATTGAATCTGTAAAAGAAATGTTTGACAAACTTTACAGAGCTTCAGAAAATCCAGAGATACTTTCTAATCTAAAACCAGCAATAGCTAATGATATGTTTGGGAAACTAAACAGAGCAAAAACTATCAATGAGAATTTTACATTAGAAGAATCTAAAAAAGTAGCAACTGCTATGGATTCTATGATGGCTGTTATTTTTCAAAACTATAACAAAGATTTTAATACATCTGCGGCTGCAATTAAGCTTTTAAAAGACCAAGATTATAAAAAAGATCTTTACAGAGATATCTATGAAAGATTTGAAAAACTAAGAATAGCTTATCTAGATCAAGCAGAACTTAATGTTGATCTATTAGTTGATCCAAAGTTTGTTGAGGAGTATGAGTTATTGGATAAAATTACAATGAACTATGGCAATCTTACTGCTTCAATTGAGGGAAAACAAAAGAATAATGTAATTGCTTATCACTTAGAAAAGTCTAGATTCAAAATTCTTAGAGACCAGTATGAAGAAATAGAAGATCCATCAAATATTGAAAAGAGTAATCTTTTTATAAAAAATGACGGTAATACTATCTCTGCTAAACAACTTGCTAGTATAGAAACTATGATGTTACTTGCTGGTATTTTTAAAGTAACAAGAGTAAATGGAGAAGTTGTACAAAATAGAGAAGGTTTATTTGGACTTCCTGAATTACAAGATGTAGATATAACTTGGAATAGACTTGCTAAAATACTACAAGGTTCATTTGATGAAATGGATATGTATGTTAGGATTTTTGAAAATTCAGAAAACTACCCTGAGCTACAACAGTTGTCATCACTTTTACCTAATCCTTTTAAAATTTTACAAGGTCCAGAATACTCATCTAGTCTTGAGTTTGATTCAGAAACAAATTTCTGGCAGGATTTTAAAAAGCCAAGAGTACCTTATATACAACTTAACTTAAATAAAGAGGTATTCAAAAAAGAAGATGCTTTAAATAAAGTATATGAAGCAAGATTAGCAAAAGCAAACTTTGATGTTTATCAAGTTGTACAAGATTGGAAATCTAATTTTGCTACAGCTGATACCACTATCAATCCTTACATAGTAAAAGATGATAAGTTTGATATAAACATACTGAATACTGCCAAAATAGTTTCTGATTTTGGTGTAGATGGTAGCTTTAATTATACAAAAGCAAATGAGTTTCTTAAAGCAATAGGTATTGTGTTAGATCAATCTAGTACTGCTATACAATCTATTATAAATAATACTAGTATTCCATTTAGCACAACATTTGGTGTTGATAGAATGTATGAGATAATCAAAAAAGTAAACAAAAGCACTTCACCGGATGCAATAAGATTTAAAAGAGATCCACTTACATACTTGTTAAATGGCCTTCCTACTTCTTTACGAGATAGTGAAAAACAAAGTGAAGATGTAAGAGGTAGACTTAGAGCTCTTGCTGAAATCCAAAATGAATTTTCAGATAGCTATTCTAACTTTAGTGTTCAGACTCCTGAAGGAAATAGAGTTTGGGAACACATGGTAGATAATACTATTACAAGAATAGTTACTGCAATAAATTTTGCAAAAAACTGGGAGGAGTTAACAACTGATGAGGCTGATCCTAATGGGAGATTTAAACATATGAGATGGTTAAATGAAAACAATAATACGTTTTCTCCATTCTCTAAACTTTTAAGATCTATTTTTGATCTTAATCCAATGTCAACTACCTATGGTGAAAAAATAACTGATACTAAAATTACTTTGCAAAATGTTGCGGGTACACAAATGGTTAGTTATAAAAATGAAGGAGGTACATCTACTGCATCAATGGATGCTACTAGTAAATTTTTACAAGAGTTCCATACAATGTTATTGAGTGGAGTTGAAGAATTTATGAGACACGCGTCTAAGAATACTGCAATGGGTATGTCTGTTGATGGGGAAATTAAAACATACAATGGTAAAAAAGCCACTAGACTTTATGTTGATGTAGAATCATTCTTATCATACTCTGATGGAGAAATCAAAGGATATGATATCATAGAAGGTTATATAGCTGCAGAAGCAAATAGAATTGTTAGGTTTAAACAAGACATTGATAAGTTTAAAAACTATGCAGGTTATAACAGAAAAGTAAAGAGAAAAGACGGAGCTAAAACTCCAGTAATGGCAGGTGAAGCATTTACTGCATTTGATGATGTTTTATCACAGGATGTACAGGCTGAGATATATTCTATCTTAGATAAAGCTTCTGAAAATCCATTAACTGTTTTTAATTTTATTACTGAACTAGATAATAACTTACAATTAAGAGATAAAATTAGAAAAGATGTAGCTCAATATTTTAATCTTGATACAGATGAAAACTTAGCAAGACTTCAAAAAGCTAAGTATGTTGATGCTGGATTAATGAATAGAATTAGAACTATTAACAATGAGCTTACAGATGATGAAATAGAACTTGCTTTAATGAAAGCATATACTTATAATTCATTCATTCATAAAATGGAAACTGTAATCTTAGCATATGGTGATTTAGTTCAATACAACCATGCTAAAGAAGAGTTCCATAAAAGAAATGCTGGTTTAGGTTCTGGTGGTAGAGGTTTCCGTGCAGATCAAAGAGCTCAAATATATCTTAGCTCTTTAAAAAATTACTATGCAGAAAGAAGAGGTTATGAAGTAAGGAACTATGATGGTACTCTTAGAACAGCTATCATAAAAGAGATGGCATTCAACTCTGTAATGTATAAAGAATACAGAGATCAAATTGAAGAATCTTTTTATGAGAGAACAAAGAATAGAGCAGAAGCAAAAAAATATGCTGATAAAGCTGCATCTGAATACTTTTCTGATGATAAACCACAGATGAAAATTGCTGATGGTCAAGGTATAATTTCTTTTGAATGGTATAGAATTCTTAAAAAAGCTGAAGGTAACTGGAGTGATCAACAAGAATTACTTTATAGAAAAGTGTCTTTAGGAGAAAATATAACTGCAGAAAATGTAATAGAGTTTTTCCCGTCATTCAAGTTACAATACTTTGGAAATATTGAATCAACAGGTTTGCCTGTAAACTCATTCCATAAGTTTTCACTTGCTCCTATTATTCCTGGAGTTGCAAAACCAGGAACACCAATGTTTGATCTACATGAAAAAATGATGAAAGATCAAGTAGACTATGTTCTATTTGAATCTGGATCTAAAGTTTCTCATATTGGTACTGGTGATGTTATATTAAATTCTGATGGGACTTTTAATAAAGATTCAAAATTTACAATAAACACAATATATGCTGAGTTCTTAAAAAATCAAACAGAAATTAATTCTAGCTATAAAGGAAAGTCAATCTTCTCTACTCAGTTAAGAAAGTTAATTCTTGAAGGTCTATATGAACAAGGTAAAATTAAATCTACCAAATACAAAGACATTACAGATAAAAGAGTAAGAAGATACATAGACCACGTAGAGGAATATACTAATCTACTTAAGTTAGAACTTCTTGAAGAAATGGGCTATGTAGAAACAAGTCCAGGAGAATATAAAGCAAAGGATAAAGCAAGTACAGCTAAGCTTTTAAATATGATAAGACAGAACCTTGAAAGAGAAGATCTTTTAAGTGATGATCTTATTGAGTTTATTGATGTATATGATGAATCTGGAGAACTAGAGCATGACTTGTCATTCCACCCAGAGGCTGGTAAAATAGAAAAGTTATTACTCTCTATGATTAATAAGAGAGTTATTAAACAGAAAGTTACTGGAGAACCATTAGTACAAGTTTCTGTAGGAATGTATGCTAATCAATTCTCTCAACCTGATTTAAGAAAGGCAACAAAGGATGAAATTAAAAAGTGGGCTTCTACAACATATTTACTTCCTACATACCATAGAAAATCCAATGGATATACTGCGGCAGCAAAAGTTATGATTGCTATGCAGGGTAGTTATTACAATCTCTTTAATCTAGAATATCAAGATGAAGAAACCATTGGTGTATACTTTGAAGATGGTAAGCTTGATATGGATGCATCATTAGCTAGGTTAAATGAAAAAATAAAAGATGATGCTTGGTTAGATGCAGATAATGGAGCTAACAGAAAAGCAATAACATTAGTGGGTGTTAGGATTCCAGTTCAGGGTCTTAACTCAATGGAATTTGCTGAGGTATTTGAATTCTTACCACCACAGGCAGGAAATCTTATCATACCTCCAGCAGAGATTGTTGCTAAGTCTGGTGGTGACTTTGATATTGATAAACTTACAATCTTCATGAATACACTTAATGAGGATGGTAAAGTAATAGAGAGAAAATACAAAGATCTTGATAGTATCAAAGCATTGAGAGGGACTGATCAGTTTTTTGAAGCAGTTAAAATTCAGAAAGCAGGACTAGAAAATGAATTGATACAAGATATCAAAGAAATTCTAGAGCTTCCAGAAAACTACACTTCTTTGATTATGCCAAATGGTACATTCATTCTTAAAGAAATTGCAGATAAATTGTCTTCAAAGGTTATGGAATATAACCCTAAGACAAATAAGATGACTGAGAACACAGGAGAAATCAGTCCTACAAGAGTTCTTGAGGCTTTATATAATGTATATAAGCATGAATCAAACATTGTAGGTAAGAAGACACTAGGTCTTGGAGCTATTGAGAATACATTCAATATAATTCTAAATACTTTAGGTGCTTATATGCCGGCAAGTTATATAAACAGCAAAGTTACTAGAACTAGTAACATGAGGTTGAGACATAATAAAATGGATAAGAATGGCACTGAAGTTATATCTATGTCAAATATCTATGATGTTGATGGAGTAAATAAAATTGCTGATGTTATATCTCAGATGATGAACGGATGGGTGGATGTTGAAAAGGATGCATGGATCTTCTTTATCCAAGGTAACTATGAAGTTGCTCCAACATTACTTTATCTTGTTAAAGCTGGTGTGCCTGTTAAAGAAGCAATTTACTTTGTGTCAAATCCATTAGTACGTGAGTATGTAGATGAGCAACGTCTTGCAAAATCTACATTTGCTGAGGTTCTAGATAAAAAACCTAAGAGTCCCGGTCTTGCAAAATATAAAGCTGCTTCAGAAGTAATTGGAAAATATTTTGAAAAAGATGAACTTCAAAAAAATTCTAAGAATGATGACAGATATGAAAAAGGACAAGAGCTTTTAGATAATTACTTTAAGGGTAAGTCACAAAAGCATTTTACTGAAAATGATATGTTCTCTCTTATTGAAACAAATGATAAGAAAAGTGACATTGCAAAAGCTATGTTCTTGCATTACCTTGAATTAGAGCAACAGATTGCTGGTTATACTGCATTAAAGATGGCATCTAATCCAGATACAAGTACTAAATCTACTTTATCTGATGTTGAACAAACAGAAGCTAACATAGAAAGTTTATTTTTTGATTCAAGAGTTCCACTTGAAATTGTGGAAGCAATGATGGATGACTCTATCTTAAAGTCTTTCTTTAATGGTCCATTAGCCCTTGCTGTAAGTAGACCTTTATTTAAATTAAGATATCACAAAAGAATTAGTTAGTATCTAATTGGTAAGAAAGATAAAATTAGAGCAGACCTTGAGGATACATTCCCAGGTTCAAATGTGGAAATGTTTAGTAATGTGTTTAGAAATGACATTGTTAGCTTTATATTTCAAAATGCTATTAGAAGGTATAAAAAAGAAGATGGTTTTATGTCTCTCAACATGGAGACAAAGATACCTGTTTCATTAGCTAAAGAACTTAAGAGAGGTGCATTTGTTAAAAATGACACATTATATCTTGACATGAAGCAACTTGAAAAAGAATTCAAGGATGGTGAATGGATGGTTAATTCTGAATCACAAAATAGTTATGAGAGCAGAGGATTGTATGCTTTACATCCATCTACATTCATGAATAATTTTGAAGTAAACTTTAATGAGTACTTAAAATTTGTATCAGAAAGAGAGTATTTAAGATCAATAACTCCTTTGAATAATGATCTTGTCAACTCTGCTTACTTCAAAGAGGAACTTAAAAATACTAAGAGTGTTTTTGAGGATCTTTCTAATGAAAAAGCTATAAGATATACATATGAAAAACTTTTAGCTGTTAAAGCACTAGATAACTCATATAACTTCTTCCATTTATTCCAAGATACTGAAAACTCATTTGCTTTGAGAATGACGCAGTTAATACAAAACTATCCACAACTTAAAAAGGATTATCCTGTTTTAGGTAAGTTGAAGTATGACTCTTCTAAAAAGGATTCTGCATTCAACTTATATCTTGCTGATAAAGATTTTGATAATGATAAGTCTAATCTTTATACAGATGATCTAAAAAAACTTGCAGATTATACAGTTAATAAAGTTGATGATCCAATAGAAAATGCTAGAATAAGCTCAATGTTTAAGTATTTAAATATCTATGCCTTCCTACAAACTGGTTTGAACAAAACTAAATTAAGCTTTACAAACATTACAGACTTTACAGATATCTTAACAATTTTAGAAAGTGAGGCAGATTTGTTTATGAAAGCTTTGGATAAAAAAGGAATGGATCTTTTAGATAACTTCTATGATTTATTTGTAAGACAGAATAATTCAGAAATAAATAGTAATAAGAGTAGATTTAAAGATTATCTATCTGATATTGACTATGAGAATATAGAAAGAATTAAACCTGTTGAGCCTACCCCATCTACTGAAGTTAATGCTGAGACAGATTCAACTAATAGGGATTCAGTACCAGTACCAACAAGATTAGGTTTGAAATCTACAGATCAGGATGAACTATTTACATATAATGATTCTGGTGCTAAGAATTTATTCTACTATAAAAATATAGCCAAGAATAATCCAGATGTAGTCTTTGTACACAATGTTAGTTTGTATGAGGTTATGCCTAAACAAAAAGAAAGAGGTATCACTTTAGGAGGTGCATCTAACTTTATGACTGAGGTATCTGATATGTCAATAAACATACCTACAAACTTGTTTATCAATGTAGTTAACAATCAAAGAATCCCTCTTAATCCGGATCAGTATGATACGCTAAAAACAATTTGGGAAAAAAGAATTGACATTCTTAAAAAAATAAAAGAAAAAGATGGTAAACTTGCATTCCCAGAGTATGGTTTTGGTGATCCAAGAACAATGCCTCAAGAATTATTCGTATATTTAAGTAAGAGATTATTTGAAGAATTTGGATATGTAAATCCTGGTTCAACAATGTATGATGAAATCAGATCTATAGTAGGTATAAGTCAAGGAATCTCAGATGAAGAAATATTAACGCAATTGGAACTAGAAGAGGATCCATTTAAATGTTCATAGTATGGTTTGTGAAGTACAATTAAATTCTATAAAATACTTACAGCAGAAAGGTGCTACTAATGATGTAAGAAGAATTATCAATGAAGATCTATTCAATGATCTCAATGATAAGATGACCGCACTTGCAGAAAGTAAATACGGACTTAAAGCCAATGGTGCTAAGTTGTTTAATACAAACATGTCTGAGCATATTGATCCTTATAAATCTACCTACTACAGAAATGCTAAGGTTAGAATATTAAGAGCTGAACCAAACATACCACTATTTGAAAGACTTCAAGAGCTATTTAACGCAAGACCTGATCAACCAATGCTCTTTCAAGATATACCAGTTGAAACAGAACAAGAAATTCTTGAAACAAAAGCAAACCCAACACTTGAAGAAATCAATGGAGTACTCTTCATGGACGTTAAACTTGATGAGCTTCAAAATCAAAGATCAAGAGAGATCGCTGAAGTTCTTGCTAAAAGACTCTCACTTGGAACAAATACCAAATATGAGAACATCACAAAAGAAGAGGCTGCTGAGATCTTAAAGAACAGACCAGTCAAATACAATGGAGAACCAGCATTTTACTATGCAGGAACTGTCTATACTGTAGGGGAAAATGTCAATGTGAGAACTGTATTGCATGAGTTTTCACATCCTGTACTAAACGCTCTGAGAAAAACTAATAACATCTTGTTTCAAAATCTTTATAACCAGGCACTGGCTACTGAAGAGGGAGAAGGTATTTACTATTACGTAAAGGCAAATTATCCGGAGTTAGAAGAAAATTCGGATCTATTTAAAGAAGAAGTACTTGCATATGCAATGCAGTTAAAAGCACTCAACAGAATCAACAATGAACTTGAGACTGAAGGGTACCAAAACTTCATGAATAAACTATTAGCTGCTATCAAACAGCTACTAAGAAAGTTGTTTGGTTCTAAGGTAGATGTTGCCAAACTAGATGTGGATACTACGTTAGAGGAAATGTCTGACATGCTTTTAGATAAAGACTTTGAGTTTGCAACAGATAGAATTACAGAAGATGACCTTGCCATGTTCTCTAGAGAAGTACTTGAGAGAGCAAAAGAACTTAACAAGTTTTCTAACAAGGATTCTATGGAGAAGGTTGCTAGAATATCATTTGAGTATAGCAAGAGAATTCTTAAAGAAGCAGAGAACTTTAAAGGTGATAAAGTATCTAGAAACATGCTTAAAGAAGCACTATTCCAAAAAGGTACTAACAGATACTTACGTGAAGTAGTAAGCAACTTAAAAAACAACCTGGATACTAATATAGAAGGGAAGTCTGAAAATGAACTTATACAAAATGCATTAGATGCTGCAAACAAAGAATTGGATGTAGATCTTCAAAGAGCAATGGCCTTAGTAAACAGTTTGGATAATATTAATAGCATGACCAAAAACATGCTTCTTGATATTTCTAGAATCAACAACTCTAACATAAGCAGTAGAAGTACTATTGCTCTTCTTATGCTTTATAAGTCTAACTCTAAGGCATGGTTAAAAATGATCCAAGAGATAGATGAGGCTTTGTCATTAGAGGGTGAGATTATAGATAGCAATAATCCATTCTATAAAACTATGAATGAGATAGTATTAAATATCACTCGTATTAATACTAACATTGCTAACTTATTGAAGAACAACAATGTCCAGTTCTATGTTGAAATGACAGGCTACATGTCTAAGTATGTTCAAGAGAGACTTAAAGGTAATTTGGGTATAGCATTAAAAAGATCTTTTCCAACAGAACAGTTAGAAAGAGAAGTGGACAATCTATACAACAAAGTAGTTCAACAAACTCTAACTGACTCTGATATAGATGCATTAGTACAGAAAGGTGTTCCTGCAGATGTCCTGAAAGGATTTTTAAAGGAATACAAAGATCTAGTAATTGATGAAGATAAAATTAAAGCAGCACTTACTGGAGGAGCTCATGATGTATCATGGTTCAATAGATGGTTGGAGAGTTATAGTTCTAGTAATGACATCATAGTAGGACCATTAGCAATATTTATTCAGAATGAGAAAACCCAAGTTCAACAACAGGTTTGGGAAAAGTCAATGAAGTTTAGAACTAAGCTTGAAAAACTTTTACCTAAAGTTGGATTTAGCAAATTGAATTCTATTGCAATGAGAGAGAAGATGGGATTCAAAGACAAAGTCTTCTGGGTAGATAAAGAGACTGGGAAACCTATTGAAAAAGAAGTTTGGACTTATACTGGAGCTTTTAAAGATTATAGATACCACTATGATTTATTAGAGTGGAACTTAGAAGAAGCAAAGAAGACTGAAGATCCTGCTAAGATTGCACAAGCCATAATGGAGTTTGATGAATTCAAGAAAGATTACATGTGGCAAGAGTATGTTCCTGAGTTCTATGAGAAAGATGATATCTTTAAAAAGTCTGAGGTAGGTCAATTAGCATATTATATAAAGAAACAAAAGCTTCAAACATATAATAACTTGGTAAACAGTATGGAGAATGAGCTTGAGAGAGTACAAAAATACTCTACCATACAAGCTGCATTTAGAGAGTTCCAACAGTTATACTCACTTACATATGAAGATGGTACTCCAAAAGTAGATGATCCTGCTAACAATGTTTATGATTTAAGCATTGCTAAAGTATTAATAGAACACCGGGAAGCAACAAGAGATTTTTATGAGTGGAGACCTATTGAAGGTTTACTACAAAGTGCATATAATGAGTATGTAGATTTACTTGCTACTAAAAATATAACTCCTGGGTCTGCACAATTTAATAAAGAGATAGAGCAGTGGAGAAGACAGAACCTAAGAATGGAATACACAGATGACTTTTGGGAATCAAGAGTAGCATTGTGGACTGAACTTGGAGAACTCCAAGCAAGAATGAATGCTGCAACCAAATCTAATTTTGATTCATCTGCTGCATTTAAAACAATTAGTGATTTAATCTATAGCTATAGAGATGAGCAGGGTGAGCCTGATAGTTCTGCTATGGGTAAAGAGAGACTACAAAAAATTAAAGATCTTGAGCAAGCACTTGCAGACTTTAAGTTTAGGTTTGATATGTCAATGGGTCTTTCTAGAGAAGATGCTGATGAGTTAAGAGCATTAAACCAAAAATCAAAGAATGGTTTAATAAAACCTGGAACTCCAGAATCCAAAAGATATTTTGAATTATTAAGAAGACAAGAGCAAGAAGGTATCAGCCCTAGTGATGTTGCAAGAATTGATGAAATATTTTCAGAGTTAGGTGACTTGACTAGAAGTATGCCGACAGTAACATACATGGAGACTCTAAATTATAATTTGTCAAAACAAAATATAAAAGAAGAAGATGTAGATGATATTGATGAGTTTATTAATTCTGAAGAGTTTCAAGATATACTAGATGCTGATGAGGGCTTTAGAGAATGGTTTGAATTAAATCATTATACTATACAGGCTTATGATAAAAAAAGTAAATCATATGTAACAAAGTATAGAAGAACCCGTGCTAATAATGTGTCAGTTCCAAAAAATCCTGATCACATTAAGTATACTAAAATACTAGATAGAGATGGTAATGAAGTTATACTAACTGGTGTACCTAGTGCTAGACACTCTAGATATGAAGTAAAGGATAAGTATAGAACTATTCCTTTTGGAGCATCTAAAGAAGAATATGTAGGGAAATTTATTGATAATAAAAATCAATGGTTACCAAGATTATTTGATCCTGCTGATAAATACAGTGCTAAAGACAATAGATTTATAAATCAAAAGTACTTTCAGTTAAAGGCATCAAATAATGCGGAGTTCCAATTACTTGAGGCTATTAAAGAATACCACTTAGAGAATCAAAAAGGTATGAGTAACTATAGCAAACTCTACCTTGATATGCCAAGATATGCTGTTAAAAAAGGAGACATCTATCAAGCATTGCAGAAAGGTTCATATGGTCAAAGGTTCTCTGAACTTGGTAAGAACATTAAAGAATGGTATAATCAAGCTCTTGGTAAATCAGTAATGGATGCTGAGAATGATTTGAATTATAACCCTGAAAACAACCTTGTTAATACTGACTTGGACGGGAATCAAATCACATATGTACCAGTATCTGGGATTTATAACATTGATACAGACATACAAGATGCTGATATTTTCCAAGGTTTATTTAGATATGCACTATCTATACAAACTCAAGGGAAGCTGCTTGAAAGTTTACCTCTTGTCAACTCTATATTAGAGACGTTGCAAGATCCAGATAATGCACCTAAAGAACTAGAGAAGTTTGATAAAAACATGTATAGTTTAAAGGGTGCACTTAGAATGGCTAAGAAGAAATTTTCAACTAACAACAGGCTTGGTCAAGTTAAGTCTCTTATTGAAAGAGAATACTATGGTAAGATGGTTGAAGGTATTGAGGAAACTCATCCAGGATTTGGTAAATGGGTACAAAGTCTTCAAGGTTTATCTGCTGTGGGTTCATTAGCAATCAATATACCTTCGGATCTTAAAAACAAATATGGTGCGTATGTACAGTTAATCATAGAAGGTGCTGGTGCTGAGTTTATAAGTCTAAAAGATATTGCATTAGCAAGACCATGGGCAGAGAAATCTATGTTAGAATGGAGTACAAAGGGTATTTATCAAACTGGTCCAGGTGCTGTGTCTACACAACTTATTCAAATCTTTGACCCTACATTCAGATTTAAAGATGAATTTGGTAGAGAAGTAGAAAGATCTATGGTGAAAGATCTTGTCAATATGGAGTGGATGTATATGCACAGAAAATTTGGTGAGATGCAGGTTGCTGTTTCTCTCTTTGGTGCATTCATGTATGGTCAAAAAGTAGATCAAGTTCTTAGTAATGGTACTAAAAAATCAATAAGATATATTGAAGCTTGGGAAAAAGATGCAGATGGAATCATTAGATTGAAACCAGGTATCCATCCAGGCTGGAGTAACTTACCAGTATATCATGAATATGTAAAAGGTGAGTCACTTGAAAGCATTGCTAAAAAATATTACATTTCTGTAGAAGAGTTAAAAGCTAAAAACAGAATTAAGTCTGAAGTGCAGCTAGAAGAGGGTCAAGAAATTATTATCTCTAAGTCAGAGTTATTTATGGGATTGAAAAATAAAATCCAAGGTACTTCTCGTAAACTATTTGGTGCATATGATGAGATGGGACAACCTGAAGGTAATAAACTGTTACTTTATAGATTGTTCTTCTTCATGAGAAAATGGTTTACACCAATGTTGATGAATAGATTTGGATTTGATTCTAAAACTATTACTTGGACAAGAGGTGGAGAGAGATATGATTGGGCAACAACATCCTATGGAAAAGGTTTTTACATAACAGCATTTCAAACTATGTTAAAAACTGTTAAATCAGGATTTAGAAACTATAATTATCTGACTGATGTAGAAAAAGCAGCTGTCAGAAGAACATCTACTGAAGCACTATTTGCAATTGGTCTTGCATTACTTGGTTTAATGGTCTTTGGATTTGATCCAGATGATGATGAGAAATGGAAAAAACTAAGAGAAAGATCAGGTGCAATAGGTCAAGACACCTTCAACACATATGGGTTTATGTCAAACCACATGTTATTATTAATGATGGGTGTGCAAGCTGAAACATCTGCATTCATTCCATTACCACAAGTAAAAGGGGTAAATTTTGGATCAGATGACTATGTAAAAATGATTACACAAACTACAAGTGCTTGGTATAATACTATTGTATTGTATGTAGATATACTAGGTGACATATTTGATTTTGTAACTTTTTCTGAAATGGATAGGTATAAACGTGATACAGGACCATATTCATGGAAAGAAGAAGGATCTTTAAAAGTATGGACTAAATTAGGAAAAACTATCGGCTTTAGTGGTGGTAGTGGAGACCCTGTAACTCAATATGAAAACATGTTTAAAAATCAATCTAAATCAGGAGGACGTTAAAAATGGCAAAAGCAACAGTAGGAGCAGTAAAGACTTATAAAAAAGTCAAAGTATCCCGTCCAGGGGTGCACTCTAAAACAAGAACAAGTAAGTTAAAAAGTTCTAAGAACTATAAAAAAGCTTACAGAGCACAAGGAAGATGAAAGATTGGAATCTTACAATAATCTTTCATTTACCACATGAAAGATTAGCAGTTGGTTGGGATTTTATGCATCCTGAGCCAAGTAATTTTCCATATTATACTTTTACACTTTATCTAGGTATAGTTACATTATCTTTTGATGTCTGGACCTAATTACAACTAACAAGAAAAAAAAGGGGACAGCCGAAGCCATCCCCTTTAATTGATTATTATTCACTCACTAAAAGAAGTCAGGGACTTTGTCCGTGTCTTCATTAGTATCATCATTGAAATCTAATCCAAAATTATCTTCTTCTGCAAAAAGATTTTCATTAGATTCATCAATGTCAAAGTCTGCACCTTTCATATAAGAAGCATTCTCACCAGTATATTCTTGATTGTCATCAGGAATATATGTTGGTTTGTCATCTTCAATATCTGATTCTAGTGGTAGACTCATCCAGTCATTTAAATCTTCTTCATCTTCTGGATCTTCTGTGGTGTTATTAACAACATCATTGTGAAAATCTATTGATTCAAAAGTATTCCCCGCAGGGTCAGTATAAATTATTTCAGTTCTCTCAGCTTCTTTTGCCTCTTCTTCAGCTATAACATCAAAGATTGTTATCTGATTAGGGTCAACAAAAGCTTCTGTGTCTTCAATAACTTCTTCCTCTTGAGGTGCAGCTACAGGAGCTTGCACAGGAGTTGGTTGTTGCTGGAAATTATTTACAGTAGAAATAAAATAATGCAAGACTCTTTGATCTTCCATCCAAGTCTTAGGATGTGAATGCTGTAATGCAAT
>Ga0181344_1000052_pt1 | contig 49681 bp, 36 predicted proteins | sample Su13VDMLBDD_FD_130098 | JGI IMG/M metagenome (GOLD analysis project Ga0181344, IMG submission 130098) | Freshwater viral communities from Lake Michigan, USA - Su13.VD.MLB.D.D | ecosystem: Environmental > Aquatic > Freshwater > Lake | place: USA: Michigan | collected 2013-07-15
GAGACGGATGTTAGTGTATATAACGTAAACACAAACATAAGTGAAAGTTTCTTTGGTAAATCAGAGAAAGACGTAGTAGAATTTTCTTATTATAATTTAAGTGGGGTACAAAATGGATGGACGTATAAACAACCAAAAATTATTTATATATCAGATGTAGGAAGTTATACAGACGTTGATTATAAAAAAGTAAATTACTCATACAGAAAAACAAAGACTGATTATATCAGTTATAAAAATAACTTTTTGATTGATATTCAATCTGATTTTTCTTCATCAAATGTATTTGACGGTCAACATGTTGCATCTTATAACTTTCTAAGAAACGTTGCGGGTAATCAATCATTTCCATTAATCATTTCTGAAATTTCTCCATCAAGAACTGAATTAAAATTGGTGCCTGCTTTCAATAAAGTACCAAAAACAGATGAAGAGCTATATCAAAATTTGTACTATGAATCATTTATTAGAAAATTAGTATTGGTAAATGACATCACTGATACATTAAATTCACAATTGTTTAATTATAACTGTGATTCTACATATAAGTCTACATTACAAACTTCACCTGAATCAATAAATACATTCAAAAAATCATTTGGTTTTAAGAGTGATCAAGACGCAATAACTTTTATAAATAACGTTTATAATGGCGTTGATTCTTCTACAATTGAATTATTCAATAAGATTACATTCAAGAATTTATTTGGTGTTAAGAACTTTATAAAGTACTGGTTATACACATACTCAAAGAACATAATTACATTTGATGATTTATATGTACAACTCAAGTATATTGTACAAAAGGAATATGTAAACCAGTTAAACGTTATTAATTTCTTCAACGTTGATCTTACAGATGCAATAAATTTAATCACAACAATTGTTTGGGATCAATTTGTACAAGTTGAAATCAAGAAATTAGAATTTAATTTTACTAACAAATTTTATTCTTATTATAAGAACGGAATAAATTTTGGTAACGGTGTAATTCTTAAATTTATAGATCATTCATATGATTCAAGCAATGAATCAACTGATGTACACGCAACATTGTTAGTGAAATTAGATGCGCCACTATCATTTAATTATAGTACAAAGTCAATATGTTGGATATCAAATATTAGTATTACGCCATTTGTACAAAATGTAATTCTAATAAAAGAAACAGTATCTAAAAATTATAAGATTTCCGGCCCTAATTTTTCAATCAAGATTATAAATTCAAATCAAAATACGATTGATAACGTTTCTTCCTTAGATCCAGATTTAAGTGCAGATACTCAAACAGAAATTAACATCAATAAAAAATTAGCAACATTAGATGTTGATTATTCTGATTTTTCAAACTTTGTATTATTTTCATCCGCCGCTCTAAGAATAAAGATTTTCAAGAACAAATTAAATAGACTTGATACGTTAGATAATACATTAGAAACAATTACATCCGCATCTAATTCTAGTACAACTGTTTTAAGCGCATCATATGCAACTGAATACAACACATATACTGCGGAAAGTTTATCAATCAAAAATGGATTTGATGGGTTTGAATGTTACTTGTATAGAAGTCAAAGTTTGGTTTCAGGTAGTATATCAGATACCAATTCCAATTATTATACTTATGTTTATGATGCTGAAGAATATGATATAAACAATAGGGACAGTCTAGTAAATAATACTCCAGAATATATCAAGATGGATGAAAATAACAATGATTATTTGGTATTTTTGTCAATGGTTGGACACCATTTTGATAATATCTATCAATACATCAAGTCATTTCCAATTTTAAATTCAAAGGATACAAATTCAGGAGACAGTTACTTGCCTGATATCATTTATTATCTATTAAATTCATTTGGTTGGAATACTTCCACTGATTTTGCCAACAAGAGTTTGGTTACAAATTATCTTAACAATGCAGATTCAGGTTCTCAATCAATATCTGCTAAAGATAAAAATGAAATGATATGGAAACGTATTCTTGATACACTTCCATACATTTATAAAACAAAAGGTACAACTGAATGTATAAACTTATTAATGTCTTGTTATGGCATTCCGTTGAATATTTTAAGTATCAGAGAATTTGGTGGCAGTAAAATTGAAAATTCAAAAGTATCAAGTTATTTGTATGATGAAAAATATTTCTTCACCAAATATAGTTCAAATAATGAATATGTAGAAATTCCATATCAAGATTCTGCAAAATCATTAGAGTTTACTTTCAAATTAAACAAAGATTATAATTTAAATGATGTAGTTGATTTAGCATCAAAAGATACTGATTGGAAGATATATTTAAAGAAAACAAGACAAAATGAATATGGAAACATATATTTTTCAATATTAGATAAATCAATTGAAATTGAAAATGTACCAATTTTTAATAAAGACAGATTTTATAACGTATTACTAAGACGTAATACTACATCATCTTTTTATGATACAACAATTGGTGAAAATTATGTTCCAACTGAATATAATTTAGTAGTTAAATCAAATCAAGATGACAGAGAATGTTTTTCAAAATCAGGAAGTATATTCTTGACTAGAACATATAATGAATTATTTGCTGAAAATGGATTTTTGTATTTTGGTAATTATGTCAATTCTACAAATAAATTTACAGGTCTTTTAGACAAAATTAATGTAATAAAAAATCCAATATCAGATTCTCACTTTGATCAATATTCAAAGAATTATAATTTTTATGGCAATCCTGCTGTAGAAGATACATGGACCAATTTATTGTTCAGATATAACTTTGATTATCCAATAAATTTAGGACCAATTTCATCTTCTACTCAATTAATTGCAAGTACCAATAGTGGTAGTGTAATATTGCCTGTAGAAGTCAGTGCAGTTTATTATAGAGCATTAGCTACATACACGCAACCATCTTTAAATGTATCAGTAGTTTCACTTCCAGATCCTAATTATGTAAGATTATATTGGTATCCTTTATATTATGGAAACACATATCAATTACAATATGCTTCTAATTTTATTGGTCCTTGGACTAATTACGGTCCTGTGATAAGTAATCCAGTTCCAATTAGTCCTGATTTTCCTGAAGGTAAGGTTGGTATTAGTGGAAGTGCATATAATTTTAATTATAATAGTGTAACACAATCTAATTCATGTACATACTATTCACAATCAGTATTTCCATATCAATTTGAAGAAGTTGATGTTGTACAAGCATCTATAATTCCACAATATGGACCAAATAAGTACAATAATGAAAAGGTTAGAAAAGTAGAACAAACATTATTGACTCAACCATCTCCAATTCAAAGTGTAGTAAAAAATTTGAGTCAATTAACTCCCGATTCTAATTTATTGGGTGTATTTATTTCTCCATTCAAAGTAAAAGATGATGATATAATTGATTTTCTAGGTGATTATGACATTGTTAATGATATTGCTGATCCTGGTTATCTATATGAATCAAGTTATAAGAGTTTACAAACTTTATCAGAGACTTATTACACATATAGGGGAGAAACAGTATTGTATCAAGAATTCATGACGGTATTTAGAAGTTATTTTGATGTTTCTGTATTTGATGTAATTAATAACGTCATACCAGCAAGAGTTAAATTGTTGACCGGTGTACTAATTGAACCATCAATTCTTGAAAGACCAAAGTTTCAATCTAAACCAATTGTGAGAGAAGTAGTTCCTCCAATAGATGTAACCATAGAAAAAAATCCATCTCCAATCAAAATTGAATTACAAACTTCTGATAAATATGAATCCACAATAACATGTGCGGAAAAAGTTGGATTCTCAAGACCATCTAATTTAAACAAAGGATATATTCCTGATACATTGGATGATTATTATCTATTTGTTTATAATCAAGGTGGATATAAATACTTTGATTCAAGAAATTTATCAACGTCTTATTTATATAAAGTAACTGATAATCAAGATGTATATACTGACAACGGTAATACTGGACCTGTTTCTTATCCAATAAACAAAATTATTTCAGTTCCTGATGGAATGTCATATAATGCCAATAATTTGTATGGTGACCCGTACATAACCAATGTATCATCTTCTATTGATATATACAATTTATTGCCTGTTCAACATCTATCATATAAAAACAAACCGCTGTCTAAGTTTTCAGTTTATTTAACATCCTCATTGGAAAGAGTTAATTTATTCTATCCTCCAAACGGTGAATTTAGAACCAATAATTATGGTACTCAGATAACATTTTCAATAACAAACACCAATCTTGGATTATCTAATTTTGATGAAGGTAGTATTTATGTAAAGTCAAGAAATACTAATACTACTACAATACTAAGTCCATATGAAATCACAGGATCTGGTATTGTAAATGATTATAATCCAGTGTTAACTCAAAGTTTAAGTTTGAGTCAAAGTGTTTTTGTTATATAAAATAATAAGAAATCTTAATTTTAAACTATTTATAGAATATGGCATATTTAGACAATAAAACAATCATTGTAGATGCTACTCTAACCAAAAAAGGAAGAGAATTGTTGGCTACAAATGGAAATTTGAACATTACCGCATTTGCATTAGCGGATGATGAAATTGATTATGGATTATACCAACCAAATCACCCTCAAGGTACCGCTTATAATGATTTTGCTTTGAGAAATACACCAATTTTTGAAGCTTTCTTTGATGAAACTCAATTGATGAAGTATAAATTGGTTACCCTAAATCAAGGTGTCACTGTAATTCCAATTATTTCTCTAAATATAGATAAGATTTCTGTACCAGCCACTTATACTGGTGACTTATCCATCTCACCATCAACCAACCCAACATACAATCAAACACTTGGTTATACTGCAATATTAGCAAACAAGAACGTTGGTACATTGGTTGCGACTGAAACAGTAACATCTAATACATTATCAAGTACAGTTACTACTTTTGCTGGAGTTTCTGCTGAAACATCACAAGTTGTAGTTGGATTGAAATTTAAGTTTATACCAAATACTGGTGTAGGTACAACAACAACCACAAATTTGACTATAATTGGAAATGAAAGCGGTGGAAGTATTACGATACCTGTAACCGTAACTGTATAACCTTTTTGAAATATGATATTTAAAAAATTTGATTCAACAGATATAGTTGTAGGAAGAGTAAATCAAGTATCATCTCCAATGTGGACATCAGGTGATATTGCTGCGTTACAATCTGCATTTTACACATCACCAACACAAACTGTTGCAACAGGTTCAGGAGTGTTTAATGTTTACAATGGATTGTATTATAACAATGTGTATTATTCAGGTGAACCATTCTTTGCAGTTGCTTACGGAAATTATTATGGATCAGGCAGTTCTCAAACTGATATTGATACTTCAAAAATTTATCCAACAAAAGCAATTTACAGTGAATACGCAAATGTTTTATTGCCATCCACACAAAAAATATTTACATTTGCAACCGCATCTACTGTAACTGCAAACTCAATCACAACAATTACAGGTTCAAGCATTTATGCAATATCTTTTACTGTAAACAAATATAAAGATAAATTGGATGAAGGTCAACTTGAATTTAGCTTAAGTGGATCAAATGGACAATTTACATTTATTGATGATTCATCAGTAACAGGCAAAATTGCTGATTCTTACAATCTTATCTCTGGCAGTATTGTCAACGGAATTCCTACACCATTCACAAACGGTGGAACAGTAACTGCTGTATATTATGGTATTGGTACATTGTATCCAAAAACAGGCACAATTATACTAAATTCATCAAAAATCAGTGCATTAACAGGTATTACTGATTTTACTGGTACAAATCCTACATCATATGGTTTATATCAAAAGAATTTGATTGCAGGAATAACAAGATGTACCACAAAATATTTCAAGGCAAGAAAATCAGAATTTTTACCTTCTAAACATTACTTTGTGAGAGTTAAAAATCAAGAATTTAATTACTCAAACAATCCATCATTTGTTTCAGATGGTACAGACGGAAAACAAGCAGGTACTATAAGATTCAATCAATTCTTTACAAATCCACAAAGTTATATAACCACTGTTGGTTTGTATAATGATTCAAATGAATTGGTTGCTGTTGCAAAAGTAAGTCAACCTGTGATGAAGAGTTTTGATAATGAATCTCTCATTAAGGTAAGATTGGATTTCTAAAAAATGATAAAGTCACTTAAAAAAAATGACATTAGAACCACACCTTTCACTGCTGCTAAAAAATGGAATCCTCAGAATAAACTTCACAAGGATTTAATACTGTGGCAAAGTGGATCTGTTAGTGGATCATTGTCATTGACTTTTAAAGAATACAATGACGGAACAGTAGCACCTTATACATACATTTCATCTGCAATTGCTCTTCAACAACAACAAGATGACTTTTTAAGATTCAGAGAAGGTGTTAATTTAACAGGATCAATATCTCCAACCGGAAGTTTTTATTATGATCCTGTTTTATCTGAAAAGAATGTGGACGGTACATATAAAACCGTTTTATATGCTACCACAAAACATTTATTTTATAAAGAAAGTCAAGATCCTTCAAAAATATTTGGATTGGAATCACTAGATTCATCCAACGTAAACAGAAGTCTTCCAAATAAGATTTCTACATTTAATATACCACAAAACAAATTTGGTGAAAAAGTAATTCCAAAGTCAGTTGTTATTAAACATGAAATTCAAGGACAAACTTATAACGTTGTTGATGACGGCAACTCTAATCTGGTAGTAAGTGATAAAACATTTATCAATAATCAAGACTCAAATATTGATAAAGTTGCAGCAAATATTACATTGAATATTTTGCCAGGTACATATGACTATGACGGTGATCCATATGAAATAACTGCTACTACTAAACCAACAAATTTATCTTATATTGTAACTTATAATGGATCTACAACACCTCCAACTAATGCAGGTACATATACTGTAGTAGCAACTATTAATGATAATTTTTATCAAGGATCAGTCACAGGTACTTTTACAATTGAACAACTTTCAACAACAATTACACTTAGTAATTTAACTCAAACTTATGATGGAAACCCTAAACCTGTAACTATTAGTATTCCATTAACAAATATAAATTATACAGTAACTTATAATGGGTCTATGACACCACCAACTGATGTTGGTACTTATAATGTAGTTGTAACAATTAATGATCCTAATTATCAAGGAACAAAAACCGCTACATTGACTGTTGCGCCACAAACATTAAGTATAACAACACAATGTCCATCAAAAACTTATGGTGATGATGATTTTACTATTCCAGTAAATAGTGTTAGTAACGGTGCAATTTCTTATACAATCAATAGTGGACCAGCAACAATTGTAAATGGTAAAATTCATATCACTGGAGTTGGTACTCTTGATGTAACAGTAAATCAAGCCGCATCAGGAAATTATTCTGTTACTAGTGTAAATTGTTCCTCAATTACAATAAGTCCTAAACTATTAACTGTGACTGGGATAACCGCAGCTGATAAAGTATATAATGGTGATATCACAGCTACATTAAACACTTCAAATGCCGCATTACAAGGTGTAGTAACATATCCAAACGGAACAAGGGATAATGTAACATTAAATGTTGGAAGTGCATTAGGAGAATTTTCAAGTGATTCAGTAGGTGAAGGAAAAACCGTTACCGTTTCTGGTTTAACTATTTCAGGAACAGACGCAAGTAAATATACTTTGGTTCAACCAACTACAACTGCAGCTATAAAATCTAGTGGTTCAAGTGGTACTATTACTATGAACAGTGCAACTGTAATATATAATGGTGAGCTACAATCATTAGACGTAATAGTTGATTCTAATATACCAATAAAAATTACATATAAAAACAACAATAATGTAATAACCATTGTTACATTATACGGTGGAATCAGAACAGTTACAGAAGGACAATATCCAAAAGATATTGGAAGATATGATGTTACCGCTGAATTAGATACTGAAGTGTCTACAACAACAAAGTATACAGTTTCACCTGTATCTGCAACTCTAACTATTACATCTATAAAGGGAGACGTTAAATTTGGAACAAATGTATTTTATTTTGATGGAAATCCAAAACCAGTTCAAATATTATCTAAATCACCTAATGAAGAAGATTTGACAATTACATATAATGGTTCATCTACGATACCATCTGCAGTTGGAGTATATGAAGTAAATGTAAAGTTTAAAAATCCAAATGTTTATTATAACAATACAGTTACATTAATAATAAAACAGATTCCAACAAATAACTGTGGAACTAATATTACAAATGAACCTAGTTATCAACAAGAACAAAAAAATATTATTGATTTAACATCATCAGTTGGTAAAATAAATTTCAAATATAGCATAAATAGTGGTACATCACAGTTTAAAATTGAATATCCATTAAATTCACGTAAAACTGTATATGACTCAGGATTAATATCAGCACCAAATAATAATCCTCAAATATCTTTTGATAAGGATAAAAAAGGATCATTGAATGGTATAGATAGTGATAAATGTTTGGTCACTGTATATTCCACAACAAATAATAATGTGTGGAATTATTCTATAAGTTGCGTTAATGCACCTCCTCCTGTAGTGCAACCTTCACTAGGAATTAATGATATATATAATCAGTCTATTGTAATTACCACCTATAGAAGGGGTATTGTAAATTATGAATCATTAAACGAGGAATGGAGTTTAATTAGTCAACTACAATCAAAAGTTCTTGAGGGATCTTTATCACCATATGAATATGATGGAATTGTTAATATACTTTATATAAATAAGAACATACGAATTACTCCTAGAGATCAAACTTTACAGGATTCCACTACAAATATAAAAATAATTTTAAATTTTAACTTAAGTATTTCATATGGCACAACTGACTATCAAATTACTTTAACATATAAAAGACTAGGAAATTCTTTAGAGAATAGGATTAATCCAGGGTCTCTTGTAGTTGATTGTCATTGGTTTAGATATAAAGGAACAAATGTTACATTTGATGTACAAGATGCAAAAACACAATTAATATCACAAATTAATAGTGATGAGTTTAAAGATACGTTTTTATCACCTAAAACATCTGTTACAAATGGAGAAATACAACGATCACTTTTGAAATCTTTTGTTAATTTGGCTATAACAAATACATTAATTGATAATTCAAGATTTGAATTTCAAACGGATAAAATGGTTATATATGATGAACAGAATAATCCAACAATAATTAAATCTGATACATTATATACTCCTGGTATGGGTCTTAAAGATGCTGAAGGTATATTAAATGACGGTTTGATTTATATAAATCCTACTGAACAAATTGTTGAAATTGTTTATCCTGCAATATGTCAACCTATTAAATTTGGCAGTGATGAAAGATCATTTAAATGATAATTAAATTTTATGAGTGTAACAATAAAAAATGAAAATTACGGATATTCAGTAGCAACATATGGTGATTATGTTGCAATTGGATCACCGCCTTCATTTAGAAAAGATCAAGGATTTTCAATTGGAATGGTTAACGTTAAAAAATATGATTCATCCGTTGATCAATATGTTCTATATTTGGAATTGCAAAAAACTTTAAATTTACAACAATTGGATGTTGCATTAAGTGACACAAATTTTTCTGATTTGTTAACTGAAAACGGTGAATCACTTGACAGTGACCTAAATGAAACTGATATTGTAAAATTGGAAAATGAATACGGAAATTCACTTTCAATTTATGGAACTGAACTAGCAGTTGGTACCAGATTTTTTAGTTGTTCATTTGTAAGTCCAGATAATTTATCCGGACAAACTCTTACTACAGGATCATGTGTTGATATCTATGAATTATCTTCTGGATCAATATATCCATATACAAGTATAAGCAGTTCATTTAATGATGAAACTGGCAGTTTTGCTGGATCAATTTCTCTTGGTCAAAATGTATTGGCAATAGGATGTACCAAAAAATTTAATAATAAAGGTGCTGTTTATATTTACCAAAAAGTAAATAATAATTGGACTTATGCACAAACTTTAACCGGAAGTAAAAGTAATGTGGGTGATTATTTTGGATATTCTTTGAAGATTGATCCAAGTGGAAGCAAAGATTTGATAGTCAGTGATTACAGAGGTAGTGGAACAGGTTCAGTTTATTTCTTTGCGTCTTCTTCCACAGGATGGAATGAAGTAAATTATGTAAATGCAAATCAAGATTTTAATTATAATCTTCCATATATAAACTGTCCTCCAAGTGCATCATACTCACAATCATTTGACGGATTTGGTTATTCTGTATCAATTTATGGTGACAACGCAGTTGTTGGTTGTCCATATGAATCAGAGTATTATGAATACACTTCATCACAACAACTAAGAAAACGTGGTGCTGTCTATTTTTATTATAAGTGTAACGTAAATAACAAATGGGTATTTGATAAAAAGTGTTATGGTGATGATAACACATTTAAAGATAATAAGTTAGGATATAACGTTGACATATTTGACAACTATACAATTGTATCCGCACCAAAGTATGTTTTTCCATTTTCTTCAAGTTTTATAACAGGATCATTAAATAAAGTATTGACCAGAGAAGATTATGAAAGACCTTTTAATTTATTAGGTCAAGTTTTATTGTATGAAAACACTGAAAGTACTTGGAATGTAAGTAAAAATATATTTAGATACAAAACTTATGGAGTTCCATATACTGTATTTGGATTTGACGCAGCAATTTCAGACAAATCTATTGTAGTAGGATCACCATGTTTATTTGCAGATACTAACAGAACAGTAGAAACAAGTATACCTAATTATGAAAACATTCACGGATATTCTTACATATATAATTTAAATACAGATTTAAAGGATTATCATATTGGTAATGTATTCTATAGAAACGGATTGTTAGTAATGAAGACTAGTGGATCTATTTTTGACAACATGATGTTGAAACAAAATCCACTTACAGGTTCATACTATGATGTTGAATATCAATCCAACATTTCAATTTATGAAAATCAAACTATCTGTAGAATTGAAACAGGTGAATTTAATGTAAGTACAAATCCAACTGCAGTATATAGAAATAACTTTGACTATGATATTGACGGTGATAAATACTTTACTTTCAATGATTTGGATTTAATCCTACGTTACATTTCATCTAAGAATTCAAATAATGAAAGATGGTGGGAAATAGTTGTAGATAGTTCATATGAAGAAAACTTATTCAGTTATTATACTGGATCATTAGGTCAAGATAATAATTATTATATAAGTAAGTCAGTAATAAACATGCCAGAATATACCAATTTAGTATCTATAGATTCAAAATTGGATGTAAACAATGATAAAATGGTTAATATCAATGATATGTTTATTTTGTGGAAATATTTCATATCAGAATTGGATGAAAATTCTTTGAAACCATTTACTACAAACAAATGTATGAGATCCAAATATCAAGATGTAATGAATTATTTGGATAACTCAACCGGAAAATATAATAGAAATTATATAAAACCAGAGTTTTTTGATTACGAATACAGTTCTTCAGTAGATACAACTGGTTCTTATTTGGCTCCTTATATTACTACTGTTGGTTTGTATAGTGGAACAGAGTTGGTTGCAATAGGTAAATTAGGAACACCAATTAAAAATAGTAAAGATTTCCCGATAAATATTTTAGTAAAATGGGATGTCTAATCATATTTATAATTAATAATATAACTATATGGCAACAATTGATAGACCTTCATTAGAAAAAAACTTGGAAACAAGATATCAAACACAACCTGTTGGTGGTGCTTATAATGCCAAAGACATTGTAAGACAAGGTGGCAACGTTGTATCTCTAGGAGGTAGTACATTTGAAACAAATTATACAGTTACAAAGGGATTTAAAACAAAAATGGCTACAGGAGTAACTGAATTGAAAGATGCTGCCGGTGCTAGTTCCAAACAACTTTCACTTTACATGCAAGGTTTCAATAATAAACCATACAAACGATAATACATATACTATATATTGGTATATGGTTATATTAGGTTTAGATTCATCTACATCAGTTACTGGTTGGGCATTTAGTAAAGACGGCAAAGTCTTGGATGCTGGTTATATTGACACCAAAAAGCTTGAAACAACCAAAGAAAAAACGTTTTTTGTTATATCAGAATTGGAGAAAAATCCATTAATAAAAGACGTAACCACCATTAATTTAGAAGCTGCTTTAAGTGGATTTGCTGGTGGATTTACCAGTCAACAAGTTATTATTACATTAGCCCGTCATAACGCTGTTTTTGCTTATATTATTGAAGAACACTTCAAGGTAAAAGTAAATCTGTTATCAGTAAATACTATGCGTAAACAGTTATTTGGTAAGTGTAGAATTAAAGGCATCAAATCCAAAGACTTTGTTAAATCTGAGTTAGAATCTCTATGTCCAGATGTAATTAAATTTACTGTTCTTAACAAAAAGGGTAATTGGGATGAAAGAAACGGTGATATGTATGATGGCATAGTATGTGCATTGTATAAAGATGAACCGCAACAAAATACTAGAGTTAGCAAAAAAAATAAAAGCCTTAGCTGAGAAAGGTAAGGATGGTGAAAAAAATGCGGCTAAAGAAAAGTTGGAGAAAATTTGTTTAAAATACAATATATCATCCAGTGAGTTAACACCTTCAATAGAAACAAAAGACTTTTATTTTATTATACATGATTCTAATGAAAGAGATTTATTGATAAATGTTTCATGTATGATATTGGATGTTCCTGGTCTCAAATGGAAAGAAAAAAATGATTGTGTGAAGATGACAATCACACATGAAAACTATAAAGATATATACAATGCATTTGAATATTATAAAAAAATGTATAATGATTATAAAAGATACATTATGCAAGGTATAATAATGAGAAATGCAATAGGATACGTTCCAAAACCACAAAGTTATACTCAAGCAAATGTTCAACAAGATATAACTCCTCCACTAACTGAAGATGTTGAATCACAACAAAAAGACACAGAAACTGGGGGGAATGATGAAGAATTTGAACATAATGACAAGAAAAATGAAGATGTTTCTGAAGATCCCATTGATCCAATAAAATTAATGAAAGTTGCCGTGTCACTGGATCAAAAACCTTGGAAAAAACCTTTAGATAAAAACTTGATAGAATAGAACTATTGAGGTATGATCTGTTTTAAATGTTGTTACAGCAAGAACAAATTTTATCTACTTTGAATGAAGTGTTGAATCAGATTCCTAAGATCAGAAAAGGAACTGATGCAGTATATTACTGTCCAATTTGTAAACACTATAAAAGAAAGTTTGAAGTAAGTTTAGTGACTGGTAAATACAATTGTTGGGTGTGTGGATTCAGCGGCACTAGTTATAAAACACTATTAAAAAAACTCAATGCTCCCTCAAAATGTTATGTATCAATTGGTGAACTTAAGAAAGTTCAACAAACAAAAGATTTCTTAATTTCCTTTGATGAAGAAGTTGAAAAGGTTGAACTACACTATTTACCAAAAGAATATAAACCAATGTATCAACCATCAACTGAACTGGAATATAGACATGCTTTGGTATATCTAAAGAACAGAGGAATTACAAAGTCAGATATTCTTAGATATAACATTGGATATTGTACAGAAGGACAATATAAAAACAGAATTGTAGTACCTTCTTATGATTGTAATGGCAATTTAAATTTCTTTACCGCAAGAAGTTTTTATGAAACCAAATCATTGAAATATGTAAGTTGTAACTATTCAAAAAACATCATTGGATTTGAAATGTTAATCAATTTTGATGAACCAGTCACATTAGTTGAAGGTCCATTTGATGCTATTGCAGTAAGAACAAATTGTATTCCATTATTTGGAAAAACAATGAGTAAAAAACTAAAGATGAAACTGTTGGAATATGATGTACCAATGGTAAATGTCTTGTTGGACAATGATGCGTTGGAAGATTCTATAAAAATATGTGAGTTTTTAACAAAACATGATATTCCAGTAAAATTAGTTCAATTAGACGGTAAAGATCCAAACGTAATTGGTTTTGAAAAAACTTGGCAAATGATAGATGCTACTGATACAGTAGACTTTGAGAGACTGTTTAAATTAAAGATAACAATATAATATGGCAACATATCTAAAATCAGATATACAAGAGTATAAGAATATTTTTCACATTGCAGATATTCACCTACGTCTTACAAAGAGACATGATGAATATCAACAGGTGTTTGAAAAGTTATACAAAGCAGTTGAAAAAACACCAACTGAAACAGTTGTTGCGGTATTGGGTGACCTCTTTCATTCGAAGAGTGATCTTTCACCTGAATGCGTTAAAATGGCATCTGATTTTCTTCAAAATCTTGCCAACAGAAGACCAACCGTATTGATTGCTGGTAATCATGATGCTACTCTAGCTAATAAAAATAGACTAGACAGTCTGAGTCCTATTGTTAACGCAATTAATCATCCTAATTTATTTTATTTAAAGGATTCTGGTCTTTATATCTTAGGAGATATTCTATTTAATCACTATAGTGTCTTTGATGAACCAGAAAATTACATTAAGTTCAAAGACATTCCAAAGGTATATCTAAATGAAACCAGATACAATATTGCGTTGTTTCATGGACCTGTAAATGATGCAATTACTGATGTTGGTTATAAGGTAACCAGTAGAACAATCACAAACAAATTGTTTGAAGGACACCAAATTGTTCTATTAGGTGATATTCATAAACACCAAGTTCTAGAAAGAGATGAAACTACCATTGTTTATGCTGGTTCATTGATTCAACAAAACCATGGAGAAGAATTAAAGGGTCACGGATTTGTTTTTTGGGATCTAAAGACCAAAGCATTCAAACATTTTGAAGTGGTCAATGACTATGGATTTTATACAGTTGAAGTAAACAAAGGTAAATTGGTTACAGACTTTTCTGATATTCCTAAAAAGGCAAGACTCAGAATGAAGTGTATGGAAAGTGTAGCTACTGAAGTTAAGTCTGCACTTTCAAAGGTAAGAGAAGTGTGTGAAGTTACAGAAGTGTCTTATGTTAGAGTAGATGCTGGTGATATTTCATCAAAAAATATCATTAATAGTACTGACTTTAATTTGAATGACGTATCAGACGTTGATTATCAAAATAAATTAATTACTGACTACATCACATCAAAAAATAATAATGTAACCAAAGATACCTTTGAACAAATTTATAAAATAAACAAGGATTTAAATGCTACTTTAGAAAAAGAACATATTGTAAAAAATATCAGATGGAAGCCTAAGAAGTTTGAATTTGATAATATGTTTAGTTATGGTGAAGATAATGTAATTGATTTCACTAAGATGCATGATGTAGTTGGTTTGTTTGCTAACAATGCATCAGGTAAATCTAGTGTATTATCTGCACTATCATTTTGTATTTTTGATAAATGTGACCGTGCATTTAAAGCATCTCACATTCTTAACAGTCAAAAAATGAACTTCAAATGTAAGTTTAACTTTGAAGTTAACGGAACTGATTTCTTTATTGAAAGAAAAGGTCAAGCTGATAAGAAGGGTAATGTCAAAGTGGATGTTAAGTTCTGGAAAGAAGAGGGTGGTAAAGTAATTGAACTTAATGGTGAAGCACGTAGATCAACTAATGACATTATCAGAGATTATGTAGGTACTTATGATGACTTTATTTTGACTGTATTGAGTATTCAAAATAATAAAGTAGGTTCATTTGTTGATATGGGTCAAACAGAACGTAAAGATCTATTGGCACAATTCATGGGACTAACTATATTTGATAATTTGTATAATGATGCATCAGATAAGACCAAAGAAATCAATGTATTGTTGAAGAATTTTAAAAATAATGATTATACACAGAAGTTATTAGATTTGACTAATTCTATTGAGATTTCATCTAGTATGGTGGAGTCTGAAAATAAATTATTGGATGATCTAACACAACAACGTGAAGATGAAAACAATAGATTGTTAGAAGAAACCAAGAAATTGATCAATATCACAGGCAATTTTACTGATATTACATCATTAGAATCAAAGAAGATCATGTTAGAGAATAATATTTCTACACATTCTTCCAGTCTGTTAACTTTTAAAAATCAAGACGTTCAACTTCAAAATTCTCTAAAAGAAAATAATGAAATCATTTCAAATTATGAAAATGATGACATTACTACCAAGTATGAAAAGTTTACTGAACTATCAAGTTCACTAAAACAAACAGAACAGTTGATTGAGAAGAAAAAGATTGTTGTTAAATCTAAACTGGATAAATTAAAAAAACTAGAGGAACATAAATATGATCCAAATTGTATTTACTGTACAACCAATGTATTCGTAAAAGATGCAATCAAGACCAGAGAAGAGTTAGAAGTTGATAAACATGAAGCTCAAACTCTTGTTACAGAATATACACAGTCTAAAAATAAAGTAAATGAACTGACATTTATTGGTGATCATTATAAAAAATATAATGAGGCTTATAGATTAAAAGCTGAATTGGAATCTAAGATTTCAAAGTTAAGCAATGATATTCTAAAAACAGAAAATAAGATTTCTACTGATCAAAACAGTTTGATTAATGTAGAATCACAGATTAAAGAATATTATGAACAAAAAGATGCAATTGAGTTTAATCAAACTATTAAACAAACAATTGAAAGTATCAAACTTAATATAAAATCAATTGACGTTGATATTAAAAATAAAAATAATAGTATAATTAATCATACTACCAAGTTATCAAACTCAATTGAACAGAAGAAAACAATTGAGAAGAATATTGAAGACACTAAATTATTAGAAACTCAATATGAAGCATATCAATTGTACACTTCTGCAATTTCAAGAGACGGTATACCATATGATTTGATCAGTAAAGCTCTTCCTACAATTGAAAAGGAAGTTAATAACATATTAAATCAGATCGTTGAATTTACTGTAACTCTACAGACTGATGGTAAAAATGTAACTACACATATTAATTATGAAGATAAGAAGTGGCCATTAGAATTAGCTAGTGGATTGGAAAGATTTATCAGTTCACTGGCTATTAGAGTAGCATTAATTAATGTAAGTAACTTACCAAGACCTAATTTTATAGCTATTGATGAAGGATTTGGATGTGCTGACGCTGATAATCTATCCTCTATGAGTACACTATTTGCGTTTTTGAAAACTAATTTTGACTTTGTTTGGATTATAAGTCACTTGGATGTTATGAGAGACATGGTTGACAACAGAATTGAAATTAAGAAAGAAAACGGGTTTAGTAAAATAAGTTTTATATAAAATCTGATAAATATTAACATCTTGAATTTTTTAGCAATATTTATATTTAGTTTTTAAAACTCAAATTTTGAAAGGAAAAATATAACTATGCCAATTCAAGAAGGTGGAAGATTTACGCCGCAGGACACAATTGTAAGTCCTGGGGTATTTACAAGGGAATTAGATTTATCAGGTATTACGCAGGGAGTAGCTGATATTGGTGCAGCAATTGTTGCACCATTCCCAAAGGGCCCTGGCTTTGCTCCAACACTAGTAACCAACGTTTATGACTTGGAAACTAAGTTTGGTGTTGCAGATGGAGTATATTATGGTCCATACACTGCAAAAGAATACTTAAATGAAAAAGGATTTGTAACCGTAGTCAGAGTAGGTGCTTTGACTGGTTATAATCAAGACTATCCATTAGCAATTTATGCCCAAAAAGGTACTTGGAACAGAAACGGGGATATTGGTTCACTTGCTAGTGGGTCATCATTCTTGACACCATCTGGTTCATTACTATCAGGATCTGCTAATTATTTAGCAGGCGTGACAGTTACTAATACATACGTTACTGCTTCAACAGGTAATTTTATAACTTCAGTCAGTAATCTAACAGGATCAATTCCTACTGCATCATTTACATTTACATTTGCATCAGCAGCAGGTTCTGCAACTAGAGAAGGTTTTGAATCAATAAACGGACCAAGTGGAAGTTTATTGTATTCAGGACAAACCGTAACAACAACTGAAGCTGCATATACTGCGTTTGTCTCTTCCTTAACTGGATCTTGGACATATAATAGCACTTTGGTTTCTGGTAGTAGTTATACCGGTAAACAATTATTGGATTATGGTTTACAAAACACAAGTGTAACATTTACACTACCACTAAGTGTAACATTACAAGGAACATCTACACCATTCACTAATGCAACATTAATTAGTGGTAGTTTAGTATCTTATAAAGGTACATGTGATTCACCTGTATTCAGAGTACAAGGTATAATTTCAGGATCATTTGGTAAATACAACGGTACATTCAGTGTAACAGGCAGTGCTCCATATGTTGATGAATGTAACGTATGGCGTTCTGGAAGTGCTGTTTCTGAAACTGTTTTGTTGGCAGTTCTAGCTGATACTAGAAATGCTACAATTACAAATCTATCCTCACCAGGATTCTCTGGATCTGTACTTACCTCTGCAAGTGTACTAACTTCAAATAGTTCAAGTATTGAACAAGATTATTTCTTGACACTAAGTGGAAGTAACTTGGGTTCATATGGTGTATTTGAATTCTCATTGGATTCAACAAGTCCTAAGTATATTGAAAATGTATTTGGTACAGATCCAACAGCTGTAAGTACAGCAATTCAATTGAATCCTGCTTATCGTTATACTACATTTGCTGATACAATTAAGAGAATTGCAAATAACTCAACAAGTTACAGAGTAGGTATTGCAGCTGTTCCAGGATCAATGTTCTCTGGATCAAAAGCATTGAATTTCACTGATGCAAATTCATTTAACCCAGCAAATGGTGACAGTAACTTTGGTCTAACCAATGCTTATACACCATTTATTGTATCTCAAAAAGTTGCCGCAGTAAATGGTGCCACATCAAGATATGAATTGTTCAAAGTTCATACACTATCTGATGGTACAAATACTAATAAACAATATAAGATTGAAATTAGTGATGTTAAATTAGCTGGTACAGTATCAGGAACAGATTGGGGTACATTTACTCTATCTGTACGTGATTACAATGATACAACAAAACGTCCTAAGTATATTGAAACCTTCACAAACTTGTCACTAGACCCAGATTCTAGCAATTTCATTGCACGTAGAATTGGTGACAGATACAACTACATCAGTTACTCCGGTAAGATTATTGAATTTGGTACTTATGCCAATGTCAGTAAGAATATCAGAATTGAAATGACCACCAGTGATTATCCAATAACTGCCGTACCATACGGATTTAATCCATATGATGTACCAGTTGCAGGTGATCTTGATAATGTTGCTACCACTATGAAGTATAGTAGAGCTTCTCTATATGGTACACAACTTGGTAAGTATCCATCTGGTGTTGTATTTGATGCAATTCCAAACACAGATTCTGAATTGGTTGCTCTATATCCAACTGCTTCAACTGGAGTAGAAACTTATAATGACAACATTCAATATTTTGCTCCAGTTCCAAGTGGTGCAACTAACGGTAATAACGTTGGATTTGCGTTGGATGATGTAATTGTTGGAAGTGGTACCGGTTCAATACTTGCCGCAAGTTTGAGTGGTAGCATTCCAAGTACACCAAGTGCTTCTGAATCAACTTATGTTAAACTACGTAAGTTTGTTCTTGGATTCCAAGGTGGATTTGATGGTCAATCACCAACAATTCCAATTAATGTAGGAAGTTCAATTACTCCAGGTAATACTCAAGGTCTAGATTGTACAACAATTTCTAGTGCAGGTTCAGTAGCATACAAACAATGTATTGGTGCTCTTGGAAATGCAGATGAATTTGATATCAACTTGATTGCTCTACCAGGTATTTTCAATCAACATCATTCATACGTAACAACACTAACAATTGATATGTGTGAAGCCCGTGGTGATTGTTTCTATATCATGGATAACGTAACATTCCCATCAAGCAATCAAAGTGTAGGATTGATTGATGCTGCTGTAAGTAACGTAGCTACAATTGACAGTAATTATGTAGGTACTTATTATCCTTGGGTTAAGATCCTAGATACTAACACCAACAAGATTGTAAGTGTACCACCTTCAGTAGTATTACCAGCAGTTTACGCTGCTAATGATAAAGCAAGTGCAGAATGGTTTGCTCCAGCCGGTCTAAACCGTGGTGGTATTCCACAAGCTGTACAAACTCTTGATAGATTGACTCACGCAGAACGTGATACACTCTATGAAGGTCGTGTAAATCCAATTGCAGCATTCCCTGGTCAAGGTATTTGTGTATGGGGTCAAAAGACTCTACAAGTTGAATCAAGTGCTCTAGATAGAATCAACGTCCGTAGATTGTTGATCAACTTGAAGAAGTACATTGCTTCAACCAGTAAGTACCTTGTATTTGAACAAAACGTAGCTGCTACACGTAACCGTTTCTTGAGTATTGTTAACCCATACCTAGAAAACGTACAACAACGTAGTGGATTGTTTGCCTTCCAAGTTAAGATGGATGATACAAACAATACACCAGACATTGTTGATAGAAACATCCTATACGGTCAAATCTATCTACAACCAACCAAGACTGCTGAATTCATAGTACTTGACTTCAACCTCTTGCCAACTGGTGCTACATTCCCTAATGCTTAATTGGTGAATAATTAAACAGAACCCCACTTAGAAATAAGTGGGGTTTTTTCTTTATAAAATCTATTTATATTGTACGATGATTAAGCTGACAGATTTATTATTACAAGAAGCTAAAATTCCAGCTAGTGAACAAGAAATGGATTTATATGCTAAAAAGTATAAAAAGACCATTGATTATTTACGTAGTAAGAATAAAGTATTACTATTAACAACCAGTAATAGATGGGTCAAACACAAGGAGGATGTACCAAAGAGTACTCAATTAGCTCTCAAAATACAAGAATTGCTTGGCAAGGAAAAAGTAACTTTGATTGACACTACCAAATTAAATATATTTCCATGTGAAGGAAATGTAAGTAGTAACAGAGAATTTGGCGGAAATCATTGTGGTACTGCAAAGGCATTATTGAAAAATAAAGAACAAAATCCAAGTGGATATCATCGTTGTTGGGCTAGTGTAAATGAAAAAAATGATGAACTATGGAAAATTACCAAGGAATTGTTTGAAAGTGATTGTATAGTATTTTTTGCTAGTATTAGATGGGGTCAGGCTAATGGATATTACCAAAAATTAATTGAAAGATTAACTTGGATTGAAAATAGACATTCAACTTTAGGTGAAAGTAACATAGTAAAAGATATTGATGCAGGTTTTATTGCCGTTGGACAAAATTGGAATGGTAGAGACGTTACAAAAACACAAAAAGACGTTCTTGAATTTTTTGGATTTAAAACACCTGATGAATTGTTTTGGAACTGGCAATTTACTGACAATCCACTTGATGAAACATCTAGATCATACAACAAGGCAATTACTGTATTTGATAACACTTTTGAAATATGAATAAATTAACTCAATTTTTAGTAGACAGTTTATTAAATGATCCAAAACCAACATTAAATGAAGGTGGTGCTTATGGACATCTAGCACATCCATATGAAGATATGGAATTGACATTCCAAGATTTAAGAAACATGGTGGATCAATCACTATTAGGTGACTTAAAAGCATTTGAAAAAACAGACGGTCAACAACTTTCCTTTACATGGAAAGATGGACAATTGAGACTTGCAAGAAACAAAGGACATCTAAAAAATCAAGGTCAAAATGCTTTGACTAAAGATAGTATCAAAGTAATGTTTTCTGATAAACCACAAAATATTCAAGATGCTTTTAGTTTTGCAGTGGATGATTTATCAAATGCCCTATCAAAAGTTCCAAGAGAAGAATTAAATCAAATGTTTGGTAATGGTAAAAAGTTTGCAAGTGTTGAAGTAATTTATCCAGCTACAAAGAATGTAATTCCATACAATTTAAGTATGTTGGTATTTCACGGAATTATTGAATATAATGATTTAGGTGAACCAATTGCAGGTGGAGATGCTGAATCTGGTATTATACTTGGCAATTTAATTAAAAATGTAAATGCAGATGTACAAAATACATTTACTATCAGAGGACCAAACAAATTATTGTTATCTAAAGTAAAGAATTTACCACAAAAAAGAAAACAATTCATGACAATGATTGATCAATTGCAAGGATCATTCAGTGATCAAACAAAAATTATTGAGTATCATAAAAATTGGTGGAATAATTTTATCAGAGAAAAAGCAGATTCATTTGGATATTCAATTTCACCTGAAGTATTGAGTTTATTAGTTAAAAGATGGGCAGAATTTGATAAAAGTGTTAGCATAAAAACCATTTTAAAACAAATTGACAATGAAGAATTTAAAAATTTTGTCAGTGCCTTTGATAAAGAAAGTCATGAACAGCAATATAAAAATAACATCAGACCGTTTGAAGAATTATTTTTAAAATTAGGAGTTGAAGTATTGAAAAATGCTGCTGGTTATATGGCTGCTTCACCTGATGATGCTGCTAAACAAATAGCAAGTGATGTATTGATACAAGCAAAAACACTCAAGTCAAAAGGTGCAACGGAAGATCAATTAAACAAATTAAAGAATGAATTACAAAGATTAAAAGTTGTTGGTGGATTGAAAAAAATTGTAGGTTCAGAAGGATTAACATTCTTTTATAATGATAAAATATACAAATTAACTGGTCTTTTTGCGCCTGTAAATCAAATTTTAGGATTATTAAAATATCAAAGATAAATTTAGTTATATATAATATAAAGGTTATTAAATAATATGAAAAGAGCATCAGATAAAAGTAATTTGTCTATTGTAAGAGACTATTTGGATGGTAATAGACCATTTATTCAAGTTGGTTATGATCCAAATTTAGACAATGGTAAAAGAAAAGAAGGTGAAATTTGGGAGGATAGTCAAGGCAATAAATGGATGTGGAAAAATGGTAGCAAAAGAAAAATACCTAAACTTGCTCAAATTAAAATTGAACAAAGATGTAGTATTTGTAATGCAGATACTAAATGGGGAAACTATTTGGATCAAAAAGTGTATCCAAAAACAGGTAGATGTTATGACTGCAATATTGCTTTTGACAGTAAACTAAAAATACTTGGTGTATTTGAAGATTATGAGAAGCATAAAATTTATAAAAGTATGCTTTCTGAAATGAATGATTTCAAACAACAAATGACAGAAAGCCTTACTTATCTTGAATCAGACAGTTCATTACCTAAATTACAATATTTCAATGAAGATGGTTCACAAGAATTTTGGACAGATGATACTGATATGAAGAGTAAAGTATTAACTGATCTTAAAAAGGATTTGTTAAGCCTTAACCAAAAAATTGATGAATTAAATAAAAAAATAATTGAATTGAATTATGATTCATCAATTGAAGAAAAAGCAAAACAAATGACTTTGGAGAAACTTAATAGTCAAGATAAATGAGTGTACAGAAAACATTAAAAGATGTAATCAAAGATGAATACAAGAGATGTCTTGTAGAACCTATGTATTTCATGAAGAAATACGTAAAGATTCAACATCAAACAAGAGGTATTATTCCATTTGAATTGTATCCATTCCAAGAAGAAACATTACAAGACTTTATTGATCATGATAGAAATATTGTACTAAAGTCCCGTCAAATGGGTATTTCTACACTTGTTAGTGCGTATGCTTTATGGACAATGATATTTAATCCAGGCAAAAACGTATTGATTTTATCTACTGTACAAAATACTTCAAAAGAAATTGTATCAAAAATAAGACTTGCAAATAACAATCTTCCCAGTTGGTTAAAAGTACCAACAGTTGAAGATAATAGACTATCATTGAAGTTTAAAAATGAATCAAGAGTTCTTGCAGCATCTTCAGCCGCTGATAGCGCACGTGGTTTCAGTGCTTATTTGCTTGTAATGGATGAATGTGCATTTATTGAAAACGCAGAAGAAGTTTGGACATCTGCTCAACAAACAATGGCTACTGGTGGTAGAGCTATTTTATTAAGTACACCAAACGGTGTAGGTAATTTCTTCCATCAAATGTGGGTTGACGCAGAATCAAAGAAGAACACATTTAAAACAATTAGATTAAAGTGGGATAGACATCCAGAAAGAGATCAATCATGGAGAGATAGACAAACTGCAGAATTGGGTATCAAACGTGCTGCACAAGAATGTGATACTGAATTTTTGTCTTCTGGTAATACCGTTGTTGATACTGCAATTATTGAAAATTACAGACACAATAAATGTAAAAGTCCAGTAGAAATGCGTGGAGGAGATCATGGATATTGGATATGGGATTATCCTGATTATAGTAGAGATTATATAGTTGCTGCGGACGTTGCAAGAGGTGATGGTGCGGATTATAGTGCGTTTCATGTTATTGATGTTGAAACAATGACTCAAGTTGCGGAATATAAAGGTCAAATAGGCACTAAAGATTATGGTAATATGTTGGTGAGTGTAGCTACAGAGTATAACAATGCTTTATTGATCGTAGAAAATGCAAATATTGGATGGGCAGTATTACAACAAATAATAGACAGACAATATCCAAATACATTCTATAGTAGTGCAGATCTACAATATGTAGATGTAGAAAAACAATTGACAAATAAGATCAATAGAGATGAAAAAAAGATGATTCCTGGATTTACCAATAGTCAAAAAACAAGACCCCTATTGATTTCAAAATTGGAAAGTTATTTTAGAGAAAATTTAGTAGAAGTACGTTCAATTAGATTAATTGATGAATTATCAGTATTTATTTGGGATTCAAATAAAGCAACTGCAATGAGAGGATATAATGATGATTTAGTTATGTCATTAAGTATTGGATTGTGGGTAAGAGATACGGCATTAAGACTAAGACAACAAACTATGGATTTAAACAGATCAATGTTAGGCGGAATATCAAGAGCTGGTGGTAGTCAGAATGTATATAAACCACAATCATTAAAGAGTCAAGAAGCTTGGCAAATGAATGTTGGATTAACAAATGATAAAAAAGAAAATCTAACTTGGTTACTCTAATATACTTATATATATAACTTATGGCAAATGAAGAATTTCAAATATTAAAGCAAAGATCTCTTTTCTCCAAGTTAAGAAGACTGTTTTCCACTGATACAATTGTACGTAATGTAGGTGGTAAAAAATTGAAGGTAGTTGATACAGATCAAGCAATGTATGCAACTGACCGTAATACACTTAGAGATCGTTTTAATAGAATTAGAACTAGTGCATATAATCAATACAGCAGAGATTTCACATTAAGTTATCAAGCTGCACGTATTGAGTTATTTCGTGATTATGATACAATGGATATGGACCCTATCATTTCATCTGCACTAGACATTTATGCAGATGAATGTGTTACTAAGAATGAATTGGGTGATATTTTAACAGTCCATTCAGAAGATCAAAACATCAAAGAAATTCTAAATAATTTGTTTTATGACATATTAAATATTGAGTTTAATATGTGGAGTTGGACTAGAAACTTAGTTAAATATGGTGATTTTTATTTGAAGTTATACATTAGTCCTGAATATGGTGTATACTTTGTTGAACCAATGAGTTCTTACAATGTTACCCGGGTTGAAAATAGTGATTTAAATAACAAGAATTATACAAAGTTTCAAGTTAATTTGCCTGAAGGTGGTAAGATTGAAGAACTTGAAAATTATCAAATTGCACACTTTAGATTATTGAGTGACAGTAACTTCTTGCCATATGGTAAGAGTATTATTGAAGGTGGTAGAAGAGTATGGAAACAATTATCATTGATGGAAGACGCAATGTTAATCCACCGTGTAATGCGTGCTCCAGAAAAGAGAGTATTTAAAGTTGACGTTGGTAATATTCCACCACAAGAAGTGGATCAATATATGCAAAAGTTGATGGACAAGATGAAAAAGGTTCCATATATTGATGAAAAAACAGGTGATTATAATTTACGTTTTAATTTACAAAACATGGTAGAAGACTTTTATCTACCAGTACGTGGCAGTGATAGTGGTACTAGCATTGAACCATTAAGTGGTATGGAATTTACTGGTATTGATGATATTCAATATCTTCGTAACAAGATGTTAGCTGCATTAAAGATTCCTAAAGCATTTTTGGGTTATGAAGAAGATTTGAGTGGTAAAGCAACACTTGCAAGTGAAGACGTAAGATTTGCTAAGACTGTTAATAGAGTACAAAGAATTTTAGTTAGTGAATTGACAAAGATTGCAATCATTCATTTGTATGCACAAGGATATAAAGATTCTTCTCTAGTCAATTTTAGCTTGGAATTAACAAACCCATCCGTAATTTTTGAAAAAGAAAAAGTTGCAATTTGGAGTGATAAAGTAGCCGTTGCAAAGGACATGGTAGAAAATAAGTTATTTAGCAGAAGATGGATCTATAACAACGTATTCAAAATTTCTGAGGATGATATTGAAGTTCAGAAAAATGATATTGTTGATGATGCTAAACAAAATTATAGATTCAAACAAATTGAAGAAGAAGGCATTGACCCAGCTAAACCATTTAATAAAATTAAGCCAGAAGAAGGTGGATCTGAAGGAGGTCCAGAAAGTGGTGGGGCAGGTCCAGGACCTGAACCTGGTGCTGGTCCTGAAGGAGGCGCATCTGAACCACCACCAGAAAAGTTGGCAGAATATGAAAGACCTTCTCAAAAAGGAAAGAAAAAAGCAAGTGATTATTCATTTGGAGAAGATGTTCTTGGTAACTTAGAAAACAATAGACAAGTAAAAAATACTATTGGACATAAATTTAAAAATGATTCTCCTTTGAGTCTTGAAAGATTTGATTCTTATTTGAAGGATTATAAGACTGAAAATAGGGAATTATTGAAAGAATTTAAATCAAAAAACAAACCAAGTTACTTGGATGAAAGTAATATACTATGAAATCACTGAAAGGATTCATAAATATTGTATATAAAATGATTTTTACATAAAAATAACTATATTTATAAAATAACTAGAAAAAGAATATATGCAAATAGCTAAAGCTAAGCACTCTAAATTTAGGAACACAGGCATTCTTTTTGAACTGCTCACTCGGCAAATTACTGCTGATATCCTTGCCGGAAAGGATGAATCTATTGCCAAAACTCTTCTCTTTAAATACTTCAAAGAAAACAAAGAATTAGGTAGAGAATGGCAATTGTATAGCTTTTTATTAAATGAAAAAGCAAAAGATGAAGTACAAGCTGAAAAATACATCAATGTAGTCTTGAAACAAAGAGAAAAAATTGATGATAAAAAGTTAGTTCAAGAGAAATATAATTTAATCAAAGAAATAAAGGAAACTTATCCTATTGAAGATTTGTTGAAGTCAAATCTAAAAAATTATAAGACGTTTGCATCTATTTACAAAGTATTTGAAGACCATGTAAATGACAATGTGAAGTTTGACATGAATGAAATTATTCAGTCCAGAACAGTCATCACTGAAAATTTATGTGGTAAGAAAAAACAAATTAATGAATCTGAAGATAACTTAATAAACATCTACAAACAACAAAGTGAAGAAGTACGTTTATTAAGTTATAAACTTTTGATTGAAAGTCTAAATGAAAAATATAAAGGACTAGATACAAATCAAAAGAATCTGTTAAAAGAATATATCAATAACATTTCAAATACAAATTCACTTAATAAATTGATTGTAAGTGAAATTGAAAATGTTAAATCTCAATTAACAGAGTGCTTATCAAAAATTGATAATGATATTATCAAAATTAAAATCAATGAAGTAGTAAAACAATTGAATAACGTAAAACCTTCTTCAAATGTAAAAGATAACCAAATCATGGTTTTGTTGCTTTCATATGAACTTCTAAAAGAAATCAAAAATAAACTTTAATATTATGAGTGATAAAAACAAAAAACTAATCGTTGGTGATTTCAAAAAGGCCCTAAAAGAATTGGTAAAACAAGTAATGGATGAAATCAACACAACCGGTGGTGTTGGTCCTACCGCAGTACCAAATTGGGTAAGTAAAAATGCAAAGGGTCGTCCAGATATAGCTACAAAATCTCTTGACGGATATAAACTAGCAGAAAAGAAGGGTGAAAAGAAACTTGCACCAGTAGGTAAAGAAAAAACACCTGACGTAGTTAAAGGTCCAACAAGTAAGGGAGTAAAGTCAGATGATCTTTATATCCTTCACAAAAGAAGAGCAATTGCCGCTTCTAAGAATGATAAAAAAGACACACAACATTATGACAATTTGATTGCTACAGGTGAAAAACAATTGGGTTATAAGCCAGGCGCAAGCAAAAAGAAATAATATGAATATCAGTCTTAAAAAACTTATATTTGAAGCAGAAGGTGATGTACCACCACAAAAGGGTGCAAAACCACCTACACAAGCTCCAGCAGCTGCTCCAAAAACTGCTCCAGCACCAAAATCACCACCAACACCAGCTCCAGCAGCAGAAAAACAACCATCTACTCCATCTGGTGGTGAAGGTGATGCAAATACATTTAATGTTAAGTTTGATTTAGATGACTTTGAAACAAAGGTTTCTAACTCAACTGAACAAGCAAAAAATGATTTTCAAAGCAAAATTTTGCAAAAAATTTCAAACAAACAAGTAAGATTGGTTAGAGCCGCAAAAGGTTTTGGTCAACCTGAAAGAGAATATGTTGTTAATGTTGCGGATGTCAAAATTGAATTTTGGTATCAAAAGTACGTTGTTGTAATTACTGGTAGAGAACAAAACAAACAAAAGGAAAGTGATTTCCATTTGACTGCTCCATATGTCATAAAGATTATGGGACAAGCTCAACCATCTAAATCTAAAAAACAAACACAACCAGCTGCTCCAAAACCAGTTCAAACACCACAAAACACTGCAACAAAGGGATTGTAATATGGAAAGAAAATTAATAGTAGATTGTATAACATTTGATATTTCAAAAGACGTAATAAATGAAGCCATGTCAAAAGGCGGACCATTTATTGTAAAAGGAATTTTGCAAAGAGCTGGCGCAAAAAACCAAAATGGTAGAATTTATCCAAAAGAAATTTTGGAACGTGAAGCAAATAAATACAATGAAAACTTCATCAAAGAACGTAGAGCTTTGGGTGAATTAGATCATCCAGATAGTAGCGTTGTCAACTTGAAAAATGTAAGTCACAACGTAACAAAAGTAATGTGGGATGGTGATGATTTGATTGGTGAAGTAGAAGTATTACCTACACCAAGTGGTAATATTCTAAAAGAATTATTTGCATCTGGAATTAGATTAGGTATTAGTTCTAGAGGAATGGGTAGTGTAAAGAAGAATGTTTATGAATCTGCTGATGAAGTTCAAGATGATTTTGAATTGATTGCATTTGACTTTGTAAGCAATCCATCTACCAGAGGTGCTTTCTTATATCCAAAGGATCAACAATCTTTACAAGAAGGTGTAGTTAAGAATCCTGAAACAAATAAATGGGACAGTGTTGAGAATATTATTAGAGATATTCTTGGTGAAATTAAGTCATAAACACAAAATATTTTATATTTATAACATATGATTAAACTAAAAACTTTAATTGAAGAAAATGCAGCTGTTGCTGGTCAACAACCTGTTAGTACAGAACCACAAAAAATGACCAAAGAAGACAAAAAGATGTTGGCCAAAATGGTAGCAGAATACAATGAATACGGTAAAGTATTACGTAATGTAAATGAAATTGCTCAAGTATCTGAAAAGCTTTGTAAGATTGCTGGCATGGCAGAAAATTATGCATTACAAGAATGTGGTGATTGGATGCAAGCCAATGTAGCTAAGAGACACTTTGCTGAATTGAAGAAGTTGTCTGAAGGATTTCGTAAATTAGCATCTGAATGTTATGAAAATAACAAACAAATGACTGCTCTATATGAAGATATGGGACACATTTATGAAAAGTATTTTGAAATTAATGATCCTAAATAACTAAACGTTAAACTGTGGTAAAAGAAAACCCCGCCTTCTGGCGGGGTTTTTATTTTTAAGGTGTTTCAACTGAACCAAACGTGTTAATCATATCCATCATTTGATCAAAGTTTTTATACACATGTTTTCTATCATTCATTATTAACCAATATCCTTTATCATTTTTATAAATAACAAAGTTTAATGATGTCATATCACTATTTCTGTCAACTTTTAGTCTGAACCTTGTGTCACCATCAGGTTCAAATCCCATACCAATTAACATGTCTACTTCTTTCCAATCCCAACCATTTGGGTGGTCAATATCATCAATTTTATATTCACCATTGGTGTTATCAAAACCTTCTTTTTTAATAAATGATTTTAAATGGGTCATATATTTACTTTCATTGAACGGTTAATAAAGTTATACAATTTACTTTCAATATCATTCTTTTTACTCACATCAGTTTTATCATTATCTATTAAAGCTTTTACTGGTTCAGACAATTTTGAATATACAGTAGAAGGTTTATCCAAATCATCTGGATTTTTGATTTCTACATAGAAAATAATATATTTAAAACTTGTTTTGCTACTATCAGCTTGATTTACTAGTTTTTTAATTACAAAATAAAATGTATTTTCACCAATATTCTTTTCAAAGCTTAATTCCATTCCTCTGTCAGTATCTTCTTTATTGATAGGAATATTAGAGGCTTGTTTGATTTTGTCAATTTCAAATTGTTCAAAGTTAATACCTTTATTTTTTGTCAATTCATCTTTGATTTTTACATTGTCTTTTTGGAATTCTGCATTTTCACTTAACAAAGATTCTTTAAGAGATCTACGTAAAACTTCTTTCAATTTACTCTTTATTTGAATCTTTTGTTCATTGGTAACATTTGCATGAAGAGCAGCTAAATATTTTTTAACGCTGCCTTTGGTACATCCAACTTTTTTACCAGTGTCTTTTTTGTAAATGCAATTACCTTTTATTTTATATGGCATAATACAATAAATATCTAAAATTTTTATTACTTTCAATTTTTTATTTATATTTATTCAACAGTATTACGACATTCTTTGTCGCATAAATTAATAAAAAATTATTATTGAAGTTTACCCTCTAATAACTTCAGGAAACCCAAAGGAAATATTATGTCAGATTTATTAAAGGAAGCTATTGCTGACGCTAAGGCTGTACGTGCTACTGCTCTAGCAAATGCAAAAGCCGCATTAGAAGAATCATTCAAGCCAACATTGGAAGCAATGTTAGCTGAAAAACTAAAGAGTGAAATTGGTATGGAAGATGAAGCAGTTCATTCTTCTGATATTGGTTCAGGTAAAAGTGTAGCACCACTTGGTACACAATCTACCAACCAAGATCCAGGCGCAAATCAAATGTTTGAAGAATCAGATGAAGAAGTAACAAGTGAAGAACTTGATGAAATTCTTGCTGAACTTGAAAGAGAAATGGGAGATGCACCAGCTGATCCAGCACCTGCTCCAGAAGCTCCAGTAGCTGCTGAACCTGCTGCTGAAGTACCAGCCCCAGCTCCTGCTCCAGAAGCACCAGTTGCACCAGCTCCTACTCCAGAAGCTCCAGTAGCTGCTGAAGAAGTAGAAGAAGTTGATGAAGAAATCAATCTACAAGAACTTCTAGACACCTTGAGTGAAGAAGTTGAAGAAGTAGATGAAGCTAAGAAACATGATTCTGAAGAAGAAGAAGAAGATAAAGAAGAAGTAAAAGAACAAACTGAAGAATCTGTTCAATTGGCTGAAGCTTTAAATACCGTTCAATTCCTACGTGATCAATTGAATGAAATCAATCTTTTGAATGCTAAGTTGTTGTACACCAACAAGTTGTTCAATAAGTTCTCATTGAACCAAGCTCAAAAGATGAAGGTAGTAGAAACTTTCGACTTAACCAGCTCCATCCGTGAAGTTAAGTTGAGTTATAAAATTTTGTCCGAATCACTTAGTTCAGGTGGATCAGCTGTCAAGAAACCAAATACAGCTGCACAAACTATCACCGAAGGTTTGGCAAGTAAACCAGTTGCATCAACAGCTCCTAAGAAGGAATTGATTGTTGAAAACAGCAACGTGATGGCTTCAAGATTCCAAAGACTTGCCGGAATTAAGAAGTAAAAAATTAAAACAAGGCAAGTAAACAAAAAACTAAAATACAGAAAGAAAATATGAGTGATATTAAGAGTCTATTGACAAACAATATGAACCCACAAGCTAAGTTGATGACTGAAACTCGTGGATTGCAAAACAAATGGGACAAGACAGGTCTTCTTGAAGGTCTAGAAGGCATTGAAAAGGCCAATATGTCTATCCTATTGGAAAACCAAGCCAAGCAATTGCTTGATGAATCTACCTCTACAGGTACTTCCCAAAACAGTGAACAATGGGCTGGCGTAGCTCTTCCATTGGTTCGCCGTGTATTCGCTGAAATCTCCGCTAAGGAATTCGTTTCAGTTCAACCAATGAACCTACCATCTGGTCTAATCTTCTATCTAGACTTCAAGTACGGCACCAACCGTAACGGTCTACCAGGATCTAATCCATTCAGTGGTTCATCAATGTTCGGTGGTACTGGCATCAAGCTAGGTTCTACTGATTCTCCAGAAAACGGTCTATATGGTGCTGGTCGTTATTCTTACACCAGTAACTATTTCACCCAATCATTGAGCACCACTTCAGGTTCCGCAACCTTGAGTGATCTAAACTTTGATAGCTCATTGACCTCAAGTGCTCAAGCATTCGTTGGTCAAAAGATCAATGTTCTAGTTGGTACTAACACAATTAACACTGACTTGAATGCTGTAAGAAGCTTCACCATCAGTGCTTCTGGTATTAATCCAGTTAACGTAATCAATGAATTGACCAAGGTATATAACACTGGTTCTCTAGCCACTGCTAACTACTACATTGTACAATTCATTGTAACTGGTTCAACTACTGCAGGTAACGCCAGTGGTGCCGCAGTCCTAACTTATACAAAGCAACCAACTGATCAAACCCGTGGTGACTTTGAAGATACCAATCCATTCAAGGGTGAAGCTGTTAATAACGGTATTGACAAGGGTACTGATATCAACATTCCAGAAGTTAACTTGGAACTCAAGAGTGAACCAATTGTTGCTAAGACACGTAAGTTGAAGGCAGTCTGGACCCCAGAATTGGCTCAAGACTTGAATGCTTACCACAGCATTGACGCAGAAGCAGAATTGACTGCTCTATTGAGTGAATATGTATCAATGGAAATTGATCTTGAAATCATGGACATGTTGATTAGTGCTGCTCCAGCATTGACCACTGAAGCTTGGTCCGCAGTAATTGGTAAGGAACTAGTCAAGGGTCCAAATGACAGTGCAGGTCTACCAACCTTCACCGTAAACAACGATTCAACCAATCGTACTGCTTACGTAAAGAGCACTTGGTACCAAACTCTTGGTAACAAGATCCAAAAGGTATCTAACAAGATTCACCAATTGACCCTACGTGGTGGTGCTAACTTCTTGGTTGTAGGACCAGACGTAGCCACTGTATTGGAATCCATCCCAGGATACGTTGTAAACACTGACGGTGATAGTGCTAAGTTCGCAATGGGCGTAAGCCGTGTTGGTTCTTTTGCTTCCCGTTTCCAAGTTTACAAGAATCCATACATGCAAGAAAACACAATCTTGCTTGGTTTCCGTGGTAACAACTTCCTAGAAACCGGTGCAGTTTATGCTCCATATATTCCATTGGTACAAACTCCATTGGTATATGATCCAATCAACTTCACTCCACGTAGAGGTGTAATGACCCGCTACGCTAAGAAAGTAGTCCGCCCAGAATTTTATGGGAAAATCTATGTTGGTGACTTGAACCAAGTCTAATCAATAAGGTAAATAATTAAACGCACCCCGGCAGAAATGCCGGGGTTTTTTGTTTTTTAATTCTATTTATATTTATGATTAAATTAACTGACATTCTAGATGAAATGGTTGAAAGGGGAGAACCAATGAAGTTGGTCAAAGATGCCTCTATCAGTGATCAATTGAAATATCATTTGGATAGAAATCTCACTTTAGAAGAAAATGTATTTAGAATTTATAGTGAAGGATATTTTCATTTAGTAAATGAAGTACGTGAATTATATAATCAAGATTTAATTGAGTTGAATGATAATGATGTAGATATTATAGAAAGTGATCTTGGTAGTAAAGCAATATATGAAGGTATAGAAGTATATTTAGACGCACCAATTGAAATAGAAGATGATGAGTACATTAATGAAGTCAAACACAGAGGTAGAACTGTAAATCTTAATAGACCATTTAGAACTCCAGGAGGACCAAAGAAATTTGCTGTATATGTTAAATCAAAGGCAGGTAAAATAAAGAAAGTAACCTTTGGTGATCCAAACATGAGAATCAGAGCTGGTAGTGCAGCACGTAGAAAAAGTTTCAGAGCTAGACACAGATGTAGTCAAAAGAAAGATCGTACTACAGCCGGATATTGGAGTTGTAGAAGTCATAGAATTAAATCATTAGGTACCAAGAGTAAGGGAAAATACTGGTAAAATATGAAACTTACAGAATTAAAAGAATTAATAAAAGAAGTATTACTTGAAGCGGTACCATTTGATAAAGCAACTGATATTGAATATGGACTAAAAGCCAAATATGATGAATTGGGTGATTATACGTTTGGTGTAGAATTTGAATTTGAACCTGTTGTAGAAGAACAGAATTTATCAACGGATCAAATCATTGAAAAATTATCAGATCTGATGGGTACATCATACAGTTATGATAATGGATTAACTGATGCTTATAATTCATGGGTTGATGAACAAAGAAATGAAGCAGCAAAAAGATGGAATCGTTATGGAACTATTGATAATATTGATAGATATGATGAAGAATATGGTCCAATGAGTGTAGATACATTTGATAGTAGTGTTCCAGAACCAGTTGAAACTGATTATGCTACTGAAGAGGAATACAATGAAGCATATGAAAAATATGATGAAGTAAGAAATGAAGTGGACAGTGAATATACTCGTTGGGAAAGAAGAAATCAAGGTGATTATGTTGATGAATATTTAAGACTTTTAGCAAGAAGTGGAGAATGGACTGATTTTATTCCAGATAGTGAAATGAATGTAACTGATATGGGAGGTGGTATTGAATCTGCGTATAATTTATTAGATAGTCTGGGTGAAGATGTAAGAAAAGATGATAAACCAGATAAAGACACATGGGCAGTTGGTGAAGATGGACCAAATGTTGAAATAAGAAGTAGACATATGAGACAAACAGGTAATGATTTTAATATTATTTCCAAAGTAGGAAATTGGGTAAGTGATCAAGCAACACATGGAAAAACTGGAATGCATGTTCATATAGGAGTTCCAAGTGATTTTGATATGTTTGATGTATTGGCAATGAGTACATTGGTTGATGAAAAAGCTATTAAATCTGCAGTAGCCATGGATAGAGATTTTAATAGTTTTGCCAAATTGAGAAGAAGTTTGAGTAACGCAATTTATAACAGAATTCATGAATACATGCGTAGACAATCTGAAAATGTACCAAAATCTTTTACGCTTACAAACGCACAAATGAAAGAAGTATTAGCTCATTTTGATCGCAATCACGGTACAAATATTGCAGCATTTAGTGAACATAAAACAATTGAATTTAGATATTTGGGATCTGATATGGCAGATCAAGTATTGAAGTGGATATCTTATTTCTTGTTGTTACCTCGTATCGCTAAGAGCAGAAATCAAGTAAAATTGGATACTATTTATAATGAACAAATAGTAGCTACAAGAATGCCTGGTAAGATTAAATTTGATTTGTTTACGACAGATGACCCAAGAACTAGTGTTCCAATGCCAAAAGAACCTGCGGATGTAATCAAACAAAAAGCATTTGAATTACCAAGCAAATTAGATATTGCAAAACAACAAGCTGCGGTTAAAAAACAACAAAAATAATATGTTTCCATTCAAAGAAACTCATTTACAAGATAATTTGTATTTAAGAGAGTTTGAAGAATCTGTTGATACAGACGATTTGGAATGGCACAGAGACAGAGAAAATAGAATTGTTGAAATTATAGGTGAAACTGATTGGGAATTGCAAATGGATAATCAATTACCACAACGTATGGCCGGCAAAATCTTTATACCAAAAGAAGTTTGGCACAGAGTTATAAAAGGAAATAGTGATTTAAAAGTTAAAATAACTAAATTATAATAATATTTATTATATTATGGGAGCAGCAGCAGGACCATCAGCAATTAACGGAGATGATTTAAAACAAAGGGTTAAAGCCACTTCAAATGGGTTTAATCAAAACGGATATGTTGGCGTTAGATTAGGAGGATATAATACTGAAGTTACAAGGGTATGGGCTGATATAAAAAATGATGCAAATTCAGCATGGTTTTGTGTATTTACTGTATTTAGAGGCACAAGTCCTTATGTAAATACTGCAGTTTCTGCAACTGCTGGATCAATACCTACTGAAAATGATACTGCAATGAATAAATTTTCAGATGCGGACATTAGAAGATTTTTAAATTCAGGTACCAAAGAAACAAGAACTCAATGGTGGCATATATCAGAAGCAAATGGTAGTGTATGGGCATCTGGATCTTTGAATAATTCAGATACAATGTATAATTTGTTTTTAGATCCTTCACTATGGTCAAGTGATGCTTATACTACTAGCAATGGTTATTTTAAAAGAAGAGATGGCAATGAAGCTAATTATCCTTCTACATGGATAACAAGTTCAAACGGTGGATGTAGTGGTTATGTAGGTGGGTGGAGCAATTATTATGAACAAAGTTGTGTAAGAAGTTGGTTTGCTGGTTGTGAAGGTGCTCCTGCATATAATCACTGTTGTGCATGTCCAACTGATAGAGCTAATAAATTAATAGTTTGGGCTAAATAAGTTTATGTATAAAGAGTTAATAATGACAAGAAATAGAGATGGTTTTTGGGTGGATATAATGCATAGAAGTTATCCATTTCCGCAAAACAATTTGGATACTCAAGTTGCAATTGATTATATTTTTAGTACGTATTCACCTGGTTTGGGTGAATGTAAAGTGGAAGTATCAGAAGGTGATAGAGAATTATACTTAATAAGTGAACAACAATTACCATGTGCAAATTGTGGTAATTAATATATATTGTTATGGCTACAAGATATTCACCAGCAATTGTTACATCAGGATTAGTTCTTTGTTTAGATGCGGCTAACAGAAAAAGTTATCCTGGCAGTGGCACTACTTGGACTGATTTAAGTGGAAATGGAAATAATGGCACATTAATTGATAGTCCTACTTTTAACACTGATGGTATAGGAAGTTTATCTTTCAACGGATTAAATAGTTATATAGGAATATCATCACCATCAAGTAGATTTAATTGGACTCCTTCTAGTACAGGGTTCAACAACATGACACTTGATTTATGGATAAAAACTTCTGATACAAGTGGGTATGTAATATCAAAGCCATGGAATAGTAGTGGTGAATACAATTATTACTTATACTATAATGGATTTTATATAAACACAGGCAATCAATCTAATGCATTTAATTTTTCTAGTATTTCTACGGGAAATTGGATTAATATAACAGTATTAGTATCTACTACTCAGTGGGGAGCTTATATAAATGGATCACAAAATGTTGCTCTTACAAATCACGGAATTACAAATAACGTTCCAACATATGGAAATGGAGGAGAAAATTTAGCTTTGATGACACTTTATCCATATGGAAGTTGGGCTGGTAATACATCTTTTTCTATTAACGGCAATGTAGGAAGTTACAAAATGTATAACAGAATATTATCCGCTACTGAAGTACTTCAAAATTATAACGCAACAAAATCAAGATTTGGATTATAAAATATATGGGATTATCACATTCACCAAAAATATCAACTAGTGGGTTAGTTTTTTGTTTAGATACAGCAAATCAAAGAAGTTATCCTGGATCAGGTGCTGTTTGGTCAGATTTAAGCGGAAATTCATTAAACGCAACAGGAAATGCGTCTAATATATCTTCATTAGGTGTTACATCAGGTGCATCTTTTTCAACTGCTACAACAGACATACTTAACACAGACATACATTCTATGTTTTTTATGATAAAATTCAATTCATCAGTCACATACCCAACTGGTACTACTGGTGGATGGGAAAAAATTTTTTCATATAATGCTGGGGGAAGTGATAGAAGTCCTAGTATTTGGAGATGGCCAGGCAATAGATGGATACATTGGAGATATGATCCTGGTAATAGTGGAACTGATTTTGGTAAAGGTGGTGCATCTTTAGATGTTAGCAATGAATTTGATTTGAATAAATGGTATTATGTTGGTGTTACTAAAAATGGTGCAAATACTGTTATGTATGTTGATGGATTACAAGTAGGCACAGGATCAGTAAGTAATCCAAAAACAGCAGGTACAGCCGCAATAATTATAAATGAAAGTTATACAAATCCTTTAAATAATTTAAACTGTTTTACAATATATAACAGAGTATTAAGTGCTACTGAAGTATTGCAAAACTATAATGCTTTAAAATCAAGATTTGGATTATAAAACGTAATAAACTTAATTGATTTTATATTTATAATCAATGAGTGCTAATTTAGATCAAGATCGTGTAAGATGGGCCGGAAGTGGTAGTGCTGTTACTTCTAGTAACATACCATTTGGCTTTTATTTGGATGAACCAACTCCTTCTACATTAACTGCAAGCATAGGTTATTTTGAATATGACTGTGAAAAAAGTGCAGAATGGGCTGCAAAGAGACTAGGATATCCAATCATTGATATTGAAATGATTGACGTTAATTTTTATGCATGTTTTGAAGAAGCTGTAAATGAATATGGTGCTCAAGTAAATCAATTTAATATTAGAAATAATCTATTAAATTTACAAGGATTAAATACCACAGACAATCCTAATATTACTGGTAAAAATGTTATTGGTACAGGATTACCATATATAATTCAATTATCAAAAGGGTACGGCAGTGAAGTGGGTGTAGGTGGATATGTTGACATCAAAAAAGCTGCAGTTGAATTGAGTGCAAGTCAACAAACATATGATTTACAAACAATAATTGGTACAACTCTTGAAACAGGCAGTAGAGTTGAAATCAGAAGAGTATTTCACGGTCCACCACCAGCATTTGCACGTATTTATGATCCATTTAGTATGACTGGTATGAGCTACAGTAACGTGCTAAATGAAATGGGATTTGCTGGATATAGTCCTGCTACACAATTCTTGATGACACCAATCTTTGAAGATTTGTTGAGAGGTCAAGCAATTGAATTTAATGATATGGTACGTAAAAGAGCTTATAGTTTTGAAGTTGTAAATAATAAATTAAAGATATTTCCAATTCCAACTTATAATCACACAATTTATGTAGAATATGTTGTTGAAAAAGACAAATTAAGTAACGCATCAACATTTAGTAGTGGAAGTAATTATGATGTAGTTAGTGATTACAGTAATGTTCCTTATCAAAATGTAACTTATTATAAATTGAATGCAGTTGGTAAACAATGGGTAAAGAAATATTTCTTGGCATTGTGTAAAGAATTACTTGGTGCAATCAGACAAAAATATATTTCAGTTCCAATTCCTGGTGGTGAAGTATCACTAGATGGTGCGGAATTAAGAAGTGAAGCATCTACAGAAAAGGAAGCGTTAATTACACAATTAAGAGAAAATCTTGAAGCAACCAGTCGTAAAGCGCAAATGGAAGCCAAAGCAGATGAAACGGAAAAAATGACATCAATCATGAAGACTGTTCCACTCCTGATTTATATCGGATAAAAAAATATGCCACTATTTGGAAGATATTTTAGTCAACGTGACATTAATTTGGTTAATCAATTTAATGCTGAATTAATGCGTGATATCATTGAAACATATGTTGTTTGTTTCAAAATTTGCGCAGCTGAAACCAGAGTGAATATGTATGGTGAAGCTGCACCAACTGAAGGCAAATCATTTTTTCCTGGTGTTGAATTGACTGCTCTTATTGATAGAGCAGATATTACAACAAATGATGAAGGATTTGGTCCTGATAGAGATCAAAGTGTTGTATTTAAGTTCAGAGAATTGGCATTGAAAGATGCAAATTTCTATCCAGAAGTTGGAGATTTTATCTTATTCAATGACCGTTATCATGAAGTAAACAACGTTGTACAAGAACAATTCTTGGGCGGTCAAGCAAATAAATCTCACAGTATAATTTGCAATACACATTATAGCAGACTTAGCCAAATCAATTTGGTTAATAGACAATTTTAATTTATGTGGACAGGAAACAAAAACAATCCAGTACCTAATTACACAGATAAAACACAGGTTAATCCCGTATCTGCTAATGTTGTAAATCCTGCATTAGATACAAGAAGAGATCAAGATCCAAGAAAAAATAAAACAATTACGTTGTTGGATATTGATACATCTGTATTGGAATATCTGCAAAATGTAATCAATCCAACAGTTGTAGATGCTGGTCAAAATGTTAAAGTGCCAATTTTATACGGTAATCCTGAAAGATGGAAGGCAGGAAAAGTTGATGGATTTTTAAGAGATTATCAAGGTAAAATTCAAATACCAGCAATAATGTTCAAAAGAAATACATTTGGTAAAAATGAGAATTTAGTCACTCTAAATAGGTATTTAACTTATCCAACTATTACAAAATTCAGTGAAAAGAACAAATATGATAAATTTAGTGTGTTGAATAACAAAAGCGCACCTACCAATCAAATATTTGCAGTAACACTACCTGATCACGTTAAAGTTGAATATGAATTCATGGTGTGGACTGAATATGTTGAACAAATGAATTATGTTTTGGAAAAAATTAACTTTGCATCAGAAGATTATTGGGGAGATCCACAAAGATTTAAATTTAGAGTCAGTGTAGGAAGTTACACTAATAATATTGAAGTGTCAAGTGATAAAGATAGAATGGTGAGAACTACATTTCCAATGACGGTATATGCATATTTGTTAGCTGATAGTTTTGAAGATAGAAAATCAACTGTTCAAAGACTTTTGACTCCAAGAAAAGTAAATATTGTAGCAGAAACAGTAACTAGTGCTCAAATGGATGCAATAAACAAAGAGGTTAAAAATAAGAGTTATAGCAATCCATCTGAACCATATTACAACACTGGGGTAGGAATGTCTTCTAATGATGATAGTTATAGGATTCCTGTTCCAGAAATCATTGATAATTTAGAAAAATCAACAGAAACACAAGGTTATACAAAATCATGACCGTTTTTATTAAATAGTTTTATATTTATAACTAACCAATTTAATTTATGCCATATCTGAATGACAACAAACTAAACATAGTAATATCCCAAACAAGCGGAAGTGCGGATAATACTGGGAAATTTCCATTTACAGAAAGAATAATCAGTGGAAGTAATCTTTTTATATTAACTGATGCAAATGGTAATTTAACAGGCAGCACCAGTATTCCTGGTGGCAGTTTTACTAATTTAACAGTTACTGGAGCGCTGACTGCTAGTATTATTAGTGCTAGTAATTCAATAACAGCTGCAGCAGCTACTTTTGCTGGACCTGTTACGATGAGTTCTACACTGAGTGCTAGTGGTGGAATTATCACTAGTACTATTAGTGCCAGTAGCAATGTTTATGTAAGTGGAAGTTTGACTGTTGTTGGAAACATTGCTGGTACAATTGATAGTGCAAGTGCGATATTGATCACTAATACACCAACCACTGCAGGTACATATTATGCAACATTTGTTGATGGAACTACTGGTGTAAGAGCTGTTAGAACAGATAGTTCCGCATTAACATGGAATCCAAGTACAAATAAAATACAAATTGGTTCAGGAGGTGTTGGTGAACTTGAAGTTGCGCCTCAGGGAGGTGGAGCAGCATTAAAAGCATATGCTACTAATTCTAGTAGTTTAGCATCAGTAGAAGTTGGTGGTGGATCATATGAAAGCTCATCATTTTTTGTCAACTCTACTAGTGAATTTCAAATTAAAGCGGGAAGTTATTCTGATGCTTCTGTATCTTCAAGTTTACCATTTAAACTAACATCAGCAACCCAAGCTACATCATGGAACAATGGGGCTGTATCAATTAATGGTGGTGTTGGTATTGGTAAGAATTTGTATGTAAGTGGAAGTTTAAATGCTATTGGAGTGATTAGTGCAAGCGCAGGTTTAACTGCAAGCGCAATACAAGATGCTGGTACATTAACTGTTGTTGGAAACAGTATACTATCAACCGTATTTGCAACAAATATTACTGCGAGCAATATTAGTGCAAGTGGTAATATCAGCGCAAGTACTTTAAGAGTAGAAACAAGTATTGTTGACGGCGGTACTTTAACTGTTTTGGGAAGTACAGTATTGGGTGATACAACAGCAGATACTACTAGAATTACTGGTAGTACATCTATTAGCGGCAGTTTGACTGTTGTTGGAAATACAACTTTACAAAATACATTTGTTACTAATTTGACCGCTTCAATTATAAGTGCAAGTGGCAATGTTAGTGGTAATAATGGTATATTTGCAGGAGATATTGCAGTAAATGGTGGAGATGTTACAACTACTTTAGTAGGTACCGCAACATTATTTAATACAAATGCAACTTCAGTAAACATTGGCGGTGGTGCTACAAATACAGTATTATTAGGAAATGGAACAGGTGTTGTAAAAACTGCCGGCGATTTTGTTCTTGGTATAAATAATGCAATAAAAGATACATCAGGAACTCTTGGACTGACTGTAAGTTCATCATTAACTACAGTTGCTGGAGATTTACTGGTAGGTGGAAATGATATTAAAGACAATTCTGGTGTTAATAATTTAACATTAGGTGTTACCAAAGTTACCGTTCCATTAACTACACAGGCTACATCATTTAATAATGGTGCTCTAGTAGTTGATGGTGGTGTTGGTATTGGTAAGAATTTGCATGTGAGCGGATCAACTTTCTTATATGGTGATTTGACAATTTATGGAACTGGTAGTATCGTTAATATCAGTTCAAGTACAGTAATAATTGGTGATAACAGAGTTGTGTTGAATGCTGGTACCCCAATACAACGTTATGCTGGTATAGACGTATTTGATAGTGGTAGCGGTACATATACAAACAATGTAACCAGTTCATTGTTGTGGGACGCATTATCTGACAATTGGTTGTTGGTAAGCAACAATCAAACAACTGGAAACCCATTAACACAATCCAGTGCAATAATGATTGGTGGTCCAAGCGGCAGTTTTGGTAATGAATCACTGTTAACAGTAAATTATATACCAAAAGTTCAATCTACAGGTAAGAATTTACAAAACAGTGCATTAATTGATACTGGTACATTATTGACTTATGCCGGTACAGGAATTTCTGCGTCACAAATTACTGCTTCACAATTAACAGTACAATATACAGGCAGTATTACTTATGCTACTGGAGTATATATCACATATTCAACCGGTTCATTTACAACAATTACTATTACCACTGGAAGTAGTCCTGGTGTAGGTGCTCAAGTTCCTTCAAGTCCAACAGCAACTGGATTGGCTGGTCAAATAAATGTAGATAACAACTTTATTTACGTTTACACAAACCAAGTTTGGAAACGTGTTCCACTATCAACTTGGACAGCTTAAACTAATGTTTAAATATTAATATAAATGATAACCCAAGATAATAATAAGTCTTGGGTTATTATATTTATACAAACTGAAATAGTCTTATATTTATAGAATATGCCAATTGGAAGCACAAATGTATATAATGCAGGAGATCTAATACTCAGCACAGTAAGTGGTTCTGGTGCATCTTTTACTGAAACAAAAATTATAGCAGCAACTAGCAGTTTAATTTTATTTAACTCATCCGCAACGCTCACTTCTCAATCTTTAAATAGTACCACCGTCGGTACATCCAGTTATGTTAGTGGCAGCACTTCAATAATTACCAATCTTACCGCAAGTAATATTAGTGCAAGTAACAGAATTCAAGCAAATCAAATAACAGCTAGTACTATTCTTGCCAGTAACGGACCTTTGATGGTTACAGGAAGTAATGCTTATGTACAAATGTTTCCTGTTGAAGGATTTCCATTACCAACTAATTTAACTGCAAGTTACATTTATACAAGTGGAAGTACAAATGATTTATATTTCACACAATATAATGGTCCTTATACCAATACAACACGTTTACGTTGGTTAGAAAGTAATTTGTATACTGGTATATTACACGGTGGTGTATTAACTAGTACTCCTGGTTCAACAACATTTACTGTTACTGAGGGTGAAGGTTTGATTGTATCATTGAACGCATTTACAGCAAGTGCTCCATATCCAACAGTTAAGTTGATTCAGTGGCCAACATCTACGCAACCAATTATAAACAGTGGAAGTGCTAAGATAACATATGTTGGTATTGATAATGTAGGAGCAATAGTACAACAAACAAATGCATGGGGCAGTAGTGATATAAATCAGTGGGACAATCAAATTGAATTAGGTGTTGTATTACATTTGAGTGGAAGTGTAAGCACCGGTGTATTTAACAGTCCTCAAATATCATATGGAATTCCACAACAAACAGATGATTTTCTCAGAGCGTTTGGTCCATTAAAAATCAGTGGTCATACACTACAAGCAAGTGGTAGTACACCAACATTAAGCATTAAAAAATCAGGCGGTACTGCTTATAGAGATGGTGCAAATTATGTAAACAATCCAAATCATCCAAGTACTGTTGTTGAAAATGCAATAACTTCTAGTAAAATTTATAGATATTACATTTCAGGATCTACACCAATAATTGACACTGGTATAGCTAATGCAGGTTATACAACTATTGATAATGATAATTATGTAAATACTGCAACTGGTCAATTAGCTACAGTGGGTAACAGTAATTGGACAATACAAAGAGTATTTTGGATTCCTAACAGTCCTACCAATGCATTTATAGTTTATTATGGTAATGCAACTTATTCAACTCTTTTAAATGCAGTAAATGCAAAAGATAGTGAACCTTTTACAGAATCACCTAATACATCATTAAATGCTATATTTGTTGGTTATATTATAATTGAAGGTGGTGCAGGTAGAGATTTATTGAATGCGGCTGAATGTACAATAATTCAAGGTGGATTGTTTAGAAATGTTGGTGGTATTGGTAGTAGTGGCACAAGTCCTGTGTCTACTACATTGGCTGGATTGAGTGACGTAGCTTTAGCAGGTTTAGCTGAAGGTGATTTGTTGGTATATGGTGGCGGTCAATGGAGCAATAAAAAAACATTAATAGGAAATTATACGGTCAGTGGATCATTGAGTGTCACATCTGGTATTACTGGTAATTTGACAGGTACAAGTAGTTGGGCAACAAATGCGGTAACATCAAGTTTTGCATTAACTGCAAGTTATGTTAGCGGAAGTACGTCAATAATTACCAATCTTACTGCAAGTAACATTAGTGCAAGTGGTACAATAACTGCAAATTCATTTACTGGTTCATTTAGTGGTAGCATAACAAATGCAGTAACTGCAATATCAGCAAGCTTTTCAACAAACAGTTTAACCGCTTCATATTTAACACCAGCAAATAGTTATACAATCACAAATCTTACTGCAAGTAATATTAGTGCAAGTGCAACAGGTAGTTTTGGTATAGTTGGTATTGGTACAAGTAGTCCTACAGGTAGTTTGCATGTTAATAATAGTGTAGCTAATATACCAATATTAAATTTAGGTGGAGGTGTAAGTGTTAATAATGTTAGTGATTTATATGTATTAAATTCATATAATACTGCTAGCGGTGTTGGATTCGCTGCTAAAGTAATTGGTGTAAATATTTCTGATTCATTAACTAGTGGAAATATACCTGTACAAAGAACAGTATGGAGTGGTGTAAATTCAGCAACTGCGATAGTATTATCCGCAGATGATCCAGGAGGTGGAACTGATGATAATGCGTTCCAAATATGGACATCCAATCAAGGAACATCTGGATCTGCATTAACTCAAAAATTTACATTAACCACTGATGGCAATGTTGGTATTGGTACAACAAGTCCACGAAGCGGATTACAAGTAAATACTGTTAATGGTGCTGCGGCAAATGAATATGCTGGATTAATAGTTTCCTCAAACTTAAGTTCTTCTAGAGGAGTAAATATTGCATATGATGCAACAAATGATGCGGGTATTATAACGGCGGTTCATGCAGGTACTGGTTGGAAACCTCTTGCATTACAACCAGTAAATGGTAATGTTGGTATTGGAACAACAAATCCAACTTCAAGATTACATGTCAGTAGTTCCACAGGTGGTGTTTTTGAAGTTGATACTGCAGGTGGTGCAACAACATTTTATGTAAGTGCAAGTGGTAATGTAGGTATTGGAACAATAACTCCAAATGGCAAATTACATATTGTAAGTCCTGATAGTACATATGCGTTTTCTGTAGCGGGTGCAACTAAAGGAGTAAGATTCAATATAAATTCAGCTGGTACATATATACAAGGAGTAGATAATACACTAGCCGGTTCTTATCAAAGTTTAATATTAGGTGGATCAGATTTATACTTTCAAACAAACGGACTTACCACTGCGATGTATATCAGTAGTTCTGGCAATGTTGGTATAGGTACAACTGCGCCAGCTTATAAGTTGACAGTACAAAATGATGCTGCGTCAACCAATGCGTTATTAGGATTGCAGAATTTTTCAACATCTGCTACAACAAATCACGGTGTAAGTATATTGCCAATATTGAGTGATAATACAGGAAGTACTGCTATTACTGCTGGTGGTTTGTATTGGTTAAAAGAACAACAGTGGACAAATGATACTACAAGCAGAGATTCTTATTTAAGAATTGATACCACTGAAAATGGTTTGGCTAGTGAAAAAGTTAGAATTACATCAGCAGGTAATGTTGGTATTGGTACAACAAATCCAAATTCAGCTAGATTACATTTATATGGACCTGCATCATTTGGCGCAACAATAAGATTAACAAATACAGGCACAACTGGTGGAGATTATTTTATAACAAGTACTGATGCTGGTTGGAATGCAGGCGGAAATAAACTATTAATTGGAAACGGAACGCCGGCATCTCCGAATGCAAAATTAATATTGGATTCCAACGGCAATGTTGGTATAGGCGTTGCATCACCATCTGGTAGATTGCATATAACTGGCAGTTCAACTAACGGGGAAAATTTAGTATATTTGTCAAAAGGTTCTGGCTCTATTGCTCAACATTATATAACTGCGGTAAATCAAAATGGCGTTTTAAATTATAGAGTGACATCTGATATAAACGGACATGCACAACAAATTTTATATCTGGCCGGAACTATTCATGTATATCATGATTCTTATTGGTCTAGTTATATAAATAACGCAAATTATACGCAGGGTGGATTGGCATTAGGAACAGGTAGTCTAACGCATGGATACGGTTTAACTATTGCTAGACCTTCTACAAGTGGTTCATTGTATGTAAGTGGATCTAGTATATTTACAGGCAGTGTAAATGTTAACGGTTCCGTTACATTTAGTGGTCCAATAATATATGACAATGCGGTATTATTGGATTATGGAAGTGCATCTACTCCTGTTGTTTCTACAAATTATGCAGTGTTACAAAATTTGACGGGTTCATATAACAGTGCATTTTTTGATTATTTTGCAAGTAGTGGAAGTAATTTTAGAGCTGGTACAGTGATTGCTGGGTGGAGTGGAAGCAGTATAAATTATACTGAATATTCAACCACTGATGTAGGAAATACAAATGAACTTAGTATGAGTGTAGATTTGAGTGGTAGTTTTGTAAGACTTTTAACGAGAGTGAGTACAACAATTAATTGGAATATAAAGAGCGCAGGACGATATTTATAACATAATATATAACAATAATAACATATTGTTTTTCTGGACAATGAAAGAAAAATAAACTATGCCATATGAATTTTTAGCAAAAAATGGCCTTATAAGCCAAGGAAATGTTACCGTTACGGGTAGCTTAATAACTTCCCAGAATGTTACCGCAAGCAATATTAGTGCAAGTGGCACAATAATTGCAACATCATTTACAGGTTCATTCAGTGGTAGTATTGGTACTGCTATAAATGCAACAAGTGCAAGTTATGCTTTATCCGCCTCATATGCTCCTACAAACACTAATATCACTGCAAGTTGGGCAACAAACAGTTTAACCGCTTCATATTTAACACCATCAAACATTTATACTGTTGCGGGTTTATCATCTGGTTATGTTGAAGTTACAGGCATAGCAACAATACCAAATACTGGAATATATAGACCCGCAGGAAAAACTTTAGGACTATCTGCTGATGGAACATTGATTTTAAAAATTGATGGTAATGCTTCTCCATATGTTACTTCAATTGAAACAGGAAATTTTATAGTACCATCAGGTTCAGTTGGTATAGGGGTTGTTAGTCCTGTAAATAAATTAGATATTAATGGAAATATTAGTGCTAGTGTCATTACCGCCAGTTTTTTTGGCACATCAAGTTGGGCAACAAACGCAGTTACTGCAAGTTTTGTTTCTAATGCATTTGTTCAAGGCGGTAATAGTTTTGGAACAACCGCATTATTAGGAACAAATGACGCAAATAGTTTAGCGTTTGAAACAAATGGTAGTACCAGAATGACTATTAATAGTGGGGGATTTATTGGTGTAAACACCAGCCCCACTTTAGATAGAAGATTTAATATATCAGATACTCATAATGGATCATTGGGTTCATCCTCATTGTATATTGCTACAGGTCAAAATCAAAACCAAGGATTAGCTACTAGTGCAAATGACAGTGGTATAACTAATCTTTATACTGTTAATAATTTTACTTCAAGCGCAGCTATTCAAAATCAAGCAAGTTTTAATCAGATGATTATCGCCGGAAGTGGAAGTTTTAGTGGAAGTTATAGAGCAGAAAGAAATGGAATTTTATTTTCCAATACTGCATCATTAGATTCAAGCGGAAATATAATTAACACTTATTTAACTAATCAAATTAGTTCTAATATTCCAACATTTAGTATTCCTAATTGGGTTGCTGGAACATATACTTATGTTGATTTAATTACAGGAAATTCTACTGGTAGTATTACAAATTTATATAATCATCAAATAAATTCACCATTTCCCAGCGGTGGTGCTGGTGGTATAACTGTTACTAATTCATATGGTATTTACATTGCTAAACAAAAAACAACAAATATTGTTACCAATGGATGGGGCATTTATCAAATTGATACAGGTGATTTAAATATATTTGCAGGTAGAACTCGTATTGGTAGTACTACTTCACCAGTTAATACATTGGATGTCTCTGGTAACATAAGTGCAAGTGTAATAACTGCAAGTTTATTTTTTGGAACTGCTAGTTTTGCAACAACTGCTCAAACTGCAAGTAGTTTAGTTGCTGCAAACAGTTATACAGTTACAAATTTAACGGCTAGTAATGTATTGAGAGCTGCAAAAATTGCAGAAAAAGTAGTTACATTTACACCGTTGACAGGATCA
>Ga0181344_1000053_pt1 | contig 49413 bp, 27 predicted proteins | sample Su13VDMLBDD_FD_130098 | JGI IMG/M metagenome (GOLD analysis project Ga0181344, IMG submission 130098) | Freshwater viral communities from Lake Michigan, USA - Su13.VD.MLB.D.D | ecosystem: Environmental > Aquatic > Freshwater > Lake | place: USA: Michigan | collected 2013-07-15
GATCATAATTTCACTAAACAAAGTATGACCGCTTGCATACTCGTCTAATCCCATATATGTTCTTTTTATTTGAAATTCATTTTCATAATTAAAATTACTATCTAATAATTTTGCGGGACTATTGAATTTCTTAAGATCATCAAGATATCTTCTAACAATAGGTTGAGCTAAAAAGTATACAGCATTCTTAAAAGATACACCAGTCATAATTAGATACAACAAAACAGGTGTTGCTTCTGGTGTACCCATAACATAAGCTACCCAAGGATCCTTTGCAACATCCAAGTAACCATTCATCATTTGGTTTATAAGATCCGATATCTTAATACCATCAACATTATATAATTTTGATAAAGAAATACTACCATCATCTTCCTTTACATGATCTAATAGTAATCGTATTTCTCTTTCTTGTTCTTGAACTTGACCTTTTCTATTTTTTCTATAGTGTGTATATGATTTAGCGTGTTTAAATCCTATTTGATTGAATAACGATTTAATTTTATTTACGTTAGCTGCAATACCCAAAGATGTTTTACCCACTGAATTATAAAACTGTTTGTAATAGTTATATTGTAACTCAAATATATTAGTTGGAGATACCGACATTTCTGGAATATCTGATCTATTCCAATTAGGTAATGATCTTTTAGGATTATATTCAAGTTCAAAATAATCAACCATTTTATCCGCTAATTCTTTTACAAGATAAGTACCGTTAGGTTTAGTCATCATGTTGAATATTTCAGGAGTATTAAACAAATCAATCATATTTTTCATGATTTGATTTTCTAAACCGTCTATATTATTACCGGATGCATATCTTACATCTGTAAAATCTTTAAATTTCTTAATCTCGTTAAGAATTAGTTTTTGATTTTCAGATAAGCCAGATAACTTCTTTTTATTTTTTAGACTATCTAAATACATCTTTACGATTTCTTCAGAAGTTTTCAATTTGCCTTCAGCTATTTCTTTTTCAAATGCAGCTTTTAAAGAAGGATTTTCAACTATTTGTTTTATATTTTCTTCTGTTAAATCATAAGTGGTTCTTGCAGATACGTTAGGAAAGAATATTGATAACTTATCAATATCAAAGTCGGAACCTGCTTTAGCTACTAGATAACTTGGTACAATAACAATTGGCCCTGCTTCTTCTGGTAAGAATTCAGCTACTTGCATATATTCCATAGAGTTATGACCTTGTACAGGAATACGTACACCCACTAATCTTAAAAGCATCTTGTTCGTATCTTTTTTAATAGGAACTACACCTTTAAAGTTTTTTGCTCCACCCTTTAAATATGCTTTAAATTGTTTTTCAGCATCTTCTTTTTTATCAACAATGATGACATCTATATTATCACCATCTCTTGATTTGATAGTATTATGTGAATAGAAATCACCTAGAATTTTTATACCAAAATATTCTTTACCTCTAACTCTTGCACCATCTTTTGTATCTGGTGTAAGTTGTTCTAGTAGTTCTGGAGTTAAATCAGATTTAAGAACAAATAATTTTGTATCTCCTTTCTTACTTTCCATTTTAGCAAATGCTTTTGCATATATGCTATTTTCTGGATACGCTGATTTATTTAACCATTTCTCATCTTTAATTAAGATATTTAATGCTTGTATAGGTTCTATACCTCTTTCTTTAGCTAGTTTTTTAACATCGTCATTATACAATAGTTTTTTAAAATCTCCTTGCATTGAGATTTTAACGTCCATTGGAAGATGTTCTCCAGTTACAGGATCAACTCTATATATCTGCAGATCATCATCTTTATATTTTTCTATATCTTCTGTAGTAGCATTAGTTAATCTTTCATTTTCAAAACCTGTTGTTGCTGCTTGAATTAATGGTTCACCGTTAAACTTTCTTCTTACAATTCTTTTATTAGCAATTGAGAATATAATGCTTTCAATTTCACTTGCATTTTTTGCAAGAGATAAGTCAAAAGCAAATGATTTACCATTCATTGTAGTTGCTACTTTCTGCAAATGCTCAGGTATATCTCTTCTATCTAATTCTCTTTTTATAATTTTAGCTAATTCAAAAGCATCGTATGAACCATTTGATTTAAAGTTTATTTCATTCTTTAATTCATCTTTTGCAGCTTCAATATATGCATCAACAGAATCAACATATCTCTGAACTTTATTACCTAATTCTTTTGAAATTGGGATACCAGAGTTAAATAAATCATTAGATATTAATGCTCTAAGCTGTGTAGAGAATACAACATTGTTTTTATAGTAGTCATTTATTGGTACTTGATTTCTTAAAAATCTTAAATGTACTTTATTAATCATTAATGGATTTGTTTCATCTTCCATTATTCTTCTTTCAGAATCTTTATAGAAAGAATCAGCTTTACCTTTTTCATTAGTGACTATAGCAATTTTTGACCCTGTTTTAAAAGTAGCATAATGAATATTACTATTCATCATTCTTTTATGTAGTTTATCAATATTCTTACCTTGTACTACAGTTGGAATTAAAGGAAGTAATGAAAATTTATGTAATACATTTAAATGATATTTAGATGTTGATAATGGGCCATAGAATTGATACTTTCTAGGAGGAAATACTCTTGATAATAATTCAGGATCTACTTTTTCTTTAGCTACAATTTTTTGATACAAGTCTTCTTGTACTTTACTCCATTCATTTGACATTACAGCAAAGAATCTATATGCATCAAATGTAACCCAACCTTGAGCATCTCCTTCTTTAACTTCTTTTAATTCATATGCTTTTATTTGTTTATCTATAATATCATTCACCTTTTCTTTTATTTCTTCATCGGTGAATTTATTCAACGCTTTTAATTCACTAGTGTATGCTTTTTCCCATGACTTTATATATTCAGCCATCACTTTCTTGTTCTCATATTTATGATCTTCAAAAATTGCTGTATTTATATAACCATCTGGATTTATACCATACTCATATCCTAAAGATTTTGAATAATCATATCCAAATAGTTCATTAAAAGAACTTATAAAATTTGGATCAGAAATGAATGTTCTTCCACTTGATGAAGCTGCTGAGTTTCTTTTATGGAAATCTTGCTTTAAAAGTTCATAAGCAGCAATATCACCATAAAACATAATTGTTGATTCAATAAAGTGTACAAAAGAATTAGCCGTATGTGCTTTAATAAGAGCTCTATTAACAGCATTAGGATTTGTTATTTTCTTCAATCCTGTAACTCTTCTTAATACACTATCATCTTTAAAATCAACAGTATTAAATACCTTTAAATTCTCATCTGTTAATGCGTTAATGTATTCTGTAATTTCATTTTTAGCAGTTGCAATAAGTTCAGGATTTTGTAATAGATCACTTGGAGATATTTCATACAAAGCAGCTTTTGTTTCTTTATTTAAAATATTATCAAATATTAAGAAGTGTTTTCCAAATTTTGAGAAATTCCCAAGTTTGTCAATACCTGTAACTAAATTATTTCTAACATCATACACTCTTTCATGCTCTGCTTTTAAATATTCAAACATCATATTTTCAAAGAAAGCATCTCCAGATAAATCATCTAAAAATGTTTTTGGTTTAACAAACTGTGCATCTCCAGAACTATCTTTTACATAATATCCTATATATGTCTTTTTATCTGCAGGTGTTGGATTTGTAATATATCCTGACAGTAAGTATGAATAAAAATCTAAATAAAATTTTGTAACCGGATCTGAATCAATTGTTGATTGTCCAGATACAAATTGTCCATTTTTATTTTCCTGTACTCCAGAAAATTTTGAGATTTCCATCCTTTGAACTCTAGTACCTTTTTCATCAAACAACCTTTTAAGTGTTTGAGAAACTTTAGCCATAGGATTTCTTGTCTTATCAAAGTGTTCAAATCCTGGAGTACTAATTAAAGTATCATAGTCTGGAGATTCATTAATATTATTCTGTGTAATTGAAATATTAAAATTCAAAACATTTTCATACTCTCTTTCATTTTCAGCATTCAATAAACTAAAAGAGGATATAAGATCTGATACCTCAATATATTTTTTTAATAAACTATCTATAACAGTTTTTTGTGTTTTAAACTCAAAATCTGATTTGTCACCATTTGTTAATAAATCAATATGATTTGGTATTATAGGTTTATTATTTCTTTCAGCATAACCTTTTAATTCATTGAACACATAACTTGCTTGTTTTGGTAATGCACTTGAGAATTTTTTATCTAGTTTATATTCTTCTTGATTTTTATCGAGTGGTATCCCTAAGTTCTTAAAGAATTCAAGAGCAATATCAAATGTAAATGATGGATTTTCACCCATATTATCTATCACTTTATTCATATTCAACATTAGTTCTCCATTAACTTCTTGAGCAAACTTGTTGAATAGATTTGTTTTAAAGTTTTCAATTGATTTAAATCTTGCTGAATTTACATCACTTGAAGCTTGTACATTGTATATCTTTATAGAATCATCTAATGTGTTTTCATCAAATTTTGTAAGTAGTAGTTCTAGTTTTGTAGTATTAAATGAATTAGAAAATAATACCCAAGACTTAAAATGATTAATATCAGATAGAGTTTCTTTAGGATCTATTGGTCCTAGCTTCTCAATAAGTTCTGCAATTTCTGGTTGTCTGATATTTTGAAGTCTTGTAAATATAGAATTAGGGCCAGTATTTCCATTTAAATTACTAATCAGTATTCCTAATGTTTTCCTATAATTATTTAATTTATCAAAACCTAAATCATCTTTTTCAGGAACAAAATCATTATCTTCTTTCTTATAAGATTTAAGTGTACGAATTAGATATAACACTCTTTCATTTGCTAGATCTTCAAAAGATAATTTACCATTCTCTTGATTTTCTTTTTGACTAATGTAATCTGGTGAATCTTCTCTAACATCATCATCGTTAAACTCTTTTGTTCTAAAATCTAGAATCTTAGATTTTCTAAGATGATATTCTATTGTAGTATTACCATCAATATTATTTTGTTCTAAAATAGAATTGATGTCACCAAAGTTTACTATTGCTCTATTTAATATTGATAAAGCTAAAGCATTATTTTCAGCATCTTTTGAAAGTTCATCTATCTTATCTTCAATACTTTCTTTAACAAGTGTGTAAGCATTCACAAGTGATTGTTTGCTCGTAAACATGTCACTTATCAAACTAACTTTTCTTTCTTTAGCAAATCTGTACATAATGTCAGATATAACAGAATCTATTGAGTCAGATACTTTTTCTGATTCAATCACTGATAATGCAGAATCAGTGTCATATCCAATAGGACTTGCTAAGGACTGTATTCCAGGCATCATATTAGCATATGATGGTTTTAAATCCTTATAAGAATTAGTGTCAAGTTTTTGATAATAAGTGTGGACTTTATTTAAAGTATTAAAGTTTGTATCTGCTTGTTGAAATGATATACCATCAAATAACCAATCTAAGAACTTTAGAATAAACCTAAAGATTTTATTTGCTACAGGTCTTTGTCCTAGTACTTTAGAACCGTTTGATAATTTATATTGTCTAAAATCTTCAGCTAATACTTCTTCTAATTGTATATAACTTGCTTCACTGTATTTCTTTCTTGTTCCGTTAGGCAATAGGAAAGTACCATCTAATTTTTTAAGCTCATCGTATAGTGCTTGTTTCTCTTCAACTGTTAAGAACAATTGTGAGAAAGCATGCCAAGACTCATGATATAAATCTGTGAAGTTGGATCCAAAGTATAATTTTATACCAGCTCTACTGAAAGTAGCTTTTGCATTTGAGTTAACGATTTCAAATAATCTAATAAAGCCTTCTTCTCCAGGTAATATTTTACTTAGTTCAGAATTCTTAAACCATTCTAAAGCTTCATCAATTTGTTTTTGTGTAGCATTAGATAGTTGCTTTTTATTTTTAAAGAATGCATTTGGATCTATCTTTCTACCTTTAATATTAATAGACTGATTTTGTTCAGTCTTTTTTTCCTTCATTGTCTTACCTTCAACAATCATTATTGATTCTTTTGTTGGTTGAAAGTTTAAGTATGAAGATCTAAGAGCAATACTATTATCTCTATTTTTTGTGACAGGTACCTTTAATTTATCTTTCCAAAAGTTAAGATAATTCTGTTGAGTGGTTTGTACAATTGTCTTATTTTCAATTGTATAAGCAATACTTGGAACTCCTTGATATGATAAGAATCTATTACGTGATTGCTCCGGTTTTTTAACAATATAATTATAAATAGAATCAATACTTGCACTTAATGTACTATCAGCTAAAAACGCTTCAAGATTATTTTTTTCTTTATTTGTAAATGCAATATATTGAGTTATGAAATCCTTTGCTACAGAAGCAGAAAACTGTCTATCTCCAGCTTTGTTTAAATAATTAAATGCAGCTTCAGCAATAGACATTGCTTCTTCATTAGTTACGTTTCTATTATATACTAAGAATTTAGTATTACCAGCTATAGCATAAACTCTACCTGCATTAGGTTTTTCTGTTTCAATGATTAGTTTAGTGTTGGGAATGTTATCCATTAATTCCCCAACTGTTGTTAATGCTTTATCATATGACATACTTGGATTTTCATCTCTTGGTATAATACCGAGAGATCCACCAGTAATATCTAAGATTATTTCTTTATTATCAAAAACAGCATTTTGGATATTTGTAAGTTTAGTAGTTTCTTCTTGCACTAATCTTTCAGCATCTGCTATACTAATACCAAGATTTTTAGATATATCTCCAATACTCTGAACTCTACTTTTAACAAAGTCTGTTGTAATTGCTTCAGATGTATCACGCATATTAAAAAATACAATCTTACCTGTAGAGCTAACATTATATTTTTCATCGAATCTTAGTATATTACCTGCATTATCTGTAACTACTAAAGCAATTGTTCTTAATCTGTCTAATGTTCTAGCAACATTTTCTGGAGAAACATCTTCACCTCTTTTATAGGACTTATCTAATTCTTCAAAAGGAATTGAAGACATCTTAACAGCCTTTAATCTAAATCCTCTATGGTTTCCTAATGCTACATCTATAGCTCCTGTTGTTGGTGAAATTCTTTTATCTAAAAGTTTTCTATTAAAATTGTGATGCCAAGCTCTATCAGGATCAATAGTATTTTCTCCATCCACTGTTTCTGGTAATGTAGTACTTAATATTACATTAGTGTAAGGATTAAATAAACTAATTTTTCTACCATTTTCATCTAGTTCTTCTGGCTCTTCTTCCTCTTGTTTTTCTTCTATAGTAACAGGAGTTTTACTAGCAATTATATTCTTATATATGTATTCAAGATCATTCTTCTTGAATTGACGTTTTAATTTAGTTAATAAGATTTCCTCTTCTTCTGAAATTTCTATTCCTTTAGTTGCTAGATATATATTTAATATCTCAGGAATAACTTGCATAAAATTTAAAGCAGTTTCTTCTTTAACACCTTGAGATGAACCAAGCTGGTAAATATTTGATAGATAGTCTTTAATTTTAAAATCTGATGGATCAGCTAATCCTTGAAAATATAAGTGTATATCTTGAACAATTCTTGCTCGTTGCTTTTCTCCAATACAAGCCATACTGAAAGTATTATTAATTATTAGTTATTTTCACAATTAGATTCATTTTCGGAATCTTCAAATAAAGTGTTACGATTGTAGTTTTTCATGTTCTCTTTACTAGTCAAATCATTAATCTCATCTACAACTTTTTCTACAATATCTGATACATTATCTTGTCCATCTTTATTTGCTTTTTCAGAAATAGGAGGTGTTTCCATTATCTTACCGTTTTTCATAACATCAATAACTCTATAAGAATCTATTGGTGTTATACTTGTAATTTTATATTTATTTTTTGCAAATATAGGTTGTTTATTTCCTTTAACAACTTCAGTTTTTTCAACTACTAAATCATATACATTTTTACCATCAGCTGTAACTACACTAACTACATCTCCAGCTTCTAGATTATTATACATTAACTTTCTATCATTCATTAATTTTTTCTTTTCAGAAAATAACTTCATAGTTTCTGGATCAACACTAGATGGTATAATATTATCTAGCATCATTATTTCTCTATTACTATTTGCTAATGCAATAAACTTTTGAAAATTGAAATTTCCTTGTAGTAGATCAACTAAGTTCTTCTTACTTACTTTTACAAATATTTTAGCTGTCTTTTCTGCAGCTCTAATTGCATCAAGTTGTTCTTTAAGTTTTTCCTTTGTAACCCCTTCTTGTTTTTGTTCAAGTTGTTTAATAATATCTTTATCGCTTTCTAAAGAAAATGCTATATCAACATAGTTATTAACTGCATTTCTAATACCAGCTATGTATCTTCTTGATCCGGTTAATACAGTTTTTCCTTCTTTTGTATAATCTCTAGCTTTACTAAAAGCATCTGCATATACTTTATTGATATCTGAGAATGCTTTATCTTTCCATTCTTGATTATCTTCTAAGTTAATGTACTCTTGTATTTTTTGAGCTACATTTTCAGAATTAACACCATCAATTATTTTATTGAGTTCATCTGCTAAAAGAACATCCATATCTACAAATGTATCTGGATACTCAAGAATAAGATTTGTTTTTCCTGCTCCAGGAGATATGTAGATAATTTTTCCTTCAAATGAATCGGCAATTGGAAATGTCTTTTTAGGTGTTTCAGTTTTAAAAGTATCAGGTAATATTTCATATATAGTTTTATCTAAATCAACTTTCATTAGATAACTATCATTAAATTTAGACAATGCTGTTTTTTTGAAACTAGCATTTCTTGTAGTTACTCTTTCATCCATTTGAATTGGTAAAATGAATAATCCTTTTACTTCAATTCCAGTTCTCTGTTTAAGAAGTTCTCTATATGCATTTAATTGAATTAAATCTGATATTCTATAGTTACTATTAGCATCACCTATTATTTCATCATTATAACTAGTTCTTCTATTACCTTTAGAAGTTTTAAGATCCATGATAAAGTAATTACCATCTTTATCTCTAACTAGTAAATCTGTTGTTCCAGCATATAGTTTGTTTCCTAATTTACCATGTAATGTTGGAAGATTTGATATTACAGTGTAACCTTTAGCATCAAATTCTTCTTTAATTTTACTAAAATTATCAAATAAAATATCAAAGAAATCTGGTGAAAAACTTGTTTTCTTTTGAAATGATCCCTCGGCAGTCTTTTTTCTAATGTATACATTAGCTGCCATGTTTATATTTTCTTTTGTGATTCTTCCTTGAAAGAATCTTCTTAAAAGAAAATCGGTGATATTACCTCTATCAGCCCAAAACTTAGCTTTTTTAGGATCACCATGAAATTCTGGTTTTAACTCAGAAACACGAGAAGCTCTTTCATTTACATTATCTTCATTATAATATTGAGATTCATCATCTGTTAAAATAAATCTTGGACCATTATATAAATCTTCTAGTTCAGGATAAGGAATAGTATCATCTTCTGAATAATACATTTCATCTTCTTCTTCTGTAAATTCTTCAGATGTTTCTGTTTCTACTTTAGTTTCTTTATCTTCTGAAACAGTTAATTCTTCATTAACATTTTTAGAATCAACTTCTCTTTGAATTTTATCGGAAAGTATTTGGCTATAAGATTTATTTTTACCATCTATAACTTCATCTTTACCATAAGATGATTCTAATATTTTATCACCATAAAATTCTTTAGCTACTTCTAAAGCAAGTTTAGCATCAGCTTCTGAATATCCATGCATTACAACTTGATCGCTTAATGCTGGACCTTGAATTTCTAAATCTTGAAATATTTTAACATCACCATTATAACCTCTTTTTTGAAGTTCCACCATAAAGTTTTTAAACATTTCTGGAGAAAAGTCATTAAGATTTTTTAATGAAAAATAACTTTTATGTGTAAAGTTTTCATTATTACTTGATCCATTATTTATACCAAAAAACAACCAAGAATTAGAATCTTTAGTACCTGAATATAATCTTACATTTTCTGCTAAATATCTTTCTGCTTGAGATTTACCAGCAATAGACATCATTGCTCTATAAAATGAATCAAATGCTTGTTTAGCTTCTTCTGTTAAAGAAGCTCTATCTGCTTTTACTATATCCAATACTTCTTGAACAGTAGTTGCATTTCTATGTTTTGGGTTTGATCTAAGTTGAGAGTCATCTATTTTTAAATAATTTTTAATAGCATACTCTGCATATTCTTCTCTAGAAAGTTTAGATAAATCAATACCTTCTGCTTTTGCAATTTTTGCTAGTTCATAAGATGCATCCCATCCAGATAATTTTTTTCTTCTTTCTATTTCAGCTTTATTATCTGTAGATACTTGAGGTGGTTGTTCACCTGGTTGTTCTTCAGGTTCTTTACCACGCTTAGATGCAGCTATAATTCTTTTTGCTTGAGGAGAATCTAAGAATTCTTCAAAAGTTTCTTCATCTTTTTTTGGATATTTTGAATAGGCATCTTCAAGTTCATTTAAAGTGTTTTCATCAAAATCATAACTAGTTTTTGATGCAGCAGCTGCAGCTTCTTTCTCAGCTTCTTTTTTTGCCTCTTCCTCTTCCTCTTTTTGTTTTTTCTTTTTTTCTTCTTCTAATTTATCAGCTTCTCTTTTAGCTTTTATTCCAGTCACTGTTTCATACTCATCAAGTATTTCTCTAATCTTTTCCATTTTAGGATCAGAGTTACTTATGTATGATAAATCTTTTGAATTTACAAATTTAGTGATGCTGTATTTATTAGAATCTATATTAAACTGAAGAGCTTCTTTAGGATCTATAGCCACTCCAATTTTTTGTAGTTTTTCAAATACACTATTTAAATGAACTATCTTAATAAAACCATCCACTGATTTTTTAATTAGTTCTTTTCTATTATCGTAAAGCTTTTTTAATATTGCTCCTCTTCTTGCACCTTCTTGTGCTAAGAATTCTGGAGTAGACATTATTGCTACAGCATCACTTAAACCACTGAGATCATCAAATAATCTATAATAATCAAATAATAATTCAAAAGCATTATCTAAATTTTCGCTTTTTACCACTGTTCCATTTATATTAGCATGTTCACCTATATAATCCTGGAACGCCTCTCTTATTTTATTACTTAAAGATTCTACTTCTGCTTCATTTTCTGTCTCTTGATTCTTTTTTGCTTCGTATGTATAATCTTGAAACTCAGTTATTGATTTTTCTAATGTATTAAGTTTATCAATTAATTTTGTTTTTTTATTTGCAAGAGCTTTATCTTCCGGGCTTCCTTCTTTAAGTTGTTGAATTTCAGAATTTAATAGTTTTATCTCTTGTTTTAATTTATCATATCCAAATAAATGTAGTAGAGGAGCAGCACTTGCATTTCCTAGAATATCAATGCTAGCAAAATCATCTGTAACACTTCTCATTCTTTGTAAAGTTCTATCGAACTTATGAGAAGTAAAAACCATTGCTTGTTTAGCATCTTCAAATGCTTTATGTAAAATAATTGCCTCTCGATGTTCTGGAGTTCCTTTTTTATATCTTGATAAATCAACAGGATTTTTTGGAGCTAAGTCTACTCTCTTTTTAATTTCTTTAGCCCTATCAACAGCAACTTCAATTCTAGCTCTAGCAGCAGAACCATCAGTTACACCCATTGCTTGTGCTAGTTCATCATCATTTAAACTTAATCTTCCTTTTAATCTTTCCAGGAAAGAATCATATTTTCCAGATTGTAATGTATAATTAACATGTCTAAAAAATGATTCATCAGCAAAATCAATTAAAAATTTATTATCACCATTAACTTTAGATACTCTCATCTTTTCGGCTAATATTTCTTGAGCCGTCATATTTTCAAGATCTGGAGTAAATAACTTAGCAGCGTCTTTTTCGTATAGAGTATTTAATGATTCAATTAAATCATTCTTTAACTTATTAATTTCTTCTTGTTTCTTTAATTTTTGTTCTTTTTCTTGTGCATATTGAGCTGCAAATTCTTTTGCTTTTTCACTAGTACCCGTTGATTTCCATTTCTTATATGAATCTGAAGTTAGTTCATGTATATAATTAGTACTTTTTGAAATACCTTTTACTACATTGTTAGTGACACCCCCCATTAAAAATCCAGATAAAAATACTTCAGCTCCTTGTGCAGTGAATTGTTCTTTAATACCTAGACCATAACTATCTAACCAAGATAATTCCACTTGTTTCTTTGATGGTTGTCTTTCGTTAAAGAAAAGACTTTTATAATAATCTTCTGTAGCAATAGCTGTAGCTTCTTGGAAAGATTCTTGCAAACCTTCAGCTAAATTTGCAGAGAAATATGTAAGTGAATTTTTTGCAATATTTCTTGGATTAAGATTTCTTCTTAATGATGCTTTATATGATTTTTCAAGTTCTTGCCATACATCGTCCACTAAACCAACTTTAGTTCCTAGTATTTTTAATGTATCTCCTGTACCACCTATTAATTTACTTAGAGGTTTAGTTAAATTACCAAATACAATATTATTTGTATAATGGATTACTGGAAGATTTATTAACATATCTGTTCTTCCAGCAGTAAGTGCATTACTTTTTATAGCATTTAATTCACCATCTGATGGAGCTTTTCCAGTTCTATCATAATGTTCATTAACTAGATCTTCATACATCTTGTTATAAACAAATCCACCTTCAAGTCTTGCTTCTGAAAATGATCTATTTATATCTCTTATATCTCCAAAGAATGCACCAAATCCTTTTGATGCAGCAGCCATTTGATTTAATCCTTTTAATTCACCACTAGCAAGTAAAGCTGTTGATTTTTGTAATGGGTTAAAAAATTGTAATGTTCCTTTTCCAAAGGAATTAAAATATTGTCTAGCTGCATTAACATCATCTAAATGGGTTAAAGCTTTTGCTAAATTACCCATATTCTTAGCCATACTAACTATCTTACTACCAGCCATACCAGCTCTTGCTGCTGCCAATATTCCACCTGCTCCTAATGATGTACCCCCTGATGGTGCAGCTAGTAATGCTGATCCTGCAGCTATTAGCATTTCTTCGGCCCATAGTTCTGCAAGAACACCGGCTGTAAAACCTGTGTTAACCATAAAGTTTGCAACACCAGGTAAAAATCCACTTTTTGTAGACATGGTTTCTGCCATGATTCTTTCACTATCTAAAGCAGCTTCTTTAGATATATCAAAATCTCCTTGAACCATTCTTCCTAAACTGGTTGCTGTGTCTACAAAAGCACTACCAGTTAATCTAAAAAAACCATCAAATGCTCTACCAAAATCATAAAGCATAGATGTGTTATCATTATAAAACTTCTCGTTATCTCTAAATGGATCAAAACCTAAATCAGTGTCATCATAACGATCCATATTTAATCCTTTGAATGATGGATTAAATCCATACATTCTATTACCATAAGAAGGATCATTATAAGTACCTTGTAGATTTGTTACTTTATCTTGAAATAATTTATTATTATTTTCTAATTGAGTGGCTAGTGTTTTTTTAGGATCATCTGTATTATTACCAGAATTTGTAGATGGAAATATATTTTCAAAGTTAGGATCTCCATTAACTAAAAAAGAACTTGAATAAAATTTATCTAATTCAACTTCCGGACTAGCAAAATTATTTTCAAAAAGATTTTCCATTATTTACCTAGTATTCTGGAATTACCTTTATCAAGTGTTTCCTGATTCATTTTTATTTGATTTTCAAGAATAAATGCATTGTTTCTTTCTATAGTACCAATTGCATCTTGAAGAAGTTTTTCAGCATCAATTCCATAAGCAATATTTGTTACAGGTGCAGTAAACTCAATTTCACCATCTTGTCCAATTCTAATTCCTTTATGTGTAGTTGAATATTGTGATCCATTTTTTGTCATTGATATATAACCACCTTTACTTGGATCTTGTATATCTCCAAAAGTAAGTGAACCACCATTTGCATCAAATGCTAAATCACCAAAATTTTTAATTCTACTATCAAATGAATTATGAACATTTTCATTAGGTATATAAGTTGAAATACCTTGCTTTGCATACTTATTAAATTCAGCACTTTCATCCGCTTTATCTGCACCAATAACATTCTTTTCAAGCCATTGTCTATTTGGTGTAAATGTAACTTTAGCAAATCCATCTCTATCAGATACTGCTTCATAATTCATAGTAACCGAAGCTCTATTTGGATTAGCATCTTTAGTATCTAATTGAGAATGATAATCATTATATAATTGATTAAATAATCCTTTATCCGCATCTGAATCAAATTGTCCAGAGTTTCTAGCATTTGTTAAAACAGATGATACTAATGAGAAATTTGCAGACATATTTCTCATTGGATCTGCAGATACAACACCTGGTTTTATACCAGCTGCTCCAGCATTATCTTTAAATGGACCTCCAATAAACATGGTTGTTCTTAATGCTTCTGGAGCTTCAGAGTTATTATATTGTTTTGAATATTTTTCCACTAGTTCATCATAGTCATCCTCATCATATTTTCCACTCTTTATAAATTGTGCTTTACTAACTACATCACCAGCTGAATTAAAGAAATCTTTTGCTTCAGTTGCTGTAATTTCACCATCAGCAATTAAAGCTTTTTTAACTTTATTATTATTTTCTCTAGTTAATTTAAGAGCACTATTATAGTATGTTTGTTTTTCTACAATGCTTGCATTTGCTGTTGGATTAATTAATGCCCTATAATTATCGTTAGAATGTGAAGAAAGTAGATTTTTTGCTCTTTGATAAAATGGTAAGATATTACCAACGTAAGTACCAAAATTAGTGGTATTAAAATCTTTTTTATCTACATATTGTTCTCCAAAAATTTGTTTAATTAAACTTCTAGCTGAAGCACTATTATCAGCTTTTAATGAATTATATATACCGGTTAACTGAGCTCTTGTTTCATCTCTTAGTTCATCATTTTTTTGATTTAATGTTTTAACATTAAATTCTTTAGTGTCTATTTTTTCAACATTTTCAACAGTTGATTTACCTTCACCAATTGCAAGAGGATCATTTTTACCTCTTAATCTTTCTTCTTTTGCTATTTCATATTCAAAATCAATTTTTTTCTTTTGAACATAAGATTGCAATTCTAATTTATCTTTATATCTGGCAGTAACTAATGCTGTATTTAAGTCTAATGAATTTGTATATGCAGCATATGTATATTTATCTTCTTCAAAAGTTTGTTCATATCCAATTTTTGAAAAATCTTTTGCCATTCCTTTTATATCATTGTCAAATAAAACATTACCAACAACAGCATCAACTCTACTTCTAAGTGTTTTAATATCTATATCATTAACATCTGAATAATTAGATTGTGCAGAACTTAATGAATCTCTACTTTTTTCTAATAATGGAATAGCTGCTTCAAGTTGTTGTAATTGTTCTTGTTGTTTTTTATTTAGACTATTTTTTCCTAATAAATTATTTCTTTGTTCAGTGTATACATCTAACTGTTCTTGAACTTCATTAAGTTGTGTTCCTAGTACACCTGATACAGATTCTAATTTTTGTTTTAAATATTCTTGTTCTGCAGCTTCCGGACTTCCAAATTCTTGAGCTTTGTTAAAAGAAAAATCTTTTCTTTCAACGTATGCTTTTGTTTTATACATGTCTTTCACATTAGAATTATCTTCATATAATGTCTTAATCATATTATATAAAGGACCTTCAAGCAATGGACCGTTTGTTGTAGTAATGTTATATCTACCCCCTCTTTCTTCTTGTTTAATTGTTACCTTATTATCTTTCATAAACTTTAGTACTTCATCAGCATATCTTACATATGGAGTATAGCCAATTTTACCAAAGCTTCTTGCTTCCTCTGTAGAAGCATTTTTAAATTCTTGTAATCTATAATTAATTTCTTTATACCCCTCATCCCACGCTCTTGCTTGACCACAATCTGCTCCAACACAATTCTTTAAAATTTCATGTGCTGTCATTGAATCTCTTGCAGTTTTAGTTACATACATATCAGTTTTGATATCCTGATCTTCATAAAATGGTTTAAATATTTCACCAGCAGCACTTACATTTTGTGGTAAAGAGAGATCTAATCCAGAAATCTTTTTAATCTCTCCTTCAATATCTTTAAAATATTTATCTCTTCTTTGTAGATTCTCATCTCTAGTCATAGGAGAATTAAGAAGAGTGTTATACAACCCGCTTAACTTTTTATATCCTTGTTGATATTGCGCATGTTTAATTTGTAATGCTTGATTATAAAAATCAAAGTTTGGAGTAAACGGTTGAAACTCTGGAAATATATCTGTAACTCCTGGTAAGTATGTAGCCATAATTCAATATATGCAAAAATAATTAAAGTTTAATAAACTTTATAGGTTTATCCACCCATAGGATATGTTGGAGTTCCATACATCTGTTGTAACATCCTCATGTAATTATCATCAACGGATTGTCTTCTTCTAGATCTACCTTGAGATGGATATGTACCTGATGGATATGTTTGAGTTGGATATAAATTTTCATATATCCTTAATTTTTCTTCAGGATCAAAATTTATATATTTTTTATCTGTTAATATTCTATCTAAATTAGCTTCTCTAATTTTTGCTTCATCAGTTTCACTTGGTATTAATTCTTGATAGTTATTAGGATTTCCTCTTATAATACCTCCAGAACTAGGATCAATATAATATTCATAAGGATTTAAGTAATTAGTGTTATATGCCATAGCAGCATTTGTCATTCCTGTAATTAAACCTTTATTAATTCTATCTAGATATTGTCTTCTTGCATTATCGTATTGTTGATTAGCAATAGTAGTTCCATCATATAGATTTTTTGCTCTTTCTGCATTTGCAAGATTTTCTTGATTTCTTATTGCTGTTTTAGCTTGCTCACCTTGATTTTGAATCATTGCATTTCTAGCATCATATTCTGCTAAAACATTCTGTGATTGTTCAGATGCTTTACCAGCTAAAGCTGTAGCATTAGAAACATAAGATGGGCCACTACCAAATGCTCCAAGTCCTTGCAATTGCTGGTTCATTAATGCAGCATTATTTTGTAATTGCCAAGTGGGATCTAGTAATGTATATTCTTGTTCTTGTAAATCAACACGTGGAGACCAAGGTAAATCTTTTCTAGGTGGAACTAAAAAAGCATTCATTAAATTTAATTCATCTTGTGCAAACCATTCTTCAGGTGGTATACTTCCTTGTTTACCAAGTTTGCCAGGTAGTATTGGTGGAGCAGTTTGTTGTGGTGGTGGTGTTTGTGTTATTACAGGTGGTGGTGGTGTTTGTTTAACTTTTGCTTCATTAGTCTGTCTAATGGTATTATTACCTACAACAGCATCAACTCCACTTATATTACCACTACCTTTTGTACTTTTTTTAGTTTGTGAATCTGTATCTACAGGACCAGATGCAGCCCAACTAATTGCATCTAATTCTTTTACTACATTTTTATCAATAGATGGATCATCCATTATTGTAGCAATATCATCATACATTTTTTGAAAAGCAGATACTTGTAAATCACTTAGATCTGGATTATTTATATCATATAATCCTGTTTGTTGTAAAAATAAATCTCTATCTGTTCTTCTATTTTTTGTTCCTTTTTCAAATGTGGAATCTAGATCTAGTTCTTCAATTTCATCTGGAGAAAAATTAGCATTAACCATCATTAATTTTTTTTCATAATTTAGATAGTTTGCAACTAACTCATCTGCAGATTTAATATCTTTATATCTACTTCCTTTACCTCCAATGAGACCACTTTTATTTTTTTGATATCTATCCCATAGTGCATTCTTAACATTATCTTTTGTTAAGATAGATTCTAATAGTGCATAATCATCTGTATAATCCTTAAATTTTCCTTTTAATCCATTATTATCTAAATATTTTTCAAGTGATGTAAATTTAGAAACTTCACCATCAGCATTAACTTCAGTGACTACTTTCCAAGTATTACTACTATCATCAAAAAATATTTGACCTATTTCTGGTACATCAGAATCTGAAGATGTAGTTCCACCAGGTTTATATTTTGGAAGATTATTTTCTATATTGAAAATGTTATAAGGAGTGTACATAGTTATATTAGATTTATTATTCTTCTACTGCGTTAGAAGCTATTTTGAATTTTGATTTCTTTTTAGCTGTTTTGCTAGTTGTTTTTATTTTTTTATTCTGTTTAACTTCTTCAACTGGTGCTTCTGTAGCAGCAGATGTATCTGGTGCTACTGTAGTTGAACCTGATACAGCACTTGAATCTACTGCAGTTGGCATACGTAAATCCATATTAGTAATATCTTCACTACTAACAACAGGATCTTCAACACTAACTGGCCTAGTTTTCATATAATCATCATATGTATATCTTTCTGGAGATACATCATTTGTAACACGCTTGTTATTTTTTGGATCATAATATACGGCATCTGTTTTAGGAGAATATCTAAAATTATTAACACCTCTAAACGCTCTTTCAAATGATTCTAAATTATACTTTTCAAAAGCTATTGCTTTATCTATATTTTTTAAATCGTCTTTAAATTTAAATTTATTTACTGGTGTTACTGAAGGATCTTTATATAATTCTTCAATTTTACTTCTTTCACTAATTAGTTCATTAATTTTATTTTGACCTTCAGTTCTTGTATTTGCATATGATTCAACTTCATCTAAACTTTGTTTTTCTTCTAATAATATATCTGCTAAATCTTCTAGTTTATTTTGAGCACTCCAAGGAATACCAACCCATGAACCTGGGATATCATAACTTTCCATTTGTGATTGTAAAGCATCTATTTCTTTAACTATTTCATCTTTTCTTGTTTTATATTGGTCTATTGTTATATTGTTATTTATTAAACCTTGTTTAAGAATGTCAATAGCATCAAGTCTTCCTTGATATTCATCTGTTAACACTTTGAAGTCATTTCCAGATAATTCATTAGCAGTTGAAATAAATTTTTTAAGTCTTTCTTCACCTGTTTGACCTTCACCAAAACCTTTTATAAATGTTTTAGGAATAACTTTTGTTGGAACAGGAGCTGTATTTTCTGGAAGACCCTGTGCTAAATTAAATAATGGCCCTAAAAGTCTTTGAGCAATATTTGGACTTTCTGGAGTACTAGTACTAGAAAATAAATATGGATCAGTTTGCTTTTCTCTTCCAGTTTGATATTTCTGCATTCCATATTTAGCCATAGGCATTTCCTGCATTTGCATCATTTGTTGCATCATTTCAGGAGGCATCATGTTACCTTGTGGCATACCTTCTGGTATTTGCTGTTGCTGTGGTAACACTTGTTCTGCACTTACGCCTATTGATGCCATATATGGAACAGATATCATTGGAATACCTTGTGGGAATCCTTTTTTAGATTCTTGAGCTAATGCTAATTTACCCAAATTATTTATTTGAGTTTGTATCATCATCTCTGCTGTTCTTCTTTCAATAGAATCTGAATTAGGATCTTGAATAGTTTTTACATATTTCTCATATCCTTTACCTAAAATTTTAGCAACTTCTGCAGGTGTCTTTTTCTTTTTGCCTGTGATACCAAATTCTTCAAGCATATTCTTTCCTAATAGCATTGATCTAGTATCTGAGAATATAAATGAATTTTCTGGAAGATGTAAAGGTGTTCCTCCTTCACTATGTCTTTTACCTCCAATCTTAAAGAATTTAGGAATGCCATCATCACCTGCAGGTGTCATAACTGTTTCACCAACTTCAGCTTCTAGATTTGCTTTATCTCTATCTACTGGTGATAATGTATTAGACATTTTCTTATCTGGTTTACCATATACTACAGATTCAGGAGTAGCGGTAGGATAAGACATATATACTCCAGGTTTTTGTATACCACCATATTTAGCCGATGATAATGCTGGTACACCTTGAGTGGATCCCATTACATATTGATCTGGAGTTAATCTACCTGTGTTTATAGCGTATTGACCTCTATTGTTACCTCTATTAAATCCAAATAGAGTATCTGAATTTGTTGTTGCTTGTTCTATATTAGCTTCTAATTCTTGTGCTCTTTGCTTATTTCCAAAAGATTCAATAAAACTAGCTATAGCAGGACCAATTGGTTTTTTTCCTTTATTATTTTGATCTTGTTGAACTGGTGGTTTTAATAATGGATCTTTTATAGGATTAGTTGATTCTGTTGTAATTCCAGGTTGATTTGCTTGATTTAAAGGTCCTTGAAAATTTGTATAGTTTCCTTGTTCAAAATAGTTTATAGGTTCAAGTGCAGGCGTATTTAAACTTTGATCTGCAATTGTATATTGTTGAGGTTGTTGAGGTAATGTAATATTATTTTGATTTAAACCCCACATACTATATGGATCAACTATCATATCTGATGTATATCCTGGAACAGAATTTTGTGCACCACCTTGAAATCTACGTAGTGCACCTCCTCTTCTAGCTCCAATCAAACTTGTTAACATTTCAGGATTAGATATTATACCTTTTAACATTGATCCTAATGCATCTCCAGATCCACCACCTGAGCTACTACCAGATCCTCCTAAAATTCCAGATAGTCCAGATAATGGATTTGAACCACTACTTGCAGGTTGCTGTTGTTGTGTGGGATTCTGTGCTGTACTCTGATTATTTTGTCCTTGTTTAAAATCACTATATGCTGTTGGTGATTCAAGATTTTTTATTACATTTTGCGTAGTGTTATTTACACTAGTAGCTGCACCAACTGTAGCTTCACCAGCCATCTCACCTACTTTGGCCCCAACTCCAGGGGGTAATCCTAGAGCTGCTGCACCCGCTGCACCAGCTATTTTCATTGCCGACTTAATCTTATCTCCTTTAGAATCTATAACAGATTTACTAACATCTGTAAATGCTTTAAATATGTTAGAATTCTGATTATACTTATCCTGCATACCTTGCATACTTGCAAGATTACTATCGCTAATACCATTGTATCCAATTTTTTGGACACCACCCATTTGCATTAATATCTGTTGGGATTGTTCCATAACATTATCATACAAACTCTTATCACTTTCCATTTGACCCATTTCTTTTACTTTAGAAATGAATGAGTTTGTTTTATATTCTGGTTCATTCATGTATGAAGGTTCACCACCTTCTGCCCATGTTGCTCTAGCATATGCTCTAAAGAATGGATTCTTAGCTAGATTCTTTTTATGTCTAGCATAAAAACCTTTTTTACCATATTTAGATTTACTTTTTTCTCCAAGTTTTGGATCTCCAAAATATTTAGTGACACCACCTGGACCCACTACTTTGTGAGTTTTACCTTTACGTTCATTAGTTTTAGATACTCTATATGATCCACCATCAGCAAAGATGTCAACATCACCACCCATTTGTTTATTTTGGTTTGGAAAAAATTGAGCATTTGCTGTATTATAATAATATAATGGTTGACCATCTTGTGTTGAACTTAAATCATAATACGAACCTGTAGGAAGATTTGCATCATACATTAAATTAGCATTTACTGGAGCATTATCATAACCACCAGATTCACCTGATCTATATGATAAATCATATTTATCAAAATAATCTTGCAATTCACTAGAATCAATTTTTCTAGTATTTTTTGATTCTTCATCCCAGATGTAATAATATTTTCCAGTGGAAGAATTATTATATGTTCCTCTTGGTTTTTTAGGTGGTTGTGGAGTTTCCACTTCTTCAGGACACGGTTGGTAATCCCAAACCATGTCACCACCACCACATTGTTTTAAAATCCTTGGTTGTAAATTAGGATTATTAAATTTTGTTTCATCGTAGTTTTTCCATCTTTGTGGATTACTAAAATAGAAACTATCTTTTTTTGCTTTTTCTTCTATTTTCTTTTTTTCTTCTATTTCTTTTTTTTCTTTTTCTGCTAAAATCATTTTTGAATAATCAGCTTCAGAAACAAGATTCTTTTTTCTACCTTCTTTTGTTTCTAAACCAGTTTGTGCTCTAACTAATCCTCCTAGTTTTTTTTGTTTTAATCTACCATATACAGGAGGAGACATTTGAAACTCTTGTAACTTATTTGCATAAGCCATCTTTGTTTCATCGTAATGTGGTCCTGTTGTAAATCCTTCTTCAATTAATCTTGTTACATCATTAATATGACTTGGATTATTCCAATCAACATTTATACAATCTAAACATAAATTAAAAGTACCATCTGGATTTTTATAATCAGGATCATCAATCCAAGCTTGAGGATTATCTTGGAAAAATTTATACTGTTCTAATGCTATCTTATACAATTCACCATCAGTTCCTCCAGAATTATTTACAGTATCTGTATTCTTGCTAAGATTTGGTTTATTGGATTCACCACCAGTCTGGGCTTTAAAAAATTTACTAAGTTTTCCGTAAGAGCCACCTCTTTCAAAATCATAAGGTATGTTTAATCCTTCAGCAATTTTTCTTTTGTAAAAATCTATTTGTTCTGGAGTAATTGGTTCAGCGTTATTAAAATTTACTCCTGTTGACGTATTGTAAAAGAAATTTGCTTCTGGACTTAAATAAGAATAACTAGTTGTATTTGGACTACCATCATCGTAAGAATTTATAATTCTACTTACATTTGCGGTATTACTTTTATTTTGATCTTGATAATTATAAGTTTGACTTAGTACATCTGAGTTACTTGCAGTTTTTACTGATGAAGATAATGCTTTTTTATTTCCACCTTTTTGCATTTCTTCAGTCTGCATTTCATTCTCACCAGCATCTTCTTGAATGTCTTGAATAGCTTTTTTTATAAGTTGTTGTGCAGAATTTTCATCCATACCCATTCCCACTAGTTGTTCTAGTATTTCTTGTGGGTTTGCACCTTGTTCTAAAGCATCTTCTATTTGATCAAGTATTTGATCCATTTGTCCAGACTCTTCTCCACCTTCTTGATATTTAGATCTTATTTTTCTTTCTTGTTCAAGCATTTGTTTAGTGGGTTTTTTACCAGAACCTTTATTAGCTCTAATATTATCCCAAAGTCCCCTTTGTGAGTATGATCCATCTTTTCTTTTAATAAGATTGGAACCACCTTTTTTATAGGTGTTTTCATCAATTGTTACTTCGACAATTTTGTCACCTCTTTTAACTAATGCTTTTCTCATTACTATATAGTATAATTATACAATTTACAAAAATTTTCTTAGTCTATAAACCTAAAAACTTATCAATATTAGTGTTATAGATTCTTTTATGTGCTCCTCCTTTTTTACGAGTTTTATAAAGAGTTAAATCTCTATGTCTAAATGGTGCACGTTGCTGTTGAAGAATTAAGTCTTGATCAGATGCTATATCAAATCTTCTTTCTGGTGGAAACATACCTATAGTTTTGCTTTCTGTATCTTGTATTGTTTTTCTTATTTTATCACCAAGTAGTTTAGCTCCCGCTTGATCACCTGGTTGAAGTAAAACATAATCATTGAGTAATTGAGAAAGTTTACTAGATTGACCTGCAGAATTTAAAGGACGAAAATAAAAATCTCCAGGTGTAATTATACCTTGTTCTTGACCAATATTAAATCTAGGATCTTTACTAATTCTTTGCATAATACTATTCCATAAAGGTTGACTATCTCCACTTATACTCCACGGATTAATTTCCATTTTCCCTGGTATTCTTTTCATACCTTCAGTTAAATTATTAACTAATTTACCTGCAGTAATATTTAAACCTCTTTCTGTTGCACTTGGATTATTCATTTGATCAAACTGTGTAAAGAAAGTAAAATTATTCATTTTACCTGCATCATCTGGATGCAAATATCCTGGAGGAACAAAATTTGCTGAAAAATTACTTGGTCCAACTGACATACTTAAAGCACTCTTTCCAGGATTGTAAGGAAAATTACCATTAATATTTACATCTCTCCACAATGGAGATCTACCTCGCACACCAAAAGGAATACCAGGATCAATTGGTGAATATCCCACTTCTTTATTTCTATACAAATTAAATAACGCATTTCTTAATTCGCCTTTACCAGCCATGTCTGCATTTTTCATCTGATAAAAATACTTTGGAATTCCACTAGTATTAACAATTGAACCTTGTGGTGAATAAACTTTTCCTCTTTGAGAAAGAACATCCATACCTCTTACTCCTAATAATTCATCATCAGGAACTACTGGTATTGGTTTATCTGGTAATAATCTAAACGGACTTTTTCCACTTTGTATAAAATCAACTAAACCTGTTCTATAACTATTAGCAAGTTTTGTTTGAGCTAATCTATTTAATATAGGATTTGTACTTACACTACCTTGCACTTTATCTAAAAATCCAGGCATAGCATTTTTAAGATTATTATATCCTTGTTGAGTTTTATAAAATGCTGGAAGAGTTAGCGCACCTGTTGCTTGCATTACTCCTGGTGATCCTGATAATAGCATACCTGTTTCAATTCCTCTTGCAATTTTATCTCCTAAACTAGCATCAGAATTATAATAACCACTATTTATATCTTGACCAAATTGATTTGCACCAGATAATCCACCAGTTAACCCTAATGCATTTCCTATTGTTGCTCCAGGAACACTAGACATTCCTGGTAATGATCGTCCTAATCCAGTCATTAAACTACTACCTATTCTAGGTACTGCACTAGATAGCATAGCACCAGCAGCAGGAGCAAATAACATAGCTTCAATTGGACCCATTGTAGGTTCAGTTCTTCCTGATGCTAATGGAAATCCACTACCAGGATATCTTACACCTTCAACTTCAAACGGTTGTAACGTTGGTCCTAATAGTACATCATCTTCTGCAGATTGATCTCTTCTTCTTAGTTTAACCTGTTTTCCTTTTTGAGCTTTAGATAGATCATCTACAAATCCAATTATTTCATCTGTATTCGGATTGTATTGTCCACCATCTTCATACACTATTTGTGGAGAAATATTGTATGGAATTACTTGTAATCCTAAATTTTTCATATAGTTATCTACATTAGTTTTATAATCTGATTTACCTTTAACTATTGGAAATCCTTTTTCAATGTTACCATAATCTCCTCTTCTAATTACATTTTGATCATTCATTAAATATGGCAAATATTCTAAATAATTTTCTGGATTTATATTTCTGGAATATGTATCTTCTCCTGGTCTAGCATTTGCTCTATTTCTTAACAACTGAATATTTTCTGCTAAAAATGTAGCAGTTGCTTCTGCACCTTTTAAAGGATCATACAAATCTTCTCTTGAAAATCTTTTTGTCTTTAAATTTTTAGGATTAATTTGAAATGGTCCCACTGATTTATATAATCCTGGTAAGCTTTTGCTTAACCAATCTTGACCTAATGCTTCTTTTCTTGTATTAAATTTTGTTTCTTGTCCGTATATTCCAATTGTATTTTTAACAATAGCGTCATATTCATCAGAAGAAACATTCTGAGATTTCATAAAATTATTTTTAAAATTCATGTCAGAAAACATATCTAACATTTCATTTATTTTAGAATCTTTTAAATCAATAGTTTCACTATAAGGATTTCCTCTATATACATAATCTTCATTATTATATACAAAGCCACTTCCCAATGTACCATCAATAGGTTCAGGATTTCTTTTGCCTTGTGGATATTGTTCTTTTAATTGTTTAGCTAATTCATCTCTTCTTTTTAAAACATCATTAGGTACTGGATTTTTATCAAATCTTTCTCTTCTTATAGTTTGAACATATTTTGGATTACCCCATTCATCTGTAATTTTATTATCTGATGTTAATATATATGTTTCATTTCTTAATGGTCCACTTCCTGATGATCCAGCAACTTTAACTGTTCTATTGCCTTTTTCATCTGGTTCTGAAATGTCCTGGATTAAATAAGCATGATACGGATAACTTTTTTCATCTGACTTAAATTGTAAAATATCTCCAGGTACAACTCCTTTAGCGCTATAATCAAATGTTCTTCCTGGAACTTTTCCAGCAATTACATCATCTTGAAAAAGAGTGTTACTATAATATTTAGTTGGTTCTCCAATTTCATTTAAAATCCTACAAGTACCACTTATACAATCAGCTCTAAATTCAGGACTATTTTTTATATAATCTGGAATATATCCTTCTTGTCTTACATCTATTCCTTGTTCTATAAGTCTATTAGCTGTATCATTTAATCTAAGTCTATAATTTCTTTCTTCTTCTCTTCCTTTATTATTTTTTAGATATTCATTTACTTGGGATTGAACAATATTATATTCTCTATTTAAATCATCAAATGAAAGATTTTTATTTTCTTTACCTACTTGTGCCATAGGTAACTCATACACACGATTTCCTGGAAATTTATAATCCATACCCGGATACATCATTTGACTATATCCTAGATCATCAAATCCAAATACAGGATATGGAACGTCCCTCATTGTAATATTATTAGAAGGAATCATTGTAGGATATCCAGGAAAATCCCATTGACCTCTATCGGAAACAATAAATCCAGAATCTGTTTTCTTTGTATTTTTCTTAATTGATTTTTTCATCGGTAAGACTGTGCTTGCTTAAGATTAAATATTTTATATAGCATCTTAATATTATTAGAAATATTCTTTTTTAGAATTACTCTAGTAGAGTAATGTCTGAATTTTTTTCTTTCTAATGGAGATTTAGCATAATTCACTGATCCAGGTTTAATAGCTTTTGAATATCCATTACCTGCAGTTTCCCATAATATATTTGTATTACCAGAAAACTCTCCTCTATCAGCAGTGATATCCCAAAATTGATTCACTCTATATTTATTTTCTTCTTTACTAAATAATACATCAATACTATCCGGATTAATTCTTGGATATGAAATCATACTAATAGGATCATTTTTAGGATGAGGTGTTAAATTTAGTACACCAGAAATTTGTTCACTATTATATACAATCATATTATCAAAATTATGATCAAGTAAATGATGATTATCTACGCAGTTATAAGTGTATCTATATGATTCTAGCATATATTCAACATTTCTTGCTGTAGTCACTGATTGACCAGTTGATAATGATGTTTCAATTTCAAAAGGATAATTTACTCCATAAAAATTACAGAAGCTTGTACATGTGTTATTATGTTTATAGAATGCTTTATTTTTAATTGTAGTAAATGTATTTCTTTCCGGAATCATTAATTCAGGATGCCAGTCATGGAATGATACCCAAATTTGCATTTTAGGATCATAACTGATTGTCCATGACACATCTTCAAAAAATCTTGGATCTCCCAGTTTAACTAATAATTTTCCTGCAATTGTTTCAAACATACCATTACCGACATATCTTAAAACACCTGATGTTAAAAGTTTAAAATCTCGTTTAGTAAAATATATAATTTGATTCTTATTGTCATAGATTGCTTGACACCCAACACCAATCACTGGATTTTGTGTTTCATCAAAATCTGGAAAATCTTCTAATAAGAAATATTTAAGATATTTATTAAACCACCATCTCATTCCTTTATTGGAGATTTCATCAAGTTTTCCAGTGTAGTTGAATATTTTACCTTGATCTTGACTTATCCAAAATATTCCAAATGGTGTATTAATAATTGAATATCTATCTTGGCATGAACCATACTCATACGGAGCATCTGTGTTTACAATATTTTGTAAAGGTTGACTAAATAATCCACCATCTCCAATTGTAAGTTTAGTTCCTAGATCAGTTTGTAATTGATCTACTCCTTGAAATTGAATAGGACTAATATCTTTAAAATGAACAAGAGCACCATTTTTAGATACTGGACTAATAGATATTATTTTAGAACCAAATTCGTAATAGTTATTTGCTAAATAATATTTCCAATAATCTTTAATACTTTCTTTTGCAATTGGTAAAGAATAAATTGCTCTTTTTGGAGAATATGTATAGCAAGTTTCTGAAACAAGAGGTTTATACCATCTAGGTTGTATAGTTGAAAATGTTGTATAAATATTATAAAATCTATCTACACTTAATGCTTGATCATATTTATAATAGTTTAATTCTTTAATTATATCAGAATTAAATATCTGATTTAGATCTGTATATTCTTTATAATCATAATGTCTTGTTTCTGCTAAATCATCATGATCTCTTTGAGCTAAATTAATTTCTGATTCAACATAAAAATCTTTTACACCTGAATAAAATAAATAGAACCAACCATCTATTCTAAATAGTACTTCATCACCATTACAAAATAAACCACTAATTGTTTGTAAATTAAATCCTATTACATTTCTTTTTCTAGATAATGATGTTTGATCACTTGGAAATCTATCTTCATATTGTAAATCTTCTGCTGTTACACTATCATTAGCATCTTCATCTTCACAAGCAAATCCTGGAATTAAATTTTGAACTAACTTTGTTGTTACATATTTTTCAGTGTTGATCCAATATCTAGGATATGGAATCATAGAATATTTTCTATAATCATATTCAAATCTATCCGGTTGTCCACTTAACCAATCAAAAAAGAAAAAGAAAGTATTTTTTTCTGTATATCTACCAATATAGTTATCTCCTCCAAATACTGTGTAATTGGTTGAACTTATAGATGAACTATTCACCGGATGCATACATTGTGAAATAGGTACTTGTCTAATTCTATCTAACTGACCATATAAGTTTCTTATTTTAAACTTTAATGAAGCATATAAACATGATGAAGTCGTATTTACATTTTTATTTGTCGGATCTTCATATGTTATTTTATTTATTCCTAAAACTTTATCTACTGAATATCTTGAAGTATCAGCTAATAATGGTTTTTCAGTGAAATTCTTTTCAACTTTAATTGCTACAAATTTATTTCTATAAATATTATTTATTATAAATTTCTCATCAACTTGTTGTCTATTTGAACCTATATAACTTGCTGTATCAATTTTTAATGTTTTATTTATTCCAGGTTTAAACTTTGAATAAAAACAATGAGCATTATGTTGTAAAGCATATTGTCTATCTGCCATTACACTAGTTATAGCATCTAGATAAGCTTGTGAAAACATAATTGTATAATATACTCTTTGAATAGGTCTTGTAACTGCAGTGGCAATTGGAGCAGATAAAAAATCATTATCTGTAGTTACAGATTGAGATGATCCAGCTTGTGTTAAATATTCTGTATTACCACCACCAATTCCTAAAAATGGTAATCCCATTGCATTTCTTTGAGTTAACCATCCAAAAAATAATGATATTATAAATGCAATATCTGCAGGTATTGCGTGTTTAGGATGTTTATTTACTTCAGTAAAATATCCATTTGCAATACCATTCAATTCTCCAGTAATTTTAATTTCATCAACATCTAAAAAACTATTAAAGAATGTAGTGTCTGGAGAATGGAATCCTAAAAATTTAGTGGAAAATAAAGTATTACCTGTTGCACCAAATAAAGGATACTCACCTATTTTACAAGAATTATTTACACCACCATCTACCTTTTTTTCTGATAGTAATTCATCTTGTCTTAAATCATTAAAAGGATAATTTAAAAATAATCCTTTTTGTCGTAATGTTAGATCATTAATATTATTATCAATAAACTCAGGTAAATCATACTCTCTTAAATTAGAGATTACACCTTTTGCTAATATTGTTCTATTTCCTAATCTATTACCTCTTAGTATTTCATATCCAATAATTCCTGGAATAGGATTACCATCATTATCAACTGGTGATTTTATATTATTAAAATTTACACCTAGTAATATAATTTTTGGTTTAGAAGATTTAGTAAAAGCTAATTTAGTATTTGGTTGAACTGAATATGGTGCTAAACAATTTGCATTATCAATATTTGGAATTGGTATAGCTATAATATCATCATTATTAGCAGCAAAATGAGGAATAATATCTGTATCTGGAAATTTATGATGTCTTATTCTTTGACCACATAAATCATAATCAGGACTAGGTTGATTTACTCCTGTCCAAACATGTTCACTAGAATTCCATATTTCAGGTTTATAATTTGGATATTCTTCTGTAGATTCCCAATAACCCATTTGTCCTTTGGCAACAATAACTCCTCCATCATCTGTTGTAACACCTAAACCTATATCATAATTAATTGGGTTAGGTGGAGTAGGTGTTGTTCTTGTTGCAGTATTTGCATATCTCCATCTTTGATTATCTATTTCTTCGGGTGTATCGTTTAATAACGTTAGTTGTAATCCTCCAATAATTGCAGAATCAATATTATTTTTTGCTCTGCCTGGAATATGAAATGATGGAGATTTTTGACCATCATCATATACCCATCTAATAAAGAATGAATATATTTCATCTCTTAGATATGTATTTTTATTTCCACCTTTATAATAATAATCTTCAGGATAAGCTGCTGCAAACCATTCAGTTTCAATTAAATTTGCTAACGGTTGGTAATTAAAATCTAATTTTGATGTTGGAGCAATTCTGATCGCATATGATCCATTTTTATAAATAGCTTCTGACTTTTCATATATAGTAGAAACTAATGGTAAAAAACTAGTGGGTACAGCTTCTAGTTCATTACTGATTATATCAATAAATATTGTACCTGATTGGGTACTATATATACCCATTTTTTTAGCTTGAGTTTGTCCATTATAAAAACTAACAATAACCAACTCGAATTCATCAAATCTATCATCAATAGATTCTATAAAAACTTCTAAAGAAGAATTAGAATTTTCATGCTTATATAAAGACTGAGGATTACTAATTCCAATATAATCAGTGACTTTTTGTCCATCAATAGTATATGCTATAAATGCTTGGTATGTTCCGTTTAATAATTGTCCTGAATAATTTCCTCTTTTTAGTTTTACACAAGGAGGATTCATTAACGGATTTAAACGGATTTTATCGCAATCAATTTGATTTAAATTGTAAACTATATATTCACATTGTTCATCACTATCTTCTCCAGTTTGAACATTATTTATTGTTTCTTGGAAATAATCATCTACGATTCCGGAGTAATCTTGTTTTATTGCAAAAGATCTATCTGGATTTAATCCATCAGCAAAATATATTTGTCTAGTACAATCAAACTTTTCTCTAGATATACCAGTGATTAAATTTGTTCTTTTAAAATTTAAACATGTGCTTTGTGTTTCTTTATATAGAGTTGTATAATTACAATCATCTTCTCTATATATACCAATTTCAGAAGAAACATCATTAGTTAAAAATACTACCCAAGTACCATCTGAAATATATATTAAACCAATTACATCATAATTAACATTTGTACATTCAACATTAGAAGGTTCATTTCCAATAACACCTATATTCCCATTTTGGGAATTATTAACTGCATTTCTGGCTCTAATCCATACACCTTCTGGAATAATAATATCATCAAAATCCATCATCATCCCTTTATTAAAAACGGATGAACTGATGTTTAAATTTTGTCCAGTATTTTTATCTTTAGAAGCCATGTTTAATAGTAATATTTTTCTTATCTAAGAATTTATAAAACATTTCTGTAAGGTATCCGCATAACCAGGCTCTGCTTTCCTCTTCTTCAATATTTCTATAATCACATATAGAACATACTAAATGATATAACTCGTGAGCAATAAGGTTGTGTGATACAGAATTAGTGGAAAAAACTACATAATAGATATCATTTTCAAAGTTTAATGTAATACCATCTGAAGCAACATACTCTTCATGATCTTCACCATTCTTTGCATACAATGTTTTTTCTTCATTATATACATCATCTGTTACAATGAGTTGAACTTTGCAAGAATATATATCTATATTAAATACTTTTGAGATTCTCATGGTTTATATGATTTAAACATATCATAGTATCTATTATACATTGCTCCTCTATTCATTTCCCAAATCTTTTTTAATTCTGCAAAATTTGGTGTATTCACTAATGATAAAGCATTGTTTCTTGCAGCTCTTAATCTCTGCTCCACTAATTGTAATTGAGGTACAGAAGTTTGATCTCCCATCATTATTCTATTCTCAATAATTCTTTGTTTTAAAGCATATTCATAGTATTCATTTAGAATAGGATGATCTGCCACTAGAAGATTACCTTCTTCATCTTCCATTGTACTTTGATAGTTAATATATACATTACCTGTATCAAAGTTTACATATAAAAAACCATCTTTAATATATCCACTATTTGTTTGAACGGATACTTTAGTATTAGGACAATCACAACTCACTTCTTTAGATGAAGTAAGATGTAATGGAAACACTGTATTATAAGTTCTAGTTTCAGTTTTAAATCTCTGAATTAATTGTACATAACCTCCGCAATCATTTACACAAGTATAAGGTGCAGAACAATCTGGATCAGTGCCACAATTACCTTGATCTACTAACACTTCTTCTACTTGTGTTCCTTGAATAACCGGAGATGTTACTGTATATGATCCACATAATACAGCAAAATTCAAAGTGTAAAAGTTAGTGGGTAACTTAGTTTTACCATTTTCAATCTCAAGTACTTTTTCTCTTGTTTCTTGAATTCTTAAACCTAAGTCATAGTTTACCCTAATGGCAACTTTGATAAGTTGTTGAGGTTCAATTGTTTTATCCATTGCTGGATTCATTAAATCAACATTAATGTCTTCCAACAAATCATCAATTGTTCTATACTTAATTGTATAATTATATAAGCTGCTCATTATCTATTTACATTTTGTTTGTCATCTGCTTGATCTGTTGGTATTTGTAATCTTATTGAGAGTTCTTTTATAACAGAATTTTCTATTTCTGCTAATAAATACTCAGGAATAAATGTTGTATTCTCTTGTTTTATTAAACAGTTTTCTTTTTCGTCACAAGAAATTAATCCTAAATCATTTTGGAATAATCCTTCTACTTTTACAAAATCAAAGTCTACATTAGGAAAATATAGATAACCATCTACATACCAATAATACTTCGTAGAGTTATATTTAAATGTTGTAGTCTTACTTATAGATGTAAAAGTTGTAGCTGTTGTAAATGTAAACTCCACTGAATTATCTAAACTAGCCACTGATCTAAATAAAGGTCCTACTGTTGATTCAATAATATCTGGAATTTTTTCTTTACTCCTCATTATTCTACAATTACTTTTAATTCCAGCACAACATCTATCACTTACTTTATCCACTTCAATTAATTCTAAACATGGAATAGTTTGAACCATTGAACTAAAAGCTAATAGTTTATCTATTTGTTTATCTCTCTTTATAAAGAGATGAGCATATTTTAAAACAATACTGTAGAATAGACGATCTGTTATGAAAGCATCTTCAGTATTAGCTTTAAATACACCTCTTAGTCTAGATACAATATCACCTATTGTTGTCATTTTAATCTAGTTTAAATTCGTTATAATCATCAGGAATAATACTACTCTTAGCAATCAACTCTTTATATTTCTCTTTCTTCATTATTGCAGTAATGTGCTTTGTTTTATCTATTTGTATATATCTATTCCAATTATCTTTAAATTTCTTTGATGTAGTTCTAGAAAAATTTCTATGAGCTGTAAAAGTCCATAGATCTCTATTTTTAAATAGATATTTTTTAGCATAGTTGCTATAAAATATTTTAGCTAGTTTCTCATCACTTTCATAATTTCTATGTCTTATATCTGAATTATAGGAGTTTGATTTATTAAAGTCTTTATTATACTTAGTAGGTCTTTGACATGAACCAACAAATATCCATCCGAGATTATTCGGTAGTTCTACACCATCTCTTGTATCTATTACTAGGTTCCACATCTTTTCGTTTAAATCTCCTATAATTTTTCTTATCTCTTTTGATTTATATTTTTTTGTTCCAGGATATTTTTCATATAATCTTTTAATAAAATCATCATTGATTATGTTATATCTTTTATGTCTGTATCTAGGAGCATTAAGATCCGGTTTGGTATAATATCTCATATATAATGTACTAAAAAACAGGGATATTTTAAAATGAAACTGTGTATTCTGCAATCTTTCCTTCAGTGGGACTATAAATATCCATCACTGCTGTTTTCTTAGCACCTGTATATTTATTATGATAATGCCAATAATCTACATTAGATAGTGATGGAATCACTTTTACACTAACACCATGTATTTCATTTTCTGTAATATATGTTGTTGTCTTCTTAATATGATAGTGTCCTGTATATATTACTCTATTTTTAGTTAGGCCCCAAGTTTCTGGAAATTCTGTAGCATATATCAATGGATTTATCTTTACATCTCCATGTTCAACACCAAACATATTAATACCATATGTTGCCACTTTTCTTTCTGAATAATCACAATCCCATTCTATTTTCTCATCCCTAATAGAATTTTCTAATGCATGAGCTAAATGGAATGAACTAAGTCTATCATGATTACCTGGTATATATACCACATTAAGAATATTACAGAATTGTTTTAGATTATGAATAGTATAGTACATTGTATTAAATGCTTCTTCATACATCTTAACTGCTGTATAAGATGAATCAACAACAGTTCCTGAAGTTGTAGTTCCATTAAATGTATCTGTATTTAATAGATCACCTCCTAGTACATATATTATCTTATCTACTTTATAATTTGTATAAAGAGTGGAGCATAGATTATTAAGTACAGATTTTATTCTGTGTTTAACATCTTCATTACCAGTTTTCCCAAAATGTAAATCTTGTAATGATATTACCGCACACACTTCTTCTTTAGAATCATTTATATGAATATCTGATTTCTTTAATGGGGTATATTCCGGATTAAAACTAGAAAGACACTCAGTTAAGATTTCCTCTTTACTAAGTGTCTTCTGTGTTACTAGAGCAGATATTACCCAATGATCAGATTGTTGTTTATTCCAATAAGAAGATAGTTTCCACTTTGATGTATCTATCTTTAATAATTTTATTATTTCTTCTGGAGTTTTAGGTTCATTAAATGATATACCTTTTAACTCTGTTTGATTTTTATCTAGATCAACCTTAGACTCAATAACTCCTTCAGATGTTTTTCTTTTGAGTTTAAAGTCACTCATAATCTTTTTTGCTTCAGATTCGGTGATATTTAATTTCTTAGCGATGTAAGCATTTGATTTTTTCCACCTCATCATTTTTAAAAGATTCTGTTCTAAATTTTTCATTTTTAAGTATTTGGTTAAACAAATATAGGATTTTTATTAAAAAGAAAACCCCGGAAAAAACCGGGGATTCTTTGTTACGAAAAACCAACAAAACGTAACATTATTAAGAACATGGACCGTTATCAACAATGGAAAAAAATGAACTATCAGAAAAAGCAATCATTGTATTATTAATTACATAATCTGAAGTTGCTGGTGAACTTCCTCCATTTGTAGTAAATGGTCTAACTGTATTTTCAATTGCATTAATAGTTTGAGAAATACCCGTTGATAAAGTTACTATTTGTCTTTCTCTAGCAGCGTCAATATATTCTAATTGAATAGCATTACTTATTGAACCATAGATTCCTCCTTGACCTAAAAGTTGTGGTACTGGATTTGCAATATATGTTACTGTATAATTTCTACATTCTGTTGTTTGACAACATGTATATTGATCTGTTGTATATAATTCTTGAAAAGCAGCTTCTTCAAATCCTGGTTCACTGTTTCCATTTTTATTGAATAAACAATATCTTGTTGTTTGACCTAGCGGTGTATAACTAGATTTTCTTGCTACTAATCCATCATCTCCACAATAAAATACTGGAGTAACTGCTCCACACGAAATAATAAGTTCAATATCTAATTCAATTATATTATCGTCATAATCGGTTACTTCAAGTTTAACAACAGTTGAAGAATCAAAACCATTATTTGTACTTATTGCTTCACTATTGGTTCTAACTGGAACAATATCTTGAAAAACTTCAAGATCAGATGAATTATGTTTTAAACTTACATTTGTACCAGACGAAAATGTACCACCAAAAGTTATACCCATCAATATACCATCACCACCAACTGCATTATTTTGACCAAATGTGGGTAAATTACTTACATCACCACTTCCACTCACTAAAAGCCAATTTGGTGGAATAAATAGTGCAGGATCCCAATGAATAGGATTAATACTATATGTATCTGGATCATTCAAAACTTTAAATCCAACAACAGCACCAGTTGTACATGTAGCATCAATACCTCTACATTCCATATAATCAGTGAGTGATGTAATAGGAACACTAAATGTAAAATTAACTATTTCAGATTCTTCACTTGGTGTACCTACAAAACATGATGGAATCATATATCCTTCATATTCTAATGAACATGCTGTATTTGCATCAGTGATTACATCATTTGAATTATTGATAATAGTGATAGTTGCTGTACCTGAACTTCCAGGATTATTTACTGTTTGTAAAGTATAAGTACTTGCTCCCACTTCTCTCCAATAAAAAAATAATTGAAAACTTGGTGGTGGAGCTGCTGCAAGTGTGTAATCTACATTTAATTCTATTAACATGATTTATTAGTTTTTAATTACAATGTTGTAAAGGATGATTGACTTCCATATGATACGCCAGCATCATTTATACAAAATGATCTAACATAATATAATATTCCTGATGATAATCCTGTAATAGTACAGTTTATACTATTTGTTGTTGTAGTATCAATCACATAACTATTATTAATAGTAGGATTAGTGGTTAATCCAAATACCACTCCTTTATATGAAATTGTTCCATTATTTGAACTTATTGATGATGATACAGATGCTCCAGATGAGGTTATACCTGAGACTGCTGAACCAGTAATAGTTGCTAAACTAACTTTTGGTAAAGTTAAAATTATACCATCTAAACTAAAACTAAAACCACCAAGATCATTTATATCATACCCATCAAAATCAAAACCATATGATTCACCTTGAGAACTGGTTCCAACAAAGTATTGATCTGGTGTAAATCCTGTTGAATTTGGATCATTTTCATAATCAAAACTTTTTAATTTTGTAGTATTACCAAAATCTTCTACCAATACTCTTAGTGTATCATTTTTACCTACAGTTTTATTTGAAAAATCTGATAAAGATTTTACAATTAATCTTTTGTTAGTAGTAATTTCAATAGAAATAAATGAGGTAAATATCCATGAGTAATTAGTTACATTTACTGTTTTTCTAATATTTCTAAATACTGGAAATAAAGTACTTTTATAACTTAAGTCTGTATTTGAAGAAGTTATTGTAGATGGTATTACAGCAGTCCCTCCATTAAATTCAAAAGTTTGTCCTGAAATTTTAACAGCACCAGCAGCAATTTGTGAAGGACTTGGAGTAGTAAATCCAAAAGTTTGACATGAATCCACACTTCTATAACAAGAAGTAGCATTAGTGGCAGTTTCATCCACTGATGTTAAATTCTGAACTGTAGTTTTTACAACAGGAATATATACTTTTCCTTTTAAATGAATAGTTCTTCCAATTCTTCTAGCTTTAGGTTTTTCAGTTTCAGCACTACCTGTATAATAACTAAAACCTTCTAAGTCAATCCATCCAGTATCATCTTGGATTAGATACCCAGATAATCCTGGTATACCTGGTGAACTAGCACCTGCATTACCAACTAGTGAATTTAAGAAATCTTGTTCAGTTCCAACATTACCTTGAGATAACCAAACATCATATGCTGAATCACCTTGTGGTCCAGGATCTCCTTGATCTCCTTGGTCTCCTTGAGAACCAGGAATGCCGCCTAAATTAATTACTGTTGTTAGTATATCACATACAGAATCACCGGGTTGAATATCAAATTCTTGAATAGGTGGACCAGTGTATATTACACAATTACAATCAATTACTTGATCGCATGATTCACCATCAACACATCCTGATGTATCACATGGATTTGGCAATGTAGTTAATTCATCATTATTACATCCACAAGGTTGATCATGATTACAAGCTTTCATATATTTTTATTAATTAATAGTTATTTGAACTTCAGCTTCTGCACTTACACCAGATATACATGAAGGAATAGATGTTGTAAATTGAACAATACTACATACAGTATAGTTGGTGCCACCATTCGGATCATATTTTACTCTATACTTATACTGAGTACCTACAGATAATCCTGAAATTGGAACACTGATTAATGTACCATTGTTAGGTGCATTTACAGTTTGTAATACTAATTGAGTATTGTAATCTAATAATTCAACTACATATGCAGTAGTAGCACTATAAGGAACAAACTGTATAGTAATTGATGATGCTGTTATAGTTTCAGTGATTGTTGGACATTCTGCAGTTGAAGAATATGTACCAATAATTGCAAAAGAGCAGGACTCTCCTGATACAGTATCGGATGCAGTAAATGAACCAGAAATTATAAATGGTTGATTTAAATTTAATCCACTAGGTATTGTATATGAATAATCTGGACCATTAATATAATTAGTTACTGGAATAGTAAATGTATTAGTACCAGTTAATCCTGATTGAGTTAATGTAAAAGTTGTACCTAATCCTATTGGTGTTTCTTGTAAAGTAGAAGGTATAGTTCCACTAAAACTAATTGTAAGTATATTACTAATGATATCAGAAGTAATAGTCATTTCAATATAAATTGAACCACAAATTGTATCACAACAATTAGTGAGTACATTTTGTAATGAACTTCTAATATCACAAATAGTTAACCATAGATTAGTTAATGAATCTGCAATATTTTCTGGTGATGCAACCCAACCGGATAATTGTGACATCACTGCTCCATTTGGACCAGATAATTGATTTGATGAAGATAATCCAATACATTGTTTTAATAAAGCAGCACTTATTTCACTTGTTGTACCTGTTCCAAAATTAATTAGATTACAAAATTGTGAAGCAATTGTTTGAACAGCTGTATTAATAGGTGTACTTGTTTGATTATTAATACATTGAATATCAACGTTAGATTGTGCACCAGGAGTAGGATTAGTTGATCCAGTTTCTAAAACTTCAATTCTATCTGTTAAATCAATAATAGTTTCATTTATTTGATCAATACTACTATTAATGATATCAATTTCACCAATGATTGTACAAATTCTACTACCAAGTAGTTGTACAAAATTAGTGAGAGATGTAGTAGTCACTAATCCCCCAGTTGCTGGATTTGTATATTGTAAACAATTAGGTAATGTTAAATTACAATCATCTGGACAACCAGAACTAGAACCTCCACCACCACCAGAATTAATAATATCAATTTCATTTTCAATAGAACAAATTCTATTTACAATTATTTGAATAAGTTGAGTTGAATTAGTTGGATCAGATGGTAAATCTAAACATGATAAATCATAATTAGATATATTAGCTTCATCCATCAAATCACACAATTCAGTGGCAAGTTTTGCAACTACATCACTTACGGTATCGCCTTTACATAAATTAATACATGTAAGATCTGGACCTTGCCAGATTACACAGTTAGATGAAGTTGTAACACATCCATCTTTAGTATGATTTGATTTAGTTGGTAACATGCTATAATATATATTATAATATACAAAAACTTTTAATCTATTAATAATATTCTATGAAGAAACGGAATTTAACATTTCCAACAACTTGGTGTCTTAAAAATGCTGATATACATCTAGTAAACCAAGTGTCATTTACTCCATCTGTAGATATAAATTGATCTCCAATAAATGATAATGGAGTAGTTCCATAAAAGAACATTGCAGGTGTTGTAATTACTTCACCCCAAACTGTTCCAGGATCACCAATGTTTGTGGTAACACCTGGAGAAGGAACAACACCTGGAATTACATTATTTAATACTATTGGATTTTGAAGGAAAGGAGAATTAGCTCCACCAATTCCACCAGATACAAAAGTATTGGTACCTGCAATATATTCATTGTATTGTGATCCTGCTGTAAGTGTAAATGAAGGATTATCTCCAGGTAGTGGAACAATATTGCTATATATTTTTATTTTAGTGATTGCATTCCAAGGAGTACTAGGTTTAAATGCTGCTATATAATTAGAATTAGGCATTACATTCGGAGTGTTTTGGATTATTTGTGGACCATTTAATCCATTAAATGCATATCCAGATGAACTAGCTAAACCACTACGTTCAGCAGCATATATAGTTCCTGATGATGATGCAGCACAGATATAACTTCCAAATGCACTTGATGTTGTTGTTACAGAAATATCACCTGAATCATATTGATTAATTGCAGGAGGACTCCAAACCCAAGCACCAGGTAAAGGATTTTCTACACAAACAAACTCATATGCTTTACCATCAGGAGGTATTATAGCAGGAGTATTAACAGGATAGTTATTTATTTGTCCACCTGGATTAGATGGAAACAAACTAACAGTCATTAATGATTTATTAACCACAGTTATTTTCTTTCCAGTTACTGGTTGTGGTAATTTAGCTGCATAATTTGTTACAGTAGATGTGCCAATTATATTCACACCATATTGTAAAATCAATGTTGTACTAGCTGTTGTATTATTAGCAATAAGACCATCAAAAACTTGTGTCTGACCTGCTGATGCAAAGTCTAACATTGAAGTTAGTAATGGTCTTAATTGATTTGCTCTATAGTTAGCATTAGTTACAATTTGATCTATTAATGCTTGTATTTCTGATTGTGTAGCCATTATAAAAAATCTTGTGGATTAAAATCTAAATCATTAAAATCATTACAAACTGGTGGTGTAGGTGGAATCACTTCTTCCTGACAATAATTTGGTAATATTTTATCTGATAAATCGCAATTTTCTTTTTTAGTATAGTATTTATCTAATTCATCATCACAACATCTACCAATACCATAGCGTCTGCTTAAGAAGTATTTATATACTTCAGAAGCAAATTTTGTATTAATATTTATTGTTTTCTTATCCATTATAAATTATCTAATCTATTTACAGTAACTCTTAAATCTTTAATTGATCTTTTAGGATTTGCTTCCTTAGATCTTAAATTTTTGTTGTAAGCATTTACACAGCTATTACAACATAATCTACCATCTGATGCTTTTGTCTTTTGGCATCCACATGATAATTTTTTACCGCAATTAGGACATGTACTCATAGTTATTTGGTTTTAACAGTTTTTACATTCAAATTTATTAAGAAGTTTTAAAGCATAATTATAGAGATCCATTCCTTCAGTGATGTAATGACAAACCTCAACTTTTGCTTTGGCTGCATCTAACATCATTTTAATATCTCTAAGTTCTTTAAACTTTTCTTTCATTTCTCTTTCAGGTTCACATGATGCTAATTCTAGATCACATAATACTGCATGATATTTATCAAGAAATACTGAAGTTCTAAGATAGTTATATTCAACATATACTTTATCATTAGGTGATACACTATATCTAATAACATATACACCGTCTGGTAAAGGATCACCGGCAATTCCTAACTCTAGATCTTCAGCATTAATAATCTTTGTAAATCCTTCAGTAATATCTCTAAGATGAACAGCAAAAGTAAAACCAGGAGGAGTGATCTGTAATAGTTCACAATCTATAGTCATTAGATCACTATAGTCACTTACATCTTCAATTTTCATTACACATTGATTTAATATATCAGGAATGTGTAAACCTAGTCTGTGCTGTTCCATATTATAATTTACAAATTTTTATTTAACAAAAAAAGGGAGGAGAGTAAAACTCCCTCTCCCCTTTAATGTTAGTCTAAGGTAGCACTTAGAAATTTTCAAGAGTTACTGGATTACCTGCTAATGCGCAGTTATCTTCAACCCAGGTAACAAAATTATTAAGATACGTTGCACCATCAGGAACTACAATTTTCAATAAATATTGATCATTATCAAATGTTCCAGTTGGATTATTGAAACGTGGTACACTATGTTGTAAATAATATACATCATATTTATCATTACGATTAACTACATCAAAAATTGCATCACCTTGAGTAATTTCACGGATACGTGGATCACAATTAAAATAGTTTTGAGAATAAGATTCAGAAAGAATCAATTCACGAATAATAGTTTCACCATATCCCCAACCTTGTCTTCCTAATACTGCTTGTGTTACACACAATGATTCACTCTGACAAGGATCATTAATATCATCTACGAATGATGCATAAATTTGAATAGGTTCTTTTTCAAAATGATCTGTAGGTTTGAAGGAACATTGACCAAATTTTGTATCTAGATATGCTCCAAGAAGTTCAACACCTACACATACCTCATCAATATCTCCTGCAGCTACAGGTGTATATGCATCCATTGCTGCAACTGTAGTCAATGGAGTTTCCCAAGTTGAACCACTATCTAAACTATAGATAACTGTTGGAGAAACAAATTGAGAAAGATAAGGATGCTCAATAATTTGTTTAGCCCATTGAATAAATACAGTTACTGGATCAACATTATCAGGTAGAGCTGGATCAGCACAACATCCTGTATTTGCATCAAGTGTAGTGTAAACTTGGTGATTTAAGAAACGAAGTGCAGGAGAACCTTTAATATCAATTCTTAAACGATAAGTTTTTCCACAAGAAAATACTGGACACGCACAAGCATCAGTTGATGCATCATCAGTTTTACCAATAATTGTAAGTGCTTGTTGAGAATCTGCCTCTACTACTTTCCAGAATTTACTAATGTAACGTGGGTTAATAATTTTTGATTTGTTAGATTCTTGATATCCACCATGAAAAGGACCAATTTTATCTTCTCCATAAATTGAAGAAGTGGCAATCATAAAATTAGTGGGAACAGTAGGAGATACTGCAGTATCAAATGCTGTATATGTTTTTGGATCAAAAATACCAAAGACATTATTCTCAGGTGTTAAATTTGTAGTATTTCCAGAATTCAATGCTGAATCTGTAATAAATACTTTTTGAAAAGCGTGATTAAAATAAGACATAGTTACAAAAATTTAAAATGTTAGACAATATTATATTATAAGGGATTTTTATTTAAAATCCAAATTTTAATTATTTTTTTCTGTTTCATTATTCATTCTCTGATATTGAATTACAGCTTCTATATCTCCTGCTAAAATTGATACTGTTTCATCAATTAAAACTTCAACAATATCATCTTTAAATTCAGGATTTATTTCTACTGCAGATACAATACCAGTGTAAGGATCTACACAACCTTGAATTTGGATATTCACCGGTTTTCTATAATACATCATAGAACAATTAGTGATATCAAATTCATCATTTGTATAAATTCTAACTGTATTACCCACTAAAGTAGCAAATGTTTCTCCCCATTCTAAACTAGGTTTTCTAGTTTGATCTGTTAAATGAAGGTCAACATTTGCTTCTTCAGTTAAATAAATCATAAGTTTTCTGGGTTCAGGGCAACAACCACTATCAGCAAATGCCACCACTTTTTTAAACTCCATATAATCAGAAGGCCAATTTGTTGTTTCAAAAAACAATTGTCTATCTGTTACAGTTGTTGGAGTTTGAGTTAATAAAATCTGTAAATCATCAACTCTACGTTTAGATTGTTCATCACCTTCTTTTAATGGATTATAACCATGAAGTTGCCTACGACACCATTGTAATTGAGCTTTATTAAAAGCCTCTACAATTTGCCAGCATTCAATGTTATCATAATCATTAGAAGCTAACTTGTTAAGTCTTTGCTTAACTTTAATCTGTATAGTTGACGTATTCATTTATCAACACTTCTTTTTACCCATTGAACCACCTTTTTTGTAAGAAGGCATTGAACCACCTTTTTTCATAGGAGGCATCATCATTTCTTCTTTCATTTTTTTAGCTCCTTTTTTTGCTGGAGCCATTTTTCCTTTAGTTGCCATTGTTATAAAAAATTAATTGTTAGTAATTATCCCTTCACTTTTTTTAGACGGGGATTTTTCTTTTTAGCTGCAGCAGATGCATTTCTACTTGAACTTGCAAGAATTGCTCCTGCAGATTCCATAGATACACCTTGTTTCTGTGCTATTTTCTTTTGTACAGCTTTAAATCCAGGATTTTTTTTAGTAGCCATTGTTTTTATATTTTATCCGATTAACCAATTTGTACCATCTGAAAATACAGGTACTTGTTTATTACCACCGCCTTCAGTAACAGGAGTACCGAAGTTTCCAGATATAGCTACAGTAGAATCATTAATCATTGATCGTACACCAATTGCAGCTCCAGGAGAAGGTAATTGACTAAATCTTAATACTGGAGAATAAATAATACCATTGTGTGTATCAAATGACCATTGAGTGGTTCCTCCAATATAAACATAACCAGTTATGTTTTCTATACTACCGCCTGGAAGTAAATTTATGTCTCCTCCTTGAGTACCAGCTTGGTGGCTATAACCACCATAAATATTTACTGATCCACCATATCCTCCAGTACCATCTGTACTAACACCACCGTCTCCACCTTCAATCCTAACATCTCCACCTGAACCTGCATCTTCTGTATCACCATCAGAACCATCTCCACCATAAATATTTATATCTCCTCCTTCTGATATATCATTAAAAATACCTTGACCACCTGTTAGTCTAACATCATCTCCAGCTTCAATTCTAATATCATCTCCACCTATTGTTCTAATATATAAATCTGATCCAGCACCAGTAGTTTCTATTGCTGCTGTACCTGCACTAAATGTTAAGGTTGATACACCAGCATTATCAGTTAGTGTAACTTCTTTTGTAGCAGTTCTTAATCCGCCAGATCCTGCACTAGTAACATAAGGAGATATAGTATCACCGAAATCTTTTAGTGATTTATTAAGATAACTCCAGATATAGTTAAATTTTGCCATGAGATGTATTATTTATGTTTGTAGATATAAATAATATACTAAGAATTCCAGTATTTTTCAACTTTTTTAGTGATGTCTAAAAGAATTTGGTCATTTAATGGATTTCTTAAAAACTCTAAAACATCTGTTTGATTACGTCCTAACATAGTACTACTTTCAATATGATAGATAAATCCATCAGATTTTGAAACAATTACTTTATGATAGTTTGCATCTTTAACAAGTGATTTAATTTTTAAAGTTTCCATATCCATTGCAGCTACTTCTAAGAATCTTTCAGCTGCTCTTTTCTTATTATCTTCGGAACCATCACCATTAATATGTCTATCCATATTTTCAAATAGAATATCATTTGGTGTAGACTTTCTATATTGGATTGAATCCATATCCACTACTTTAGCAACTAAGAACAACTTATTAGTGTTTTTATCAAACATTTTTTGAAGTTCCGCAAGTGCTTTATTACGTAGCTTTTTATATTCAGTTTTTGTACTAACTGTAGATTCAATTCTATCTAAATAGAACTTAGGTGGTTTAGCCATTTTTTTTGCTGCTTCATAACTTTTAGCAATCAAAGAAAATGCACCTGCTTCTATTGCATACAATTTAATTAAATCATAAGGATCTTTTTTAGGATCTAAAAAGGTGGGTTCATTTCCCACTCTAATAGTAATCTTTTCCCAAAAAGAATGATTATCTGGTTTAAGAAGTTTTACTTTATTCCAAAACTCTTTATCATCAATTTCAATAACATTAGCAGCTAACTCTCTTTCAAGTTCTGCTACCACTGCTCTAATTTGTTTGATTTTTGCTTCCTTATCAGTTTCTGGAAGTAACTTAACTTCTGGAGCAAATTCATTTAATCCTGTAAGATATCTCTTAATACCATTTACTTCTATACAGGTTAATTGCTCTTCATGGAATACGCCTTCAAAAACATTCATTCCATATTTTTCTAATCCCATATTTGATATGCTTGAATCAAAATATGGTTTAATTGATACAGCATTAGACTTATTAGTCTGATACTTTTCTATCATTGTAAGTTCACTCATTTTAATTTTGGTTTTAGTTTATTAGCAAATGTAAAAATTATTTAGATAAAAAATCTAGGGGGCTGTTATACCCCCTAGATAGTTATCATTTAAGATTAGAATGATCCTCCAGTAATAGGATTCTTCATAACAATCTTCAACACTTTAGTTGGGTCTTTTACCCATACTGCAGGCATTGTTTGTGTCATCATTACACGGTAACCATTGAATTGACCAGAAGATTGGAAACCTTGTGATCTACCCATATAATCCATAGTACCGTTCTGATACCACCACTTCAATTGATTATCCCAAGACAATTTCAACAAGAAGATATTGTCATTAGTGTTATCAGTGATATCAAATACGATGAAGTTATATGAAGACAAAGGATAACCATCAATGATTGGATTTTCAATGTCATTAGTGTGGATGTTATCAAAAGCAGGGTTAAGTACAAACTTAACGTTAGCCAAGAATGGAATAACGTAAGAAGTGTAAGCAAAACCAAAGTTAAGATCCATTCCTTTTCCAGTGATAGCTCCAATATCAGAAGCTTGAATAACTAGACCAGAATTGATTGCTTCTTTCTTAATTGCTTCATTAACTAGTTTCATACCACCCATACCGGTTTGTACAATAAGTTGACGCTGAGGATCTGGTCCTTTAAATTCAACTTTACCGTTATAGAAGTTATAAATCTCATTACGGAATACATCAAGATTGAAAGATGCTTTGTTGTAGATACGCTTGAAAGAGTTATCAAGTTGTTTCCAAAGACCTACAGATAAACGCATATCATCTGGACCATCTTGCTTAATCTTACCACCATGACCCCACATCAAGTAAGTTTCAATGTCATTAGCAACTTTGCTAAGGTGAGCAGCTTCAAGACGAGTTAAGAAAGTACGGCTAAGAGAACCATTTTCCATAGCTCTTTTTGCATAATCTTTACCCATTCTAGATACCATTGATTCCAATGAATTTACAGAAGGATCAACATTGTTATCAAAGTTTCTCCAGATTTCTGTTACAGGTACAGTACCATCAGCATTCAAACCACCTTTAATCATCAAATCTGCTCTAGATGAAATTGAATAGTGTACGTGAGCTTCTGCACCACCTACATAGTTATAGAATTCACGGAATCCTGAACTAGTAGAAAGATCTGAGAAACGTTCACCATATTCACCTCTTGCAGAACCTTTACGGAATACTTTTGTTCCTGAAGCAAGATATGCGTTATCCAAGAATTTAGTATTGTCATTGTTCACAAGTTGAACAGTGTAAATGAAACCATCACCTGTAGGAAGAATATCTTCTGCAGTAATGTACATCTCAGCACCATTGTATTTATCATAAGTGATAATATCACCATGACCAAATACACGCTTGTTCAATTTAATTTGAAAACTGCGTCCATCTACACCTTTGTTAGTAGTACCAGAGTCAATGTCTTCAACGATATAAGGAAGGTCCTGAGCAATTGGTGTTTGCCATTTCCACTCCCCACGAGCGTTGTCAACCATAATTACATTCTTACCACCGAAAGAAGACATTTGATAAAGTGGCATTTCAACCTTTTGAGACATTGCCCAGATATCAACTGGACCCATATCCATAGGTTCTGCACTTTTCATCATGTTTACCAGGTGATAAGAGTCTACGTGTGAGCTAGCTTGGTAGCTGGTATCGCGTAGAAAAATACCATTGTTTAAAACTGGAGTTGCCATTTTGAATTTAATTTAATTGTTTATAGTTATTAATTGATTGTTTGTTTATATTAAAATCTTTTGAAAAAATTATTGTTACGTGAAATCTTAGGACCTTTCCTATCTTCTTTATCTTCTACAGAAGAGAATGAAGATTTACTCTTAGCTTGTTCTGTTTTTAAATTACGAACAGTTTCTTGTGTAGCTTCAGTTTTAGCATGCTTTCTAATCTCATTCTTATAACTATCTGGATCAGATAATAACCAAAGAACTTCGGCAATAAGATCATGCTTAGGTTCAATAAACTGATATTTCTCAAGAAGATGTCCTAATAGATTTGTTGGTTTACCTGAAATAGAAGGATAACTAGGTTGTACTAAACCAGAATAAAGTTGAGATTGAGTTTTCTTATCAAGCTTAATTCCGTTAAGTTCGCCCGGTTTAAGAGTTTCGTATACATTTTCCATATAGGTTTCTGCAGCAATTCTCTGTTGTTGTTGTCTATGTTCTTGTTCTGCAAGTTGTTGAGCAATAATTTGTTCTTGCATTCTATCCAATTTTGGTTTGAATTTACTTGCTTTCTCACCAAGTTTATCAATATCCTTCCAGCTTTCAATTTCTTCTTCAATTTCATCAGCTGTACCAAATTGTGTTGCACGTAAATATTGACGTACAATAGTTTCTTGGTCACGTTCATCATCAACATCAAGTTCTCTCACTTCTTCTACTTGTGCTAATGCTTTAAATAAACCTTTTAGATCTTGTCCTCCATCTGATACATACTTTGCAGCAATTTGTAATTCTTGAGGTAAAGCTTGAAAGAATTCTCTTGGAGTTTCTTCTTTAATCTTTTTTTCTCTTTCAGAAAAATTAGCTTCAATAAGTTCTTTCCAATCTTTCACTGAATAATCAGAGAGATCCTTATCATCATCAAATGGCATAATTAGACCATCATCAATAAGTTTAGTGAATGTTTCAACTAAACCATTCTTATCAATTTTTGGTCTACCTTTTCCAGTATCATTTAATTGATCAAGAGTTGATTCAAGTAGTTCATTAACTTCTTGTTCTGTTGAAGGAGTTTCTTTTGTCTCTTCTTCTTTTGATTTTTCTTCCTTCCTTTCTGAAGGATTTGCAAAACTAAGGTCTATCTTGTTATTTGAAAAAATAGATGGCTTTTGTTCTTCTGGTAAAAGAACACTTTCAGCTCCTGGAGCGGAACCAAAAATTTCATCTAAATTAACATCAACTTCTTTAACTTCAGTTTGCATAGTTGTTTCTTGTGACATATGGTTTATTTTACTGGTTTTTCGTTAATATATAATATATGCAAAATTATTCAATAAACCTACAATAGTTGTTTTTGAATCTATTTCCTATTCTTAAAAGCTAAATATATCGCTATATGTTTTTTAGGATACGCTTTTAATTTATAGTTATTTTCTTGTAAAATTTTATTTAATTCTTCTAGAGTAGTTTTTTCTCCAGTATTTGGCATATCTTCTAAAGCAATTTCATTAAAAGAATCATCAACTAATACATAGACAAGCCAGTTATTAGTTGATGAACTTTCATTAATCTTTTTTCTCTTTAGAAGATTTTTTAGCATCGTACTTATTTTTATTTTCTCTAGCTACTTGTAATTGTTTATCTGCAATTTCTCTTTTAACATTTAATTCTTCTCTTTTCAAATTTGCCTTTTCTCTATCTGTAGTATTTTTTGCTAAAAGTTGTTCTTGTTGCATTGACATTCTAGATTGATATTCATCTGAAGCTCTGATTTCTCTAAGAGCATCAATGTAATCACTCTGTTTATTTTCATTCTGATCTTGCATAGCACCATAACCAGCTGATCTAATTTGAGCTTCAAGAA
>Ga0181344_1000054_pt1 | contig 49120 bp, 20 predicted proteins | sample Su13VDMLBDD_FD_130098 | JGI IMG/M metagenome (GOLD analysis project Ga0181344, IMG submission 130098) | Freshwater viral communities from Lake Michigan, USA - Su13.VD.MLB.D.D | ecosystem: Environmental > Aquatic > Freshwater > Lake | place: USA: Michigan | collected 2013-07-15
CATTCAATAACACTACAACTAAAGGTACACCTGTAGAAGCAAGTATGTCTGCACAAGATGCTTACATTCAAGCATTTGAGGGATTATACTTACTTTTGTCATTGGTAAGAAACTATGCTAATAATGTGCATGTAATGTTTATACCAGGGAATCATGATAGACTAAGTTCATTTCACTTGGTACACGCACTGTCTCAATCATTTGGAGATGTAGATGGTTTTACTTTCTCTAGTCAATACTCTGAAAGAAAAGTGATGGTATATGGAGAGAATATGTTTTGCTTTGAGCATGGTGATATATCTAAGAAAATGACTCCTTTGGTATATGCTACTGAGCATCCATATGAGTGGGGTCAAACTACTTATAGAACTTTGTTCACTGGACACTTGCATACTAAAAAGACAACTGAGTTTGTAACTGATAATGAAGTACATGGTTTTACAATAAAAGTATTACCTTCACTTTCAGCAACAGATTATTGGCATTATCATAATAAGTTCACTGGCAATAAGAGAGCTGCTGTACTTGAGTTGTATAATCCTGCAAATGGTAAAGTTGCAGAGTTTAACTATAACTATAAACTTTGAAAATTTACTTTCAAAAGTGGAATAAATTTATTAAATTATAAGAGAGGACTTGTATGAAAGATGCTTTGAAGCGTAACTTAAATGGCCCTAGGCACAGAGTGAAAAGATTTAACAGTACTAACAAAGAACTGCTGAGTGAAATAGCAGCTTCTTCTTTAGTAAAGGATCCAGAGAAAGTGCTAGAGGTTATAGTAGAAATGAATAGAGCTATTGCTGATACAGTTATTAATACTAGAGATGGAATAGAATTACCTAATCAACTGGGTTGTATGTTCTTAGGAACTTGTCAACCAAAGATTAGAAAGAATGTAGACTTCAAAACAACTGATAACTACTTAAAAGTAATTCAGCACAGAAACTGGGAAAGTGATAACTACTTGGCTAAAATCTTTTATACTAACTATTCAAGTAAGTATAAGTTTAAGTTCCATGAGTTGTGGGGATTTAAAGGATGCAGAGAGTTTACCAGAAAGGTGGGAGCTGAGTATCCTAAGAATTGGAAGATGTATATACAGGTAGATCATTCTCTACATGTATCAAGATTATATAGAAACTACTTAAAGGATGTAAATAGACTTGTGGTAGACAAAGAAAGATTAGATGAATATAACCCATTAGAATTATGATGAAAGCATTATTAAATTTTCTAAGAGGCCTTATCAAAGGTGTAGTAGAAATCAAAGAAGAAACTGAGCAGCTTACTGGTGTATATCATGTATCAGATGAGATGACTCAGAAGATTAAAAAGTTTGAAGGTTATATGTCCAAAGCATATGCAGATGCAAAAGGGGTGTGGACTATTGGATATGGTAATACATTCTATGCTGATGGTACTCCTGTTAAACCTGGAGATACTATTACTAAATCAGAAGCTGAAAAACTATTCTCAGAAGTACTGAATCAGTTTGCTGGTGATGTTGCTGATGCAGTTAGAGTAGAACTTAATAAGTGTCAGTTTGATGCATTGGTTAGCTTTACATATAATGTAGGAATTGGTAACTTAAAGAGAAGCACATTACTTAAAAAAGTAAATGCAAATCCTGAAGATGAATCTATCAGAGATGAATTTAATAAATGGATTAAGTCTGGTGGTAAGACACTTGCTGGATTAGTTAAGAGAAGAAAAGAGGAAGCAGATTATTACTTTGGTAAAACTTGTAAATAATGGTAGCAACAGTATCAGAAGCAATTAGTAGAATTAGGAATCAGATAAAGTCTGTAAACATAGATGCCTTTGTTACAGACAGATATATCTTTTCTCTAATTCTCAAACACATCTCTTGGCTTATTAAGCGAGAGGATGATAAAGGTGTACTTAGAAAGTATAATAATATATTTCATACATTGGATTACTTTCCAATGATTGATGTAGACAAGGCTGATACTGGATGTTTTTGTATCACTTCTGGCTGCACAGTAAAAAGAAGCAGGGATAAAATTCCTCCTGCGTATGAGGGCAGCTATGGTCCTATTATCAGATCTATTACAAGTATAGATGGAACAACTCCACTTACTTTAACTTTCCCTTCTACTTATCAAGCAATGATAAGACAGAAGACTTTTAAGTATAATAAGACTCCATATTACTATATTGTAAATGATTATATCTATGTACCAAATGTAGATTGGCCAGCAATTAGAGTGGAAGGATTATTTAGATCTGGTCTTGGTAAATACAATTGTGATGTAGACCATGATTGTATATACATGCAAGATGAGCCATTCTCTGTACCTATGTATTTATATGCAGAAATGGAACAGAATGTAATGAAAGACTTAACTACAAGTATTCAAATTCCAGGAGATATTAATCAAGACTTTATAAGCAATACTAAGTAATGAAAACAGAACTTCAATATAGAAACTTTGATGATTTAATGAACTCAGTTCGTTCAGACCTGTATACATTTGATCAAGATAATTTCATTAATCCTCAAGAGTTAATTAAGATTGCTATTAAAATCAACTATGAACTTGGTTTAAAGATCAATCAATCTAGAGGTAAAATGATTGATGTAGTTAATGGAAGAGGTAAACTCCCTGCTGACTTTTATGTAATGAACTTTGCAATGTTGTGTGGAGTTTCTGATGACAGACATACTACTTGTTCAGGATCTGAGATGCAAACAATGTACGATCAGATGATTAAACTAGCAGGTATTGTAAATGCTAGACCTTTGATTCAAGTAGCTGATTTATCAGTGGGTGATAACATTGTAACTCACAACTTAGCTTCAACTAATATTGTACTTACTGTTCAAGATTCAAATAAAGATTATGTAAACTTTGAATATGTAATTATAAATCCTGATCAAGTAAAGATTACAGTATTTGAAAGATACGCAGGTGCAAGAATCAATATCATTGCTGCTGCTAATGTTGTGGCCAATTGTTCTATTAAATTAGACAATTGTCCAGATGGATGTACTATTACAGAATCAAGACCAGGATTAGTTAGACATTTTCCTAGACCTGTGCCTATTGAGATTCTTCCTTATAACTATGGAGAACCTGAGTGTAATCTTAGACAAGTTGGACAACCTGTATATAGACTTAAGATTAAGGATGGATTTATTCATACTATTAACTTTACAGAAGGTAGGGTATATCTTAACTATGAATCTTTAATGGAAGATGATGATGGTAACTTATTAATATTAGATCATCCGTTGGTTAATGAATATTATGAGTACGCTCTTAAAGAAAGAATACTTGAAAACTTATTTATGAATGGTGAGAATGTAATTCAAAGATTACAACTATTACAAGCTAAAATGAGACCTATTAGAAATGCTGCATTAAGCTTTATCAATACTCCAGACTTTGGAGAAATGAGGAGAATGTACACTAAGAATAGAAAAGCAATGTATGACAAGTATTATAACATGTTCAATGGTTTAGGATGGTATGGTAACTATGTAGGTTCATATAGACCTTCTGGAGGAAGAATAGCATGAGAATTGTAAAAAAGGTAAATGTAAATATGTACAGCTGTTCTATTTTATTTGTAGTAACAAATGAGATGGGAAAGTCAGAAAAGTATTTACAAAAGAAATATGCAAAAGGAACTCTGATTCCTGGTACTCCTGCTGCAGAAGCAGAGGGTATTACTATTACAGTAGATGGTAGTTTATACATTGTAATGATAGATGCAAAGTTTCTTAATCATAATACAATAGGTCATGAGTTATTTCATGTTACTAAGAGAATAACAGAAGATAGAGAAATTACAGATGAAGAAACTTCTGCTTGGTTAATGGGATTTTTATGTCAAGAATTCTATGCATTCATAGGTAGTGAGAAAGTAAAAAAAGAATTTGAAAAAGTAGATAACAAAAATGGCAGAGAATCAGGACAATCAAACTAATTTAAATAGTGTTAAAACATCATCTTTTAACAAAGGTTTAATAAAGGATTTTAATGATTCTTTTGTACCAGAGGGTGTATGGATTAATGCTATTAATATGGTTAATGCATCCCATCTTGGAGATGGTGGTGTTATAGGTAATGAGCCTTCTAATAAATTTTGTGTTCAGGTACCTTATGATATTATTGGAATTGTAAGAAGAGATACTGATACTTGGGTTATATTTTCTACTAATGATGCATTATCTGAAATTGGATTATTTACAGAATCTACTTGCAGTTATTCTAAAATAGTAACTGCCAAATGTCTTAATTTTAAAAGAAGCAATTTAATTACAGGATACATTCAATACAACTATGATTGTACTTGGTCTGTGTTTTTTGCTGATGGATTAAATCCAGATAGAGCAATTAATTTAGATAAAATTCCTTATCAAATTATAGGATACTCTGGAACTACAGAATGTCCTGTTCCTATCTACAATGATTGTTTAGATTGTGATGCAACTAGACTTGAATATTTATTAAATCCTCCTTGCTATTCTGTGCAAAAAGCAATAGGAGCAGGTTCACTTTTAAATGGTTCTTATCAAGCTGTGCTTGCTTATTCTATCAATGGGCAAAGAGTAACTAACTATTTTACACCAAGTAATGTTTTATCTATGTGGGAACACATAGGAGTGGCTGGAGGATTAGAAATTGTAGTATCTAATATAGACACTAGATTTGAGGAATATGAATTAGTAATTGTAAGCACTGTAAAATCTCAAACAGTTGCTCGTAAAATTGGTAATTATAGTACAACACAAACTGTAATTTATATTGATAATTATTCAGAAGCTCTTCCTTCAGTTGAACTTAGTTTAATTCCATTAGTAAATCCTATCTATGAAAAATGTGATAAGATGTTTTCACTTAGTGGATATTTATTAAGGTCAGGTATCTACAGTAAATTTGAATTTAATTATCAACCACTTGCTAATCAGATTGTTACATACTGGCAAGAGATAGAATATCCTGCTGACTATTATTATAAGGGTGGATATAATACATCTTATATGAGAGATGAGCAATATCCTTTTTTTATTAGATGGTTATATAATGATGGTGATAAATCAGCTTCATATCATATTCCAGGAAGACCAGCTATAGGTACTGACTTGAGTATTGTAAACAACAATGATGTTTTAAATTTTGCACAAAATAAAAAGTGGCAGGTGTACAATACAGCATCTGTAACAAATTCTAATGTAAATGTTACATTACCTGATGGAGGAGTAATTAGACAAGAAGGTTTGATGGGTTATTGGGAATCTGTTGAAAACTATCCAGTTAAACCAGATGTCTACAATAGCAATCTAACACCAGGAACTGGTATGCCTTATTTTGCCACTGTTTATTCTGATTATGATTTATGTAGTAAACCAATCAGACACCATAAAATGCCTGATAATACTATTACACATATTCATGATAATGGAGGTAATAAGATTTATATACTAGGTGTAAAGTTTGATAACATCAAACCTCCTGTAGATAATCAAGGAAATTTTATAACTAATATTATAGGATTTGAAATATTAAGAGGATCTAGAGAAGGTAACAGAACTGTTATTGCAAAAGGTCTTCTTAATAATTTAAGACAGTATAGTAACTCTGGTGCATCTTCTAAACAGATGCTTTATCAAAATTATCCATATAATGATTTAAGAGACGATTATTTTTTAAGAACTTCACTAGCAACTAATGGTGAACCTGATAGTGTAGATAATGATAGTAATCCATTAACAGGATATAGAAAAGATTACTTTTCTTTTCATTCACCTGAAACAAACTTTGCAAGACCATTTTTAAGTTATGATGAAGTTAAAATATACACAGATGAATATGGTGCAGCGTCTGGAAGTTTTGACTATCCATATGGTCAACCAAAGCAGAAATTAATTACTAATGCTTCCTATATAATTGGATTAACCATTGGTTTAGGTATAGGATTAAGAGTAGCATGGGGAGCAAAGAGAAAAGAAGGAGCTGAAGATGCAGGTAATCCTTTTGTAGCTACAAGTCAAGGAGCAGCAATAGCAGCAGCTGGTGCATTGAGCCCAGCAACTACAGCAGCAATAGGTACAGCATTAACTGGTACAATTCCTACTACTATGCTAAGTGAGGGTAAAGTAGGAGCTGGTGCAACTGGATTTGGTTCTAGTATTACTTTACCAATTACTACTCAAGAACCAGGAGATTTAACAACTCTTGACTTAGCTTATTATTATCCTGGTGCTACAGGTGCACAATTAAGTAAAGCATTTAGAGCAGTTCTGCAAGCTGCAACTATTACTTATTATGGTGGTCAAGGATTGGAACAAGTAGTTAAAATTATTTATGAATTAATTCCTTTTAGACAATATGCTTTACAGTATAATTCTCATGGTTATTATGATAATTATCAGGCAGTAACTTCTTTAGGAAACATAAGAAGAACTAATAATAAAAGTATTTACATAAAAGATCAGATTCAAAACTTTGATACTACTTTTAATATTAACAATCTATATAGAGGTGATTATGTGGCTATTAATATTCAAGGTAGTTTTTCTGATCCATCTGTGGCAGATCAATCTAGAGTAAGAGTAAGAGACACCTCTCTTACTTTTAATAATCCCATAAATCAAAATGTTTCAACACCTATATCTTCTTACTATGGTGCTTTAAAAATTGATTATCAAAATCAATATGGTCAGTTAGAAGGTATTGTACAGATACCTGTACATAATTGTTTTGTATCAGCTCTTTTTCCTAAAGCAGGTAAAACATATGAAACACCTACTTTATTTGGAGGAGACATTTACATAAACAGATACACTGAAAAAAATCCATTCTTCTTTTTTGTTCAGTGGTTATTCAATGAACCTCCAGGAACTGCATTTGACTACAGTGAGTATAGTAATGTATTGTATCCTAGATATTGGGCTAATTTTGATAAGTTTGATACTAGCTCTATTCAAACACCTACTTTTATTGATATACTAAATGCTACATTGACATTAAGTGGTAAAAATTTAATGAAGTGGACAAAAGCAGCTAGTTCATATCATCATTTAGATAGAGGTGATGCTACCAATTCATTTCAAGTAACAAATGCATGGTTCTATCTATTTAATAATGGCATCAGAGATTTCTTTGTTGAGTCAGAAGTTAATCTAGCATTTAGAGACTATGGTGATATAACAAGCCAACGTCATTATGATGAAGTTAGTGGATACACTGATGTCAAAGCTTTATTTAGAGCAGATATTATAAAAGCTGGTAATTACTATAAGTATGATTACTCATTGTCTGTAAGCAAGTTACTATCTAACTATATTACATTTTCTTCTTTATTACCTAGAGACTATAGTCCACAAGTTGCTGAAACTTGTTTTAGTTATTATGAAAGAAGAGTGTTATACAGTCTTCCTCAGCAATCAGAACAAAAGAGAGATTCTTGGAGAATATATCTTCCTAATAACTATAAAGAGTTTGATAACATAATTACTAATGTAAAAGCTATCAATAAAACAGGTAGTATTATATTATTTAAAGATGCTGAACCTACATCTGTTACAGGAGTTGATCAATTACAAACAAGTCAAGGAGTTAAAATTACTGTAGGTGATGGTGGATTATTTCAGCAGCCATTCCAAACATTAGTTAATGCAGATGATGAATATGAATATGCATCATGTCAAGACACAAGAAGTGCAGTAAACACACCTTATGGATTATTTTGGATTAGTAGAGATACAGGTAAAATTTTAAACTATGCTGGTGGTGCAATTACAGATATTGCAATGAATGGTATGAGAGCATGGTTTGCACAATACTTACCTAATATTCTAACTACTCAGTTCCCAGGATTTAAAGCCACTGAAAATACACTTGTTGGAATAGGTTGTCAAACAGTATATGACACACAGTATGAATTGTTGTACTTCTGTAAGAGAGATTATAAATCTAAGTCTACTAGTCTGTTATTAAATGAAACAACTCAGGAGTTTTACATTGAAAAACAAACAGGTATTACAATAATTGAATTAGGAGATCCTGACTATTTTGAAGACTGCTCTTGGACCATTAGCTATGATCCTCAAAATAAGATGTGGTTAAGCTTCCATGATTGGAAACCTGATTATGTGCTTGGTACAAATTATCATTTCTTTACAATTAAAAATGGTGGATTTTGGAAGCACAATGTATTATGTAATAGCTATTGTAATTACTATGGTCAGAATTACAATTTTGAAATAGAAATGCCAGTTAATACAGGAGCTACAGTTAATACTATAAAAAGTATAGAATACACATTAGAAGTTCTTAACTACTCTACAGATTGTATAGATCCTTATCATGTATTAAATGCCAACTTTGATTATGCAATGATTTACAATACAGAGCAGAATTCTGGAATTTTAAACTTATATTTGAAACCATATAGCCCTGTAGAATTGTTACAATATCCTAAAGTTCAAACTGATTCAATAGATATTCTTTTCTCTAAAGAAGAGAATAAGTATAGATTTAATCAGTTCTGGGATGCAACAAGAGACAGGGGAGAATTCTCAGGTAATCAATTCAGGATGTTCAACACAGAACAGAATGGATACAGAAAATATTTAAATCCTAATTACATTAACTATAGCAAATCACCACTAGAAAGAAAGAAGTTTAGACATTATGGTAACAGACTTATCTTAGGTAGGTATGTATCTGAAAATCTTAAGTTCAACTTGAAGGTGAGCAATGCTAAAGAAACACTAAGTCCACGATGAAAACTGACAAACTTCTTCACATACTTACTCAGCATCAGAAAGGAGGTAAGAAGCCTGCTGTTAAAGCTAAGCCTACTTCCAAGCCTGCTCCTAAACCTGCTGAAAAAAATCCTTACAAAGAAATAAATGCAACTCCTGCTAACATATTTAGAGCAGCAGTTCCTCTTCCTGGAAATGTATCTCAGATGTTAGCAAAGCAACTTTTCAGTGATGCTAGAATGAATAACTCTTCACTAACAGATGAACAAAAAATTATTCTATGGAACACTATACAAAATGCTAAAAAAAGAAGTGGTGCAGTTAATGGTGGAACAGAGTATGTAGATTATGGTAATCAAGGATATGGTACACCAGATGAATTTAATAATTGGTTTAATAGAGGATCTGCTGGGTTAGCAGGTACTGTATATAACAGTTTGATGAATCCAGGATTTAATTTAGCATCTACTATTGGTAGAGGTAGATACTGGACTGATGAAAAAGATCCTGATACAATATACTATACAGATGTATATGATTGGAATCCTGGAGAAAGTAACTTCAAAGGTTCAAACACTTATCAGCAGGTTAGAAACTATGTAAGAAGTACAGAAGATAAGAATCTTAATGCAGATAAGAATGAAAATTATAGAATGCAATTTAAGCTTTCTAAAGCAGACATTGATGCAATTAATAAAAAACGTGAACAAAGAACTTTTTTAGATCAAAGATTTATAGATGCTGGTCCTAAGTATCAACATGGTGGTTCTGCTCGTCATTTTTTACAACCTAATGATTCTAAATTAATAGAAGGATACGCTATTCCTTCTATTATGCCAAGTACTGAGTTGGCTACATCTATTGGTGGGGAAGGTGGAGAACCTGCTTACTTAGTACCTTCATTTAAATATGGATATCCTTTGGCTAATCCAGAAGATGAATTTTATAATACAGGGGATTATTTGGGTGGACCTTTTAAAACATGGCAAGAAGCTGATAAATGGGATAGAGAGATAAGACATCCTTATGTAGAAAAAGGGCAACCTATTCCATCACCTTTGAAGTGGTGGGGAAAAGGATATCAACTTGGTGGAAGTTCAATTCAACAACAATTAATAAATCAAGCATTAGGGCAAAACAATGCAGCTAGTGTAAGAGATCAAGTTGCAAGTACAGCATATCCTCAAGTTTCTCAAGCAGTTGTTAAGAAAAAACAAAATGAGCAAGAGCAAAGTGATATCAAAAAATATGGTAGTCTTGAAAAAGCAGCCCAAGCAAAAGCTATTAAAAACTCACAAGCTGCTCAAAAAGAATCTGTAATATCTACTCCTAAACTTGGGCAGCCTGGTTATGAATATTATAATCCTGAACAAGGTGAATACAGAGATGACAAAACAGTAGCACCTGAAGGATCAATACTTGCAAACATGCAGGGAAATCTAAATGCATATAATGAGTTTGTTAGTAATCAAACTAGTTTGCTTCAAAATTTATCTGGACCAGTGAGAGCAGTTGGAGCAGTTGGAGCACTTGCTTCAGATATATTTGTAAATGGTCCTATTCAATCTGCACTTAATATTGGAAATACTGTTGCAGGTAATAGACCTCTTAGAGGTGATGAAGATTTTGGTAATCTTTTCTTTGATGCCTTTAATGCTATGCCTGTTTTTTCTTCTTTAACTAAAGGAGCAAAAGCTTTTAATCAAGCAAGTAAACTTGCTAGTGAAGCAGCATTCTCTCCAACATTTGGTATCATGCCTGGTGCAGTGCAAGAAGGATTAGAATCAAGTTCTAGATTCTTAAAGAAAACTCCTGTATCTATACCAGGGGGTGTAAAAAAAGGAGCTGATGATGTGATTTCAGGAAATTTATTTGAAGAAGGTATCATTAGAATGGATGAGGCTGACATGCCTATAACAGATATTATGTTAGGTCATGCGTCTATTCCTGCTAATATGACTGGGGTAAAATTTGTTAAAGATGCTTTACAAGCTGATCCAGTATTAAAAAGAGAAATTGCAACTATTGTAAGAGACTTAAATAAAGACTATGGATTAACCCTTGATTTTAGAACAATTGATTCAATGGAAGAATTGCAGAAAATTAAAGAGAGTGCTATAGACTTTTTACAATCTTCTGATCCAAGAGCTGTTAATGCAAGAGGTCTTTTTACTGAAAAACTTCAACAAACTGATGCTAATGCATTAAGAGCAGATATCAATACAAGACATATAAAACTAGATCAATTAAATAAAAAGAAGAAGGAGCTTGGTGCAGAAATGGTTGGTCTAAACAGAAATGATCCTAAGATAAGAGTCATACAAGATGAGATAACAAAAATTAATGATCAAATAAGAACCACTGTACATAATCCTACTGAGATAATTTTTCCTAGTGGAATTAAGTATGAAGGTAAAACTCAAATGACATCAAAAGGTCCTGTTGCAGATGTAAAAATTACTTCTGTAAAACCTGGAGTAGATGGTCTACTTAAAATTAGTGGAGATGAGCCAAATCTTTTTAATCATTTTTATTTTGTGTCAGGTGACTTAAATTATACTCAATCTGAATTAAATAGATTAAGAGCATTACCAAACCCAGATCAAGCTGATTTAGATAAGATTGCACGTCTAGAACAAAAGATAACAGATTCTTTGATGGCATCTGGTGAAATGTTTAAAGTATCTACAATGAATGCTCCAAAAGGAACAGTGGTTACAGAAACAAGCATGTCTAGTGATTCTTATGGAATGCTTTGGAATATGGGTAAAACTACAGCTGGTAAGAAAACACCTTACAAATTATTAACTCCTGCTGAATTTTCACAATATGATTCTTTAAAGGATAACTGGTCTTACATGCTTGATGGTCCTACTCAAGTTAGTATGTCAGAACAATTAGCAAGAGGAGAGACAGCAGGTATACCATTAGTTCTTCCATATAGATCACCTAATACTATGGGATATGCAGAAGGTATTGGTAAGAGAGCACCTAATCCAAATGCTGTAGGTATTAAAACTTTGCATGGAAATTATCTTACTTCAGTGGATGAAGTAGCATTAGGTGTTAACACTCAAAATAATTTATTTGAGACAGCTAACAAAACATTTGAATACCAACTTGCTAATGGAAGAATTAGTCAAGAATTTTATGATGCAAATATTATAAAGTGGTATGAAGATCCATTGAATCCTAAGAATACAAACTTAACCACTACAGCTCCAAAAGTATCAGCAAGTGAGTTAGCTAATCTTAATCCTGAAATAAAAAAGAGATTTGCTCCTGTTCAAGTTCCTGATGACACTCATTTAAATAGTCCTATTTTTATAGATCGTAATACAAAAAGTAAAAGTTGGGTAGGAATGGATGGAAAAAACTCTCCACTTGTATATAAGTATTTAGGTATTGGTAATAGTCCTGGAGATTTTTCAACATTTAATAATGGTGCAAATAATACATACTTCCAACAAGCTATTCCAACATTTAAAAAGGAATGGAAGAAAGGTGGATTAGTAAGAGCACAAGAAGGGCGAACTATATCTAATAATTCTTTTAGAGAAGGACATGAATTAACACATAATCCTTACTTTAATTCTAATAACATACAAACTGTTTTAGATGCTGCTCAGTTTGTTCCTGTATTAGGGCAAGCTGCTTATGTTGCAGGTATTCCATTTACATTAAAAGATATGTATAATGATTATCTTAAAAATGACTATACACAAATGGGGATAGATGCAATGGGTTTGATCCCTACATTTAAAGCTTTTAAATATGCAGCAAAAGGTGATAAAGTATTAGATTCAACAAGTAAGTTAGCAAAACAATTAAGAAAAGCAAACACTGCAATTAATACAGGAAACCTTGTAAATGATGCAACTAAAAAAGCAAAAGGTGGATCTACTTCTAAAAAATCAAATGCTGAACAACAATACTTTCAACTACTAATTAATCAGAAAAATAAAAAATAAAATGAAAGAATTTAAATCTATTATAACTCATCCTGAGGGTCAGAATTTATTTCCAAATCAGATTACAGCAATTGAAGGATATCCACATGGTACATCTATTACTATGAAGAATACTAAACCACAAATTGCAATAACTCCTTATGGAGCATCTTATATGCAACCAGATATGGATTATAAATTTGCTGGTAGTACAGTAGTTGAATTACCTCAAGCTCAAATGGGTGGACAGGATCAGCAACAACAGTTGATGCAGATGATTCAGATGTATGCTGAAATGAAAGGTATGAAACCTGAAGAGTTAATTCAGAAAATACAATCACTTCCTCAAGATCAACAGCAACAAGCTATTCAATCTATTGCTCAAGAAGTGCAGCAAGTAATGGCTCAGCAACAACAAGCTCAGCAACAGCAAGGCCCAGAAGGTATGGGTCAGGAAGAACAAATGATGGAGCAAGGAATGATGAGTTATGGTGGAGAACCTTGTATTGAATGTTTTGATAATTATAATCCATCTCCACAAGCACAAGATTTAAATTGGTATTACAAAGCTACAGGTGGTGAAGCATTTCCACAGGCTAATATGTATCCTAAAGACTGGGCTAGTTATTCAGGTAATCAGTATCAAATAGGTAGACAAACTGGAATGTATCCTCAAAATAATCCTTTATTTTCAGATTTGTATAGTTCTTCTGATAGAGAAGATATGCTTATGAATTTATTTAATTCAGGTAAAGTTTCTTTAGGTCAGCTACCTAAAAAATTACAAATGCAAGAAACTTTTACTAATAATGCATTTAACAATATGCTATCTGGTACTCCTGGTAGTGATGGTGTCTATAGAAATTATGAAATAGGAGGAGAAGCTTTTCCTCAAGCTCAAACATATTTACCTTATGATAGAGCAGGTGAGACTAGACCTAACTTTATGTTTCAAGCAGGTGGGCGAAAAGAAGAATATGGTCCATATAAAGATTCTGCACCAGGTGGAGCAGGTCGTCAGTTAATGACACCTGAGCAATTTAGACAGGGTATGAAACAATACTCAGATGCTGCAACTAATTATGGTAAAAATAATTTATCAGAAGAAGATTATGCAAAGTTAAATGATTTACAATTAAACTTACTTCAGCATATGACATATGATTCTGATAAATTACAAGATAGTAGTTGGCGTGATTGGATGAATATGACTACAGCTCCAATTGTAAATCCAGCAAGACGTTTTTTTAATCAAACATTTGACACTCACTTTCAAGCAGGTGGTCAATCTGATATTGATAAAATTTATCAAATTATGAAGAAGGGTGGTATGGACTTAAATCCTAGAAAGAAGAAAGGAGGTAAGTTTAATCATCTAGATGATTTTCAAAAGTATATTAAAGGTGAGAAGAAAGGAAATAAATTCCAAGAGGGTGGTGAGGAAAATACAGATGGTTTAAACTTTGAAGGTATGTTTGAAGATCCATATGAAAATGCATCCCAGCATTTACAAGAAGATTTTTATGACTTAGCATATGATATTAATGATGGATATACAGGTTCTGATAAATCTAAAGTTGATAACAATAGTAATAAAACTGATAATAATAGTAATACTGCTGAGAATTATCAAAAAGGAAAAAGAAGTTCTTATGATAAAATGATGCAAGCTAATGCATTAAATGGAGCAGCTGCCATGACAGGCAACAAAGGATTGTTTGGAGCAATAGCTGCTGTTAATAATATAGGTAGAGCTGTTGGAGCTGCTGCTCAAGGTTGGAGTCACCCAGGTAGAGCGTTTGGAAGACAATCTAAAAAAGAGACACCAGTCTACGGAAAAGGATTCAATAGACTAGAGAATTCTGATATGATGCAAAATGGAGTTGGTCCAAAACCTGAGTCAACACTTAATAAAAGTGTACCTGCTTTAGATAAGGATAGATATAATCTTAATCAAAATGATGTATATGATTATAGCAACATTTCTGGAAGTACACAAATGCAGGGTGGTGGTAATACACAAGATCCTAGATTTGTTGAGTATGATAGATTTGCAAACAGAGGAAAAAATAATGGAATAGGTGATATTTTTGGACAAGATAAAAGGAAGTATGCTAGTGTTGGACAAAAAGAAGGAAAGCCTAAAAGACGTAAACCTACAGGATCGTGTGTAGATGGAAGGTGCTATGAATTTCAGGATGGAGGTCCTTATGTTTATGTAAGCCCTAATCAATCTGATAGTTATTTTAATCCACTGAGTGGAGATATCTATTTAAATGAAGATCAATCTCATATCCCAGGGGTTTTACCACATGAGATGCATCATTATGATCAATGGGTAAATGGAAAATTCAAAGTACCTGGTGGTGCATACATGGGAGAAGAAAATTTACCTGAATCATTAAATCCTTATCTTCCTTTAATGATGCCATCTATAGTAAGAGACCAGAGCTTTGAAGGGGAGATGCCTTACTATAATAGAAGACCTATTGAACAAGTAGCAATGACAAATGATTTCTTGTCTAGTAATCCTTCTTTTAGTTTAGTTGATCAAGGGTTAGTTTATGATAAAGCTGTTAATCCTTCTTTGTATATGAATCCTTATACATTAGAAGGAGAAGCTCAGATAGTAGGTGATCAATATATGGGTCCTTTCCAAAGAGGCGGAGGATTACCTAAACATCAATCTTGGATAAGTCAAGTTGGAAAACATTGGCAAGATCAGTTCAGTCCTAATAATGCAACAGCTAATCAAATAGTTAATAAACAAGTAAAGGGAGCTGATCCAAATGAAAAATGGAGTGGAGAACCTGATTTTGCATTAGGTGATAGCTTAGTTGCAGGTTTAGGTCAAGCCGCAGACTATATTGGTAACTTTAAAAGAAGAAACTCACCTGATAAAGATAAAGAAAGACGTAACATCAAAACATCTGAATTTATGGATGTAGCTCAATTTGGCGGAGGTCAGTATGGTGATTGGTCTACTAATGCAACTCAGGGTACATCTTTCAGACCTGATGAAATGGTATATGCTCAGAAGATGGGAAGACCTTACAAAGATGTCAATGTATTTGATTATCCTACATATGACTTTAAAGACATGTTCCAATCAGGAGGAAGTGTATTAGATAATTATGATGAAGATGGAGAATATGATTTAACTCAAGAAGAAATTGATGAAATTATTGCTGCAGGTGGAACTATTGAATATCTTTGATATGTCATAAAAAATGATTAAATTTAAATGTATAGTATTTACTAAAGATAAATTTTAAAAGTTTATGAAAGTAAAAGTGAAAAAAACCAGAGGTGTCACTGGAAATCAACATAACTATGGCTTAGTAACAGGTAGTATCTGGAACTATGAAGATAAGCCAACCACTAATACAGTTGGTACAACATTATCTCCTGTACCAAGAGAAGAAGCTAATATAGAAGCTGAGAAGAATGAAACAATAGTGTACCCTGATAAAGATGGTATGCTTGCTCATTCTAAAATTGGTGGAAAGAGACATGCTCAAGGTGGTACTCCACTTAATGTTCCTGATGGATCTTTTGTATTCTCTGACTTCAGAGGAATGAACATAAAGAACAAAGAGCTTTTAAAGAACATCTTTAATATGAATACCAACAAAGCTGTTACTCCAGCAGATATAGCTAAGAGGTATGAGATTAATTATTACAAAGAAGTCCTAAAAGATCCTTGGGCTGATCCTATGGATAAGAAGACAGCACAGGCCATGATTGAAAACAACATGAGAAAGCTTGGCCAACTTGCTCTTATTCAAGAAGGTATGAAAGGATTTCCTGATGGTATTCCTGATATTGCCCTTCCTTTAATGGGTAGTGATATTGCTCATGGTCAACCTTCTCCACAACCTGAAGAAGAACAACAAGAACAACCACAAGCTCAAAAGGGTAAGCAGGTTAAAAAAACTCCTCCAGCTAAATCATCTGGTCCTACCATGAAAGACATGGAGCGTTACAGATTAATGATGATGCAGAAAGCTGTAGCAGAAGGTAATGCTAATATGTCTATGGGTGAATGGGAAAACATGTATAGTCCTAGAGGAACTCAGGATCAAATTGCACCTACAGAATCAAGATGGTTTGATGATGCAATGTTAGGACTTACACATCCTTTTGCAACATTAATGTCTATGGGGGATCGTACAGGTTCTTGGCAATCTTATGTAAAAGAACATGGTAATAATCCAATTGACATGGCTTTAAATGGTGTAGCAACAGCATATGCACTTGGACCTAAATATTTTCAACAAGCACCTGCCTTGTTGCAATCAGCATCCCAACTTAAGAATGCTAATAATTTAAGAAATGCTGCTGTGCTATATGATATGCTAGGGATAAATCATAATCCAGTATATAATAAACCTGTAAAACAAATAGGTGGACTGACACGTGCGCAGATAGGTATGCAAACTAATGAAAGAGGTATCCCAAATATGGTAGGTAATAAAACAATGCTACCTGATACCACTAAAACAAAAGTAGCAAACACTACACAAACTCCTCCTCCTGAAGGAAAAAGTTGGTGGGATTCAAGTGTAGATTTTTTCAATGAACATAGATTTCCTGTTCTTTATGGTGCTGGAGAATTAATATATCAAGGTGCTAAACGCTTTAGTCCAGATTTTTCAGCACTTATTGAAAAGTTTAAAGGTTATAAACTTGCTGATAAACTTAAAGCACTTGGTAAAGGTGCTAAATGGTTAACAATGGAAAATCCTGTTGGAAGAATGGCATTAATGTTTGGAGCTGATTATGCTATAGATTACTTTTTTCCTGATGCCGATGAAAAAACTAAACAGCAATTAAAAAATGAAGCAAAAACAGTTGATGAAGCTATTAAACAAGCACAACAAGCACAACAACAAAATCCATACAGTACACCAGGACCTAATCCTTTTACAGGAAATAATCCTACACAAAGAACTATTGTATTAGATAGTACTCCAAAAGCAGTTGTTGATACTACAAAAGTAGTGGTACAACCTAAACCTAAAGTAACTAGTTCTACAAATTTACAAAAATCTAAATCATCTAATAGTTCAGGTTCTACATCAAGTCAAAGTTCTAATAATAGTGGGGCATATGTAAAAAAAGGTGATCCTGCAAATTATGCAGGAACATACAATCGTGCTAAGGATAGTGTAGTAGTTAAAAAGAAACAAACAGGTGGTTCAATAAGTAGATATCAAACTGGAGGATTTGATATAGAAAGAGCAGAAGGAGCAAAGAGAGCAGATGAAAAAGGTTTTTATATGAAAAGACCTGCTTACTTTGATTATACTTCAGAAGTTGGTGATCAAAACCCAAATAGCGGAGATTATGTAAGACAAGATGGTGTTATCATACCTGCTGTAAAAGATAAATCAGGAAATAAAACAGCTGTTCCTTGGAGTTACACTGATCCTAAAACAGGACAAACAACTACATACAAAGGAGTTGATGATATAGTTAGTTTTGCTGATCCATACATAAACTTTAAAAACTATAGAGCAGGAGAAGATATAGGTGAGGATGAAATGGGAGTTGATGCATGGAAAAAAGATTTAGCAAGTACAGATGAGGCAACACGCAGAAGAGCTGGAGACTTTTATGTAAGCAAGTTAAATGAATATAATGCTAACATTCTTGGTGATCCTACTTATGAAACTATTGTTACTAAAAATCCTGATGGTACTGAAAAGAGAGGCTATTGGGAAATAGGTACTAACAATGCACAGCAAGGATTCTTTGAACCATATGTAAAAGAAGAAGTAGAAGAAAAAGAGAAAGAAGAAGAGAAGAAAACTAAAACAGAAGTAGGTACACCTGAAAGAGCTCAGTATGAGGAAGGAATAGCAGGTTCTCCTTGGTGGAACTATGATGTAGTTAATTATGCTAATCAATTAGGAAATTACTTTAACATTGAACCAGGTAATCTTCCTGCTTATATGCAATACAGTCCTTACTTAGCAGATCCTACTTTCTTAGATCCTGCTAGAGCTATTGCTCAACAACAAGGATTAGCTAGACAATCTCAGGAAGCTATTATGTCTGGAGCAGATCCATCAGTTGGTAGAGCAAATGTAATCGCAGCACAAGCACAAGCTGCTCCACAGGTTGCTAATATCATGGCTCAGTATGATCAGAATAATGTTGGTATTGCAAATCAATATGGTCAACAGGCTGCTCAAACAATGAATCAAGCTCAGTTGCAAAACATGCAAATGAAAAAGCAATATCTTGATGAACTTGAAACAAGAAGACAACAATATGAGAATGCATTAGCTCAAGGTAGAACAAATGTTTCTCAGTCTGTTATGCAAGCTATGAAGAATGCAGCTGAAACTTCTTGGATGAATGCTACATCAGATAGTTATTCTGTAGATCCATCAACAGGTAGAATATATTTCAAACGAGGATTTGATCCTGCTACTGGTACATACAGAGGTAAGCAACAAAATGATGCTGATTTATTAAGAATGTATATGAGTGACCCTTATAACTTAGATAAAGATGATGCAATAGATATGATTGTTGGAAGAAGACGCAAAAAATCAGATGATGATACTAAACAGATGGGTGGTATGTTATATAATCCTATGGATGTTATTTGGAATTATTAAGAAAAAATTATGGCTACATATATAAAAGGAGTAACAGATGTTTTACCTGGACCTACAGCAATGGCTCCAGATTACAAATTACTTGGAACAGCTTTAGCTACTCTTCAAAACAAATATGACAAAGGCTTCAATGAAGTAAAGTCTATGTATAGCTCTATGATAAATAGAGAATTATCATCATCTGATAATGAAAAGTTTAGACAAGACTATTTGAAAAAAGCAGATGCAGAGCTTAGTAGATTTTCAGGAATAGATCTCTCTAATCCAAATAATGTTTCTCAGGCCATGAATGTTTTTAAACCACTGGTAAATGACAAACAATATGTAAAAGATTTGTTTTTGACTCAGTCTCAAAACAGTGAGATTTCAAAAATGGAATCTGTAAAATCTAGTTCTGATGCTAAGATAAGAGATGGATATAATCCTAAAATGGAAGAGTGGCTTTATTTAGGTAAGAAAAGACTTTCTGAAATGAAGCGTGATAATGGTTCTATTGAGTCTGCCAGTTATAACAAGTTTGCTCCTTGGGAAGATCCTATTGCTTATGGTATGAAAATGGCCAAAGAACAAGGGTTAGAAATTGGTAGAACAGAGTTTGAAGGTATGTTTATAAAACATATTGTAGGTGGTGATCAAGCAGTGGGTCCTTATAAGAACTGGTTTAAGACAGTAATAGGAGATAAATTTGATAATCAATTTAGAATAGAAGCTGAGTTAGATTATGAACATGGAGTTCAGAATTTAATGGCTAAAGATAAAACATTAGATCGTCAAGCAGCAACTCAACAATTAGCTCAAGACTTTTCTGGTAATTATGTAAAGTTGATGAATGATGAAATCAATGATACACAAACTAGAATTGATCAGATTAATGATAAAATAAAAGGTGCTAAGCTGCGTAGTCCAAATGGTCTTTCTCCAAATGATGCAAAAGTATTTCAAGCTCTTGCTAAACAAAAGATTCAGTTGGAAGATATGGTGGGAAAGCTGAAAAAAGAAAAAGGTACAGATGATGAGTTTCAACAAAAAGCAGTGGATCTTTTTATAAGAAACCCAGCAGGTACTTATGTTAATAAGATTAAGAATGATTACGCCACTCAATTTGGATTAGCAAAAGCTACTACAAAAGTTGATGAAGAAGTTCAAGTAAATCAAGCTGCTTTACAAAAAGATAGACAGAAGCATGAGTGGGCTATGATGATGAAGAAAGCTGAGATAGATATGGCTCATGATCTTAAAATAAAAGAGATAGAGCGTAACACTCAAATTGAAGTAGCAACACTAAAAGGAGAAACATTAGCAAGTAGATTAGGTGCAGCATACGGTAATGAAGAAAGTGCAGGAAGTTATACACTAGATTATGCTTATACTAAATCAGTGAATAATAATCTTAATAATGGTATTAAAGGTTATGTAGATGATAAGGTACTTGCTGTAGCAGCTAACCTTAAATATACTGGAGCAGGTATAGCAACTAATGTTAATGATGGATTAAATATGGGGGTAGTAAAACAAGCCATCATAGATAAAGGTCAAGGTAAACAATTGGGAACAGATGCTGCTAAAGCTTTAGCTAATTATCTTTCAAAGGTTAAACCTGGTTTTCAATTTGATGCTGCACAACATACTTTTGCTGATATACAAGCTTTGATTGATTATGGCTTTGGAGCCAATCAAAAAAATAATCCTACTCTTGCAAAGCAAGCATTACCTTCTCTTCAAGCAGCTGGAAATGCATGGTCAGCATATACTTCTCAATTTGTTAAGGAACAATCACACTTAAGTGAGTTAGCCAACAGTCCTGTATATGCACCATACATTACACAATCTAATGGGCTGTATACAATAAATCATACTGCTGTACAAAATTCAGGAAAGAAAGGTGAATTATATGACTACTTAATTCCTGATGCTGAAGTTTACACGAAAAAAGCAGCAATTACTGCACAGACTATTGAACTACATCCAGCAGACCCAAGTAAATTTGATGCAAGTCTTATTAGAAATGTTATATCTAATGCTACAGTAATAGCTTCAGGTGAAGATGCATTTTCTGGAGAAGACCTTGGAAAACTAAAACAGATTGCTCAAGGTGATGAAAATCTAAAAAATGTATTTGATATGGGTATTAAATACAAGTTAGAGATTATAAATAACCAGGAGTTCTATCGTGTAACTATTCCTGTAAAGAGATCACTTACTGGTGAAAAACCTACAAGCATGGCTAAACAATTTGATATTGACTTTGAAGGAAAAGTAAGTCAAGCAAATGGTATAGACTTTATTGTACCTGCAGCTGCTATGGATAGAATAGCAGGATCAGATCAAGTTACAATTAATGGTGTAACTGGTCAAAAACAAGTGGTAAGAAATGATTTAAGAACATTATTAAGTCAATCAATGCAACTATTAGATGTTACTCCTCCTACAAGTTGGGTATCTAATAATGGTTTACTTGATGATAACTATAACTATTCAACATTTCCAACATATCTTAGTGGTATGATAGGTGGTGGTCAGATAAGTCGCAGTGGTAATGACTTAGTAATGGACTTTACAAAATTTGATGGAACCATACAACATATAAACTTTACAGATCTAAAAGGAATCACATATGATCAGTATAAACAAAGTCCTGATAAATATGATTCTCAATTAAGAACTTATGTTGAAGGTCTTGTAAATGACTATGCATTAGGTAATCTTAATGCAGCAGAACAGAAGAATACGATTGACAGAACTACAACTAATAAAATCCCTTGGGATAAAATCTTAACACCATAACTAATACTACATGGAAAATATTTTAGGAATTGACAGTGATTTAGAAAGTACTGAATCTATTGAATCTCAATTAAATTCTCCTGAGGTTGAAGCAGCAACTCTTGCTGACATGTCTACTCCTGCTCCTATTATACCTACATATGCTAGTGAACCTCAAGTAGCTGTTCCCACTGATAAAAAAGTACTTGATCCTTTTGATGTAGCATTTAATAATGCTAATAAAAAATTTGATCAAGATAGAGCAGCAGAAGTTGGATTGAGTCGTACTTACTATGACCCAAGAACTAAAGAAAGATATAGACAAGATAGTAGTATTTATAATGATTATTATAATCCTAATGTTGACTATGAACAAGTGGCATATGATAACTGGGATAAATGGGATGCAGTAAGTACAGGATTAGCTGGATTTAAAGAAAACTTTGCATCTTCTTATGGTGAATACTTTAGATATGATAGAGTAGCAAAAGCTATATTTAATCTTGATGCTGACTATTTAAAACCTGATGAAACAGATTTAGATAGAATGGCTTATGAACAACGTCAAAATGAAATAAAGAATCCTATCTATTATTCACCTGGTACAGAGAATGATTTTTTAACTAAAGGTTTTTTAGCTGAGACTATATCTAGTCTTGGATTTACTTTAGGTACACTTGGTGGAGTTGCTACAGAACAGTTAGCATTTAAAGGAATAGAAGTAGGATTAGCTGCAACAGGTATTGGTGCAGCTGCTGTACCTGAAATAGAAGTTGCAGGAGATATAAAGTCAGCAAAAGGTCTTTCTAAAGTTTGGGATGATCTTGTTGGTATATTTACAGGTAAAGCATTAAATAGTGCAGAGTATCTTGCTCAAGAAGGAAGAATGACAGCTAATGTCATGAGAGAAGGAAAAGCATTATCATCTACAGATGATATTGTACATACAATGATTACAGATCAAAGTGTTGTAACTAATCCTGGAAAGTATGGAACTAAGTTTTGGGACAATGCATTAAACCTTGCAACTAAAGTGCCATTTGTAGGTGAAGTTGCAGATGCAGCAAGATTATACAGAGCAGGTAAAGGCACACTTACTACAGGTGAGTTGTTCAAAATTGGTATGGGAGGATTGAGAAGAGCTGTAGGAGAATGGCAATTAGCTGCTGGTGAAGCTTCAAGTGAAGCTGGTAGTAACTATAAAGATTTAGTTGACCAACTTAAAGATGAATATAGAAATTCTCATGGAGGGCAAGAACCTATAGGTCAAGATTTATTAAACATTAAAAACATGGCACTGAAATCTGCAGGTCAAGATTTTGGAGGAAATGTTGCCATTCTTGGTGTAATGAACAAGATACAGTGGGGTAATGTATTTGGTAAGTTTGGAACTGAATCTAAAGCTATATCAAAGCTTAGATTAGCAATGGGTCAAGAAGCATCTGAGTTAGGTATCCTTGCAGTTGAACAAGGTGGTAAATCACAACTTTATCAAAAAGGATTTTTTGGAACAGCAGGATTACTACCTAAAATATCAGAAAAATTTGGTAGAAAAAAAGCTGCATGGGAATTAGGCAAAAGTATGGTAAAAGGTGTTACCAAAATAGAGCTAACTGAAGGTATCCAAGAAAACTTACAAGATGTAGTAACTAGTGGATTAAAAGATTACTATGTTTCTCTATATAAGAAAGATCCAACTACTTGGGGAGATAGTTTTCATGAAGCACTTACTCAACAAATCAGTAAGCAAGGTTTAAAGACATTTGCATCAGGAGCACTTACAGGAGTATTTTTAGGTCCTGGTATGCACGTTGTTCAACATGCTTCTCAAGCATTTGATAAAAATGCAAGAGCTCACAAAGAAGCAGTTGCAAAAAGTGTTGAATATCTAAATACGTTATATAACTCAAAAGATGGTAATGTTCTAAAAGAAACAATTAAGAACATTAAACTTCAAACCATGTTCAATGATGGTATGAAGGAAGGATTACAAACTGGGGATAAATACCAATACTATAATAATAAAGACTCAGCTTTTATTCAAACCATTATGCATGCTAAGCGTACTGGTACACTGCGTAACTTTACTTCATACTTAGAAGGATATGGTAAGATGAGTAATGAAGAGTTTAAATCAGCTTTTGGTTATTCTCCTGAAGAGTTAGGTAAATCAAGTGCAGCTGAAATAGGAAGTCAACTTGCAAAAGAAGCACAAGAATACAGTGACATATATGATCATTATCAAACTAAGTTTGGTTTAATGATGAATATGCAGGACTACATTAATGATCCTGCTGCAAGACAAAGATTTTCTGTAAAGACTAGTGCATTATTAGATGCTATAAGTACAGCAGCATTTGTTCATTCTAAATCTAATGCTAGTATCAAAAGACAAGCAGGAATAAGAGAGCGTATTGCTTCTTATGAATCTATTGGACAAAGTTTATCCACTGCATTTGGAACAGTAGTTTCTCCTGAAAAATTAGATGATAGTGTCTTATTACTTAAAGATGAAATTAAGACATTAAAGAAATCAGTTACTGCTGACTTAGATGAAGATCAAAAAGAAAGAACACTTAAAAAGATAGATGAAAAGCAAAGAGAGCTTGATATTTTAACTAGGATAAAATCATCAGTGTATAGACTTCAGGATATACAAGATCCTACAGACTCTGAAAAAACAATCAAAGTTTATGATACAAAAGCTCTTGATTCATCTCATGAATCTTTTAATGCAGTTGCTGACTTAATAGCTGAGTATCTTCAGATAAAAAACAATCAAGCAGGTATTGATAATAAAGTAAGTGCTGATGAAGTTCGTCAGGCAATGAATGACATATATGATTACATGTCACTTGGTCAAGACCATCAAGAATATGTAGATGCAATGAACATGCTAAATGATTCAGAGAAATTTGGTAAATATCACCAAAGATTAATGGATGCTCGTGTAGCTGCTCATGCTAGATCATTATATGATGACTTCCATGATTTAGCAGAAATGAGTTCAGTGGCTAGAAAGTTCATTGATGACAATAGAGAAAAATTTGATAAACTACTTGCTTTCTCAAATAAACCTTCTGGTACATATGAAAATATGTATGAGTTAAAGAAGATTAATGATGAACTTGCATCTCTTTCTAATCAGGTTCTAGAAGAAAAAGTGAATGAGCGTGTCAAAGAAATGAAAGATGCAGCTGAAAAAGTAGCAGCAGAAGAAGCAATTAGAAAAGAAGAGGAAGCTAAGTTAAATAAACTTAGAGAGTCTAAGTTACCTAAGCCTTTGATTGACATGCTTACTCAAGCCCAAGATACAAATGACTCAGATTTGTTTGCTCAAATTGATGAGTACATGGCAATGAGATATGATTTAGAAGAACTTCAGAATTTTCCATTTGAAGAAACTGACATAACTAAAAGATTAGTAAACAGATACTATGTAGATAACAATGGAAATAAAGTACGTATATCTAAGGATATTAAAATTCCATTAATTATCCCAGGCACTGACCTTGAAATCAACAATCTAGATAACCTACTCACTTATCTGTACGCATTAGAACAAAAGCTTTATGATAATCACAAAGCAGCTGAGGCTAAAGCAACAATGACAGAAGCTCAATCTAGTGCTGTTATTGAAAAAACAGATGATGTAAAAGATGACTTGGCTAATCATGTAGGTAATCCTGTAATGTTCAATGGACAAAAAGGTAAACTAGAAGTTGAGGACAATGCTTATATAGTAAAGTTTGATGATGGCACTACAGCTAAGATCACTGATATCAAAGAAGGTGAGCAATATAAGTTTGCAGACTTTACAGAACTTAGCCCTGCATATGAATCATTAGATGAAGAAACTAAATCTGAAATTAGTTCTGGACCAAGTGCTATTACAGAAACAACATCTGATGGTACATTACATATTGAACTAGATGAGAATTACTTAGAAGAAGTAACAATCAATGGTATAAGATGGAAGTTAGAAAAAGATGAGAATGGTTTTGTTATAGGATTTGTAAATGAGTTCCAAAGAAAGAAGGGTAAAAAGTACAAGACATTCATCAGAAGATTATCTATAAAAGATAAGAAAGGACCAGGTATCAAATATGCTGCAGCAATCAATGAATTAATTGCTCGTACAAAAGAACTTTCAGAAGATATCAATGAATTGGTTGATGAAAGTGATGTGCTAGATGGAGCTATCAATGAAGCTGAAAAAATCATGTTTGATGAAATGTCAGCTAAAAGAAGAAGTGATGAACTAATATTAAATTATCAAATAAGTAAGATATTAAATGAAGATATTCCTAATGATATATTAGAAATAAAAGCTAAATTTGATAATCGTTTTAAAAGAAATCAGTTGTCCAATGATGAGCTAATAAAGCTATTTATGTGGGCAGATGATGCAGACAAAAAAATTATAAAGAAGTTTAGATTACAGTTAACTAATCCTGTGGTCAGTACTGCTAGAGCTTCTTTGAACAAAGATTATATTAATGCTATATCTGAAAAAATAAATGCAAGAGAAAGTAAAAGAGGCTCCAAGCAAGGAAGTAAAAGAGCTACAACTACAAGTGTTAAGGAAAAGAAATCAGTTGCAAAACTTACTGAAGAACTTGAGTCCAGAAAAGGCAAGCGAGGTGCGCCAAAGAGTGAACCTAAGCCTAAGAAGCAAAAGTCAAGAAAGAGAACAGTCAAATCAGAAGTAGAAGCAGTTCAAGCTGAAATAGCTTTTCCTATAGAAACTACAGAAATAACTGAGGTTACTTCAGCTGATGTAATACAAAATCTTCCTACACTAACTGGTGCAGAAAGAATTAATTCAATTCCTGCAAATAGAGTTAATCAAATAATTTCAATTGTTGATCCTTCAGCTGTACCTACAGTTGATTCATCAACTGAAACAGTTAATACAGATAATCCTTTTTTATCTTTACTAAATAATTATTCTTGTGAATCATGAGTTGTAGAATTTCATATGATGCTTTAGAGAACACACTCTTAGCTGCTTATAAAAATGATTTTGAAAAATATAAAAATCTAGATGCAATTGTATCAGATGTATTAAGTCTTCCTATTGCGGAAGAAGCAAAAGTACATGCTGTGTGGTATTATGCAGGTTATGTTAATCAGCTTGCTAATAATGTTACACAACTTCAAACTGATGCATGGAGTCAAGGTAAGTACAAAAGTCTTCATGACTATCTTACCCCTTCTTTATCAGGAGAAGAAAATTTCAATTATGATGAAATTTTAAATGATATAACTAGTTATTTTACTCAACCATTAGACATAGATAAAACAGAGTCTTTGGAAGATAGATTAGTGAGTATGGTTAATGACCTGTCAACACTAAGTGATGCTTCTTTAGGTGAAACATTAGATGAGATTGTTAATACAGTTATCTCTAATATAAGAACATTAGACCCTGTTATATTAGATCCTAATAACAGTAATAGTATTAATATTCTTAAGCTTGCTTTAGATGAGTTAAAAGGAAGACCTGATAGCCCTTATAAAACTACATCAATTAACAGATTAAGTAATATTATATCTGATATTATTTCTAACAACAATGTTGCTGTTGATTATGTAAGCATGAGAGATGCACAAGGAATTGGTAGATATAAGAACAGTGAGATTTATGAATTAAGAAAAGTAAATGGTGACTTATTTGAAGTATACTTTGATGATAACACTAAAGCTTATCATTACTATGCACCAGGAACAGAGAATCATGAAAAACAAATAGAGTTTGATCCAACTGATCAAGTAACTACTATTTACAAAAAAACTAATGATCGTTTTGTAAATCCTGAAACTTTGCAGTTAAGGATGCATACAGATGAAATACTTACAGGTTTAGTTATAGGAGAGTCTACTGCTAAAAATGATAGAACAAAAACAGTGCAAGAACAACTTGCAGAAGAAGCTCAAAAAGGTGCAGTATTTTATAGTTCTGTTAAGATAACAGCAAGTACTAAAAGAGAAGAGTTCAATGCTCAGCGTCAAGCTAGAATTGATGTAAACTTTCCTTTGTTAGGTAGAACATTAGAAACATCAGAAAGACCTAACCAGGACCAGGCGTTAAAGTCTGGTACAGGTGTTGTCTTAACACTATATAAACCAACAACAGGATTTACAATCACTGTTACTAACCATAGAGGTGATCTATCTTTTGATTTAGATTCTTTCACTAATCTTGCATTCTTACGTTCAGATAATACAGTTGAGCCAGTAGACTTTGATAACCCTGATCATATGGAGTTATTAAAGTCAATGATTGAAGTAGATAGTCCTGAGTTCAGAGCTAATAGATATGAATCTATTACAGAAGAAGAACTTGAGAAATTAAAAGACTCAGCTAAAAGATATAAGGAATTTCAAAATGAAGTAACAGAATTATTAACTGGAGCAGGCCCTGTTGACATAAAAGAAATATTTTTCAAGTATTATGACTTATCTAATAATACAACTAAGATTGTATACAATGATCAAGCAAAGTCATCCACTAATTTAAATCAGCACATTGAATCTAACAATGGTGAATTGAATGTAAAGATTCAAAACTATGATGAACAAGGAAATCCTGTAGGTGGACCTGAAAGTGGTAAGATGGCTGTAGTAATGCGTAAAGTAAAAGGTTCATGGATAATAGAAGATACTTTAGGTGAGAACCAAAAGTTAGTAGGGGAAGATGGAAAGATTTATAATTCAGCAGAAGCTTATATTGAGAAAGAAGCAATTGAAAAGAACTTTGAAGATGCTGAATTAAACATTAAAGACTGGGCTCAAAAAGTAGCACCAAATGCTAACTCTATTTATGTAAGCTTTAAAGTAGTAGGTGATAAATTAAAACCTATTGCTGTTCCTTTGGTATATCAAAAGCAAGTTGAAAGTCCAACTGACTTATTAAGTGCAATGGGCGCATTAGCTCATACATTTCAGAATGCAGAGATTGCAGAAGGTAATACAGTTATATTAGAACTTAAGCAAAAAGGATGGGGATTTGATGTTCTGAAAAATAAAGAAAACAGAGACATTGCAATTGCACCTGAAATTGTAATAGTAAAACAATCAGGTGATGTCAAAACTTTTGGTATCAAGTTTACAATGTTATCTCCTGATGAGGAGAGAAATAAATCATTCAATGAGTTTGCTAAGAAACACATGCAAATATCATTCAATCAAGATATTGTAAACAATATAATGTCTTTATCAAAGAAGGCTCTTGAAGAAGCTGGTATTACAATGCCAGAGAATGCTACAATGGAAACTGTCACTGCTTCTTATCAAAAAGCTGCAAGAAAGTTAGGAGAAGCACATCCTCTTATTCAAGAATTAAAAGTTGCGTACAATGCATTCTCAGCAGACATTAAAGCTAAGTACAATGCTGTTATAAATAGACATGATGTTTTATTAGGCCAGGGTCAGATATCTGCTCCTATGTTTGATGAAACATTTAGAAAATATAGTTTGTTTGAAGAAAACAGATTAAAGTTAAAAACAAGAAGTGCAAAAACAGGAAATGTATTAGAGTCTTATAGAAAGTTGGACCATACAATTCAAAGTTCTTTATCTCTTACTTATAGAGATCCTCTTAAGAAAATAGTATTACCTAAGATAGTAGATAAACAAGTACTTAATAAACTAGATACTACAGGTATTGATGTTGTTGTTGAAGAGTTAGATGAAACAGATCCAGTAGATCCTTCTGTTGTAGAAGAAAAACCTGCTACGCCAACAAGAACTATAGACTTCAATGATATAGAACCTAGCAGTACTGTTGATCCATTCATGCTTGCAAATACTATTGAATCATTTTTTACATTAAGTGAAGAAGACTTTACAAAAGAAGTGAATGCAATGAAGGCATTACTTCCTGATAGATTTCAATTTACATATGAAGGATTTTCTAACTTAGATGTAGATGGACATGCTCTTGGTTATGTTCAAGGATTAATGATACACTTGAATGATACTCTTAAAGCTAAGGGTGTAGCATTCCATGAAGGTTTCCATGCTGTATTCAGAAACTTATTAAACAGTAAACAACAAGTTTATTATCTAAAAAAGGCAGCAAAAATTCTGGGTGATTACAAAACAGATGAGAAAGGTAAGTACATCACTGTAAATGGTAAAAAAGTATATGCTAATGAATTCAGACAAGAAAGAAGATACCTTCACCTTACTGATGAACAGATTAGAAATCTTATTTACGAAGAGTACTTAGCAGATTCTTTTGCTACATACATGGAGACTAATAAAGTTCCTCAAACTTTTATGCAAAAGTTATTTGCATGGCTGAAGAAACTTTTAAATGTATTTAAGAAAGGTGGTAGAATAGACAATTTATTCTATGACATCAGTGTAGGTAAGTTCAGAACTAAAACTATTAAGGAAACAAAATCCAATGTAGAAAACATATACAGTCTATACAAAGGAAGTCCAACTATTATTTTAGCTGAAGGTGGTGTACCAGATACATCTAATCAGGAAGTACAATCAACTGTAGTTTCTGAAGTAGGTACTAAGATGGTTGCTGAAATGGCAGGATTAAGAGCACAATATCCAAGCATTGCTGCTGAAGACTTGTATGATTTTGCCGTGGCTAATGTATTAAAGGATTATAAAATTGAAGACTTAACAAGTCAAGTACCTGAGTTTGCTAAGCAAATTGAGAATGCATATGGTAATCATTATACAAATGCTAGATGGTTATTAGGTCAATTTCATAATAGTTCTGAACCTTTTCAATTCATTAACTTAACTGATGCAATTGAAAATGATAACATATTAATTGACAGAGCATCTAGACAAGGTAAAGCACAAACAGCAATAAGCAAACTTGTTGCTGATAAATTTAAAGAAGATGTTGTTGCTGAGTTTAAAAGCTTAGATGTAATAACAGACTTTGATGATGTAGATGAATTAATTAGTTCTTCTAATAAAGAAGATGAAGAAGTAGAAATTGGTGATAACTTCAATGACAGAGGTGCAATAGGTTTACCTCCTAATGAAGGAACAGCAGCGTTTAGAAAGTTGTTTAAGTATATACAATATGAATATACTGACCCTGTATATGGTGTAAAGAGAAAGAAAGCTGTAGACTCAGGATTAATATTCAGTACTATTAGAAAGGTTACATGTAATGTAAGCAAGGAACATGTAGTATTGAAATTAAGACAAGAGATAGACAGACTAACAAATGAGATTAATTATTATAACACTAATCTCAGAAATAAAGTTGGTGGAAGATTTACCATACCAATGGACATTGCTAAGCAAATAGAGTTGAGAAACAGTTTGCAAGCAGTGTTTGATACTCTTCATAAATTTGTTGAACTTGAAGATGTAACTGATGAAAAAGGAAATGTTGTAGAAATCCAATCTACAAAGAATGATCATATCTACATTCAGTTTGCTAATGTGTTTAATACAATTGACATCAATCTAGCATTAGTATCATTGACTACTGAGAAAGAGTGGAGCAAAGAGAAGGCAGCAACAGAAATTACAAATCAAATATACAGACTTAATGATATTGTTATTGGTAAAGATGTTAATGCAATAAGAACTGATTTACTTAATGGAATAAGAACCATCAATATTACTGAAGATCAATTCAAAAAAGCAAAAGAACAGCTGAGTAAAATAGAGAACATCTTTAATAATAAGAACTTACTTAAAGATACATTATTCACTGAAACAGGTTTGTTCAATGATGCTGAATTCAGAAAGCTAGTAGATGAAACTTATATTGCACTTAGTACATTTAATCTTAATATTCCATACTCAGCAATTCAACTTGCATTAGCATATAATGTATTCAAGTTAAATGATTATAAAGCTAGTATCTTCACACCTAATAGTGATGTAAGATTGTTATTACGTAACAATAAAACATATTGGAAAGGTTTAGATAAGTTAAACTTTACTTTCTTCACTAAAATGATTCCTGATGCTGTTGATTTATCATTGAAGATGACAGCAGAAGATAAGTCAGGTAGAAGAAGTGAAACATTAGAGAAAGCTTTAGTAAGAGTAGGCTCAGCATATTTAGATTCATTAGGTGAATTCATTTTAAAGTATGACCCAACACTAGCAGGATCAGTTACAAGAAATGCAGCAGGTGATACAATCAGTAAGTATTGTAAACCAACTCCTGCATTTGTAACTATTATGAAGTTGCAAGGATTTGATTCAATTGAACAAGGGTTAGATGAATTAATTGGTTCATACTTCTCAGGATTTGAATCTTACTTTGAAGATAACCCCTTACTAAATACAGATTCTGATTTAATTAAGGTATTCCTTTCTAACTTTAAAGTTAGTGCTTTTGCAGGCTTTGAACATAAAGTACAAGAATTTGGTACAAACAAAACAGGTGACCCTGTAACATTCAAGGACATTGATGATAAGTCATATGCTCTTGCTATGATGGGATTGTTTGCTAATCAAGTTGAAACTAATGTAGTAGATAGAGCAACTGGGTTAAGTAAGAAACTAAAAACATTTAAGAAAGTACTTACTATTTATGAAGCAACAAGTACAAGTGTTGTTGTAGATGGTATTTATAAAAACTATTCTGATAAGAATGGTAACTTCAATAAAAAGAATGGATTTTCATTAATTGCTAATGACTTGTTTAAAGTGGTTAAACAAGAATATAACTTAATGAAGAAAAACTATAAGGAGTACAATGATAAGAGTGCTCCAAAGAAGTTTTTGGGTTATAACATAAATCCTGAAACAGATAGAGGTTTTACATTCAATATATTATCTGACTTCTTCCAAGTAAATGTGGAGGACAAGTCTAAAGAGAATACAGCCAGAACAGGATTAAGAGATGACTTTTTAAAATCAGGTGCAAAAGATAATATTGAATTTGAAACATTAATGGATGCAAATCCTGATTTAGTTACTCAATTAATGACTGAGTTAGATGCATATGTTAATGAACAATATGGTGTATTTAAAAATAGTTTAGATGAGTTAGGTATTGTAGATGCAGATTTACCTATTACATTAGTTAGGTATAATGAAAAAGAGCTTCAAGCTTTATCTCCAGAAGACAGAGATTTAGTAAAGAGTCAAGGATCAGCTGAACAAAAGAAAAGAGCAGATGCTTTCTTAAAAGACATGTTTGCTAATAATTGGATTAATGGAATTTTTGTTAATCAATTATTTGATGGTCCTATTGCAGTTAGTACTAAGAACTTTGCTGATTACTTTAAACGCCAAAAGACTGGAGCTGCTGCTGGTGAAAATATCTATAATCCTCTAACTAAGCAAACTCATTATAGAGCTTCTGTTATTCCAAAAATAGTAGCATACATTGATAATGAAGATTTAACTAAGCCAGTTCAATTTACTCCTCATTTGGGAGAAGATGGTAAACCACTAGAATCTAATGTAAAAATAGATTTGTTTGATGGTCAGTCTGTCAATCATCTTAACAGAAGAATAAAGATTGCAGAAGCAGAAGGTAAACTAGATCCTGAATCTGCTAAGTTTCTTCGTAGCATGAGATGGACTACACAATCTTCTAAAGAATATTCTGATGGTATTAGAAAGTTAAGAGATGCTGGTATTGTATTTAACAGTTTAAAGACTGTATCTGCATCAGGTATGTTTTATATTAAGCAATCTGAGCATACTCTTTTGCGTAAAGATGTGAGTATGCTTAAAGCAGAATACAGAACAAAAGAAGCAAGAGCACTTGCAGAAAAAGAACTTAGTGAACTATATGAATTAGCAGATGCATATGCTTGGAATTTAGAAAATGGAATCGCAGATGTTAATTCTGAAACTGATGAAATATATGATTATGATGAATTGTATAAGCAAACTATAGCTAGAATTCATTTTTACTTTGAGCCTATAAAAGGTAGGGAGATACTTCATAATCTACTTAACTCAATGGAAGTACACAGTGTAGACCAGTTAATGGATCCTACAGCTAGTAAGAGAGCAATAGTAGAACCTACTAAAGCTGATTACTTAGAAGCATCTAGTGAAGATTATTATTTTAATCTATCAGATTCTTTATTCTATGTACCTAATGAATTGACATATCTTCAAGTAGAGACAGGTAAGATTGCTAATTCTGTAACACAAGCTATCCAGCAAAAGTTACTAGTAATTGCACAATTAGATCCTAACTCTGAAGAGTATAAGGCAATTAAGAAAGACATTGATGGATATCAGAAAGGATTGGCTGATGCAGTGTCTGCACAAACTAAAAAGATGATGAGATTACTTAGCGTTTCTGATAAAGAAATGATAGGTAAAATCTATACTAGTATTGCAAATGGATTACGTGAACAAGGTGCTCCAACTACAATGCTTCAGTACTTTGAATTGAACCCTGATGGTTCTCCTGTATATGAGCCTAATCTTCCTGTATTAGGTGAGACATTGGTGTATTACTTTACTAGCTTATTTAACAATAACATTTTTGATAAGAAAGTAGAAGGTAGAAAGTACTTCCATGTTAGTTCATTTGGATATAACATTATTGAGCATGATGGTAAAATCATCACTCAAGATGAATACAAAAAGAACCCTGGCAAATACAAAGGAGCTACAACAAGACAACCTTCTGTTAAGAAACAAGAAGATGGTACTTATGTAGTAGAAGTAATTGTACCTAAGGAGTTAAGAAATGTAGATCAAAAGTTCTTAGAACAATATCTATCAGAATTCTTTGGTACTCGTATCCCTACAGAGGATAAGCGTTCAATGATTGTAGCTAAAGTTGTTGACTACATTGATGAAGCTTATGGTGCTACAATCATAGTTCCTTTCCAAGTACACATGCTTTCAGGATCTGACTTTGACATTGATGCATTATATGCTCATGTTAAATCTTCTTACTATACTGCTGATGGTGAAAGAGTTCCATTTGGTAACTATGACCACTACATGAAGAAGTATGGTATGACTTTGAAAGAAGCTAAGTTCATGGAGTATCTTCATTATATAAGTAAAGATGAAGGTGTTAAAGAACTAGTAGATCTTGAAGTAGATAAGATTAAAAATCAAGCAGGATACAAACAAGAGCAAGCAGTTAGATTTGGTGAAGCATTTGGAGGAAAGATTAGAACTTACTTTGCTGAGAATGCTGGATTAGTAGAAAATAAAGATGGTGATAAAAAAGATTTAGCAGATGACTTTAAAAGAGTGATCGCTACATTTAATGTATTACAAGCATTAAAAGAAGCAGAGCTACCAACTACTCCATCTGAGTTAGAATCATATACTCGTGAAACAGGATCTACTCCTGTAGTTAATGTTATCATGAATGAAATTCTTCAACATAAGATTAACATTCTATCTAATGAGAAAGTATTTGAAAACTTCTCAGCAAATCCTGATAACAGAGCTGATGTAGCTGTTGATCCATATAAGAGATTAGTGGAGAGAAGAGGTATGAGTGAAAAAGATTTATATAACAAACAAAATCTTTACTCACCTGCTGCTTTGATGATGGCCAGATCTCTTAACTCACAATCTAAAGATTCATTAGGTATTGCAGCAAGCTTTAACAAAGGTATTAGTATGTTAGCTACTGTTGGTGCAGAATTAAAAGAAGCTGTTGGGTACTTATATACAGACTCAGGTGTTATCACTACAGATAAAATAGTAGACAATGCAGTTCAGTTAGTAGGAGGTTCTATTGGTTTATTTGCTGATGCTCCTAAGAATCCATATCCAGGCCCATTACATCTTAATACAATTACTACTCCTGTAATGAATACTATGTTTGCATTAGGCTTCCCGCAAGGAGCAGCAATCATGTTCCAATCATTACCTATAATTGTTGATTTAGTTTCTGATTACAATCAAAACTATGGTAGTGCCTATAAAACATCTAATCAAAGAAAGACAAGTTTTAATAAGTTCTTAAATGGTGTATACAAGGACCAAATTGAAGAATTGTTACCTGCTTTGTTATCAGCAGGAATCTTAACAGAAACTGAAAATGGTGGATACTTTTTTAATAAAGAAGCATACAAACTTAAGTGGACAAATAATGTAACACCAGGTAATCAATTAGAAAACTTTGGTTTTGAATTAAAAGCAGCTGATGGTTCTCCATTATCTAGAGAAGTGCAAGACTTTATTCTTATGAAAGAATTCATGGAATACTCTGAAGTTGCTAATCAAATTAGTTTTAAAATTACAAGACTAACTGATACATTAAAAGGTCTAAAGCCTGACATGGAAGTATTTGATAGATTATTCAATACTTATAAAGAGGCATATCTTGGAAGTTCTTCAATTGTATTTACTTCTGGTACAATGACTAAATTGTTTGAACAGTATCCTGTGTTAAAGAGTTCTTACGAGTCATTAGACTTTATGGATAAAATGTCCAAGTCAATGTTCTTAGAAAGAACTAGTTTGATGAAAGGTTTAACTGGATTACTTACAACTGGTTTATATGGATATGATTCTTCAGAACTTAAGAAAGATTTAAAAGCATTCATTGCATTACAATTGCAGAAGAGTGCAATGGAAAAGAATCCAACAGGGTATTTTGCAAACAGATATTTAGAATTATTAAAACCTGAAAACTTCTTAAATGCTGATATACTAGCAGACTACGAGAACATAAAAACTAAATATCCTGATAATGCTTTCATAAAACAATTAACAATTAGAAATGTAGGTGATAGCTCTAAAGGAATGAGAGTTTTAGAAATGGTATCTTCTAAACTGAATAAGAATCAGAAGAATGATATTCACTCTGACTTCATGGCTCTTCTTAGAGATAACATTGATATTAAAGATAGAGCATTGAGATTGGCTTATTATGGAATGATCAAGTCTGGTGCTAAGAAAGCCAGAGGTGGTTACTATGAATTATTACCTGCATCTATATCTAAGTTGATGAGTAATGCATTGTTCTCATTAAGAGAAGACTTAGTTGCACTTGATAAATCTGTAGCTAAGAAGAAGCAACAAAGTATGGAGTTTGTTGATGACAATCCTCTTCTATCAGAAGATGTTAAAAGAGAATATCGTGAAAAGATGGATGAGTTGATGGGTAAAAACTTCAGTGGTATTACTTTACAGCAAATCATTACAGAAGCTGTTTCTAAAATAGTAAGTGTTCACTTAATCAATACACCAGAGGCTGATTACAAGAAAGTAATCAATGCATCAAGAGCTAAAACTAATGAACCAGTTAGTCAACAAGATGTTATTAACTTAGTTAAAAGCATTACAGGTACTTACTCTGGTAATATAATTACAGATACAGGTAGTATACCTGCTATTGGATTACCTATTGATACTAAGTATAGAATGAAAGTTGGTGAAATAGAATTATTTGTACCTACTGGAACTAACTTGAAACTTAGTCTTAACTCTAACATGAGTGAAAAAGACAAAGCATTATTGAGAATGACTAGTATATATTCAGAACAAGATAAGTTTGCATTCCCTGTATACAAGAAGAACATCTATGGTCAAATGCTTGTGTTAAAAGCTATTGATAACAAAAGTATAGGAGAAGCATTCATTGATACATTATATGAAAATGGAATGTCTAATACTTCTCAAATGCGTATCACAGGTTTGTCTGCTGAGTATGAAGTAGTTCCAGAGCAAGGAGCAACTAATATCTCTCCATTGGCTTTTGGAATGAATGAAGGTGCTACTATCAGAAATATGACATCTCGTAAGATTCAGCAATTAAGTTCTGTAAGATCAGAAGCATTACCTTCTTCAATGAGAATTGTTAGTAATGAAAATAGAATGTATGAGGTTAAAAATAGGAACCAACCTATATCTAATCACATCAATAAAACATATGTTAAAGATGATAACAGTACAGTTTCTGTTGGAGATAAATTTACAGCTATTGATTACTTCAGAGATAAGGTATATCTTAAGCCAATGAATGCAGGTAATGGTACAGTGTACAGTGAAGTTGATTTACTAGCTCAAAAGTTAGGAAGAACTAATTGGGAAATGATAAAAGCAGATCCTGAGTTTGAAGATTTTTTTGCTGGAAAATCTAAGATATATTTGTATCAGTTACAAAATAATGATAACTTATCTGTGAATACTAAAAATCAAACTGAAGCTTCAAGTCAAGAAGGTACTACTTTAAAAGGAAAAATGACATTTAGTTATGGTTCTAATAAAAGAGCAGATGTTACTACTGCTACTACATTTGATGCTATATTAAATGGAGAAAGAACTGCCACTACAAGATACGAAAGTCAAGGTAATATAGACTATTGGAAAAATGCTAAAGTAGGAGACATTATTACTTGGGAATCAGGAGATGGTAGAACAGTTGATGTTGTAGTTACTAAAGCTCTTCATAAACTAAAAGGTTCTGGAAAAACACCAGAATCATGGTCTAAATTAGAAGGATGGTCTGTAGAGTATTTTAATACAAATGTTAAACCTAAAGTAGAGGAGGCATGGCAAATAGAATATAAGCTAAAACCATCAACCAACAGTAATAATATCACAGATAAAGATATTGATGATACATTAAATGATTTAACCTGTAACGGAGGAGAATAATATACTATGTCAAGTTGTTCAATCATAAGAAATCCAGAAGATGGAAAAATAATAAAAGTGATGGCTCCTAATGGTAAGCAATCACTTTTATTTCAGAATGCTTTAAATGCTTTAGGAGATCAAGAATTAGCTCTAAGAGTTTGGGCTAGAGCATATACATCTCCATTCAAAATTAGATATGGTGATTGGGAAAAAGGACTAACAAATCTAACATTAGATTATAATGGTGAGCCTAGTTTAGGCACTGTGATGAATCTTAAAGAAGGTGTTAACAGAATTATTCAAGCAGAGTATTCTCACTTCTATAGTTTTCAACCAGGAAGAGAGCAATGGACTGATTTAAAGTATGTTCATTCTTTTATTAATCAGATTACTAAAAGATATCCTGACTTAAAGTTTACTATAAAAACAGATCCTCTTAGACCAGGAATGGGATTACCTGTTCTTGTACCTACTTTCAAAGACCTTACTGTTAGATATAACAGAGAAGAAATTGAAAGAATGAAAGTACCTGTAAATAAATTCATGGGTAAGTTGATGAGTAAGTTCCCAGGCCTTACTTATGAATGGATTAAACCATCTGATTTAAAACAAGAGGAACATGAAAGATCTGTTGGTAGTATTAGATCTTATGTAAAAAACAATAAGATTTATTTAGTTGAGGGAAGAGTTACACCTGAAGATGGAATAGAAGAAATCATGCATGTCTTTTTAGAGATGCTAAGACAATCTAAGCCAAACTTATTTAAAGGATTGTTTGACAATACTTATGCAGATGAAAGATATGCTGCTGATTATTTGAATATCAAAAATTGGTATGACAGCAAAGGAGGTGACAATACAGATGAAGTAAGAAGTGAGTTCTTAGCTAAAATCATGGCTAAAGCAATGAAGCAAGAACTTGAGGTAAATCCTGATGGTAGACCTGCTTCTATGTTTGGTAAACTAATTCAACGATTTTTAGATTGGTTAGCTTCTGTTTTAGATACAGAAAGCATTAGACCAGGCCAAGCTATAAAAGATATTATAGGATATATTAATTCAGAAGATCTTATACTTCCTCTACCTGAGGATAGCTACATGTATTATAGTTTAGATCCTCCTGCTGATAGCAACTTTGATCCAGAAAGTAAAGATGATGCTGCTAAAATGAGTCCTAGATTCAAGGGTAAAACAGCTAGAGAACTTAACATTGAAAAGATAAATGAAGGTATAGCAACCTTAAAGATGTTAAGAACAAATGTAAACTTGGGTGCAAGGAATGTAATTGACATAATGATTCAAAATAATGAAGAGTTAGTCCAAGCATTAGAAAATGGTGATAGCTTTATTAGTGTAACTAATTATAAAGGAGCTCAAGATACAGAAAGTACAAAAAGTAAATCTACTGAGCTGGGTGCTAATACTGGTAACTTCTTCCATGATTTAATGCAGAAGATACAGATTGATACAATCCTACAAAAGAAATCAGCAATAGATATATTTTTAGTTGAAAACTACTTTGAAGATTTCTTAAAAGATCATAAAAACTATATTCTATTTAATAACTATGATCCTGCGATGCTCAAAAATATGGGGATGCAGATTGCTGTAATGTTACAAGGATTAGCTAATGAAGGTAAAGTAGCATTACCTGAAACTTCTATTGGAGTTAAAGATGTTGATGGTACTTTAGTATTAGGGCGTCTTGATATTATGGCAATTGATCAAAGAGGTGTCACAGAAGTAATTGACTTAAAAACAAAACTAAATCCAGGAATAGCTACATCCATCTTCCCTGATACATTATTCAGAAGACCATTTGACTTCAGAGGTGATTTTAAAGAAGGTGTTGCTGATGAGTTTACAGAGTTCAGAAATAAATCTGACTTAAATACTTATCATATACAGTTAGCAATTTATTCTGAGATGCTAAAGAGATTAGGAATCAGAGTAAACGAAGATGGACATCAAATTTTTGCACTAACATTTAGTACAGCATTTGATGGATCAAAACCTTCAACCTCAACTAAGTTTGAACTTACTGGTTTTAACATTAAGAAGTATACTTATGGTAACTTGTCAACTGATCCTAGAATGTTTGACAATATTAATAAAGCTGCTGCTTATAGATTTGATCCAGATTCTAAAGTAAAAGCTACAGAAGAAGAGGAGGTAATTACAGTTAAGGAAAATCCATTTAGTTCTTTATCAGATGATGCTAAAAATAACTTAATTGAAAAGTTAACAGCACTTGCAGAAGAACAATTAGCTGCAATTGATAAAGAGATAAAAAAGGTAGATAATAATGAAGACATAGATATTGATAAGAAGATTGAAATTCAACATAGGTTAACCAGACAGAAAAGTTCAATCCTTGAAATCAAACAGAATCTTAAAAATATCCAAGGTATCAGTGAAGAGAAAGTATCATTCAACAAAGCATTGGTAATCAAACTTGCATTAGATACATTCCAAAAAGAAATTGATAACATCAATGATAGAATAAAAGCATTAGAAGTACCATCTACTTTTAATCTTAAAAATCTACAAGATACTTATGTCTTGAAAGAACTTCAGGACAACACTGAATCATTAGATAACATTGCAGAGTATTTGAATCTATTCATAGGTACTATATCAGCAATGGAATTAGATAATGATGTCAAAGCTAACATTACTAACTACTTAAGTTTAGCTGTTAACAAAGCCAACAACATCTCTATCAATTATGTTAATACAGGCAAGAAAGTAATGAAGGCCATATTAATGGAATCAATTGGTGAGAAAAAATTTGAATCAGTTTTTGGTGATATGAAGAAGGTTCTCCAGCCTGAACTTGATTGGATTAATAGAATGATTGCAAAGATGGAAGCAGGTGAAGCATCAACTGATCCATTCTTTAGTAAAGTGGGTAGACTTATAAATAACTTCTTCAGTACAACTAAGAATGATAAAGATAGATTGGAGTCTTTAAAAGAAAAGAAATTAGAGATAGAATCATTAATCAAAATGAATAAGCTTAATGATGAAACTCTAGATACTTACTTAGAAGGGCTTATCAATAATCCTAACTCTGCTTTCTACATGGGGTCTACTATTGCAGGTAATAATCCTATATTAAGTATGGATTCTATTATTGGTAGTAACTCCAACTCTGAAATGGCAATCAGTGGTTTGTTTCAATACATGCGTAACACATTAGAAGAAGCTAAGAATGAAGCAAGAAACTGGGCGTATGAAACAGATGTAGATACTAAGATAAATAATTTTGTGAATGCTGCTGGAGGTTCTGTTGCTGCTAATAAAGCAATATCAGAAGAAGTAGTTTCTCATGAAGTATTTGATAAAGATGGTAATGTAATTAAAGAACAAACTCAACGTCAATTCTTAAATCCTGCAATACAGGAGCATGAGAATACTCACAACAAGTACAAAGCTCAAATGAGAGTCTTGGGTGAGCAGATTTCTGAGTTACATACTAAAATTAATGAAGAGGCTAATGCCGCAACAAAAGAACAGCTTACTGAACAAAGAGCTGCTTTATATAAGCAACTTCATGATATTGAAAATGAATTTACAGAGTGGCAAATTGAAACAACAGAAACTCAAATAAAGCCTGAGATCTATAGATTGATGAAAGGAAGTGGTAAACATAACTCTCAGATTACTGATATTCTTTCTACAATTAATGAAATCATTACTGATGCAGGTGGAGAAGAAATGCTCACTGAAACAGATCAAGATATGATTGATGAATTGGAAGCACAGATGTCTAGAATTAGACAAGAGATGTTAGAAGAGGATCCAGAGTCAGCTGAAAAGTTCAATGAGTTAATGAAGTATTTTAGTTATGATTTAAATATCAATCTTTGGACAATCAAAAGAGCAGATGTTATTAAAGAAGGTAATGCTACTAAACTAGCTAACTTTGATAGAAACAACACTGATATTGTTCCCACTGAAGAGTGGCAACAGTATGTATCTGATTTATTCAAAAGAATGGCTGATATACTTGGTGATGACCCTGAGTTGAAAAGAATAAACAAAGAAATCTCAGCTATCAAAAGAAGAAATCAAGTAAGAGGTAAGTTTAACTTTAAGTATATGACTGAAGAAGATATTCAAGAATATACTGACTTAATTAATCAAAGAGAAAAAAGAAGTGAGGAATTAAAAAATAATCCTACAGGTGTTTTAACTGAAGCTCAAGAGCAAGAGTTAGCAATGATTAATGAGAATCTTAGAAGTGTTAGAAAAAGAGACCTGAGTGAAAATTATAAAAAAGAAAAAGAAAGATTAAAAAATAGAGTACTTAACAAGTATGAATTATACAAGGAGGCAGATAAAGAATTAAAAAATGCAGCAGTGACTACAGTTGAACTAACTAATAAGTTAGCAGCTGCCAGAGCTCAATATGAGAGAGCTGAGGATGAGTTTGCTACATTCTTTAATAAGCATAATAATACTACATATAAACTGGGTGAGGATATCATTGCAAAGAAAAAAACTTTGAAAGAATCCCCTAAAGCTTATCTATATGAATATGTGCCTTCTAATGAGAAGTATTTAGAAAAAGTACCTAACAAAAGATACAGAATCAGAAGACTTAAGGCAGAAGCATATAATCCAAATTACCAACCATCTTTCACTAAAGATAAGTTTGGAAGAGGAATGTTACCTATGCCTAAGGGAATTAGATATAATTCAGAAACTAAAACATTTGATGTAGATCCTAAGTCAAGATATGCAAATCCTGAATTCTTGAAGATGCAACAAAACTCTGCAGCTCATGAATTTTATAAAACATTTGTAGTAGAAAATTTCTTACTAAAACAAAAGAATGCTAGTGGTAGGCCATTGGGATTCTGTTATCCATTTAAGCAACAAAGATTTGGAGACAATGTTATAACAAAAGGAGCAGAGGGTATTGTCAGAGAAGTAAAAGAAAAGGTTCAAGAGTTAGCTTATAAAAACAGTGAGTTTGAAAAAGCTAGTAATGAATCTGGTATGCTAGGTGAAGAGAAAGTAAGATTCAAAGAGAACACTAGAATGCCTGCTGATCTTACAACTACAAATGGTATTGAAGCTTTATTAGAATGGAACTATGGTTACTATGCTAACAAAGCAATGGCTACTACAGGAACTCAAATGGATTCTGTACTATACTATCTGAGTAATATCAGAGATAGATTAACTGGTATAAAGGATGAAACTAAAACAGAAAGAATTAATAAGATTGATACTATTATCAAGATAGTAGATTTTGAAAAAAGGAAGTTTGTTTATGGCCAGAGGTTTGAGAAAGAGAAAGAACCAAATAAATTCTTCAATAGAAAAACTGCAAGGATGTTAATGCAGTTAGCATCAGCAGGTAGAATGGCATTTGATATTCCTATGCAGTTTGGTAACTTACTCTCAGGTAATGTACAAACATTTCTATCTACTTCTTATAGTAGACATGCTGATTCAGAAGATTATCTTGGAGCTAAAAAATTAATATACAGCAGATGGTTTCCTAAGATGATTGGAGACTGGGGTAAAATATCTGATATCTCATTGGAAACAATGATATTTAGATACATGAATCCATTAGGTGCAGATTTTACTCAAGAGTTAGATGGAGCATCTACAAGTAGAGCTAGAAAATTATTTGCAAGAGGTATTGATATACAAGATATGTCAATGGCTTTGCAAGATAAAGGTGAAACTGAAATAGGATTAACCACTATGTTGATGATCATGCTTAATACTAGATATGAAGTATTTGAAACAGATGCTAATGGTGATCCCATAATTGAAGATGGTATTAAGAAAATTAAGAAAGATGCTGATGGTAATACTGTATATGTAAATGCAGTGGAAGCATTTGCTAAGAAAGATGGTAAACTAATATTTAGAACAGATGTAAACATAAGTCAGAAAGATATCAATGATTTGAAAGGTACAATTATGAGTGAGATGTACAGATTCCAAGGTAACTACTCTGCTTATACAGGTTCTCAATTTGGTAGCACACTATTTGGATCACTCTACAACTTCTATCGTAAGTATTTAATCCCTAGTATCTCAGCTCGTTTTGCATTTGGTGGATACAAAGGTGTAGGTAGTGCATACTCTTGGGATACACAAGAAGCATATACTGGATGGTATACATCATTCTTTAAAATGCTTAGATATTATGGATTAGGGAGAACAAGTAAGGCATTACTTTATGATACATTCCTTCCTGGATTTGTAAAAAAATCTTTTAAATTATCTGATGAACAATTGTCCACAGAAGGTGCTGAATATTATAGAGCTAGAGCTGCAATGGCTGCAAGAGAAGTGTTAGCAGCATATTTGTGCTTACAATTATATTGGACACTCAGAGCAACACTGAAAGAAAATGATGAAGATGACTTAAGCTACTCTGAATTAATGATGATGAGATCATTAGTTAAGATGACAAATGAAACTCGTTCATTAGTACCTGTTCCAATTTGGGGTAAACCAGAAGATTATATTGATACTTTCAGTAGTTACACTAGTGCCTTTAAAGAAGGTAAAACTCTTTGGGATATTGCAAAGCATTCTTTATATTATTTTGATTATCAATTAACTGGAGATGAAGGTTCTTATGAATTAGGTTTTTATCAAAATGATACTCCTAGATTTGAGTCAGGAACTCCTAAATTACACAAAGACTTGAGTGATATTTCAGGGTATTCTAACATGGTAGATGTCTTCAGTCCTTATGAAGCAGCAAAAACTGCATTGAAATCTAAAGAATAATTATTATATTATAGTATGGCTAAAACTAAATCAAGTAACAGCATAGTTAAAAGGTTCATTAAGAAAGCTAAAGTCAGAAGACCAGGGGTTCATTCTAAGAAGAAAACTAGTGGTTTAAAGACTAGCAAGAACTATAAGAAACTTTATAACAGACAAGGCAAATGACACCCACTGATAAACAGACTTTATGGAATGCTATCCTTAAGCTCAACAACAAACCTTATATAGGTAGTGGTTATGGTGCTTATAACAATGTAAAGAACCCAGCTCTTAGAGGTGGACTTTACACTTGGAAGTATAGAGACATGAGAGAGCTTTATGAGCAACTTGTAAAGTATTGTGAATTAGGTGAGTATGAGGCAACATGGAGAGTATTACAGAAGTATAAGACTAAAATCTATCCTGCATATCTTAGAAAGATTTATCAATCTTTGAACTGTATAGTAATTCCTACTGCTCCTATTGTCACTACTTCAGTATTTCCTAATGCAAATATAATTGGTGGCACTATTGGTGGTGGAAATGTTACTTACAATGGTGGCAGTGCTGTAACAGCAAGAGGTGTTTGTTATAGTACAAATCCTAACCCAACCCTTGCAGATTCTTTTACAGTAGATGGATCAGGAGTGGGTACATTTGCAAGTACAATTAGTTTATTACCATTAGATAGTACTTTTTACATTAGAGCATATGCTACCAATAGTACAGGTACAGGATACGGTAATGAAAGAGTAATTACTACTCCACCTTCATTTGTAGATGTAGGTCCTCAGAATTGGTCAACTACAAATCTTAGAGTAACTACCTATAGAAATGGTGATACTATTCCTTTTGCAGCAAATTCATCTGAATGGTTAACTTATATTACTACACAAACAGGAGCATGGAGATATTACAATGATGATCCTAGCACAGAATTAATATATGGTAAATATTATAATTCATTTGCTATGCAGGATGCTAGACTATTAGCTCCAACTGGTTATCATCTTCCAACTATTTATGAATGGAATGTCCTAAATAATTATTTAGCTAGTCAAAGTGAATTGATGTGTCAATTAAAAAACATATCATTAAATGTTTGGACTGCTCCTAATACAAGTGCTACTAATGCATATTTATTTGAAGCAATGCCTGGTGGAGCAATTGGAGCTGGTTATAATGGTGGATTATCATATAATATGCCATCTTGGGGATACTATTGGATATACACTCAAGATCCAGCTACTCCACGTTATGCATATTTTGGATTTGAAGGAAGTTGTGCTCCTCAAGATTTCGCACCTACTTTTCCAGGTCAAGGGATGACTATTAGAATAATTGACAATGATAGCTTGGTAAGAGGTCAACAATTTGGTGGAGGTATGTTACTTGAAAATATTGGTACAGAAGGTATTACAGCTTGGACTTATATTACTCCTGAAATCAGTGCAATAGTATATGGCGCAGATGATACATGGGGCTGTTCTGGACTAACTATAGGCGCAGGTAGTGTTGTAGATGGATATACTAATACACAACTAATGAAAGCTAGACCTTGTAATAATGTTGTTACTGCAGTAGGTAATCCTGCTAATTATTATAATGATTATAATGATTGGTATATACCAGCAAGTGATGAACTATTACTTCAAATACAACAGGTTCCTGAATATGAAGCATTATTAGATCCAAGTAAAAGCTATTGGACCAGTACAGAAGTTGATGATCTTGACGCAATAGCTTTGACTAATGGTACAAATACTCCAGGTGCTGGAAACTGGTATTTAACAGTAAAACCTAAAGGTATAGCATACCCTTTCTTAGGAATGAGAAGACAACAATTATAATTATGGCAAAAGCAGGACTTTACGCAAACATCCATGCAAAGAGAGCTAGAATAGCTGCAGGCAGTGGAGAAAAAATGAGAAAAGTAGGGGCTAAAGGAGCACCTACATCTAAACAATTTAAACAAGCTGCTAAGACAGCAAAGAAAAAGTAATGGCAACTAGAAAGAAAGTTTCAGCTGATGGTGAGAAACATGTGATTTATAAGAAGACTAGTCCTACAGGAGTAGGTAAAGGTAAGAAAGGTCACATTATGGTTAATCATCCAACTAAAGATAAAGGTAAGTGGGATACTATTGACCTTACTCAAAAGGCAGGAGCTAAAACAGTGGCTCAAGGAGCTGCTGCTACAAGAAAGTGGCACAAAGAAAATCCTTATAAAAAGACAAAAAAGAAATAAACTATGGCACAACCCCCTACAATCTACAAATCAGGTAAACTTAACTATGTGTGGAATTACCTAGGTAAAACATTAAAAGATTTTGCAACAGTACTTGCACCCTACTTACCAGGTGGTGGAGGAACTTCACTAGTTGCTGGAGATAGAGAAGTTACACTAACTGATAATGCTGGTGATGCAGAATTAACTTTCAATCCTGGCACTGCAGTGATTCAAACATCAAGTAGTGGATCTGATTTATACATTAGAACATTAACAGGTGATGATATTATTCTTGAATCAGGAGATGATATTAGACTACAAGGTGATAAAGGTATTTATGATGGTGAGACTGAAGGAGGAGATATAAACATTTATGCTGGAGATGGTTCTGATGGAGATGCAGCTAATGCAGGTTCTGGTGGAGATATTAGAATTGAAGCAGGAGCTGCTGGTAACAGTATATCAGGTTCTCAAGGAGAAGGTGGCTTTGTAACTATTCAAGGTGGTTATGCTACAGCAACTGGTATACCAGGAGGAGATGTTAATATTTATGCAGGTAGTAGTGTTGATAACATATATGGTGAGGTTATTGTTGGAGGTAGTGTTAGATGGAGATATAATACAAGTAATGCAACACTTCTGTTTCCACTAGTAAACTTTGCTATATTACCAGATCCAACTACAGTGCCTGGAGCAAAAGCAATGATTAATGATTCTACTGTAGATGCTGCAACAAGATTTGGTGATATTGTTACAGTAGGTGGCGGTACTTTCACTGTACCTGTATTTTCAAATGGTACAAATTGGTTAATTGGATAATAAACTTATAATATAAAAAATGGCACAACCTTCAACAATTTACAAACCAGGCAAGTTAAACTATGTTTGGAACTATCTAAGTTCAACATTAGATGCATTCAAAGCAAAATTGCTTGGATATAAAAGTTATAAAGCATTTCTTACACAGACTGGAACAGATGCTCCAGTGGCTTCAGTGGTAGAAAATACTTTAGGATTAAGTTTGACTTATGAATATGACAGTGTAGGAACTTACTTTATATACAGTAACAACTTAATTTTTAATTCTCCTACAGAAACTGAAGATGGAAGAAAGGTTGAAATAATAATGACTCCAACTTATACAATTGATGGTTCAGGATTTGACACTCAATTTTTTGCTTATCCTGTGTTCTTTAATGTAATTACATTAAACAGTTGGACTGCATTAGCAAATGCAGATAATTTATTAGGATTTTTCTGTTCAACAACTTTAGAAATCAGAGTTTATAATAAATAATAACCATGGCACAATTTACTCCTGAAACTTTGATGGCATATTTAGTAGCTAAGTATGCTTATCTAAATGATAATGATGTAAAGGCACAACAAGTGTATGACTACATAATGTCAAAACAATAATTATGGCAAAATCACCAGCTTGGCAAAGAAAAGAAGGCAAGTCTGCTAGTGGCGGACTTAATGCTAAAGGTAGAGCATCATACAATAGAGCTAACCCTGGG
>Ga0181344_1000056_pt1 | contig 48550 bp, 62 predicted proteins | sample Su13VDMLBDD_FD_130098 | JGI IMG/M metagenome (GOLD analysis project Ga0181344, IMG submission 130098) | Freshwater viral communities from Lake Michigan, USA - Su13.VD.MLB.D.D | ecosystem: Environmental > Aquatic > Freshwater > Lake | place: USA: Michigan | collected 2013-07-15
CTGACCAAATATGCTTGGTTATCTCCACCAAAGAATTCTCTAAATGCAGTTAGTATAGGTTCCTCAGAAGCCATACCATTCATCATTAGAATAATCTTCTTCAAGCATTTGCTCTAAGAAATTTTGAGCTATCTCACCATGAATCTCAAACTTAGGTTTTACAGGTGTAGCAACTTGCTTAGCTCTAATAAGCATTTTAAGAGTGTTACGGAGGTGATTAACGTCCATATCATCAACATTAATCTTTTGACCATTCCTCATGGTCCAATAAACTGGTTCTTTAATCATAATTATAAATTTAAGTTAGTAATCAAGTTTCTGTATTTCTTTTTGGATAAATTCTAGTCTTGCCTCTAGATTTCCATATTCATTAAATGCTAGTAATTCTGCATCACTAAGTTGTGCTTTATATTCTTCAACTGGTTTATTCATATAGTTACCTAAATGAATATATTCTTCTTGACTAATAAGATTTGATTCTAACAATCCTCTTAACCAGCCCATTATACCGCCTCTAAACTTATCTTTGTTTTGCACCATAAGTTTTAATAGTTCTTTGTCTGCTCTCATAATATTATTAATTAAGTTTCTATAAGTTATGTTAAGTAAAACTACAAGTCAAACTCTGCTTTACAGTATGAGAGTTTATGCCTGAAACCTTGTAGTCTACTTAACAACCAGAAGTGTTAGCCCGTTGCTGTCCTTAGGGAGTGCTGGCATGTGGTTACTGGTTAAATTGTACTCTCACAAGGTTGCAACCCTTGGGGATGTAGTCATTCCATTAAGTGCCCACAGCAATAGACTGACGAGATCTATTGGTAGCTTATCCTTACCTGCTTGGATGAGAGTATAAGCAGTTTTATATCATGCTTAGGATATACTATTAGATATTATCAATACATATTAATGAATCTAAGTCAGCGTATTTACCTGTGTATACTTTGCCCGACTGTGATTCTACTTTGATACTATCTTCAGAGACTTCAAGGAAATACTCTGTCTTAATATGCTTAGAAGTTTTGGGAGAATGATGCTCTATAGCATTATTATGTCCTAATATACATCCTATAAAGAATGTTATAATAGCATAAAGGGTAAATACAAATGTAAGTTTTCCATGAGTTTGCATATAATTGATTTTTGAGTTACGGGTTAAGGGTGGGTTAAATGAAATTCCCCGGAGAATATGTGGCTCTAATACTAATATATAATAATAGTAATAAGTAAGGAGCTAACATATATAGTAATAATACTGTATAAGAGTATACTAATAAGAGTATAGAACTAAAGATAGTATAGTAAGATATGTATTAAGACTAAGGCTGTTATAATTATAGCCATATTCTCCAAGATTGGATGTGCAAGAGTGCTGATTTTGTGATTGTTAATTGATGTTTGATTTTGTGGAGAGTGTTTTAATCACTTCAAGTAACATCTCTTAACACACTGTAAATCAATTAATTAACTAGCATCTCAGAACGCTGAACTACTTAATGCGATTATTCTATTAATATAAATAAACATTCTATACATACTGTAGCTTCATTAGCAGGATATGTTACACACTATGTACAGCATACATATCCTGCAATCGTAAAAAGAGGTATAACAAGCTGACGAAGTCTAAACACAAAAAATAAACCCCTGCATTTTACTGCAAGGGTTTATATGAGTGCTATATGACAGACTCAAATGAGAACGTCTTCTTAGCAACCACGTTGGATGAAGCACCGGTTAAATGCAACATCCAAGATGCATCACCATTTTCAGGAGCAAACCATGAAACACTAAGGTCACCGTCAAGGTCAGTAACCTTTTCAGACACACGCATAGTCAAGCCTGTGTTGGTTTTGGCAAATGTTTTACCCGTGTTAGGGTTAACAATAAGGTCTAATTCTGCAATACCATTAGAGATTGCAAATGCATTAAGTGTTTGTGTTTTAGAAAACATAAGATATAAAATTAAGTTAAACAATCAATAACAGTCAAAAGAGGTAGAAAAAGCTGTCGAAGACTAAAGGAAGTGTAAGTTTTCTTACACCACCTTATAGCTTATTACATCTTTAGAAACTTGTATATATACAGTATCTTCAATAACTCTGTAATATATTACCTGAGACCTGTGTTCAGCCTCTCTATCACAATAGTATATATAGAGCTTATATACACCATTACCTACAGCGTGAGTCTTACCTGTATCATAGGCTTTATAAGGACTCACGCTGTTAAACGCTTTTAGTACCCACTCATCCATAACTCCCTATAGATTAATGAAATACCATAACTCTATACCAAACCATAGTATGATACTAATCTTGTAACCATAATCAATAACCTTTTCCATAATCATATAATTTTTAGTGTGCTGTAATAAGAGGTAGGAATCCAAGAATACTTTTCAGTATTTATTGGATACTACCCCCGTGATTTGGGATACCTAAAACATCTTAGGAATCCAAGAATAGAATAAGTATTCTACAGAGTTTAAGATTCCCACTTGGGTATATATTATTACCCATTATATGAATACAAATTCCCACTTGCTATTAAAAGCTTCCCGTGTGAAGAGTTTGAAATTCCCACTTGAGTAGAAAAAAAGGGGATCACTCCCCTAAATCTTCATTGTACTCAAAGGTACCTGTCATTATATACTCTTTAATCTCAGCCTCTGTAGCAAAGTCTACTACTTTACCATCACTGAAGAATAGTGCATACTGATCTGTACCTTCAAATGTTTGTTGGTATTCTACTTGTCCCACAAGTACATACCATAGAAAGATTAATTTAGCTAACATACTTTTTAGTTTTAATGTTTAACAATAGTTAGAAGAGGTATTAATAAAAAAAGAAGAGGAGCCTAAGCCCCTCCACCTTAATTAGATTTCATCCTCAATATTAATACAAGGACGGAGTGAAGCAATTGCTCTGTCTACTAACAGAGAATTCCTATACTCAAACAAGAATCTTTTTGATAACAAATGCATGTTAACAATCAAGTCAAGATCTCTTTGTTTGTTGGAGTTGAGTTCCAACAAGTTAGTAAGATCATTGATTAGTTCTTGTTTTGTTTCTTTGGTTGTGATAATTCCAAACATAATGATAAATTTTTAAGGTTTAATAACTGTCAGAAGAGGTAAAAAAGAAAAAAGAAAAAAGGGGATTATATTTTCCCCTCTTCTCTTAGTTCTGTTATAGTGCATAATGCTGCAAAGATGGATAGTATTCCACCTACTACAACATAACCTGCATCACTGGTTATATTAGTGAATCCACACTTAGGACATATTAAGAATATAAATCCAGCACCTGCAAGGTAATACCCGCAGAATGTTACTAAAAATAAAAACGTTTTCATAGCTATAAATTTTAGAATTAGTCAAAAGAGGTATAAATAATAAAAAAATAAAGGGATATAATCCCTCTATTCTGCTTCAATCTGCAATGATACTATTCCTCCAAATGCGGAGAATGCAAGTATGTAATGCCATATATCACCTGAGTCAGTCCATATAGCAATCATGGAAATACATAATACTGCAAGGATATACAGTTGTACAAGTCTAAGTACTTTCTTCATAACAATAATATTAAATGGTTTAATAAGAGTAAGAAGAGGTATATATGCAAGAATAAATACATTGGCCATTATATATAGGAGACAGGCTTGGGAAGACACCCCCCTTCTCAAGAGTATAACTACATACAACATCATGTAATCATTTAGCATAGTTCTTCCCTAGCTAGCACAGACTACAGAAACTTCTTTCCCACTACAATTTTTTTGTAATTAATTTTCCTGATGCATTTATTCCCACAGCATTTGCCAGGGGGTACCACATTTCTGGCTGCGGGGTGGGGTACTTTGTATAAGGACCCATCACATCTTCTAATATACTATGATGCAAGATACCTATCACACCATAATAGTTTTTGATATATCTTTACACTATGGCTTATATAGAACACAACTTCTTTCCTCTTAAGGTATTTGTTAGAAATGAGTATATGTATCAACATACTAAGGGTGAAGGAGAGTTTACACCGGGGGTAGTTATCTCAGTAAGATGTATGCCGGGGCAAGCAGCATTGTTCCAGGTACTCTTGGAGAATGGAGTGCTTAGAGATAAGTTACCTTCTCATGCTCTCTTAACTGAACCTAAACTCCCAGATCCAGATTTACCTTTTCATTATCTACAGATATGGAATTGCTTTTCATACAACTTTACTTTACTGCATCTATCATACTTATATGATACACCTGTAGAAGTATATATGAAGGATAGGAAGTTCTACCCAGGTAGTTATTATGGTACAATCAACTGGGGAGCTAATGACCTTAACTCAGACTTGTCTCTTGCAGAAGATCCTCTAGAGCATAAGTCACATCATATTATATTACTTGATAATGGACAGATAGCACTGCAACCTAACAATCGTATTAAATGGTCTGAACCTTCATTTGTAACTAAACCTTTTCCTGAGAGACCTGACTATCTAGTTAATAAGGATTACTATAACTGTGAGGGTTATGAGAAATGGAATACTGAAGATTCAGAAAGAATGTTTTATGATAATGAATAATACCCCACCAGTATGCAAATGCTGGGACCTCATGGTGATACTGTTGCCATGATATTTCCCCTGTAGGTTCTATCCTATAGGTTAAGTACCAGACAGCATACCGTAAGATCTGCTCACTACACTGGTCTTTTTGGTTACTGGGAAAGCAATTGAGGTACCTAAGATTGTATAACCAGTAACACACCCAGACAAGTTTCTCTGATCAAGAATTACTGTCTGGGTTTTTTTATTATATTCGTAACCTATTTTGGTTATAGTAGTAGATTCAGTTAGGTACCAAGAGATCCTCCATAATCTGGGGGATTTTTTGTATATTATAGTGTATCTAATTTAAAAAACTATGGTAGAGAGAATATCTCGCAACATTCACAAATTTTCGTTTACTACAAATAAAGGAGAAATTGCTGTGCTTTCTGATATACATTGGGACAACCCACATTGTGACAGAAAGCTTTTAAAAAAACACCTTGACTATTGTTTAGATAAAAACATTCCTGTAATTATAGTAGGGGATATGTTTTGTCTGATGCAAGGTAGAGGAGATAACAGAAGAAACAAATCTGATATTAGACCTGAGCACAATAATGCTAGATACCTAGACTCAGTTGTAGAAACTGCTGTAGAATGGTTTACACCATATGCTGGTATTCTAAAGTTAATTACTTATGGAAACCATGAGACAGGTATAATTAAGTATCAAGAAACAGATGTCTTACAAAGATTTGTTTCATTGTTTAATTATGCTAATAAGTCTACTGTAGAACTAGGTGGTTATGGTGGATGGATCATTTATAGTTTTAAAGACAGTAGTGTTACTAATGCAAGTTTTAAACATAAATACTTTCACGGATCTGGTGGAGGCGGTATTGTAACTAAAGGTGCAATCAACCTTACAAGAGCTCTAGAGATATATGAGAACTTTGATATATTCTCAATGGGTCATATACATGAGAACTCTTGTCGTACTGATGTTAGAGAATGTCTTGAAACAAATGCTGGTAACTATGAGATTAAAAAAAGATATATTCATCATTGTATTACAGGTACATATAAAGAGGAATATGGAGATGGTTATGGTGGATGGCATATTGAGAGAGGTGCACCCGCAAAACCATTAGGAGGTAGAATACTTAAGATGTCTGTAAAAAGAGTAAACAAGAAAGCTGTTAAGATGGTAGACAGTACTAGTTTTCCATTATAATTAGTATATTATAATAAAAGGACTATGGCAAAGATTAAAGAGAACATTCTCAAACTAACAAGCAGCACTGTATCAAGACCAGGAGTACATGCTAAAACAAAAACTTCTAAACTTAAGTCTAGCAAACATTATAAAAAAAATTATCGCGGACAAGGTAGATAATCAAAATTATTTTTATATTTGTTCTGCTTTTGAACTTTGGTTAAATAATCGAATGGTGATGTAAACTCCTGGTAAATATCAGGAGTTTATTTTTTTGTATATATTTGTACAAACCAACATTAAGCATATGTCTTTAAAGTATGTTACTAAACCTGTAACTGTTGATGCAGTAATCTGGACAGGTGATAATCGTAATGAGATATGGAAACTCTGCACACTATGTTATTTTAATACTGACTTGAATACTGGTGATTTAAAACTAATGGTGCAGACTCAGGATGGAATTATAGAAGCTAATGTAGGAGACTATTTAGTAAAAGCTCCATATGATACGTATCATGTATATACACCTACTAGGTTTCTAGAAAAATATGACAAAGCATGACTTACGTAGCAACAGTGTCAGGAGTAGTACCTGTATGGGTATCCACAGCAACCTTTAATTTTAAATATAATATAGTATGAGTCAAAACACACTACTAGTAGTTACAGAAGAGAATGGTAAAGTAGAAGTAAGTTTAAACGTAAAAGATTTACCGGATGCTTTTGTAATTGGAATATTAGAACAAGTAAAGTTTAATATTCTAAATAGTCAAGAACCTGCAATTAAGGAAGCAATAGAACCATCTAAAAAGTATGAAGCATGAGCATGGGAATAAGAGAGGTTAAAGTACCTACATTTGGTGAACAGCTGATGGAGATAAGTATTGAGACTCCACCAATTGACACAGTAGAAAAAGTAAAGCATATGTTTGCTGAGATAGCTGAGATTATAAAGAATGATTATCAGTCTAACAACAGACATCCATTAAAGAGTATGTTATTTGATCATGCAGTAGGAGAGATAGTATCTGCACAAATGGCAGTAGAGAAAGTATTAACAATGAAACACTATACAGAAAATGAAAACACTGAGGGGAAACAGGATACTGATAAGTAAGCCTGCAGTTAAAGAATCTTTTTTAGAACTATCTGATAAAGACAAAGCATTAATAGAAGCAGAACTAAGAAAGAGCTGGTCATCACTAGATGTATATGCAGTAGGAGAAACTGTAAAAGATATATCTGCTGGTGATAAGGTTTATGTACGAGCAACTGCATTAGAGTTATCTGAGAAGATTGAAGTGGATGGAGAAATGAAATTTATGATTCATGAACAAGATGTAGCAATTATTTGGTAATTTTATTACTCTCTTAATTTTCTCGCTAGGTAAGGAATCCCCACAAAAATTAATCTGTGGGGATTTGTTTTGTACCAAACTTTTTACTATATTATAAGTGTAATATATATTTGTACTATGGATATTCTAAATTTTATAAACTGGAAAAGAAGCAAAAGACAAGTAACTTCTGCTCCACCAAACTCATTCATACCACTAGGTATTCCTGATGGAAAGAGAGATGATGATTATTTAGCAGTTAACATCAGTGCTGCTGACTTTGCTGCTTCAGTAAGTACTGCTGGTCCACAAGGACCTCAAGGAGTACCTGGTCCAACTGGACCTACTGGTGCAACAGGAGCTGCTGGACCACAAGGTGCACAGGGACCACAAGGTTTGCAAGGAACTCCTGGAGCTGTAGGACCTGCTGGTTTAAATTGGCAAGGTTCGTGGGTGTCAGGTAATTCATATGTAGTAGATGATGTAGTTGAATTTGGAGGTGCTTCATACTTCTGTATATTAGCAACTTCAGGAGTAACAGATCCAGATCTTGATTTTACACACTGGGCTCTATTAGCAGCTCAAGGTGCTACTGGACCTCAAGGACTTCAGGGTATACAAGGTATACAAGGTGTGGCAGGTGCAACTGGTCCTGCAGGTCCCGCTGGTCCTCAAGGGATAGCAGGTCCTCAAGGTATTCAAGGTGTTGCTGGTCCCGTGGGTCCTGCTGGACTTAACTGGCAAGGAGTGTGGTCTAACTTAGGTTCATATGTACAAGATGATGCTGTATCTTATGCAGGTGCATCTTATTTTTGTGTTTCTCCTACTTCCGGACCTACTATACTTACTCCAGATGCAAACCCTGATTGGGCATTACTTGCTCAACAAGGTGCAACCGGTCCTCAAGGTCCAATTGGATTAACAGGTCCTGCTGGAGCAACAGGTGCTACAGGTGCTCCAGGTCCTAATCAACTTATTATAGATAGTACTGTTATATCAGGTGGTAGTGGAAGAAGAGTTATTTTTGAAAGCTTGTTAAATAAAGTAACTGAAGATGCAAGGTTTACATACACTAGTGCTTCAGGTACATTAAATAATACAGGTCTAGCTAACACAGCTACCAACTCTTCATTTGGAGCAAGTGCTTTACAAGGAACTACAACTGGTCAGTTTCTTTCAGCTTTTGGTCTAGGTGCACTTCAGAATAATAATACTGGTCAATTCAATACTGCTGTAGGAAGTTATACTTGTAATACATTGACTACTGCAAGTAATAATACTGCTGTAGGTTATGCAGCTCTTAATAATAGCAATGCTGCTGACAATACAGGAGTTGGTAAATCTGCAGGAGCAGTACTTACTACAGGTAAATGGAATGTTGCAGTAGGTTCAGAATCAATGAATATTGGTGCTAACTCTTCTACTAAATCAGTAGCTGTAGGTTATAGAGCTTTATATTCCGCAACTTCTAACTCTGTTGCTGTAGGTTTCCAAGCATTGATGTCAAACCTTTCTGTTGAAATGGTAGCTGTTGGTGACTCTGCTTTAATGTCAAATACTTCAGGTACCTCAAATACAGGAGTTGGATTTAGTGCACTTAAGTTAAACACTACAGGACTTAGCAATACAGCTTTAGGTTATAAATCTTTATCTTCAAATATAGTTGGAGCAGCTAATACTGCTGTTGGTTCTGGAGCATTACAATTAAATACTGCAAGTAATAACATAGCAGTAGGTTTTGATTCTTTATCACTTAATGTATCTGGAGCAAATAATACAGCAGTTGGTACCCAAGCATTGTTAAGTAACACTTCAGGTTCAAGTAACATTGCTCTTGGTTTTCAAACTTTAACAGATAACACTATTGGAAATAATAACGTAGCAATTGGAGAATCCTCTTTAACAGATAACACTGGAGATGGGAATATTGCAATCGGTACACAAAGTGCTAGTGATAATGTAACAGGTAATAACAATATTGTAATAGGTGCTAGTACTACAACTCAAGACTTTAACAACTCATTTATTCTAGGTAACTCTGCTCAAGCAACTGCAGATAACCAAGTTGTTATTGGAACAAATGCAGATCCTTTAGGAGCAACTACTGCAGGAGCTGTTGTAGCAGATTGGAAATGGGAAGTTAGAATTAATGGTCAAAACTTCTACATACCAATGAGACTTATTCCTTAATGTATGAATAAAGAAGAAGCAATTAGTATCATCGAGCAAGCATTAAATGCTGCCACAATTAAAGGAATCTATAGCCTGTCAGATGTACAGGCTATACTCCTTGCTTTAGAAGAACTTAAAAAGTAGAGTAATGGATATTCTAAATTGGTTGTATCTCAAGAGACAACAGTTAATTAAAACAACTGTTAATAATCCTGATACAGATCTACTAGTATTAGGTGCAGAAGTACCCTTTACAAAGCGTGATGATGGTTATCAGAATTATGCAATGACTGTTGCAGATTTCACTGACCAAATAAAAGGATACAAAAGCTATACTGCATTAATAACACAATCAGGTATTAATCCTCCAGTAGCTACTGTATTAGAAAATACACTAGATGTAAACATTACATTTACTTATGATGCTGTTGGTCAATATAGTGCTCTATTAGATCAAGCAATCTTCCCTGATCCAAATCAATATGTGACTGTATCACAGAACATGTATGTAAATGGAGCAAATGAGATTTGTAATGTTAATGCTCTCCCGGTATTCTTTAATGCTATAGGTATAGTAAGTTATGAGAATTTACTACCTGCAGATAGTATCATAGGAGATTACACACCTTGTGTACTTGAAATAAGAGTTTATAATTAATTTATTACAATGGAACCATTTTCTAAAGAAACCTTACTTGCAAAACTTATTGAAAAATATAGGTACCTAAATGATAAGGATGCTACTGCAAGAAAAGTATATGATCAAATAATTGAAAGCTATTCTAAAATAGAAAATCATGTTAAATAATCTTACAAATTTCTTCAATCTTATTAAAGGTAAGATGATGAAGACAACTCCTGAACCTGATGATTTAATTATCTTAGGTACAAAGGATTCAAGGTATAATGGTGGATACAAACCCACTGGTATTAAAGTATCAGACTTTACTTCTGGTTTACAAGGTGATAGACTTGTAGCTGGTACAAGAGAAGTTGTGTTAACTGATAATGGTGGTGATGCAGAATTAACATTTAATGCAGGTACTGCAGTAATTCAAACTTCAAGTTCTGGAGCTGATCTATTTATCAGAACATTAACTGGAGATGATATTATCCTTGAATCAGGAGATGATATTAGACTACAAGGTGATCAAGGTACTTATGATGCTGAGGCTGAGGGTGGAGATATAAATCTTTTTGCTGGAAATGGTTCTGATGGTAATACAGCTAATGCAGGTTCTGGTGGAGATATTAGAATTGAAGCTGGAGCTGCAGGTAACAGTATATCAGGCTCTCAAGGAGAAGGTGGGTTTGTAACTATTGAAGCTGGTTATACTACAGCATCTGGTCTACCAGGTGGTAGTATAAATCTTTATCCAGGTAATAGTGATAGTAATATATATGGTGATGTTGTCATCAGTGGTAACTTTACATGGGAATTTTCTACAAGAAACGCATCACTTTTATTTCCAGCAGTAACTCTAGCTACATTACCAACTGCAGTTTCAGTACCTGGAGCAAGAGCGATGATTGCTGATTCTAGTGTAGCTGCATCAGGTAACTTTGGTGCTATTGCTGCAACTGGTGGTGCTAATATAGTTCCTGTATTCTCAGATGGTGTAGATTGGTTAATAGGATAATAAATAGAAATTATGTCAATAGGAAATTTAAAAGATTCAGGTAACCAAGGTAATAACTTTCCCTTTCAACTCAAAGTATTACAAGGGTTACAAGCAGTGTTAGATAATAATTGTTGTGTAGATATACTTGCAGTATTATCAGATATAGATGTCAAATTAACACCTCTTGAAAGGACTCCAGATGTAATTAGTACAACAGGATCAGGAACAACACCAGTAGGTGCCTATAGTGTATCTATTGCAAATGTAGGTGCATCAGCTGGAATAGTTAACGGACAATCAATACCAGCAGGTACAGTACTTAACTTTGATGCAGGAGTATTAAATAATACACTTCGTACTCTTGCATATGATGCAACTGGTACAACATTTATAATTACATCACTTATTTAATGGGTACTATAGTCTCATCTAGCGGAGCAAGTAGTTTTAGTATACTTAATGGTCTACCAATGCTTACAGATGCATTTGGTAGATTAAGAGTATCTAGTCCTTTAACACTATTTGATTCCTCCCATAGATATAAGGATAATGGTCTATGGAATACTTCTACAGCTAGTGGTGGTACTGTAGTATTTAGTCCTAATGAAGGTTTAGTAAACTTAAATGTAAATACTACTAGTGGTTCTCAAGTACTTAGAGAGACAACTAAAGTATTCTCATATCAACCAGGAAAGTCATTACTGGTAATGAACACATTTGTAATGGCTGCTCCTCAAGATAATCTAAGACAAAGAGTAGGTTATTTTGGAACAGATAATGGTATATATTGTCAATTAGAAAATTTACCTAGACCTATAGTAAGTTTTGTAGAAAGAAGTCTAGTTACAGGAGCAGTTACAGAAACAAGAATTAGCCAAAATGGTGGAACATATGGGATAACTGATACTGGATGGAATGTGGACCGTTTAGATGGAGCAGGACCTTCAGGAGTTACTTTAGATATAACCAAAGCTCAAATCATGTTTATGGATATTGAGTGGTTAGGTGAAGGAACAGTAAGAGTAGGATTTATTATTGATGGTAACTTTATAGTTTGTCATAAATTTAATCATGCTAATCTAATTACATCCACTTATATTACTACAGCATCTCTTCCTTTAAGATATGAGATAACTAATTTAGATACTACAGCATCTCCTAGTACACTAAAACAAGTTTGTTCTAGTGTTATATCTGAAGGAGGTTATGAACTTAGAGGAGCTCAGCAAGCAGTTGGTACACCTATTACCACACCTACAAGTTTAGCTATAGCAGGAACATATTACCCTATTGTAAGCATAAAGCTTAGATCAGGATATTTAGATAGTGTAGTTATACTAACTGCATTATCTATTATGGGAGTATCTACAGGTATATATAATTGGCAAATAATAGCTAGTGGTACCACAACCGGAGGAGCATGGGTTCCAGCTGCAGTAGATTCAGCTGTAGAATATAATATAACAGGAACAAGCTTTGCGGGTGGTAGAATATTAGCATCAGGTTTTCTTACATCTAGTACACAAGCTTCTGTAAGCCTAGATATTCTAAAAGAAGCTTTATTTGCTTTTCAGCTTGAAAGAAATACTTTTACTAGTACTTCTTATGAGATTACATTGGTAGTAAGTGCTAGCACCAATACAGAACTTATTTATGCCTCAATGGACTGGGAAGAAGTCAGTAGATAACTTATAGATAATGAGTACAAGAATAGATTTAAAAACACAGTGTGAGTCTTCATTAGGTTCTGAGTTAACAAAAACTGGACAAACAGTTTCATACCGCACAGGAGATGATGGAGATATAGAAGCTGGTAGAGATGTGAGTTTCTTAGTACTTCCTTCTAATAATCCATTTGGAAACACTAATAGATTTACTGATGAGTTAGGTGGTCAAAGTTATGCAAATAACATAGTTATTGATTGGTCTACATATGACGGAACTGAAGTACTAGGTTATTACAGAACTATATCACCAGTAGATGTTACTTGGAATGTAGCTATTGATTCAGCATTAGCTTTATCAGTTGGTTCTTATACCTCTGGTTGGAGGCTTCCAAATAAAAGAGAAATGGAGAACATATTTAACTATGGTTTATCTCAATGTATGAACTATGCTCCATTTAATATAATAAACACTATATGGATTTCTACTACATATACTGCATCTACAACACTAGCCTATACAGCAACAGTTAGTTGGATTAATCTAAGTGCTAAGTCTGGTGCTGGTGGTAGATATATTGGAGTTAGAAATTTTACAGTAACAGGAACAATATTAACATAATTATGGCAACTTATAAATTTCCAGAGTTTAATGTAGAGATAGTAAATCCTACAGTAACTATAAATATGAATACCATAGGAGATATGGCTATTGATCAACTGTTATCTGTAGATATAGTACTTTCTGTACCAGGAGCAACATTTGGTGTAAGAATGGAAAATATGCCATACGTTGATACATGGGAAGATTCTGATGTACCTGGTATGGTAGATATTGCATTACAAGCATATGAAGTATAATGGCAGAAGTAACACTACAAGGTACACTAGTAGTAGGACCAAATGAACTATTTAAATGTGCATCTGGTAAAACTGCTAAAGTAAAGTATATTAAACTTTACAATTCTATTGCTTACAATGTAACATTATCAAAGTTTGACTTTGATATATCCAGTACCATAAATCTTTATTCATTAACTCTTGATCCAGGAGATTCTGTGTCAGATGATACTCAGTATTTACTTCAAGGAAAGGATAGTATATCAGTAACTAATTCAGCAGTAAATACTACATACTTAATTTTACTTGATGTAGTATAATGGAATTAATTGATTCATCAGGTAATGTTTTTGGTACTAGTAAAGTTACAGTTACTAAGTCAGACGGTAAACCAAAAACTCTAGGAGATTCTCCTACTGGACCTGCAGGTGGAGATTTATCAGGAACATACCCTAATCCTACTGTAGATTGGAGTAATGGTGCAGGTACATATGCTACACTATACTATCCACTAGGATCTAATCCATCAGGATATCTTACATCTAGTGCATTATCACCATATCTAACATCAGCTTTAGCATCTACTACATACTATCCTCTAAGTAATCCTTCTGGATATATTACATCATCTGCTTTAAGTCCGTATCTTACTTCAGCAACTGCAGCAAGTACATATGTACCACAGAGTAGGACACTAACAATTAATGGTACTACACAAGACTTATCAGCAGATAGAACATTTACAATATCTCCATCAGATCCATCAGGATACACGACTATAGTTAAACCTGCAAATCAAGATGTAACTAATGCAGGTTTAACTGTTGACACACATTTTCAATTTGCTGTAACAGCTGGAGGACATTATCTTATAGATATGGATATTGCTTTAGCTGCTAATAATACTACAGGAGATTACATTTTTGATTTTGAGGTAAGTGCTGGTACAATGACTGGTAAAGGTACTTGTCAAACTCTAACTACAGCAGGTAATATAAGTAATATCATAGTAACAGCAGCAGCAGCTACAAGTACTACAGATATATCTACAGGATCTGCAACAGCTTCACTGGATGATTTATATACAGCAAGAGTCTTATTTGCATTTTCTGTATCAGCTAACGCTACATTTAGATATAAGTTTGGAAATGCTTCTCCTGCAGCTGGTAGAACGTCCAGAACTTGGAAAGGTTCTGTCTTGAGATATAAGAGTTTGGATTAAATAATTAAGTATTTTCCTGTATATTGCAGAATATTTTGTATATTATAATATGAGATTTTTGTTTATACTCTTATTAATGTTTATTTCTTGTACTCCGCAACGGAGATTAGAAAGATTACTTAAGAAGCATCCTGAGTTAACTAATGTTGATACAGTAGTAATAAGAGATACTATTAGAATCACAATTCCTAAAGTTAGAATAGATACAGTAGTTAACATAGAAGAATTATGGGATACTGTATATCTTGAGAAAGATCAACTCACTGTAAAAGTTTGGAGAGACAGATACAACAAAGTATATATTCAAGGACAGTGTGACACTGTGTTTATTGAAAAAATTATAGATAGAAGAGTCCCTGTAAAAATATATGAGAAGACTCCTATTTGGAAAAAAGTTCTTTATTGGACACTTGCTATCGTTATAGCATTCTTAGCTTTTTATATTATAGTTAACGCAATCTTTAAAAAATGAGCACATCAGATATAACAATGTTTGTGATAGGAACAGCTACACTAATCATTGGCTACTTCCTTAGACTAGTTCACAATGATGTTAGAAAAAACACAGAAGAACAAGGAAAACTCAAAGGTAAGATAGAACTTGTAGAACAAGAATCAAGACTTAAATACCAAGCAATTCAAGAACAGACTCAGTTAGAAATTAAGAGTCTTGCAAGAAATGTCAGTGAGCTTTCAGATGCAGTAAAGCAACTGATACTAAATAGATAAACAAATAAAAACCAACATGACAGTAGTATTAAAAAAGGGGAGCAAAGGAGAGTCTGTAAAGACTCTACAAGAGTTTCTAAAGATTCCTGTAGATGGTATCTTTGGATCAAAGACTGAATCAGCTGTAAAAAGCTATCAGAAAAAAGCAGGACTTGTACCTGATGGTATTGTGGGTCAAAAGACCTGGGCTGTAATGGGAATACTCAATACAGATAATGCAGAGAATCAAGAAGTAGAAGAAGCTCTTGAGATTAAAAAGCATTATATGCCAGAAGGAACTTACTTCAAAGGACCTGTAAAAAAGCAATGGATATTCTTACACCACACAGCAGGATGGCATAATCCATACCAAGTAGCTGATATGTGGGCTAGAGATACTAGAGGTAATGTAGGTACTGAATTTGTTTTAGGAGGACAATCTGTAAAAGATGGCAATGCTAAATATGATGGTGAACTTATACAAGTATTTCCAGAGTTTGCATATGGATGGCATACAGGTACAGGTAACTCAGTAATGCACAGGAATTCTGTAGCTATTGAAGTATGTAACTTTGGTGGTATTAAAGATGGTAAGACTTATGTAGGAGTTAAAGCAGACCCTTCACAGATAGTTAAACTAGCTAAGCCATTTAGAGGATATCAATACTGGCACAGATATTCTGATGAGCAAATTAGGGTACTGAAGCAGTGGATTCTCTATTGTGCTAATAGATATAATATTGACCCTACAGTAGGATTAGTAGAGTGGGTAAAAGAGAAAGGAGCCGATGGATTTGATGTATTAGATCTGGCTAAGGCACAAAAGACTCCTGGACTATACACACATACTAATGTTATTAGAGGTAAAGTAGATATGTTCCCGCAGCAGGAGCTGATTGATATGCTGCTCAGTTTATAACTTAAATTAATAATTATGAAAAAAGAACAAATCTTAGGGATTGCAAGACACGTCCTTACTTTTGTAGGAGGTTTCTTGGTAGTAAAAGGTGCTATTGATGAGTCCGTGCTTAATGAACTTATTGGAGGTGTTATTGCACTTGCAGGTACTATTTGGTCAATTGTAGATAAGAAGTAAGATGAAGTTTAGAAATGGATGGAAAGCGAGGAATAAGCAATGGGATAAGTTTGCTTTTAGATTCAGATTGGGTTTCCTTGATATAATTACTATAGAAGTAGATGTTTCCAGAGATTTCTATTTACTTACTATCTTCAATCTAACGATTAAGAACAGATAATAGTAACTAATTGATAATGAGATCCAGGTGTTGATTCACCTGGATTTTTTGTTTAAACATATTTCATTTAAACTTATTTCATATATTTGTGTAAATAAACACATAGAAGTTATGGAAGAACCAACACAAGAACAACAGTTAACAGCAGAGGAGTTAGCTGAAAGAAAGGAACAGATGTACCAGTTTTACACTGAGTCCATGAGGTATTTAAAAGCTCAGTTTGAGTATGAAGAGATGCTTTTAAAAATCGATGCTGCAAGATTTGAAAGAATTAAACTTCAGATGCAACATGCTATGATGACTAATCCACCAGAAGATATGGATGAGTCTCAGGAAGAAGCTAAAGAACTTTTTAAAGAAGAAATTAAAACTGAGCAGAAAAAGAAACTTAGGAAGATGTAATTATGGCACTAGTAAATCAAGTGCAGAAACGCGTCAAAATGCCAAAGTGGAATATTGTTAAGTATCAGATCCTTACTCACTGTTATATAAACAACATAACAGTGAGTAACTCTGATCTTGATTGCTTAACACTTTTAAGTTTTAATGAGCCTATTGAACTAACTCATTTTTGCTATGATGCCTCTGCTGAAGAAGGATGGATATTTAAATCCTCACAAACAGTGAGAAACTGTATAAATAAAGCTGAAAAGAATAATCTTGTAATTAAAGATGGATCAAATAAGAAATTGATAAAACTAAATCCAGATTTAAAGATTCAAACTGAAGGTACAATTTTACTTGATTATAAATTTCTAGGATATGATACCAAAGAGACCCAAGAAACTGTATAAAGAACTTTCTGAAGATCTTGACATTTCTGAATCTATGGTAGATGATATAATAAGTTTCTATTATAAAGAGGTTAGAAAAACTCTTTCTAGTTTAGATCACTTAAAAGTTAACTTACCTGGACTAGGAGATTTCTTATTAAGAACAACTTCTGTAAAGTCAATGATTAAAAAATATAAAAAGTACGAGCAGATTTTTAATAATGAAACCTTTGTAAACTACCATAATAAAAAGATGGCAGAATACAAATTAAATAAGCTTACAGAAGCACAAGTTAAGATAGATAAGTTTTTAGAAGAAAGAAAAAAGTTTAGAGATGAAAGGAAGGTTCGCAGAAATATGGAAGAACAAGTCACAGATAATGGAGGGGATCAAGAATAGATTAATTCATAATGAATTTGTGGAAGATGTATCTAGGGCAAGAATGGAAGTGTGTGATTCTTGTGATGCAAAAGATGTTAAAGGTAAGGAGTGTGCTATACCTGGTACACAACCTTGTTGCATGATGTGTGGTTGTTCATTAAGTTTTAAAACAAGATCCTTATCATCTGCATGTCCTGCAAATAAATGGTATGCTGTACTTACTGAGGAAGAAGAAGATGAACTTGATAAAAATATAAAATGAGTATAATATTTAATGCAGAAGATCATAGTTATAAAAGCTTAGACTCTTCTGAAGAAATTAAATGGATAAGTGTTACATCACTTGTTTCCCAATTTAAAGAACCTTTTGATTCTGAAAAGGTAGCTGCTAGAGTATCTAAGTCTAAGAAGTCTAAGTGGTATGGTATAGAGCCTAAGAAGATATTAGAACTATGGAAAGCAGAATCAGATAGAGCAATTACACTAGGTACCTTTTATCATAATCAAAGAGAAGATGACTTATGTTCTCTAAGTTCTATTGAAAGAGAAGGTTTACCTATTCCGGTATACAAACCTATAATAGAGGGTACTAAGAAAAAAGCACCAGAACAAAAACTTACTGATGGTATATATCCTGAGCATATGGTGTATCTTAAGTCAGCAGGTATATGTGGACAGTCAGATCTTGTAGAAGTAGTAAATAACAAAGTATATATTATTGACTACAAAACTAACAAGGAGATAGTAAGAGAATCATTCAAAGATTGGGAAGGTAAAAGCAAGAAATTACTCCCACCTTTAGATGGATTAGATGACTGTAACTTTTACCACTATGCTTTACAACTCAGCATTTATATGTATATTATAATAAAGCATAATCCTAGATTGAAACCAGGAAGTATATTTATCCATCATATCAAATTTGAGGAAGAAGGAAAAGATGAGTATGGATATCCTATCACAAAGTATTCTCTTGAAGGTGACCCAATTGTAAAAGAAGTTATACCAATTGAGGTACCTTATTTAAAAGAGGAAGTCATATCAGTGATACACTGGTTACATGATAACAGACATACACTAAAAAAGAAATAATGATTATAAGACTCTTTGATGTTCAGAATGGAGCTGTAGTACCTACAGAACATTGTTATACTTTAAAAACACTTAAGAAGATAATGGATAAGTATCCAGAAGACTATCTCAAAGTATATCAGTATCTATTCTACATGACTTGTCCTAATCCAGATATGAATCCTTTCTTTCATACTCCTGAGATTGACAAAGAAGAAATTATATTAGAAGAGATAGAAGCAGAGTTCTCCTCTGAAGATCAAGCAATAAAACTAGCACTACAGTTTTGTGAAGATATGTATGCAACTCCAACTTCAAGAGCATATAAGGGTATGGCATCTATGCTAGATAGATTAGCTAGATATATGGAACATACTCAGATCACTGCGGGTAGAGATGGGAATATTAACTCACTAATTGCAGCTGCAAAAAACTTTGATCAAATAAGAGCATCTTTTAAAGGTGTATATAAAGACCTTCAAGAAGAGCAATCATCTAGAGTACGTGGAGGTCAGGGCTTAGCTTATGACATGTAATGGAATTCTGGAATAACATACCTACTTGGGATAATGGTACTTGGACTACTACAGACTTTGCTAGTAGACAAGACTTTACTACATATCTACTTACAATATTTAAAGAACCTGGTCAGTATAACTTTAATCAGGTAAGTGCAGATGTCTTTAATGAGCAGTCAAGACTCTTTAGACAAAACAAAGTATACTGTACAGCACCGTTTAAATCCAAAGACTTTATAGCTTACTGGGATGATCAAAAATCTAAATGCAGACAAGGTATAATTGTTAAGGATAAAAGGAATGAGTGGTATGTAACTAGAGACTACTATATGTGGTTAAACTTCTTACCAATCTTTGATAAAGAACAACAGAAGTTTGACTTTGCTAAAATTAGAGATGCTCAATATCATATGGCTCTATATGAGCTACTAGCAGAGATGCATTATAAACACTCAGCTATTCTTAAGAAACGTCAGATAGCATCATCATACTTTCATGCTGCTAAGTTTATAAATCAGTTGTGGTTTGAGGCTGGAGTTACTCTTAAGATGGGTGCTTCTCTCAAGGACTATATAAATGAGAAAGGTACATGGAAGTTCTTAGATGAGTATGCAGCATTCTTAAATGAACATACAGCTTGGTATAGACCAATGACTCCACACAAGGTAATGATGTGGCAGCAAAAGATTGAAGTTAGAAAAGGGGATAGAAAAGCTGAGGTAGGTCTCAAAGGTACAATACAAGGCATGTCATTTGAGAAAGATCCAACTAATGGTGTTGGTGGACCGGTAAAGTTCTTCTTTCATGAAGAAGCAGGTATCGCACCTAAGATGGATCAAACATACGAGTACATCAGACCAGCAATGAGATCTGGTATGATTACTACAGGTATGTTTATAGCTGCAGGATCTGTTGGTGATTTGGATCAATGTGAACCATTAAAAGAAATGGTACTTAATCCAGAAGCTAATGATATCTATGCAGTAGATACAAATCTTATTGATAAGAATCATACAATAGGAAGATCAGGACTATTTATTCCTGAACAGTGGTCAATGCCACCACACATAGATGAGTATGGTAACTCACTTGTAAAAGAAGCATTAGAAGCACTAGATGAGCAGTTTATAACTTGGAAGAAAGAACTCTCACCAGAGCAATACCAGCTAAGAATATCTCAGCACCCTAGAAATATAGAAGAAGCATTTGCTTATAGAAAAGCATCTGTATTCCCACAGAATCTAGTAGCTGCACAATTAAGAAGAGTAGAAGAGAAAGAATACTCATATGAGTTCTTAGATATATACAGGGATGAGAATGGGTTACCCAAAGTAAAAGAAACTAGTAAACTTCCTATACTTGATTTTCCTGTATCTAAAAAGACTGAAGATAAAACAGGTACACTTGTAGTATGGGAGAGACCTATTAAAGATCCAGTGTTTAACAAACACTACTATGCATCTATTGACCCTGTATCAGAAGGAAAGACAACTACCTCAGAATCATTATGTTCCATATATGTAATGAAAGCAGCAGTTGAAGTACAGAAGCATTCTGCAGGTGAAGTACAGAACTACATAGAACAAGATAAGATAGTAGCAGCCTGGTGTGGTAGATTTGATGATATCAAGAAGACACATGAAAGACTAGAGTTAATAATAGAATGGTATAATGCATGGACAGTAATAGAGAATAACATATCTCTATTTATACAGTACATGATATCTAGAAAGAAACAGAAGTATCTTGTACCAAGAACTCAGATTTTATTCTTGAAAGATTTAGGAGCAAATGCAAATGTATTTCAGGAGTATGGATGGAGAAACACAGGTAATCTATTTAAGTCACATCTAATATCTTATGCTATTGAATACATAAGAGAAGAGTTAGATACAATAACAAAAGATGATGGTACAGTAGTAAAGACTCACTATGGTATTGAGAGAATACCTGACCAAATGTTACTCAAAGAAATGCAAGCATATCAGGAAGGACTCAACGTTGACCGTTTAGTATCCTTTGCAGCACTAGTATCATTTATGAAAATACAGCAATCTAATAGGGGTTTTGCTAAAGATATAATAATGGATGATGCCTCTAAAAACTTGCAAAAGTCAGAAAATTTGTATAAATTATCTCATAACCCTTTTCGGCATATGGGAAAGGGTAGAAATGTAATGGGGCAAAGTTTTAAAAAATCCGCATTCAAAAACTTTAAATAGAAAGCATGCAAGTATATAACGCATTACAATTAAAGAAGGGAGCAAAAGTTCAGCATAATAGAATGGGTAGTATTACCCAACCTCTTCAGTTTTTACCAAAAGACCAGAAGGATCAGGAGTGGGCTGCTTGGAACCTAGACTGGTTGGAATGGAATGGATTGAAACAAATCCGCATGAATGCTAGAAGATTAATGAAGAATTATAAACTAGCAAAAGGTGTAATAGATAAGTCAGATTATATTATTGAGGAGGACAATGAGTATAGAGATATTGTAGAGACTTTAACAAAAGAAGATAACTCTGCACTTGAGCTTAAGTTCTATCCTATCATACCTAATGTTATTAATGTTCTAGTAGCTGAGTTTGCTAAAAGATCAACTAAGCTTACATACCGTGCAGTAGATGAGTTCTCCTACAATGAAATGATGGAGCAAAAAAGAGCTGCTGTAGAAGAAGTACTATTATCAGATGCAAGAGTAAAGATTGTATCTGCTTTAATGCAGCAAGGATTAGATCCTAACTCAGAAGAAGCTAAACAACAAACTTCAGAAGAATCACTTAAAAGCTTACCAGAAATAGAAATGTTCTTCAAGAAGGACTACAGATCTATGGTAGAACAGTGGGCATCACATCAACATAAAGTAGATGTTGAGAGATTTAAAATGGATGAGCTTGAGGAAAGAGGGTTCAGAGACATGCTTATTACAGATAGAGAATTCTGGCACTTCCGTATGATGGAAGATGATTATGAAGTAGAGCTTTGGAATCCGGTACTATCTTTCTATCATAAGTCTCCAGATGCTAGATATATATCACAAGCAAACTGGGTAGGAAAAACTGATATGTATACAGTAGCTGATGTTATAGATAGGTATGGATATCTAATGACAGAAGAGCAACTTGAGGCATTAGAAGCTATCTATCCTATTAGATCTGCAGGATACAATATAGGTGGTATGCAGAATGATGGTTCATACTATGATGCTACTAAGACTCATGAGTGGAATACAAACTTACCATCTCTAGCATATAGACAATATACCTCTATGGTATCAGGTTCTATACTTGAAGGAGGAGATGTTATATCACAGATACTGGCAGAAGGAGAAGATTACAATGTAGCAGGAACAGCATACTTACTTAGAGTATCTACATGTTACTGGAAGTCACAGAGAAAAGTAGGACATCTTACAAAAGTATCTGAGTCAGGTGAAGTATCTACTGAGATAATAACAGAAGACTATAAGGTAATTGATAAACCTATCTATGACACTAGACTTTTCCAAAATAAGACAAAAGATAATGTAATATTTGGAGAGCACATAGATTGGATTTGGATTAATGAGGTATGGGGAGGAGTTAAGATTGGTCCTAATATCCCATCATTCTGGGGTATGAATAACCCTGGTGGATTTACACCTATCTATCTAGGAGTAGAAAAGAATAAAATAGGACCACTTAAGTTTCAGTTTAAAGGTGACAGTAGTTTGTATGGATGTAAACTACCAGTAGAAGGGTCTATCTTCTCAGATAGAAATACTAAGTCTACTGCACTACTTGACTTAATGAAACCATACCAGATTGCATACAACATAGTAAACAATCAAATTGCTGATATACTAGTAGATGAATTAGGTACTATCATCATGCTTGACCAGAATACTTTACCTAGACACTCATTAGGAGAAGATTGGGGTAAAGGTAACCTTGCTAAAGCATATGTAGCAATGAAGAACTTCCAGATGTTACCACTGGATACTTCTATTACAAATACAGAGAATGCATTAAACTTCCAGCATTTCCAAAAGCTTGATTTATCACAGACAGAAAGACTTATGTCTAGGATCAATCTTGCTAACTACTTTAAGCAACAAGCATATGAAGTTATAGGTGTTAACCCGCAACGTATGGGTCAACAGTTATCACAACAAACTGCTACTGGTGTAGAACAAGCTGTGTCAGCATCATATGCACAAACAGAGATGTTCTTTATTCAGCACTGTGATTACTTGATGCCTAGAGTACATCAGATGAGAACTGACTTAGCACAGTACTACCATTCTACTAAACCATCTGCAAGACTTACATATACTACTACTGCAGATGAGAAAGTAAATTTTGAGATCAACGGTACTGACTTATTACTGAGAGACTTAAATATCTTCTGTACTACAACAGCTAACAATAGAGCAGTACTAGAGCAACTTAAGCAGATGGCAATGACCAATAATACAATGGGAGCTTCTATATATGACTTAGGTAAAGTAATGCAGTCTGACTCACTTTCTGAACTTAATAATGCACTCAAGTCTTCTGAACAAAAACAACAACAACAGAAGCAGCAAGAAATGCAGAATCAACAGCAAATGCAACAACAGCAACAACAGTCTCAACAAGAAATTGAGAAGATGAAGATTGATGCAGTTGCAGCTGAGAAAGAGAAAGATAGACAAAGAGATATTCTAGTTGCAGAAATTAGAGCTGCTGGATATGGTTCTATGGCAGATGTAAATAAGAATGAAATATCAGACTACAGAGATGCTATGGCTGAGATTAGACAATCTGAGCAATATAGAGAGCAAACTGATTTAGAAAGAATGAAAGAATCAAACAAACAATCTATTCAGAATACAAAGACAGATATTGAAAGACAAAAATTAGATGCTCAAAGAGAGATAGCTGATACACAATTACAGATAGCTAGAGAGAATAAAAACAGGTTTGATAAATCATCTTCAAATAAAGGAAATAAGGAATAGCTATATAATGCCAAAAAAGAATAGCATTAAATAAATTTTAGAAGTTTATTAAAAAGAATTTCTGTATATTATATTAAATAACCAACATAAAACCAACAGATGGAAAATTTAAATGAAGCAGCAGAGACTTTAGATTCTACAAAGGTAGAACAGGTTGATGTAAATTTGGATGAGCTTTTTGGAGCTCCGGGAGCAGAAAGCGTGATGCTTCCAACAGAAGGGGAACAAGAGGAGGACAAAAAGAAAACAGTTTTATCAGGTGAACAAACTGTTGATTTATCGTTCATTGACAAGTCTGAGAATACTTCAACTCCTGAAGAGAAAGCTGAAGTAGCTGAAACAATTGCTGAACTTGATAATCTTATTAGTCAAGAAGAAGAGACTGGTAATAAGGGAAGACCTAAAATTGACAAGTCAGGTTTAGCAGAGTTAGCAGTTAAGATGATTGAGGAAGGTACACTTATTCCTTTTGATGATGACAAACCATTAGAAGAATATACTACAAAAGACTTCCGTGAATTATTTGAAGCTAACTTCCAGGAGAGAGAAAACAAGATTAGAGAGAACACACCAAAAGAATTCTTTAATGCTTTACCAGAAGAGTTAAAGATTGCTGCTAAGTATGTAGCTGATGGTGGACAAGATCTTAAAGGTTTGTTTAGAACTCTTGCCCATGTAGAAGAAGTTATTGAACTAGATGCTGAAAATGAGAATCATCAAGAGGAGATAGTTAGAAAATATCTTTATGCTACAGGTTTTGCAGATGGAAATCCAGAAGAAATTGAAGATGAAATCAATGACTGGAAAGATGTAGATAAATTATCTCAAAAAGCAAAACAGTTTAAGCCGAAGTTAGATAGAATGCAAGAAGAGATTGTTGCAAGAGAATTGGCTCAACAAGAAGCAAGAAAAGAACAACAAGAAAAACAAGCTAGGTTATATACAGATAGTGTTTATAACACTCTTGTTGCAGGTGAGATAAGTGGATTAAAACTTGATAAGAAAGTACAGAGTCTTCTATACTCAGGATTAGTACAACCTAACTATCCATCAGTATCAGGAAGACCAACTAACTTACTTGGACATCTACTTGAGAAGTATCAGTTTGTAGAACCAAGACATGATCTTATTGCAGAAGCACTATGGTTACTTGCAGATCCTGATGGATACAAGAACAAAGTAAGAGATCAAGGTTCAAGAAAAGCTGTAGAAGATACTGTAAGAAAACTTAAAACAGAAGAACAGAGAAAGATTACATCTTCTACTAACACACAACAAGAAGAAGGAAGATCTAAGAAGGCACCTCAAAGAACTATTTCCAGACAACAGAATAATATATTTAAACGCTTTTAACTAGTAACTAATAAATAAACAAATAAACAATGGCAACTCCAGTTTTAAACAATGGTATATTCCTGCGTGATACTGCATACAATGCTACATCACACGTGGATTCTTACCACTTAACAAACATGTTGAAGGATGCAGAACCTATGGATCTTGGACCAGTAGACCTTTGGGCTATGGCACAGAAAGTAGAAATGCCCCTTTATCAGATGTCCTCATTTGGAGGAAAGAATGTAATCATGGTAGACAATGCTCGTGGAGAGTATAAGTGGCAGACTCCTGTCTCTATTGATCTACCATATATCATTGAAGACATTGAGCCTCTTAATGAGTTCAAAGGTGTAGATGGTACTACTTTCAAAATCAAGATTAACAAACGTGAGTTTGGTCACGGAGATATCTTGACTTATGACAAGTACAATGGTGTAGAGATGTATGTTACTCAAGAAGACATTCTTCCTGTAGGTGACGGATTCATCTATACTGTTCAACTTGTTAACAATGACAACTACAAGTTCTTAGAGAACAGGTATCTTGCTAATGGTACTAAAGTATTCCGTAAAGGTTCTGCTAGAGGTGAATATGGTGAAAGATTTTCTGACATCATCACTAATGCAGGATTCCGTGAATTCTATAACTATGTAGGTGGTGCTGAAGCTCACGTTCACTATTCAATCTCTTCTCGTGCAGATTTGATGATTAAAGGTGGAATGAATGCAGATGGTACTGTACCTGTTACTGAAATCTGGAGAACATTTGACAAGGGTCTTGATCCATCAATTGCATCTCTTGAGGACATGGTAAAAGTTATGGGTAAAGATTCTGTAAAGAAAGCTTTTGATAACGGTAACCTTTCACGTACATTCTTGACCAATATGGAAGCAGCTCACTTGAGCAAAATTGCTTCTGACATTGAGACTTACTTGATGTGGGGACAAGGAGGACGAGTTAAGCAAGATGGTCCAGATGATATCAGATTGTCAGTGGGTCTTTGGAAGCAGTTGGATAACTCATTCAAAAGAGTATACAACAAGAATAACTTTACACTTGATTTGTTCCGTGGAGAAATCTACAACTTCTTCAATGGTAAGGTTGAGTTCCAAGGTCCAGATCCAAAGAGATCACTAGTAGTACAAACTGGTATGGGTGGTATGCGTATGGTTAATGAAGCTATCAAGAGAGAAGCTATCTCTTCTGGTCTTCTTATCCAGGCTGCTGATATCGGTGCTATCACTGGTAAAGGTATGGACTTGAACTTTGGATTTGCATACACTTCATATGTTATCCCATTCTTGGCTAACGTGAAGTTTGTATTGAACCCTGCATTTGACAACGTTCATACTAATGATATTGAGAACCCAATCATTGATGGATTCCCATTGTCTTCTTACTCATTCATTATCTTTGATATCACTGATAACACTAATGACAACATCTTCTTGTTGAAACTTTCTTGGGATAACCAATTGAAGTGGTGGTATCAAAATGGTACAATGGATTATATGGGTAGAACACAAGGATTCCAGTCTTCTGGACAATTCAATGGGTACCGTGTAATGATGTCTCAAACAATGCCAGCTATCTGGGTTAAGGATCCTACTAAGGTTCTTAAGATTGTTATGAGAAACCCAATTACCGGTGGATCATTCTAATATATAAACCAAGAGATGGGGGAGACTAAACACCTCCCCCTTTTCTTATTAAAATTTTTAACCAACAAATAATAAAACCAACAAACAAAATGGAAAGTACAAATTTTACAATGGTTCAGACTAGTGAGAATAGAAAGACTCCTATATCTATTAAACCATATTTTGACAAATCAGTATCAAACATGGGATTAGAAATATATAATCTTTCCCTATTTGACGGTGTTAAACACAGTGAGCAATTAGCTTGCATTGAAAGAAATGGAGTAGTTCAGTATCTTACTGGATTAAATGAATTTGCTCCTGAGATTAAACTATTACCAGAAGAAGAAAGAGTAGCTAGAGTAAAAGAAATCAGAAGAGCTATTGCTGAATTAGAAAAAGAGTTAGCAGCTAATGTTCTTGATATAGAAGATACTCACTTCTGGAACAATGTGAAATTACTTAAACCAGATAATGCTGAGTTTTGGAATAAGATATCTATATCTTGTGGCAATGAACCAGTATACTTAGATCCTAAAGATCCATTTGATAGAATTAAACTTTATGCAATTGAAGCAGGAGGTTTCTCAATTGTAGCAAAAAATTATGATGAAGCTAGATCAAAAGCTGTTCCACCAAAATTCTATCTTGATAAAGAACAAGAAACTGCAGTTGTTAAAACAGAATACAAGAAGCTTAAAAACAAAGCACTTTCTGAACTTCAAAAACTATTTGATAAGAATAGCACAAAACTTTTCTACATTGCTAAAGCAGTAGACTTAGCTAGTGTACAGTATAAGAAACATACACCAAATGATATTATCTATGATAACATGGATAGACATATCAATGGTGAAGGTACTGAAGGTAATAAAGAAAGAGCAGCACAAGGCTTCTTAGATGCAGCTGCTATGGATATGGAAACATTAAAAGTTAAGGCAATTGTAAAAGATTCCATATTTTTTAAGTATATTATTAATAAGACTGATGGACACATCTATCATGTAAAAACAAATACAATGATGGGTAGGAACATAAGTGAAGTTATTGAGTACTTGAAGAACCCACTAAATGAGGATATTCTTAAAGATCTTAATAACAAGATTGAAAAATTGTGGAACTCTTAATTTATATATAAAATGGCAACAACAAAATCACCTTACAAGATAGCATCTAAAACTTTATCTAGTGGGATTAGTAAAGTTAATTCAGTAGCTGCGGTTAATAAGAAAAAAATAGATGCTGCAAAAAAGAAAGCAGCGGAAGAAGCTGCCAGGAAGAAAGCTGCAGCAGCTGAGGCAGCAAGAAAAAAAGCAGCAATTGCTAAACAAAAAGCATTAGTAACAGCAGCTAAAGAAAAAGCAGCACAGACAGCAGCTAAAGTAAAAGCATCTTCTGAACCAATTAAGATGAGTATTAAACCATCTTCAGGAATGACTGTTTCCGCATCACCTAAACCTAGTGTTGAAAGTACAGTCAATACTTTAGGTAAAGTTGGTGAAATGCAAAAGAAACTTAATCAAGCTTCTATGTCTAACATGCAAGAAGGTAGCGCATCTATGAAAAGAGGTGGTGCAATGAAAAAGATGAAGTATGGTGGATCTAGCAAACGTCTTATGAAGACAGGAGGAATGACAAATCCTAATTCTGCTGTATCTGTACTAAAAGCTGCAGGTTCTAAAGGTGTTGCGTCTGGTGTTAATCCAAAAGCTTCATCTTCTAAAGTAGCTGGTAGCAAAGGATCTGGTAGAGTAAATACTCCTCCTTCAAAAGCTGTACCTACTGCAAAGAGAGGAGGTATGGTTAAAAAGAAAAGATAATATGAAAAGAATAATTAAATCTACAAAAGACTTCATGAGAATGACTAAGGTTATTTCTCAGTATAATACTTTTAGGAACACTATTAAAAATTTTATATCTTCCCCTAAAGAAGAAGTAAAAGAAGAAGAAGTTCCTGCTGAGGTTGTGGTTGAAGAAACAGTAGTTATAGAAGAACCTGTAGTTACTGAAGTAGAACAACCTGTAGAAGTTGTAGTAGAAAAGAAAGTATCAAAACCTAGAGCACCTAGAAAAAAGGTAGTAAAAGAAGTTACTGAAGAACCAGTAGCTAAGAAAGCTCCAAGGAAAAGAAAAAAGAAAGATGCCTAAAGACGCGTGTTATCATAGTGTAAAAGCAAGGTATGCAGTATTCCCCTCAGCAAGAGCTTCTCAGGCTATTGCTAAGTGTAGGAAGAAATCTGGAACTGTTAGAAAAACAGAGAAGGGTACTGAGCTTAAAAGGTGGCAAGCAGAAAAGTGGCAAGATACAAAATCAGGAAAACCTTGTGGGGCAGGTGGTAAAAATGAATACTGCCGCCCCACTAAAAGGGTTTCTAGTAAAACACCAAAAACCAAGTATGAACTAACTCCTTCTAAACTAGCTGCTAAGAAAGCTGAGAAATCTAGAGTAGGTATGGGAAGAAGAGTTAAAAAAGTATAGTTATGGCAATAAGAAAAACAACAACAACAACTAGAAAAGCTCCAGCTAAGAAATCATCTTCTTCAGTTGGTGTTTCTATTATGGGAGGTAGTAAAGCAGAAATGAGAAAGTGGGAAGTAGAATCTGCTATGTCTACATTAAAGAGAGCAGCAGAGATTCAGAAGAATGCTAAGCTCATGGCTGATGTAAAAAAGATGGCTACTGAACAAGCAAGGATGTTTACCAATCTTGCTAATGGTAAAATGAAGTAATCATGGCACGTAGTAGAGCACAGCAAGCAGCAATAGCTATCTCAATGAAGAAAGCTGGTAAGAAACCTAAGATGGCTAAAGGTGGCTCTACACCTGCATGGACAAGAAAAGAAGGTAAGAGTCCTACAGGTGGACTTAATGCTAAAGGAGTAGCAAGTTATAGAGCAGCTAATCCAGGTTCTAAACTACAGACTGCTGTAACTACTAAACCTTCTAAGCTTAAGCCTGGAAGTAAAGATGCTAAAAGACGTAAAAGCTTTTGTGCTAGAATGTCAGGTATGCCAGGACCTATGAAAGATGAAAAAGGAAGACCAACAAGAAAAGCTCTTTCATTAAGAAAGTGGAATTGTTAATTTATATATAGTCATGAAAAAATTAGGATGTGCTAAATGCGGGGGCTCCATGAAAAAAGGAGGACCTGTTAAGATGAAAAAGATGGCAGAGGGTGGTACTGCTAAAAGAAATATATCTAAACCAGGTGCTGGATTTGCAGCTGCTACTATAGGTAGTAATCAACCTGTAAATGTTTTTGGTATTCCTAATGCAGGTCAAACAGGACCTAATAGAAGAGTTACTACTGAGACCATGCAGAAAGGTGGAAGCTTTGCACCAAACCGTGCAGTGCAATCTTCTTGCAGAAATGGTATGGTAAGAGATGAGAATGGTAGATGTGTTATGATGCGTACAATGCAGAAAGGAGGTGCATCACTACCTGACTTTAGTAAGGATGGTAAGATTACTCAGAAAGATGTTCTTATGGGTAGAGGAGTTATTCCTAAAGCTAAGAAAGGTGGTAACTGGATTAAAGGTGCAATTAAAAAACCTGGTGCTTTAAGAGAAGCTCTTGGAGTAAAAAAAGGTGAGACAATTCCTAAAGGTAAATTGAAAGCTGCTGCAGCAAAAGGAGGTAAGATTGGTCAAAGAGCAAGACTTGCTATCACACTTGGTAAAATGCGTAAAGGATAAGATTATGAAAAAGACAAACAAACCTAGTAATCCACTTAAGTTCTTTAATGATAATAGAGCCATGGCTTATAAAAAAGCTGGTGGTGCTATGAAAGATTTTAAGAGCTCTTTACGAAAAGCACAAAGTGGAACAACTGTAGATTCTGAACCAGTTCCTCCAACTCCTTCTACAAGTACCTCTACACCAGCTGCAAATACCTCAACTACTCCTGCTGCTCCAAATTTTTCTACAATGAGCAATAAACAATTTAAGCAGTATAAAAAAGGTGTAAAACGAGAGAAGAAAATTGAAAATATCAAGAGTGGTAAACAAACTGAAAGAGTTGATAATATTATCAAAGCAGTTGGTTCTGGAGCAGATGCTATTTCAAATGTAGCAGGAGCTGTTAAAGCTACTAGAGAATCTATTGCTCCTAGAAAAAGAGGCGGTGCTATCAAAAGTAGACCTATTGCTAAAAGAGGAGGCTCAATTAAATCTAGAAAAAAGTAACAAATGCTCAATAGTACAATTACCATAAAGATTAAACAGAGACTCAATAAATTAGATTCTCAAGACTATGACAACATTGAATGTTGGCAGGTAGTTGAGTCTTTTAATAAAGCTCAAGTAGAATGGGCTAGAAGACAGCTTCATGGTATTAACATTGTTAAAGAAGGTGATGAGCAATCTACTAGAAGGATTGATGATCTTCAAGTATTACTTAATACACAGAATCTACCTATTGCTGATGAAGAGTACTATTACTCAGGACCTGTTCCTGATAATTATCTTCAGTGGAAAAGAGTAGACACCTTTGCAAACAAAGACTGTTGTGATAAAAGACGCATGGTAGTTTACTTAGCAGAAGAAGCTAACTTAAACAATCTTTTAAGAGATGAGGGTAAGAAACCTAGCTTTGAATGGGCAGAGACTTTTGCTACTCTAAAAGATAATAGAGTTAATGTCTATACAAATGGAGACTTTGAAATTGAGTCAGCTTCTCTTACATATTATAGACAACCTGTTAAAATACAAGTTCAAGGATGTGTAGATCCATATACCGGGGTTGAAACACTAACAGAAGTACAGTGTGAGTTTAAAGATGATATAATAGAATTAATAATTGATGAAGCAGCAAGTATTCTAGGTGGTGATATTGAATCAGGTAATCAATTCTCTAGAGGTACAGAAACTGCAGAACGTAACAACTAATAACAATGGAGACAAAATCAAGGATGCTAAAAAGAAATCCAGAACCTGTTAAAACAATTACAAGACCTGTAGAACCTGTTAAAGCTCAACCTGCTAAAGATACAGGAGTTGGTGGTAGTTCATTAGACAAGATGACTTCATCATGTGCTACTGAAATGATGAATGCTGCAGTAAGCTTTCACAAACTTCATTTAAAAGTTACTGGACCTGGATCATATGCAGCTCATAAAGCACTTAATGATTTGTATGATGCTTTACCTGGACATGCCGATTCACTTATAGAAGGATACCAAGGAGCAGCTGAAAAGATTCTATCTTATACTGAGATGGTACCAAGAACATTAGATGATGTTGGTGATGCACTAAACTACTTAAGAGATCTTATAGCTATGGTTACAAAACTGCAAGGTCAGATGCCTTATTCAGAGATTGTAAATAGCTTAGATACAGCAAAAGATACTTTCAACTCTGCTAAGTACAAATTATTATTCTTGAAATAGTTTGGAATTTTAAACAGGATTCCTTATATTATATAGTGTATATATTTATTAATTAAAACAAAAAACAATGGCTTATTTTAATCATGCTTTTAGAAAGTCATTTTTAGCTACAGGTTTAGATAACAACAATCTAAACATTACGCTATTAGATGGCTCTGTTCTATCAGTAGACACAGATGGTGGTTTTTTAACTACAGCTGGAGTTCCTACTTATGGATTGAATCTAATTTCACAAGAGGTTGAAGCTGGTGCTTCTCCTTATGTTAGTGGTTACATTGGATTATTTAATCCTCAAACTAACCTATCAGTATTTGAACCAACTGGTTGTTGTCCTTTGTATCTTGCTGGTTCAGCAATTTACTCTAATGACAAAATTGGTAAGTTCCACGGAGGTTACCAAGAGACTAACAAGTCTAAAGTAATCAATCCACGTTACGTATCTAGATTCTACTCTGTAGCTCCATGTGAGCCTCAGAATGAAGTAGTACACGTAGGTTCTACTTACTTTACTGCAGGTGGTGGTGCTTTAACCACAGGTGCAATTGCTGGTGTTAACACAGGGTATACTACTGGTATTACAACTGTAACTGGTGGTACAGGAGATGGAATGGTAGTTCAATTTACTGCTGCTGCTGGTGCAGTAACAGTAATTAATGCAATTCTTAATCCTGGTAAAGGATATACAGCAGGTGATGTTGTAACACTTGTAGGTGGTGGTAATAATGCTACTGTAGTTGTTTCTACAGTTACCGCTGCTGCTGGTGGTGCTAACTGTTGTAAAGAGTTTTTGTGTGGTGAAAACTACCACTTACGTCTTGACATTAAAGGTTCTCCTGCACTACGCTTCTTAGATCACAATGCATACTATACTGCTGATGCATACACTGGTTGTTGTCCTGAAGGATCAATTGCTCCTACTCCAGTTGACTCAACTCTTGTAATGATTCAGTGGGCTACTGCAATCTTGAGATCTCCAATTGTATCTCCTTTTGTACAAGTAGTAGTACAAGATCAAGAAGGTGTACTTTGGTACGCTCCAGGTACTTCTGCTGCTTTCTTAGCTGCTAACGGAGGTGACACTTGGGATAACTATGTATCTCCAGGATATATTGAGAATGCATGTGCTGGTTTAATCTTTAATGGTGCTTATGTAGATACTCGTTTTGGAGATTGTACTTTCCAAATCTCTGACTTCTATGAAAAAGAGCCTGTAAGAATCTACATCTCTGAGATGGATCTTAATGGTGACCCATGTACATTTGATGGAATTTGTGTATATCATGAGTGTGAAGGTCTTCAAGTTCAAGGTCTTGGTGAAACAGTTTTACGTGATATGATTCTTTCTGAGTCTTACAGACAAAACTTCTTTGCTACTGACTTCAGGATTAGAGAGATTACTCAAGGAAACCAGATTGTTGCTTCTATTGATCGTACTGCTTTGTACTGGAGATATTACTTGCAACACAGCATTCCACGTCACAATAACCCTACTGGTACTTTTGATTCTGATCAGTATTTGTTAGAGATCTATTCATTTGACAGATTGACTGCATTTGAAAATGATACAGCTGCTTGGTTAGATGGATGTGGTGTTTGTGAAATAAATGTTGGTGACGATGAGTACACTTGTTTGACTCAGTGTGATGTTCCGATTAACTTCCCAGTTATCCCGGCTATCACTCCATCATTGAACTAATAAAACAACAACTTAAGAAAAGGGAGAGTGGGAGTTAATCTCTCCTCTCCTTTTCTTTTTTATATTATTTCTTATGGCAAATCATGTCTTAAGTCTAGAAGTACCTACAGTAATGAATCCTTGTATAATGTCTATACATGATACAAGTGTTTATTCTGATATAGTACCAATTACATGTGAGACCCTTAATGTAACTGTACCTGGATTCCAGTACTCAAATCAGTTTGATGTTGCTGCAGGATTTACAAAGATTATTACAGCATGTGATTTACAAATACAAGCTGGTGGTTGTGGAGAAACATATGCTAATATACCAGACGGTATTTATATTATAAAATACAGTGTGTCTCCAAATGATCTAGTATATGTAGAGTACAATCATTTAAGAATTACTCAAGCTTTAGTGAGGTATAATAAAGCTTTGTGTAAATTAGATCTTGCAGCATGTGATCCTACAGTTGCTGTAAGAGAAAAACTAGAAAAACTTAGAATGATAAAGTCATATCTTGATGCGGCTAAAGCAAAAGTAGAGTACTGCTTAGAGCCTCAGAAAGGAATGAGTTTATATAACTATGCACTCAGACTTCTTGATAAGCTTGATTGCAAAACATGTTAAACAAATAAAACCAACAAATCATGGCAAAATGTGGAAATTGTGGGAAAGCATTATCCTGCGGATGTCAAAAAAGAAAAGCTTCTAATGGAGCTGCTGTATGTAGTAATTGTATAAAGAGTTATGAGCTAACCCTTGTAAACAAAACAGTAAAACCATTAGAAACAAATATTGAAAAAAATACAAATAAGCTGAGCACTCCTCCTTCTTGGAAGAAAGTGTATCAGAGTAGACAAGTAAAGTAAGATGGCAGCAGCATTCTATTTAAGATTTACTAGTTGTATTCCTGGGACATCTCTTTCAGGATTTACGACAAACATAAATCCTAATATACAACCTGGTTCAATAATTACTTTTATTGACCCTGCTGCACCATTACCTGTAACTGTATTTGGTTGTTACACAGTAGAACTTATTATTGTACTTGATGGAACACCTCCTGATTATACTGTAAACTGGACTACACAAGAATTCTTTTCAGTAATTGATTGTCCTACATGTATTGACTTAGTAAGATACATTAGACAATATAAGTTTACTGCATGCTGTGATCCAGAAGACATAGTATACTTCAGAGCAAAAGATCTTATAACAGATGGTACTTATATCTACTACGGTTTAGATCCTACTATAGGATTAATAAATCATCATTGCTATCAAGTAGAAGAAGTAGAGATTACAGACTATGCAGAGTTTTATAATCTAAATCCTATATCATTAACTGATATAGAAACTGAAGATTGTGAAAGTCAAACTTGTCAAAATGCATGTGACTCATGTTTCATGCTTGAAGACTGTGAAGGTTTACAAGATCCTATCTATACAACTTCTGCTCAGTTCTTACAATATGCTGATACAGGTCAATCAATCATTGTAAATGGATATACTAACTGTTGGACAGTAACAACTACAACTACAAATTGTGATTGTTCTATATCTTTAATACCTGTACTTGTTTATAAAGATTGTATATCATGTACTGATCCTAAAGGATACAAACTTACAAGTTGTGCAGATCCTGAGCATATAATTTATTCTACTAATGATTTAGATCAGTATGTAGGTAAAATAGTTAAAACTGATTGTGGTACTTGTTGGTCAGTTGAAGCTATTGATATAGCACCACCAGATGTACAACCAGTTGTTATTGTAGGTTCTTATGATAACTGTAGAGAATGTACAGCAGTAACTTATAAACTTATAGACTGTACTGGAACAGCAGACCCTATATATACTACTACAGATTTATCAGATTATTTAACTAATATAATTACTCTTAAGTACTGTCCTAATATTTGTTGGAGAATAGTGCTTTCTGAAGATGAGAATGTAAATCCTGGAGATGTCTACTTAGATTCAGTCTATGAAGATTGTCCTGAGTGTTATCAAGCAGTTTATCCTATTACTTGTCAGACTGCAACTAATACAGGAGACACACCAGTTTCATTAACTTATTATGATGCAAATGGTATTCGTCAAATAATAACTCTTCAAGCAGGAGTAACAACAGATAAAGCATGTTTACTTCTCTTCTTACCTAATGCTGCTGTTACTATAACAAGTTATGGTGATTGTATTGATGGTCAATGTCCTCCGCTAGATTTAGGTCCTAGAAGAAAAGTAAAACCAGGATATAATACTAAAGCTTGTACTGCAGATTACTATGAAGAAGTAATGTGTAATTACTCAGAGTGGATGTATAGAGATGTACTAGAAAGAAGATATGGTATATCTAACTGTTGTCCTGATGAATTAATGAAATGGGAAATAAGAAAAGAAATGTTAGAACTAGATGTACTAATCAATCCTGATTATACATGTTTACCTGCACCTGATTGTGGATGCTGCAATCCGGTACAACTAACACCTAGGTCTTGCGGGTCTTAATATTATTTAGTATATTATAATATATTGTATATAGCATGAAGCCTTTAAATTTAGATCATTCTCCTTGTAATCCAATATCATCTAACTGTGTGATATGGCAAGGACCAGATATTCCATGTATTAAACTTTGTAAGGGTGATACTATATCTGATGTAGTATTCAAACTTGCTACTGAGTTATGTACTATAATGGATACTCTCAAAGTAACAAGTTATGATCTAGCGTGTTTCAATCTTGCAGAGTGTGCACCAAATACATTTCAAGAACTTATTCAGTTTTTAATTACCAGAATCTGTGCTCTTGAGAATATTGATCCAACTACAGTAGTTACTACAACAACATCAACCACAGGAACTAGATCACCTGCAGTAAGTAATTATCTTCTTACAGCAGCACCGTGTTTTGGTGGAGGAACTGTTACTCTAATAGAGTATGTAGATCTAATTGCAAATAGAGTATGTAGTATTGTAGATGATATTGCTCAGTTAAACATTGATATCTCTTCATTAGATATTAGAGTATCTGCATTAGAAGCTGCGGTACCTCCTGTATATACTACACCTACATTTACATTATCTTGTGCTATAGGGACAACTCCTCCTTTAGCAGCAGGAACAACTCAGGCCATCAATACAGTACTTGAGAAGTTTATAAATGAAGAGTGGTGTCCAATGAAAACTGCATTGGGTACACCAGCTGATATATCAGCAGCAATTGCAACACAGTGTGTAGCCGGAACAGATTTAGCATTAGCTGTGCAGTATACTTCTCCAGGAACAATTATGCAAGTAGCATATCCTACATATGTTGCTGCTCCTGTTTCTCTTGCTGACTTTATTAATAATACTTGGCTTGCATTATGTGACCTTAGAGATAGAGTTGAAAACTGGGAGAAAGAATCAGTTGTAGCTGCTGGTAATAATGTTACAGTATCTTCATCTACAGTAGCTAATATTACTACATATACTGTAAACGGATTAAGCACTGTAGTAACTGGAGCAGATGATATTGTTGTTACTCCATCGGGACCAGTAGCAGGTGTAACTACATATACAATTTCAAGACCTAAAGAAATCTTTTATCAAGAAGCATCAGGATTAGTAAATGTACTATTAGATCCAGTTGCTGATCCAACTATATATCATTTCCCCACAGGATATAATACACTCACATATTTAAATTCTACAGGTTCATCTAAAACATACACAGTACATGTAAGTTACATTGGTGTTGTTGGATTTAACGATGTTGTAAATTCTGCATCTTTTTATAATCAATTGGATGGAGCAATCATTACAACAGCATTTGCTATAGATACAATTGCATATGAAAGTATTGGTGCTAGAGTGGCAATGTCAGGATCTTTATTTGACGGTCCTAATGCGACAGATACTGTTAACTTTTTAAGTACTGAAACAGTGGTTACTACTCCAGGAATTAATCCAGTGGAATTTAGATTTATAGATGGTAGTGCAACAAGGCATGTATCATTTTTTAAGCTAATAACATTAAATGACGGAGAGTCAGTAAGTCTTAAATTTAGAAGTGCGGATAGTGTAAATAATGCATATATAACTCAAGCACAAATACTAGTACAAGAAATTTAATAAATGAATCATGGCAAATTGTAAAACCTGTGGGTGTGGTAATAATATAGATTGCGGATGTAAAGATTCTTATCTTACAACTCCACCACCATGTCCTACTCCAGTAGACTGTCCAGAGGCACAACCTTGTTCAGAAGTATTTGATTCTCAGTGTATCATATACTCAGCTACAGATATTACATGTAATCAAGATACTATAGTAAATCAAGATGATACTGTACAGACAGCATTACAAAATATTGCAGATTACTTTTGCCAAGAAGTAAATGCAAGAACAAGTAAGTATTCTACTTTACAAACATTAGTAACTGAGACACCAACAACAATTACACACAACTTAAATACTACAAATATTGTAGTTTCAGTTACATCAAATTCAACATTACCATATACAGCATATGTACATGGTACTGATTATAACTATACAGTTGATACTAGTAATACTATCTCAGTAACCCTAGTTACAGGAGCTACAGTGAACATTACAGTTATTGGCTAAAGATGTCGCAGTTTGTTGGTTTCTGTGACTAACAAAAAACCCTGGGTGCTACCTCTGCCCAGGGTTTGTATTTTCTGTATATTTGCTATAGTAGATAATTTTTTGTATATTAAATAGTATATAATGAATAAGAAATATAATAAGCCAGATATTAAAGGACCTAGATTTAGACAGCCTGGTTATAATGTTATTAATAGTGATTTCTTTAAACAATTAAAACTGAAATATCCAAAGTACAAAGACGTAAGTGATTCAGATATAAGAAATATAATTAAGAAATTCAACGAGTTACTTTGGGATACCGTTGTAGAATACAGAGATGGTGTTGAATTTCCTGAGAGTTTAGGTAGATTATTTATTGGGACATGTGAAAATGCTAAAAGTCAGAATATTGATTTTTCTAAATCGCATAAGTATGGAGTTACTGTTAATAATAAGAACTGGGATACAGACGGTAAGTTAGCTAAGATATTCTATACAAGTTTTGCTAATAAATATAAATTTCAGTTTAGAGAGTGTTGGGGATTTGTTGCATGTAGAAACTTCAAAAGAAAGGTAGCTAAAACATACCCGGAAAATTGGACTATGTATGTTGCAATTGACTCAACAAAAAAACTAAGAAAGATATACAATGCTTCTTATTTAAAAGAAGTAAGAGAAAGGAATGTAAAAGAAGAGCTCACTAAGTATAACGAGTTTGATTTATGACAACTGTAGCACAAGCAATATCAAGAGTTAGAGCAACTCTAAAAGCTGTTAAGGAAGATCCATTCTTGACTGATAGAAATATTTACTTTTCTATTGTTAAGTATGGTAAGACTCTTTTAAAGAGAGAAGATAACATGAACAAGCTTATGAGAATAAGCTCACTGTTTTCTGTACTTCCTTATATGGAGCTTATTGATGTTGATAAAGTAGAAGCAGGTTGTACAGGAGTTTACTCAGGATGTTATTTTAAAAGAACAAAAGAGAAACTACCTCAACTATTTGAAGGTATGTTTGGACCTATCTTAAGATCTGTATCTTCTATAGATTCAACTATAAGAATGTTTAGAACAGAACCTGCAACATATGTTTCTATAACTAGATCTACAAACTACAAGTATAATAACAAGATATACTTTTGGTATAGAGATGGTTATATTTATGTAGGTAATGTTGATTGGGATGCTATAAAAATAGAAGGAATATTTGAAGGAAACAAAGCTGACTTTTTATGTCCTGCTCCTGATAACGAATGTAAGACAAATCAAGACTTAGCTTTACCATTCCCAGAATATTTATTTTCTGAGATTGAGCAGTTTGTTATAAAAGATCTTACTACAGCATTACAAGTTCCTCCTAACGGACCAGATGATTCACAAAATGCACTTAGATAATGGACTTTAATTATACACTCAAATATAGAACATTTGATACTCTGCTTGAAGATATTCTAGTGGACTTTCAAAACTATGCATTAGAAAATATGATTGAGCCGCAGACTCTAATTAAAGTGGCAAGAAGATTGAACTATGACTTAGGTTTAAGAATAAACCAGCAGAAGGAAATAATACTTGAAATAGAACACGGAAAAGCTAAACTACCTGATGATTTCTACACTTTTAATTACGCTCTTATTTGTGGTGATTTTGCTGTTGATACTGGATATAACATAGGTGGTACTAATATACAAGAAGTACCATACAGAGAAGTACCTTCAACAGTTGATCAGTGTACAGCACCTACAGTAAACTGTTCTGTGTGTAACTCTCATCCATGCAATAATACTGCAGCATGTCAAGGTCAGGTACGTCCTCCTCAAAACTATTTACCTGGTGAGTATGATCCTAATAATCCATATGGAGATACTTGTATAAGACCGCGAGTATTCATGAACTGTAAGGGTGAGAATTATGAATTGATTCAAATACTAGGTACAGGTCAGAGAAGGACATACACTGTTCTCATTCCACTTAGAATGAAAGCTAGTCAGAATATAGATTGTGAATGTCCTAATCTATATTGGAATACTCCTAATGAGGGATGGATTAAAAATGGTTTTCTATATACTACATTTAACTGTGGTAAAGTATATCTTAATTACCAAGGTGCTTTAGAAGATGAAGATGGTAACTTAATGGTACCGGATCATGAACTTATAAATGATTATTATGAGTATGCTCTTAAAGCTAGATTGCTTGAGAACTTACTTATGAATGGAGAAGATGTATCTCAGAAAGTACAGTACATTGAAGCAAAATTAAGAGCTGCTAGAAATCAAGCACTTAATGTAGTTAACACTCCTAACTTTGCAGAAATGAAAAAACTCTGGTGGGCAAACAGAGTTGCAATGTATGGGAAGTATTACAATATGTTTAAGAGTTATCCAATTGACGCAAGGTACTATAGATACAATGCTGGAATGAGAGTTATCTGATATGGCAAAGCAACAACAAGATCTAAGTCAAGATAAGAGTAACACTTTTATAAAGGGTCTGAATAAAGACTCTGATCCTTCTTTTGTACAAGAAGGAATGTGGACTCATGCACGTAATGCAACTAATAATACTTTTGAGGGAGACTTAGGTACATTATCAAATGAGTCATCAAATAAGTTCTGTGTACTTACTGCACCTACTGTTACAAATGGATCTGCTTATATAATAGGTTCAGTACATCTTTATAGTGACAAGTGGATCCTATTTACAGCAATACACGGACCTGATCAAACATTACCATCTATCAATTCTGAGATAGGTTTATTTGAAGAAGGTCTGTGTAGATATAGACCTATTGTATTAGATCCTTGTTTAAACTTAAGTAAGTGGGATTTAATTACAGGTGCAGCTAGAGAGAAAGAAGATTGTACTTGGCAAGTATATTGGTCAGATGGATTAAACCCAGATAGATATCTAAATGTAGGTGATCCACAAACATGGCCTGCAGATAATTATGTGTGGCAAGGAGATAATACTTATGCTAATCCTGCAGGAGATGTTATTCAGTGGCCTGGTGTAACTTGGCAACAAATATGTACAGATTCATCAGGAACATCTCAGACATCTCCAGGAGTGTGGCCTACAGGTCATCCAGTAGAAGATTCATGTATAACTTGTGAGAATACAACAGATCTAGATTGTGATGCTTTAAGATTAGCTAGACTAATGAAGACTCCATGTATTCATGTATCTCCAGGTAAAGCAGGTGGTACATTACGTAATGGATCTTACATGGCTACTCTTGCTTATTCTATCAAGGGACAGAAAGTGACAGACTGGTTTTCATTAAGTAATGTACAACCAATATGGTTATTACCAGAACCTCAAGGTGCATTAGAGCTTGACATAGAAGCAGATAATGATAACTTTGATGAGTTTATATTAGTAATAGTTCAGAATATAAATCAAGGTGCTGTTGCAAAACAGATGGGTATATACTCTACTAGCACTACTAAAGTTTACATAGATCAGATTAAAGAAGATTTAATCTCTGTACCAATTGGTCAGCTACCTATTCAGACTCCTGTGTTTGAGAAGTCTGATATTATGCTAGAAGTAAATAACTATCTCTTAAGAGTAGGACCTACTTCAAGATTTGATTTTAACTATCAACCTCTAGCAAACCTAATAACAACTAACTGGGTATCAACAGAGTACCCTGCAGATTACTATATACAAGGTGGATACAAACCAAGTTACCTCAGAGATGAAGTTTATTCATTTTTTATACGTTGGGTATATAACACAGGTGATAAGTCATCAGCATATCATATTCCAGGAAGAAAAGCTATAGAATATAGGATACCTCAAACAGGACAATTCTTATTTGAAGATCAAGTATTAAATAACTTTGATTCAATCTTTGCTCCAGAAAAAGTATTTGAAGTATATAATACTGCTACCGGATCCCCTGTTCCACCAGAAGTTCTTGACGATGGTGGAGTAATAATAGGTAGAGGTCCTATGGCATACTGGGAATCATCAGAAAACTATCCTGATAATAAACCTGAAGTATGGAATGCATCAGAGCATTGTTGGACAGGAAAACAAAATGATCCAGATCTTTCATGGGATTTATGTGGTAAACCAATTAGACATCACAAGTTTCCAGAAAATATTATATATAGTCCTAACGGTGTAGAAATAAATGTGACACAGCATTTCTATTCTAGCTTTGGTTTAAATGAAAATCCTAATAAGATAAGACTTTTAGGAATAGAGTTTAATAATATAATCTTACCAAAGGATAATCAAGGTAATGATATTCCTGGAATAGTAGGTTATGAAATCTTAAGAGGATCTAGAGAAGGTAATAAGTCTATCATTGCTAAAGGAATGATAAATAACTTAAGACCTTATAATCTTAAGGTAGATCAGATTAACCCAGCACAACCATTAAAAGGATTGTATCCTAATCACCCTTTTAATACTATTACAACTCTTGATCCTGCTAGTGGTGGAAATCTTAACCCTGGAACAAATGGTATTAATGATCCATATATAAAGGCAACAGATGATGATGATGATGAGATTAATTATACTCTCAATGACATGCCTAGGAATATTACTACGTTCCATTCCCCTGATACAAATTTTAGAACACCATTCTTATCTGCTACAGAATTAAAACTGTATGGATTTTTAAGGGGTAGCTCTGAGCAATATTTTATTGAACCTAATGAGCATCCACAACATAAGATGCTAAAAGATCTTACAGTACTTGCTGTATTCTTAGGAGGTTTAGTTGAGGGTCTAGTTAGTTTAATTGGAAAAAGAACTATCAATTCTCCTAAAGGAGGATTTCAAAGTTTTATTATTAACCCTTTAGTACAAGGATCCAACCTTGTAGTACCAGGTTTACCACCATTTTTTATTCCTTCTTATCCAGGAGTAGACATTACTAATGCTCAACAAGCTTTATTTAATACTGCTAATACTGCTTATGAAACATCACTAGATGGGTATTTTTCAAATATCATAACAACTGTAGGTGATGCCTTTACAGGAGGTAACGGTCTCAATGCTATTGTTAATGGTGCTACATCAACAATGTTAAATATAGGTGGGTATAAAGAAGCAACTTATTTCTCTACTGAGATGGGTGCAACTGGATATCTTGGTGTAGCAGGAGCTGTGGGTAACTTCTTGTATTACTTTTCAGAAGGAGCTGATCTTACACTTAGAGCAATATATGCTTTAGTACCATATAGACAATATGCTTTACAGATGTTAGGTCATGGTTTCTATAGAAGATTCTTTGCTCATGATTTAAATCAAAGAAGAAGATTTGTAATTGAAGAAAGTTTCTATCTAAGAGATACTATCCAAGAGTTACCCCCATATGTAAATGGAGCAGTAGTTGATAAGTATAGAGTAAATAATCTTAAAAGACAAAACTCTGTCATACTAAGAACATCTAATGCTGCTGGTCAGAATGGTGGTCCGCACTTTATTCTTTCTCAAGGTAATAGAGATGAGAGTCTTGTCACAATAGGTACAGCAAAGGATAACCTAGGTAATGTAGGATTTAGTCAAAGAGATAAAATAAAACCATTCCGTGCTACTATATCAAGTCACTATGCTGGATTAAAGCTTAGAATAGTAAATCAGTATGGTCAGCTTGATTCAATCAAACAAATACCTGTAACACCTTGTGAGCAAAAGTTATCTAGCAGACCTTCTGGAGATAATTATCCTGCACCTAATAATACAGGTATACAGTGTTCATATGAGAATCCTGATGGCTCTTCAACATTTTATATACTTGAGCAAAAGAAGATTGCTAAGACACCTACATTCTTTGGAGGAGATACATATGTAAATAGATATACAGAAAAGAATGTAATGCTCTTTTTCTATGACTGGTTATTTGGACAACCAGATGGAACTGAGTTTAACTACTTTACTAGACAATTAATACCTGAACCAAGATTCTGGATTAACCCTGAGAAGTATGATATAAGTAATTTAGTACCTACTTCTTTTGGATCAGGTGTACCAGGAACAGGACCATTGCCAAGTTCTTATTATCAATTAGATAATAACTCTTACAACTATGCTTCTGATCAAAATGGTTTTTCAAACTTTGGTCCAAACTTCTCACAAAAAGATTCATACTTTTATCTAGCTACTTGTGTAGTAAGAGACTTCTTTGTAGAAAGTGATATTATAGTTGATTTTAGAATAGATGGGTTAGAGCCATTCCAAAAGTCTTACAACCCTTATACCTATACTGATTTACAAACTATGTTTAATATAAACCCTGATACAATAGAGAGGGGTAACTATTATGCATATGATTACTCATTAGCAATATCAAAACTATTTACTCAGTATTTCTCACAGGGTAATTTACAATCTAGATACTATGACCCAGAAGTATCCAAGTTATGTTATACTTATTATCCTGATAGAATAATATATTCTTTACCTCAACAAGATGAATCAGCAAAAGACTCTTGGTTCGTATATCTAGTAAATAACTATAAGGAGTTTAAAGATCAGATTTCTGGAGTAAAAAACTTTGCTAAGACTGGTATCTTTATTACATTCAAGAATTCTAGTCCTCTAGCATTCCAGGGAGTAGATCAGTTACAAACAGACTTTGGTACAAAGATTACTATAGGTGATGGAGGATTGTTTGCTCAAACACCACAGAGTATTGTAATAGCAGATAAACCATTTGAGTATGGATCTTCTCAAGATTCTAGAAGTGTTATATCTACTCCTGCAGGTCTTTTCTATGTATCTCAGAATCAAGGTAAAATATTTGCTTATGCTCAAGGTTTAACAGAGATATCTCAGTCAGGTATGAAGTGGTGGTTTAATAACTTCTTACCATTTAAACTATTAGAAGATTTCCCTGAGTACCCTCACATAGATAATCCGGTAGCAGGTATTGGTTGTCAATCAAGTTATGATAATGAAAACTCAGTATTGTACTTTACTAAGAAAGATTACAAGCTAAGAGATGATATGAAGGGTACATTGTCTTACGACAGAAGACAAAATAAATTCTTTACTATAAACTCTTTAGGACAAGTAACAAAGACTTTTGTAGATTTAGGTAACCCATTATATTTTGAAGATGCTTCATGGACAATTAGTTATGATCCAAAAACTAGATTCTGGATTTCATTTCATGATTGGCACCCAAGTCTTTTTATACCTACTAAGAATACATTCTGTACCACGGTATTTAATCAAGTGTGGAAACACAATGCAAACTGTGATGACTTCTGTAACTTCTATGGAGTTAATTACCCATTTGAGATTGAGTTTCCTTTTATAACTGGTCAGACTGTTACTACAACAAGATCAATGGAGTACATCTTGGAGTGCTATAGAAGAGCAAGATATAATTGTGTTGATCAGTTTCATGTGTTAGATTATAACTTTGATCAAGCTGTAGTATTTAATTCTGAACAAGTATCTGGATATCTTAATCTAAATCTGTTCCCTAAGAATAATGTTACACTCAGTCTTGACTATCCACAAGTAAACTTAAATGATATTGATATACTATTCTCTAAAGAAGAAAATAAATATAGATTCAATCAGTTTTGGGATATAACAAAAGATAGAGGTGAGTTCCCAGTTGGTTCAGATTATCCTCCAACTGGTCCTGTAATTCCAGGGTCAACTATTCTAGATGGTCCGTATGAAGAACAGAACATTTGGATAACAGCACCTAATGGGTATAGTAAAATACTAAATCCTAATAATCTTGATTATCAAAAACCTGAGTTACAAAGAAAAAGATTCAGACACTATCTTAACTTTTTAAACTTAAGTAGGACAATATCAGGTGATACAAACATGATTGTCAAGATAATGAATGTTAAGAACACATATTCACCAAGATAATGGGATTTAATAAGAAAGCACTTTCTAAAGCTACAGCAAACTTAGATGCTAGAAAAGCTCAAAGTAAGCCTAGAGATATTATCTATGACCCAGCAGGTCAATGGAAACATCCTGGACAACCTACAAGAATACCAGGAGGTGATATAACAATGAGAGATGTACCTTATCCAGTGATGGCATATCCTAATGTAGGACAACCACAGATGATGTACCCAGAGCAAAATTATAACTTTCCAAATGCTGACTATGTAGATGAGTATCCACAAATGAAGAAAGGTGGTCTTAAAAAATACTCTAGAGATATAACTGCTACTAATAGATTATTTACAAAGAATCCATTTCTTAAAAAGAAGAAGTCTAAGAAAAGAAAAATCTTTGATCCTAATTCCGCATATTATAAAAATGGTGGTGACTTTAGTGATGATATAAATAAACGCAGACAAGTTTTACGTGACTGGACTTATGGAGAATCTATAGGTATGTTACAAGAACAAGATGGTGGACCTTTTAAAACTAAACTATCTCCTGAAGAAGAATCAGGTTTTCAAAAGTTTTATCAGACTCTACCAGATAATCTAAGAGAGGATGATCCATCTTATGACATAAGAGGTTATTGGGATGCTGAAGGTAGACCTGAAGGTTTTAATTATGATCAACCAAAAGAAGAAGATGGGTACTATCACGCATACAGCATTAATCCTAATACTGGTGAGTATTTAAAATCTCCTTGGCATGAAACATTTCAACATGCTGTAGATGAAGATAGAAGGATTGGTTGGAGACCTGTCACTAATGTACAAGGAAGAAATATTGCTATAGAGAATGAATCTATTGCATCACCAGAAGCACAATCCTTTTTAAGAAATACAGAAGGTCCTGTTAATGATTATATAGAAACAGAACTTACTCCAGAAGAAATAGAAGTATACAGAGAAGGTGGATATGTAGTAGAGGAAGTAGATAAGTTTCAAAAGGGTGGAACTAAGACTCATAAATCAAAAGATGGTACTGTAACTAATACAATACAAAACCCAGACGGTACACAAACAATACAAGTTAAAACTAAGGACGGTAAGTATTTTGAAAAGACTACACCTGTAAATTATGAAAAGCAATTAGATAAGTTAAAAACAGAGTATAGGGATCAACAAGACTATAATAAATTATTAAACTATGCTGGAGTACTTGCTTACCCTGCTTCATTAGCATCAAGCTATGCAGATACCCAAAAAGGAAATTATGGTGATGCGCTTCTAGGATTAGTTCCTTTTGTTGGACCAAGATCTAGATTAGTAAATAATGCTGCTAAAGCAACTCTTGAAGCTGGTACTAATGCTGGTTTATCTTATATTAAAGCACTAAGTAATGCAAATAAGATTAAAAAAGTAGTTCCGATAAGCACAGGAGCTACTCAAATTAATGATGTGATAAAACAAGATGGTGGTCCTATAGACTTAGAACTAACACCTGAAGAGATAGAATGGTATAAGTCTCAAGGGTATGAAGTAGAGGAATTAGATTAAACTTAACAGGTTTACTAAAGAAGTTAAAATTTATTATATTTAGTATATAGCGCGCTAATATGAAAAAAAGAGTTAGACTTTATAAAGCTCAGATGGGTGGTTTCCAAGCTGCACAAGAAGTTGCTGCTGCTCAAAATCAAGTACAGATAACAGATGATCAGTTGATGGAAGCTGTAGTAGATTTGATGAGCAAAGGTGA
>Ga0181344_1000057_pt1 | contig 48398 bp, 54 predicted proteins | sample Su13VDMLBDD_FD_130098 | JGI IMG/M metagenome (GOLD analysis project Ga0181344, IMG submission 130098) | Freshwater viral communities from Lake Michigan, USA - Su13.VD.MLB.D.D | ecosystem: Environmental > Aquatic > Freshwater > Lake | place: USA: Michigan | collected 2013-07-15
CGCTGAAAATCCTCGCGCCCTCCCTGCTGCCGCAGAAAGGGAAAAGGTGGACGACTTTTACGCCGCCCGCAGCAGCTCCATGCCGCCGCTTCCGTGGCCTAATTTCTCACCGCCGTTCTCAGGGATGCCTTTGGTAGATCCTGTGCGGGCCGTACAGCGGCCTTAACGGCTTCGGAGAGGTAGGATGGCGGAAAGGTGCCTTGCGCCTGCCAGACGCGCAGCAGGGCGGCCCTGCGGCAAGGTGCGCGGCCTCACGCCGCCTGCTGCTGGATCGCGGCGTAGGTACCCCGGGCGGTCCTGGCGATCAGCCCCATTTCTACGGCGGTGTTCAAGCTGTCCCGCGTCACCCGTTCGGAAGGCAGGGCGATGCCCATGCGCCAAGCTGCGGTCATGATCTGCGGCACGGTGAGTTCCGGCCACCCGGCATTCGCGCCTTGGCCTACAACCTCTGCGAACTGGACAGCCCGCTCTGGGACGTGAACCCGGCTCATGGGACGGGGCTTTCTGCGCCCCTGCGATCTGGCAGACATGCTGATTACCTTCTGACTGTCGGGAATGGGGCTGTGATCCAAGGCAGGACCGGCTGTGGTGCGGGCTGGGACAGACAAGATGCGCCGCTGTCCGGTCCATGCTCCAATGCCTTGCCGCGCTGCATGGGCCAGCACTACGCTCAAGACTGCCCCAACATCTTGCGGCCTGTCGCTTCTGGATGTCAGGAAGGCTGCCGCGCCCGGTGTCATCTGCCGCACATCAACCCACCCGAACCGCATGCACAGCATCTCTGCCGCATTGTCGAATACCATCTGGTACGTAGGAGTACGCCGGGCGAGTTCGCCACTGGTCTTGTATAGCCCAATGCAGCGGGCAAGGCTGAAAGGAAGGCTTTGCAGCACTTCCCGGATTTTCCCCGGTCGTAGTTTAGTACGTGTCAGCGCGAGTGCATACGCCGAGGAATACCATGGTTCAATTTCATTATCAGGGAAGGCAACTCGCAGGGGCTGCTTCATTCGCGAAGTCTTAAACCGGAAATCCCATTTGACAGTGCCGTCAGTGAGAACCCGCTGGTGCATATAAGGGGCTGTCTGGCTTTGCATCATCTTCGCCTTGCTTCTGATGCTGGATGAATACCGGGGCACTGCTTGGCAAGAAAGGATGCCACTCCAGAAAAAGTAGAGGTAGCTGTTCTGTCTGCATAAATTGTTTATGAAATGCTGGCTAACCAATCCAGATGTTTTATCTAGTTAGACCGGAGTACTACACTTAGGTGCAGAGTGGTCCATGCTGCCCTGCATCACTCACAGGCACACAAGTCATAGGATATACTGGTATTGCTTCCTACCCCATACTATGATCTGGTTATAATCCAAGTATAATCTAGATGTGCTACTGATTGATTATTGAGTAGATTACCATTAGTATCTATCAGGGTATAGTATTAGGGATTGTACCGGATTGAATATCCTGCATGGCTGACCTTGGTCCCGCCGTTGGGAAGCTATGCCGGTGTCTATTTCCGGTGTATCTGATTGGTTCCATCCCCGGCTAGATCATCGGCCCGGTTCATCCTCCGGCTTTCATCCCCGGCCTAATCCATCCGTTCCACGGTACGACAGATGAAGGGTTTATCTGTCTATGAGATGAGGGGTTAAGGCCGGGTTGCCTAGGTTAATACAGTTAGATCAGTATGTTACCTTATCTTGCGGCTGCATTTGTTGACTGGCTCCAAAGACGACAGATACCGGGCAGGGATTTAGCATTCCCTTCCCCGGCCTCGTCTGCCTAGGGTCAGCCGGGAGGCTTCCGGGAAAGAAGACAGATCAGCGTAAAAATCCTTATACCTCTCTGGCTGCGCAGGAGGGCATTGCAGAGGCTCTAACCAATTTGGCTAGGGCGTTACCGGAAACCGCCCTTCCGCCGCCCCACGGCCCGCTCTGCGGCTCTGCGCATGCATCATCCGGCAGGCCGGGCATCAAGGATGCGATATACGCTCGCCCGACCGATCCCAAGTTGCTTCGCGGCCTCTGCTGCCGACACGCCTTCCTGTCTAACCAGGCGCAGCACATCGTCCGCCTTGGCCTTGGCTGTCGGCTTCCTGCCCTTGTACTTTCCCTCTGCCTTGGCCTTGGCGATGCCTTCGCGCTGTCGCTCCAGCATGATCTCCCGCTCGAACTGCGCGATGCTGCCTAGCAGGTTCAGCATGAGCCGACCGTTCGGGGTGCCGGTGTCAATCGCCGCGTCGAGAATGCGCAGGCTTGCCCCCTTGGCGCTGACCTGTTCCACGATCCCCAAGAGATGCGCGACCGATCGGGCCAGCCGGTCCAGCTTGGTGACGACCAGGGCATCCCCGTCCATGATGAACTCTAGAGCTAGGGCAAGCTGTTCCCGGCCTGCCGTATCCACTGATGACACTTCCTCTTGAAAGACTTTCTCACAGCCTGCCCGTTCCAAGTCGCGAAGCTGTGCAGCAAGTCCTGCCTTCTGGTCCGTGGTGGAAGTCCGTGCATACCCGACGATCATACCTAAGCCCTCTCAATGAAGTCTTAAATATCATGATACGATTGTCTCAAAACGTCAAGAGGATTGATGTGAGACACAACCAGCCATGCCCCCGCCTGTCTCACATGACCTTGCCCTGTGGGACGGGGCTGCCTTGGCGGTCGTCCTGTCGTCCTGTCCCGCTGGCTGCGATCAGATGCACATGCCACTGCCCCTAGCCTAGGGCATGGCCGATCTGTGGGAAGGGGGCTATGGGGGAAGTACTGTGCCGTAGAAGGGATAGATGCCCCTGCGCAAAAATTTGTCAGTTTTTTACGATAAGCTATCCAATGAAGCCGTGCTTGCGCGCGGCAGCGATGACAGGCAACTGTTGCCCGCCCGCTTTGGTGTAGCCGGTGGCATCTTTTATTAGATCAAGGTCGATGTCAGGATCAGAGTAGCGAGAGAGAAACCGCATCGCTAAGCCGTTTGCCTCGGCAGAGGACATCCCATTGTCCAGCAGCTTCAAGTATGCGTAGGCACGGACGAACCGCTTGCCGCGTGACGTAGTGTGCCAAGTAAATGCGGCATAGCCCAGCACAGCTAGGACGATAAGTTCAAGCATGGTGCGCCTCATAAGTCTCTGACATTAATAATGCCAGCCTAGCTTTAATGGAGTTCGTCCGTCTAGAAGCCACCATTGCGCAGGTGATTAGAATTGGAGGAACTTGCACAGCAATGCCACAGGTGCGACACACAGGTGCGACACAACACAACCCGCGCACATCAGATTGTCAGCTAATTTAGGTTCTTACGGGATTGGTGGCCGTTCCAGGGTCGCCCACCATTTTCCCGACAGATGCCCGTTTCCGTCAGGGCCGGATGCCGTCAAGGGGAACGGTCTTTCCGAAACCGTCCTTTTTCGCGAACATCTGCCGGATGTCCGCGTCCGACGGCGATTTGTCGGCCAGGGCCCTGCGCGCCTCGTGAATCGCGATGTCCTTCTTGATCGCCAGGACGCGGGCCAGGATCCGCGGAATGGCCGCGGCCTTGGCGGTGGCGGCGACGGTCAGCAGGAATGCCAGCGATTGCAGGCCGCGCCGCGCCGCGTCGGGAACCTCGAACGGCGAGGAGGGGATCCGAAAGCCGATCTCCGGCATGATGGCGATCGCCATCAGCAGCGCCACGGCCCCTGCCACCAGCCCAAGGATCGAAAACAGGGTGCGCATGGCCTGCGCCAGTTCCCGCGCCAGTTCCTCGATCTTCATGACCGAACGTCCGGTCGAGGACAGGCTGCCGATGACCAGCGACACGGTGGGCAGGATGCTGGCCGAAACCAGCCCCAGAAAGGTCACAAGCAGCCGCGACGGATCGCCGGTCAGCAGGGCTGGCGGCAACAGCGCGCCGGCCGCGGAACCCGCGGTCAGGGCGGCAAGTCTCAGCCATCGAAGCGACAATCTATTTTCCCGGCGGCGGCCCATTCCTTCAGGGCCTCGATGATCTTCACCATAGCATCGGCCGGATCAAGAAGGGAGCCTTCGGTTGCGATGTCCTTCACGACCGACAGCTTCACCATGCCCCCCTGTTCCCGGCCGTCGCCTTGCAGACCGAGATCGGCGGGATCGACATTGCGCAGGGCTTCGTCGATGGCGGCCCTGGGGATGCGCAGCTTGTGCCTCCGGTCCTTGATGAAGACCTTCAGCAGCCCTTCCACCCGGCCGCCTTCCGGCACCTCGGCTTCCAGGCGCGCCAGGGCGTCGTCGCGCCAGCCCATCAGGCGCAGCACGTCGAGGATCGTGGCCCCCTTGTCGCGGACCTCGGCCGCCTGCCGGTCGATCGGGTGGTCGCCCGCCAGGGCCCTGGCGCGAAAACTGGGCCGCGCGTTCAGCGTCAGGTCGCTGAATTCGGTCAGGCCCTTTTCGCCGGTCGCCAGGAACTTGCCCGCCAGGACGATGCGGTCGTCTGGCTCCAGCTCGCCCGCCTGCCGGAACAGCGCGGTGATATAGCGTTCAAGCACGGCCCCCCTGACCGCCGTGCTTTCGATCAGGCCGACATGGTTCCGGTTGACCGCGAAATACAGCACCCCCTTCACGATCCGCGCGCCCCGGCCCACGTCGATGTTCTGGACAAGGAACTCGTCCGTGTCGTGGTCCAAGGATTGCAGCACGGCCTGGATGTCCGCCCCGGCCTTGACGTGGATGATCTGCCCGCAAAAGACCGGCCCGTCCCAGGTTTCCGGCGACGAGACCTTGTTCAGCACGACATGGCTGCCGTCCCCGTCCAGGTCGATGGCGCGCAGGCGGGCGTTCCCGCCGATCAGATGGGCGTCGGTCCGGCGGCGCAGCACATCGACCAGCACCGCCTTGAGGTCCATCCCCCGCAGGGCGCCGCTCGCCTTGAACTCGCGGTACTGAATGGTGGCCTTCTTCGGCAAGGCACTGCTCCTGGTTGATTCGAAGCAAGTATCGCACGCCGCAATATAGAACAAAACAAGAACATTGTGACCGGGAAAAAACATGGTGACCCCGACAGGACTTGAACCTGTAACCTGCCCCTTAGGAGGGGGCTGCTCTATCCAGTTGAGCCACGGGGCCGCCATAGCCCTTTTGACCGCTACGACGCGGTTTGGCAAGGTTGTCGCGCGGGCTGGCGGGCGCTAACATCGGGCAAAGACCTGACCGATCGGTGCCTGATGAACGCTTCCCGCCCCCGCCGCCCCCTGACCTTGCGGGATGTTTCCGAAGCATCCGGCGTCTCGGAGATGACCGTCAGCCGCGTTTTGCGCAACCGGGGCGACGTGTCGGCGGCCACGCGCGAAAAGGTGCTGACGGCGGCGAAGATGCTGGGCTATGTCCCCAACAAGATCGCGGGCGGGCTGGCCAGCCAGCGGGTGAACCTGGTCGCCGTGGTGATCCCGTCCTTGTCGAACCTGGTGTTTCCCGACGTGCTGGGGGGAATCTCGGCGGAACTGGACGACACCGGCCTGCAACCCGTGATCGGCGTCACGAACTATTCCCCCGCGCGCGAGGAGATGGTGCTTTACGACATGCTGTCCTGGCGTCCGTCCGGGGTGATCCTGGCGGGGCTGGAACACAGCAAGGCCTCCCGCGCCATGCTGGCCAGTTCCGGCATCCCCGTGGTCGAGATCATGGACGTGGACGGCGAAGGGATCGACACGATTGTGGGCATTTCCCACCGCCGCGCGGGGCGCGAAATGGCCGCGCGGATCCTTGCGGCCGGATACCGCCGCATCGGATTCGTCGGCACCCACATGCCCGAGGATCACCGCGCCCGAAAGCGCCTGGCCGGGTTCGAGGAAGGCCTGGCCGAGGCGGACGTTTCGCTGGAAGCGCGCGAATACTACCAGGGCGGATCCTCGCTGCTGAAGGGGCGGGAACTGACCGAACGGATTCTGACCCGGGCGCCGGAACTGGATTTCCTGTATTTCTCGAACGACATGATCGGGGCCGGGGGGCTGCTTCATTGCCTGGACAAGGGCTATGACATTCCGGGCCGGATCGGGCTTGCGGGCTTCAACGGCGTCGATCTGCTGGACGGGCTGCCGGTGCGGCTGGCCACGACCGATGCGCGGCGCGTCGACATCGGGCGGCGCGCGGCGCGGCTGGTTGCGGGCAAGGACAGCCTGCCCGAGGATCGCATCGTCGCGCTGACCCCGACCTTCCTGCCGGGCGACACGATCCGTCATGGGTAATCTTGTGAGGGACCGGGCGCATGATTAAGTCTGCCGCCATGCGTATTCCCTTTCTTGACCGTCTGACGAACAAGGGCCCCCGCGTCTCGGTGATCCGCCTGCACGGCGCCATCGGCATGGCCGGGCGCGGCGGCGCGCTGTCCGACGCCGCGCTTGCCCCGGTGATCGAGCGCGCCTTCCGCAAGGGCAGGCCGGTGGCCGTGGCGTTGTCCATCAACTCGCCCGGCGGATCGCCGGTGCAATCGTCGCTGATCGCCGCGCGCATCCGGCGGCTGGCGGACGAGACGAAGACCCCCGTTCATGCCTTTGTCGAGGATGTCGCGGCCTCGGGCGGATATTGGCTGGCCTGCGCCGGGGACCGGATCTGGGCGGACGAAAGCTCGATCCTGGGGTCGATCGGCGTGATCTCGGCGGGCTTCGGCTTCCAGGATCTGATCGCCCGCTGGGGGATCGAGCGGCGGGTGCATACGGCTGGGCGGTCGAAATCGACGTTGGACCCGTTCCGCCCCGAACGCCCCGAGGACGTGGAGCGTCTGCACAACGTGCTGGAGCCGATCCACCAGGCCTTCAAGGACCACGTGGCGGCGCGGCGGGGGGATCGGCTGACCAGCGACCGCGACCTGTTCACCGGCGAATTCTGGGCCGGACGGCAATCGGTCGCCCTGGGGCTGGCCGACGGCATCGGCCATCTGGTGCCGCAGATGAAGGCGCTTTACGGCGACAAGGCGCGCTTTGTCGTTCATGCGCCCCGCCAGTCGCTGTTCCGCAGACTGGGCCTGTCGGCGGGCACCGTTCTGGACGCCGCCCAGGAACGCGCGGCCTTTGCCCGCTTCGGTGCCGGGGGATGAGCGTCCGCGTCGTTGTCCTGTTCCTGCTGGTGATGGTGGCGGTGGCGCTGCTGCGCGGTCCGGCCTTTCGCCGCGGGTTGGCGCGGATTCTGGGGATTCGACCGGCCAACCGCCGGTCCCGGCGCCGCGACTGAAACGGGTCCGAGCCTGCGGCAGTTGTCCCCGGTTCGGGTAAGATCCGTGAAGCAAGGGACTGAAACTGCGCAAGTTTCGTCAATCGCCAGGTGCAGCTAAAAATTTTCTTTGGAAATCAATGCTCTAATACTATGCCTAAAAATGCGGCAAAGTTACGGCAATGTAACGATTGCTGGACAGGAGCCCTCAGGCTCACAGGACACCCACAGTTTTATCCACAGTGCCGGTGGACAGCTTCTGCCTTGCAATCGGCCTCGGGAACTTGCAGCCCGCCACGGGAATCACTTTCTTGTCTGACATGACCCAAACGACCGCACCCAAGACCGGCCATGCGCTGATCCAGGATTATCTGCGCCAGCTTGACCGCAGCCCCGGCGTCTACCGGATGCTGGATGCGCAGGGCGGGGTGCTGTATGTCGGCAAGGCCCGCGACCTCAAGGCGCGGGTGTCGAACTATGCCCGGCCTTCGGGCCATTCGGCGCGGATCGCGCGGATGATCCGCGAAACCTGCTCGATGATGTTTCTGACCACGCGCACCGAAACCGAGGCGCTGCTGCTGGAGCAGAACCTTATCAAGCAGCTGAAGCCGCGCTACAACGTGCTTCTGCGCGACGACAAGTCCTTTCCGAACATCCTGGTCGCCAAGTCCCACGCCTATCCCCAGATCAAGAAGCATCGCGGGGCCAAGTCGGAAAAGGGCGACTATTACGGCCCCTTCGCCAGCGCCGGGGCGGTGAACCGCACGCTGACGCAGTTGCAGCGGGTGTTCCTGCTGCGCAACTGCACGGATGCGACCTTTGAATCCCGCACGCGTCCCTGCCTGCTGTTCCAGATCAAGCGGTGCAGCGCGCCCTGCGTGGGCCGGATCAGCGCCGATGATTACGGCGCGCTTGTGTCGGACGCCGAACGCTTCCTGCAAGGCAAGACCACGGTGATCCAGGCGAACCTGGCCCGCGACATGGCGCAAGCGGCGGAAAACATGGAATACGAACGCGCCGCCGCGCTGCGCGACCGCATCAAGGCGCTGACCGCCGTGCAGTCGGTCCAGGCCATCAACCCCAAGCGCGTGGCCGAAGCCGACATCGTGGCCCTGCACATGGAAAGCGGCCAGGCCTGCGTGCAGGTCTTCTTCATCCGCGGCAACCAGAGCTGGGGCAACCGCGACTTCTATCCCAGGCTTGGCGGCGCGGAGTCTCCGGGCGAGGTGATGCAGGCCTTTCTTCTGCAATTCTACGACGACAAGCCGCCGCCCCGGATGATCCTGCTGTCCCATGCCCCGGACGAACCCGACCTGACCCGGCAGGTGCTGTCCGAACGCGCCGCCCGCCGCATCGTCATCGGCGTCCCGCAGCGGGGCGAGAAGTTCGAGCTTGTGGAAAACGCCGGACGCAACGCCCGTGAAAGCCTGGCCCGCCGCATGTCCGAAAGCGCCACCCAGCTGCGCCTGCTGGAAGGCCTGGGCGAGGCCTTCGACCTCCCCGCCTCGCCGCGCCGGATCGAGGTTTACGACAACAGCCACATCATGGGCACCAACGCCGTGGGCGGCATGATCGTGGCCGGACCGGAAGGCTTCATCAAAAGCCAGTACCGCAAGTTCAACATCAAGGGGACCGAGATCACGCCGGGCGACGACTTCGGCATGATGAAGGAGGTTTTGTCCCGCCGTTTCGTGCGCCTGCTGAAGGAAGACCCCGACCGCACCACGGAAGCCTGGCCCGACCTGCTGCTGATCGACGGCGGTGCGGGGCAGGTGTCGGCCGTGGACGGCATCCTGGCCGAACTGGGCGTCGAGGACATCCCGGTCGTCGGCGTCGCCAAGGGCATCGACCGCGACCAAGGGAAAGAGGAATTCCACCGCCCCGGCCGCGCCCCCTTCGCGCTGCGCATGAACGACCCGGTCCTGTATTTCGTCCAGCGCCTGCGCGACGAGGCGCATCGCTGGGCCATCGGCACCCACCGCGCCAAGCGCGCCAAGGCCGTCATGGCCAACCCCTTGGACGAGATCGCGGGCATCGGCGCCGCCCGCAAGCGCGCCCTGCTGGCCCATTTCGGCAGCGCCAAGGCCGTCAGCCGCGCGGGCCTGGCCGACTTGCAGGCCGTCGAGGGGATCTCGGCAGCCATGGCGCAAAAGGTTTATGACCATTTCAACGCCCGCGGCTGACGCTGCAGCGCCGACAGGCGACCGGCCTGCCAGGGAATGTTTTCCCGAACTTCGCGGCACAGGGAAAACAAGAATGCGCCATCGTGACGCAGGGGAATTCAGAAACCTTTGGAAAACAGCGGCTTGGTGATCGGCGCTCCGGTTCCGCGCGTTTCTGCCGCGGCGCCGCACAGGGTATGGGGTGGCAAGATACCTCTGCCCCTGGGGTATGTCGCGTTATGGTTGTGACTTGCTCAACCCGAGGAGGCCCTCATGCCCCGTTTGCCTCAGACCGGCATCGCTGACCGACGGACCCCCGCCTTCACTCTGCCGGATGTCCGGGACGGCAGCTGGGACGAATTCAAACCCCACCTGACCCAACTGGACGCCGAACTGACCGACAACTATGCGGCCGGCAGCGACCCGGTTCTCTGCGTCCGCGACCGGGACGGCCGCAACTGGACGATCGAACTGGCCAGCCACGCCCGCAACGCCGAAATCGGCCTGTCCCAGGCCGCCGCCCTGCCGGGCGATCCCGTGCGCGTCATCGGCCGGCGCACGCGTCATTTCGGCGAACAGCGGATCAAGGCCGTCCACCTGACCATCGCCGGACGCCCGTTCGAGCTTTATCCCGGCGCCCTCGGCTGACCGGTGGCCCGATCGGGGGGCGCGGCGCATTTCGGTGCGCCGCCCCTTTCCAAGTCTGGCGCCACGGACTAGCTTGCCCTCATGCGCTGGACCGTCCCCAATATCCTGACCCTTCTTCGGCTGATCGCGGCTCCCGCCGTGCCGCTGATGTTTCTGTATTTCAGTCGTCCCTTCGCGGATTGGGCGGCGCTGGCGCTGTTTCTGGTCGCCGCCGCCACCGACTGGATCGACGGCTATCTGGCGCGCAGCTGGCAGCAGGAAAGCCGCTTCGGCGCGGCCATGGATCCCATCGCCGACAAGGCCATGGTGGTGATCGCCATCGTGGTCATCACCGGCTATTCCGGGATGAACCCCTGGCTGATCCTGCCCGCCACCCTGATCCTGTTCCGCGAGGTCTTCGTGTCCGGCCTGCGCGAGTTTCTGGGATCGAACGCGCGGCTCCTGAAGGTCACGAAGCTGGCCAAATGGAAGACCACCACGCAGATGGTCGCCATTTCGGTCCTGTTCCTGGGCACCGGGCTGGCCTATGTCGAATACGGCCGCCCCCCGCGCGTGGGCGAGGGGCATCTGCCGTGGTTCTCGTCTTCCTGGGCGGATCTGGCGACGCAGGTCGGCCTGCTGCTGATCTGGATCGCGGCGCTCCTGACGGCCTGGACCGGCTGGGACTACTTCGTCAAGGCGCGCCCCTACCTGCGCGAACCCGGCCATGACGCTTGACGTGCTGTATTTCGCCTGGCTGCGCGAACGCATCGGCCAGCCGCGCGAGCGAATCGACACAAACGCCGCCACCGTCCGCGAGCTGATCGCCGACCTTGCCGCGCGCGACGACTGGCACGCGGCGGCCTTTGCCGACCTTGCCGCCGTGCGCTGCGCGGTGGACCAGCAGCTTGCCGACCTGGACGCGCCCCTGGCGGGCGCGCGCGAGGTCGCCTTCTTTCCCCCCATGACCGGCGGCTGATCCATGTCGGCCCGCGTTCAGACCGCCCCCTTCGATCTGGCCCGCGAACTGGCGGGCTTCGGCGCGGGGGCGGGGGCCGTTGTCACCTTCACCGGCGTGGTGCGCGACGACACCGGCCGGATGGCCGCGCTCGAGATCGAGCATTACCCCGGCATGACCGAACGCGCGCTGTCCGACTTGGGGACAAACGCCGCCGCCCGCTTCGGCCTGACCGACTGGCGCATCGTCCATCGCCACGGGCGCCTGACGGTGGGGGAACCCATCATGATGGTCGCCACCGCCGCCCGCCATCGCCAGGCGGCGTTCCAGGCGGCGGACTACCTGATGGACTGGCTGAAATCCCGCGCGCCCTTCTGGAAACGCGAGATTGCCCGAAACGGCGCCGCCCGCTGGGTCGATGCGAAATCCAGCGACGAAGACGCCCTGTCGCGCTGGCAGGCTTCTTCTTTGCCCAAATACCCATCTCCGGCCGCCACCGATGATCCGGCCTGAACTGCGGGCCTGGGCCGCCAGACGGTCCGAGGCCCTGGCCGCCACCGCGATCCTTCTGGCCGGCCTGTGGCTGGCCCTGCGCGGCGGCTGGTTCTTCGCCGCCCTTGGCGGCCTTGTCCTGCTGGTCGGCCTGTCGCTGCTGCTGGGCGCGATCCGCCGCCTGCCGTTCCGCCGCCGGATCGACGCCCCCGGCGTGGTCGAGGTGGACGAAGGCGCCATCCGCTATTACGGCGCGGCGGTCCTGGGCGGCGAGATCGCCCTGCGCGATCTGGTGGAAATCCGTCTGCTGCGGCTCAAGGGCCGGGGCCATTGGCGGCTGCGCAGCGCCAGCGGCGAAGCCCTGCTGGTTCCCGTCGATGCCGCCGGGGCCGAGGCTCTGGCCCATGCCTTTACGGCGCTGCCGGGGCTGGACATGGGAACCGTGTCCGCCGCCCTGGCCCATGTCGCCGACCAGCCGGACGCGGTGCGCACCGTTTGGCGGAGGCCGGGCTGAGGCGGGTTGACTTGGCCCCCGCCGCGCGTCACCTGTGACGCGCGAATCCAGAAAGGCCCTGCCTCATGTCGATACCACAACAGGGCGGAGGCCCGATCGAAAGCCGCGACCAGCTGGCCGCCTATATCGCGTCGGGCGAAAAGCCGCGCGAGGCTTGGCGCATCGGGACCGAGCACGAGAAGTTCGGCTATGACAAGGCCAGCCTGATGCCCTTGCCCTATGAGGGCGCCTGTTCCATCCATGCGATGCTGACGGGCCTTCGGGAACGCTTCGGCTGGTCGCCGGTGACGGAAGGGGACAAGCTGATCGGGCTGGAACGCGACGGCGCCAACGTCAGCCTGGAACCCGGCGGGCAGCTGGAGCTGTCGGGCGCGCCGCTGGAAACCATCCACCAGACCTGCGACGAGGTGAACCAGCACCTGGCCGAGGTGAAGGAGGTCGCCGACCGCATCGGCGCGGGCTTCATCGGGTTGGGCGCGGCGCCGATCTGGTCCCAGGACCAGATGCCGATGATGCCCAAGGGCCGGTATCGGCTGATGACCGACTACATGGACCGGGTCGGCACGCTGGGTAAGCAGATGATGTACCGCACCTGCACCGTGCAGGTGAACCTGGACTTCGGCAGCGAAGCCGACATGGTTCAGAAGATGCGCGTGGCCCTGTCGCTGCAACCCGTCGCCAACGCGCTGTTCGCCAATTCGCCCTTTCTGGACGGCAAGCCCAACGGCTGGAAAAGCTGGCGCGCGCATATCTGGCAGAACCTGGACGCCGCGCGCACGGGGATGCTGCCCTTCGTGTTCGAGGACGGCTTCGGATACGACGCCTGGGTGGACTATGTCCTGAACGTGCCGATGTATTTCGTGTATCGCGACGGCAGATACATCGACGCCCTGGGCCAGTCGTTCCGCGATTTCCTGGACGGACGCCTGCCCGCCCTTCCGGGCGAGGTGCCCACCCTGTCCGACTGGGCCGACCACATGACCACGGTCTTTCCCGAGGCCCGCGTCAAGAAATACATCGAGATGCGCGGCGCCGACGGCGGCCCCTGGCGCCGCCTTTGCGCGCTGCCCGCGCTGTGGGTCGGGCTGATCTATGACCAGACCGCGCTGGACGCCGCCTGGGATCTGGTCAAGGGCTGGAACCACGAGACACGCGAAGCCTGGCGGCGCGAGGCGGGGATCCACGCGCTCGACGCGCAGGTGAACGGGGTTCGGATGCGCGACCTGGCGCGCCAGGTGGTCGGGATCGCCGAGCAGGGGCTGAAAAGCCGCGCCCGTGCGGGGGCGGGCGGGATGGTCCCCGACGAGACGCATTTCCTGAACGCCATCAAGGAAAGCCTGGACAGCGGCAAGGTGCCCGCCGACGAACTGCTGGACAAGTACCACGGCGAATGGAACGGCGACCTGACGCGGATCTATCGCGAATATTCCTATTGACCGGGGGCGGCCCCGGTCAGAACCGCCAGGTCAGGCCCAGCAGCGGACCCGCCATGGTGGCGTCCACCCGCGTGCCGCCGCTGCGGTAATCCACGTCCAGCCGCCGATAGCCCACCGAGACATAGGCCCGCTCGGTCATCCGGTAATTGACCGTGGCGACCACCTGCGTGGTCTTTTCAGACCCCATCCCGGTGACGCCGTGGTCGATATAGGCGATGGCGGACCACCGGGGCGCCAGCGTGTAATTCGCCCGCAAGGCGATGATCGGATCCACGAAATCCTTGTCTCCCGACCGGCTGATCGCCCCGCCCGCGAACAAGATCTCGGCCTCGATCTTCCAGGCGCGCACGCCTCCCAGCACGTCCAAAGCCAGCCCGCCGTTGTCGATGGCCCGCCAGCCCGCAGCCAGGGTCAGGGACCGCTGCGACACCTCGCCTTCAGCCGGAAGACCGGGCGGGATCAGCCCCGACTTGGAACTGGCCGAATAGCTGAGATCGCCCAGAACGACGAAGCGATCCCTGCGGGCATAGCCGGACAGGAAAAAGGCCGCGTCCAGATCCTCCAGCACCTCGGAAAAGCTCTTGTCGAAGGACAGCGTGGGCGCGCCGGTGAAGGGGGTCACATCCCCGCCCAGGCCCGAGGCCCAGACATAGGGCGTGACCTGCGCGTTCCAGTCCTGCGCCAGGGCAGGGGTCGCGCCCAGGATGGCGAGGGCGGCAAGCCTGATCATATCGTATCCCCCGAAAGTTCGTCCTTGAATACGCGGCCGTTCTTCATGATCAGCCGCAGGTTGGCCTTGTCCCCCAGCCAGTCCAGCCCCTGTTCGGGATCGCCGTCGATCACCAGCAGGTCGGCAAGCGCGCCTTGCGCGATCACCCCCAGCCTGCCGTCGTAAGGTGCCCGCGCGCCCGACAGCGCCAGCAGCCGTCCCGCCGCCCCCGTGGCGCGGTGCAGCGCGGCCAAAGGCGACATGAAGCGCGAAAGCTTGGCCAGTTGCCGCCCCTGGCTTTCGCCGCCGCCATACAGGATGTCGCTGCCGAAGGCCCAGTTGACGCGGTGCTTGTCGGCCCATTCGAAGGCGCGCGCCGTGCCTCGGCCACGGCGCGCTGCGCGGCCACGGCCTTGGGGTCGGCATACTGGTTCGCGTCCTCGTCCGCCAGAAAGGGCTGGATCGACCACCAGGTGTCGCTGTCGGCCATCAGCCGCACGGTGTCCTCGTCGGCCAGTTGCCCGTGCTCGATGGACTTCACCCCGGCCGCGATGCAGCGCCGGATGCCGGGCGAGGTATAGACATGGGCGCAGACATAGGTGCCCCAGTCGGAGGCCGCATCAACCGCCGCGCGGATCTCGGCTTCCGTGAATTGCAGCGATTCCAGCGGGTCGTATTGGGACGCCACGCCGCCCCCTGCCGTGATCTTGATCTGGCTGGCGCCCTTCATCAGCTGCTCGCGGGTGCGGCGCAGCACCTCGGGAACGCCATCGGCCAGCGCGGACATGCCTTGCCGGCTGGCATAATCCGCCGGATCGCCGGGCATCATCGGCAGGCTGTTCCCGAACCGGAAATCCCCGTGCCCCGAGGTTTGCGAGATGATCGCCCCCGCCGGAAAGATGCGCGGCCCCGTGACCACGCCGCGATCCACCGCCGCCTTCAGCCCGAAGGCCGGGCCGCCCACGTCGCGCACGGTGGTGAAGCCGCGCATCAGCGTGGCCCCGGCCTCTTGCCCCGCCATCAGGTGCAGGAAGCCGATGTCCTGGGTCATCGCCACGACCTGGCTGACGGATGCCAGCGTCGCGTGCCAATGCGTGTCGATCAGGCCGGGAACGACGGCGCGTCCGCCGCAGTCGATCACCTGCGCGTCCCCGGGACCTTGGCCGGGGGCGGGCAGGGCGGCGATCCGGCCATTGTCGATCAGGATGCCCACGCCGTCGCGCAGGGACAGGTTTTCGCCGTCGAACAGGCGAAGGTTGGTCAGCAGGATGGGCCTTGCCGGGGTCTGGGCCTTTGCCCCGCGCGGGGCAAGGCCGAAGCCCGCGAACATGCCCACCACCGCCGCCATCCCGCCCAGCATCTGGCGGCGGGAAATGTCTGCCTCGATCCGGCGCATGATCGCCAGGGTTTCCGGGCTGCCGCAGTGGCAGAAACGCAGGCTGCCGGAAACGGGGTCTGGCTGGAAACAGGCTTGGCACATGGCGATTCACCGGCGGACAGGGAAAACGACAGACATTTGTTTATCGCATGATGGTCGAAACGGAGCGTTTGGCAAGCGCGGCGAACGGCCGCGCCGCTTGATCGGGCCGATAGGCGCACGACAATATGACCGCCCGTCCCCTTGCGCGGATTTCCTGCCGGTGGCAGGGCAAGGGAAAAGCGGAAAGGGGCAGTCGATGAAGACGGATGCGATGGTGTGGGTGCAGCGGACCGTGGGCGCGGTCTTCGCGGTGGGCGTCGTGGCCTTGATCGGCGCGATCGTCGGCCAGGTCGGCCAGGCCGAGGGGCTGCCGCCCTTGCCGATCTTCGTGGGCCTGCTGGGGATCGTGACGCTGATCCTGCTGTCGGGCGCCTGCCTGGCGCTGATCTCGCTGGCGATCTCGGCGCGGCGGGGGGCGGATGCGCTGCGCCGCCTTGCGGGGCAGGGCATGGCCGCGCCCGTCGCGGCCCCGGCGCGCGTCTTCAGCCAGCCGCCCCTGCGCGAGGTCGTGGCCGAGCCGCAGCCCGAACCCGCTCCGACCCGCCCGGCGCGTCCCGTCGGCCGGATCCTGGTGGCCGAGCGTTAACCCTTTTTCCCGATCCGGGGCTCGGACCCGTCCAGCAGGCGGGCGATGTTGGCGCGGTGGCGGACAAGGATCAGCACCGCCATGAACAGGCTGACGGCGATCAGGTCCGGCCGGCCCAGGCCCCAGGCGAAGACGGGCGACAGCGCCGCCGCCAGCAGCGCCGACAGGCTGCTGATGCGGCTGATCAGGGCGGTCAGCAGCCAGATCGCGCAGGCGATCAGCCCCAGCGGCCAGTGCAGCGCGATCAGCGTGCCCAGAAAGGTCGCGACCCCCTTGCCGCCCTTGAACCCCAGCCAGACCGGAAAGCAATGGCCCAGAAAGGCCGCGCCCCCCGCCAGCACCGCCGCCCCCTCGCCGCCGAACTGGCGCGCGACCAGCACGGCGATGGCGCCCTTGCCGCTGTCCAGCAGCAGGGTCGCCAGGGCGGCGGGCTTGTTGCCGGTCCGCAGGACGTTTGTCGCGCCGATATTGCCCGACCCGATGCTGCGCAGGTCGCCCAGGCCCAGGGCGCGGGCAATGACCAGCCCGAAGGGGACGGACCCCAGCAGATAGCCGAAGATCGTCCACAGGATCATGCCGCACCCCCGAACACGCGGCGGCCTGCGACCCAGGTGCCGATGACCCGGCCCTCCATCCGCGCGCCGTCGAAGGGGGTGTTCTTCGATTTCGACAGCAGCGTGAAGCGGTCCAGCACAAAGGGGGCGTCCGGGTCGAACAGCACCAGGTCGGCGGGCGCGCCGGCCGCTAGCCGCCCGCCGGGCAGGCTGAGGCGCTTGGCCGGGTTCAGCGACATCGCCCGCCACAATTGCGGCAGCGTCAGGCCGCCGCCGTGATACAGCCGCATCGCCGCGGGCAGCAGCGTTTGCAGCCCGACGGCGCCGGGGGCGGCGGCCTCGAAGGGCAGGCGCTTGGATTCCTCGTCCTGGGGCGTGTGGAAGCTGGCGATCACGTCGATCAGCCCGTCCGCCACGGCCTGCACCATCGCCAGCCGGTCGTCTTCGGACCGCAGCGGCGGCGTGAAGCGGAAAAAGGTGCGGTAATCGCCCACGTCGTATTCGTTCAGCGTCAGGTGGTGGATCGAGATCCCCGCCGACACGTCCAGGCCCGCGTCGCGCGCCCGCTTCAGGGCGGGCAGGGCGCGGGCGGTGGTGATCTGGTCCGCGTGCCAGCGGCAGCCGGTCATCGCGGCCAGGGCCAGGTCGCGGTCCAGCCCGATCACCTCGGCCACCGGCGAGACGGCGGGAATGCCGTAGATCGAGGCGAACTTGCCGCCCGTCGCCGCGGCCCCCCGCGACAGGCCCGCATCCTGCGGATGCCCCACGATCAGCGCGCCCACGCCGCGCGCGTAGGTCATGCAGCGGCTGAGAAGCCGCGTGTCGGCCACCTGCCGCACGCCGTCGGTGAAGGCCACAGCGCCCGCGTCGGTCAGAAAGCCGATCTCGACCATCTCGCGCCCTTCGCGGGCCTTGGTCAGGGCGGCCATGTGGCGGATGTTGACGGCGGCGTCCGTGGCGCGGCGGGTGACGAATTCCAGCGACTCGGGCGTGTCGATGGGCGGCAGGGTGTCGGGCCGGGCGACAATGGTGGTCACGCCCCCCGCCGCCGCCGCAAGTCCCGCGCTGCGGAAGGATTCCTTGTGCCGCTCGCCTGGCTCGCCGATCTTGACGCCCCAGTCGATGATCCCCGGCGCCAGGGCGCGGCCGCCGCAGTCGATGACGGCGGCGCCTTCGGGGGGATCCGCGTCGATGCCCTCGATCACGCCGTCGCGGACCAGCAGGCTGCCCGGCGCGTCGGTCTGCGCCTCGGGGTCGATCAGGCGGGCGTTGGCGAACAGCGTCGCGGTCATACCATAACTCCCGCCGCCGCTCGGCCCCGTTCGGCGCGCAGGTTGCGCGCCAGCAGGTCCAGCGCCGCCATGCGCACCGCCACGCCCATCTCCACCTGGTCCTGGATCACGCTGCGGTTGATGTCGTCGGCGATGGTGCCGTCGATTTCCACGCCCCGGTTCATCGGCCCCGGATGCATGACGATGGCGTCGGGGGCGGCAGCGGCCAGCTTTTCGGCGTCCAGGCCGAAGCGGTGGAAGTATTCGCGCTCGGACGGGATAAAGCCGCCGTCCATGCGTTCCTTCTGAAGCCGCAGCATCATCACCACGTCGGCGCCTTTCAGACCCTCGCGCATGTCCTCGTAGAGTTCGACGCCCATTTCACCCGCCCCGGCGGGCATCAGCGTGGCGGGGCCGATCAGGCGCAGTCGGTTTTCCATCTTGCCCAGAAGCAGCAGGTTCGAGCGGGCCACGCGGCTGTTGGCGATGTCGCCGCAGATGGCGACCGTCAGCCGGTGCAGGCGGCCCTTGGCGCGGCGGATGGTCAGCGCGTCCAGCAGCGCCTGCGTCGGATGCTCGTGCCGCCCGTCGCCCGCGTTGACGACCGCGCAGTTGACCTTTTCGGCCAGCAGGTTCACCGCGCCCGAATTCGGGTGGCGCACCACCAGCAGGTCGGGCCGCATCGCGTTCAGCGTCAGCGCGGTGTCGATCAGGGTTTCCCCTTTTTTCACCGACGAATGGGCCACGGCCATGTTCATCACGTCCGCGCCCAGCCGCTTGCCCGCCAGTTCGAAACTGGCCTGGGTGCGGGTCGAGTTCTCGAAGAACATGTTGATGAGGGTCATGCCCTCCAGCGCGTCGGCGTGCTTCACCGTGCGGCGGTTGAGCGCCACGTAATCCTCGGCCAGATCCAGAAGGGCGACGATCTCGGGCGGGGACAGGTGGTCGATGCCCAGAAGGTGGCGGGCGCGAAAGGTCATGAAACGGCCTCGTGGTCGGGGTCGGTCGCTCTATCGCAGATGGCCCGCCACCCGGCAAGCGGGTCAGCCGGGACGCGGCTTGCGGGCGGGCAGCTCGGCCATGATCCGGCGGCGGGTTTCCGGCGGCATGGCGGACCAGGCGGCGATCTCGTCCAGGGTCCGCAGGCAGCCGGTGCAAAGCCTGGACGCGGGGTCGATCACGCAGACCTGGATGCAGGGGGATTCGATCATCGGTCCAGATACCGCAACCGGTCCAGCGCGCCTTGCAGGATATAGCCCGCCGCCACCTGGTCGATGACCTCGGCCCGCCGCTTGCGGGACGTGTCGGCCTCCAGCAGCGCGCGCTCGGCGGCCACCGTGGACAGGCGTTCGTCCCAGAAGCCGATGGAGAGATCCGTCAGCCGCTCCAGATTGCGGGCGAAGGCGCGGGTCGATTGCGCGCGGGGGCCTTCGCTGCCGTCCATGTTGCGCGGCAGGCCCAGCACCAGCCCGACCAGCGCGCGGTCCTTCGCGATCGCCAGCAGTTCGGCGGCGTCCAGCGTGAACTTCTGCCGCCGGATCACCGTCAGGGGCGAGGCCACCTGCCGCAGCCCGTCGCTGACCGCGACGCCGATGGTCTTGGTGCCCAGATCCAGCCCGGCGACGGCGCCGACCGGGGGCAGGCTTGCCGCGAAATCCGCGATCTCGGGATGGATCATGGGACCAGCCCCGCCTCGACGGCGGCCTGCCGCACGGTTTCCAGCGCCTCGGGCCGACCGGCAAAGCGGGTCTGCGCCTCGGTCCAGATTGCGCGGGCCTGGTCCGTGTTGCCGATCACCACAAGGGACGAGATCAGCCGCGCCCATTCGGCGGGGGTGCCGCCCTGGCTTGCCAGCCGCGCTTCGAGCTGCGCGACCATGCCCGCGACCATCTGCCGACGCTCTTCGGGCGACATGTCCCCGGCTGCGGCCATGGCCTCGGCATCGGGGCCGGGCAGGGGCGCGGGGGGCACATAGTCGGGCTGGCCCGCCAGCCAGGCCAGATCGGCGATGGCCGCGCGGATGGGCGCGATCCAGGGGGCGTCGGCGGGGCCTTCCTCAAGCAGGCGGCGCCAGATCGGAAAGGCGCGGTCGGGACGGTCGTTCTGAAGCTGGAGGATGCCCAGAAGATAGCGGGCCTGCGGATGCGCGGGATCCTTGCGCAGGGCGCGGACCAGCACCGCCTCGGCCTCGGGGGTGACAAGGCCGCCCGCGGCCTCGATCATCAGGGCCGACAGGCGCACCAGTTCGGCGGCCGAGGCATCCTCGCCGCGCAGATCGACCAGCCGTTGCTGCGCTTCGCGCGCGGCCGCCATGTTGCCAAGCCGCATCTCGTTCGTGGCCAGCAGGGCCAGCCCCTGCGGGTCGTCGGGGTTCCGGGCCACCGCCTCGCGCAATTGGCCGATCAGGGCGGCGAAATCGGCGGGGACTTCGGGAACCGCGGGGGCGGGGGCCTTGGCCTCGGCCTCGGCCTGGCTGGGGCGGTTTTCATAAACCTGCCGGGCATCGGCGATCCGCCTGGCGATGGGCAGATCGTCGCGCCCCGGCTGGCCTTCGCGCAGGTAAAGCGCAGCCGCCCCCGCGAACAGCGCCGCCAGCAGCCCAAGCGCCAGCAGGCCGCGCCCGCCCGCGCCGCCACGTTCCGCCTGCGCCAGGCGGCGGTCGGCGTCCAGAACCTTGCGCCCGATCTCGGTGCGCAGGCGCTCGGCCTCGGCGGGGGCGATCACGCCGCGTTCCAGGTCGCGCTCGACTTCCTTCAGCTGGTCACGGTAAACCCGCAGGTCGAAGGCCGCCGCAGGCTCGGCGGCCGCGCGCCCGCCCCGCAGCAGGGGCGCCATGATGGCAAGGCCGACAACGATCGTGGTGGCGGCGCAGATGATCCAGAACATTCCAGCCCTCCGGTTGGGCCACCTTTAGGGCGCTTTCCCTTCGGCGGAAAGCGGCAGGCTGTCGCATTTTGCCGTGATCGCGCCGCAAGCCGTCTTGAGCCTGCGGCATCATCCCGCCATTCTGCGGCCAAGTCCAACGGGGGTTCCTGATGCCGTCAGCGCGTGCCAGCCGCTATTCCGTCTTTGCCATCGCGCGCGAGGCGCTGCGCCAGCACCAGGGCTGGACCCGCGCCTGGACCAGCCCGGAACCGCGCGACCGCTACAAGGTCGTGATCGTCGGCGCGGGCGGGCACGGGCTTGCGACGGCCTATTACCTGGGCAAGAACCACGGCATCACCGATGTCGCGGTGATCGAGAAGGGCTGGCTGGGCGGCGGCAACACCGGCCGCAACACCACCATCATCCGGTCGAACTACCTCCAGGATCCGTCGGCGGCGATCTATGACAAGGCGCTGAAGCTTTACGAAACCCTGTCGCAGGATCTGAACTACAACGTGATGTTCAGCCCGCGCGGGCTGATCATGCTGGCTCAGACCGAACACGAGGTCCGGGGCTACAAGCGCACGGTCTATGCCAACAACCTCCAGGGCGTTTCGACCGAATGGATCGAGCCGAAGCGGCTCAAGGAACTGGTGCCGATCATCAACATCGACGGGCCGCGCTATCCGGTGCTGGGCGGGCTTTACCAGGCGCGCGGCGGCACGGCGCGGCACGACGCGGTGGCCTGGGGCTATGCGCGGGCCTGTTCCGACATGGGCATGCACATCATCCAGAACTGCGAGGTCACGGGGATCGAGACCGAGAACGGGCAGGTCCGCGCCGTCAGCACCGCCAAGGGCCGCATCGGCTGCGACAAGCTGGCGCTGGTCGTCGCGGGTCATTCGTCGCAACTGGCCGCCATGGCGGGTTTCCGCCTGCCCATCGAAAGCGTTCCCCTGCAAGCGATGGTCAGCGAACCCGTCAAGCCCTGCATGGACGTGGTGGTGATGGCCAACACCGTCCACGGCTACATGAGCCAGTCCGACAAGGGCGAGATGGTGATCGGCGGCGGCACCGACAGCTACAACGCCTTCACGCAGCGCGGCTCCTGGCACCATATCGAGGAAACCGTGCGCGCCCTGATCGAGACCTTTCCGATGATTTCCCGCCTGAAGATGCTGCGCCAATGGGGCGGGATCGTGGACATGACGGGCGACCGCTCGCCCATCCTGTCCACGACGCCGGTGGGCGGCATCTTCGTCAACTGCGGCTGGGGCACGGGCGGCTTCAAGGCCATTCCGGGATCGGGCTGGGCCATGGCGGACCTTGTGGCGCAGGGCAGGCCCGGCCCGCTGGCCGCCGCCTTCGGGCTGAACCGCTTCCGCGAGGGGCGCTTTATCGACGAATCGGTCGCGGCGGGCGTGGCGCATTAGTCATGGTTGAATGCGTTCAGGATTTACGCGGAACCCAAGGGGCGCCGGTCTCATTGTCCGGTTACCTGAAGTTGGATCGAAAGGGACGAGAATGGCCGAACCCAACAGCAATCGCATGTATATCATCATCGGAGCCATCGTCGTCGTGGTGGCGCTGCTGTTCTTCTTCATGTCGGGCGGCGACGATCCCGCGGCCGACGCGACCACGACCGGCGACGCGGCCACGACCGCCCCGGCCGCTGACCCGGCCGTCGACGACGCCGTCGATGTCGAGCCTGCCGCGCCCGGAACCACGACCGGCACCCCGGCTCCGGCCAACTGATCCGCGCCGCGCCGGCGCTGGCCGGCGGGCGTCTTCGCCGAATTATCCGCGGGGGTCCGGGGGCATCCAGCCTCCGGCCTTCGCCCGTCAGCCACCCGCGGCGCTTCCGCCCGGGTGGTTTTCGCCGTTCACCACTCCCACCCGTCCGAGAGCGCGATGCTGATCCTGTTCTGCCCTTATTGCGGCGTCAAAGCCGAGGAAACCGAACTGTCCCCCGGAGGCGAGGCGCATCTGAAGCGCGTCGGCCCGGACGGCACGGCCGAGGACTTCGAGGCCTATCTGTTCGCCCGCAAGAACCTCAAGGGCGTGCATTTCGAACGCTGGCGCCATGCCTATGGCTGCGGCAAGTGGTTCCTGGCCGCCCGCGACACCCACACAATGCAGGTTTACGGCACCTACAAGGCCCAGACCGCCCATGCCACGGACGAGATCGTGGCGAACGCCCGGCAGGCCCGGCCCGAATGGGTGCCCGACTGGCCCCAGGCATCCGAGGCGGTGGTCGGATGAGCCATACGCCCCCCTTCCGTTTGCCCAAGGGCGGCCGCCTGGTCGACCGCGCCTTTCAGCTTCCCTTCCGCTTCGACGGTCGCCACCTGCGCGGCGTGCAGGGCGACACGCTGGCATCCGCGCTGCTTGCCAACGGCCAGATGCTGATGGGCCGGTCCTTCAAGTATCACCGCCCGCGCGGCCCCATTGCGTCCGGCGCCGAAGAGCCGAACGCGCTGCTGGGCCTGGGCCAGGGCGGCCGGTTCGAGCCGAACCAGCGCGCCAGCACCACGGTTCTTGTCGCGGGCATGGTGTTGCGCAGCCAGAACTGCTGGCCTTCGCTGGACGCCGATGTCGGCGCGATCAACAACTGGCTGTCTCCGCTGCTGTCGGCGGGCTTCTATTACAAGACCTTTATCCATCCGCGCCCCTTCTGGAAGCACGTGTTCGAGCCGGTCATCCGCCGCAGCGCGGGGCTTGGCCGCGCGCCCGTCGATCCCGATCCGGACCGCTATGAACAAGCCTACGGTTTCGCCGAAGTGGTGGTCGTCGGCGGCGGCATCGCCGGGCTGACGGCGGCGCGCGACGCCGCCGACAAGGGCGGCCGGGTGATCGTGCTGGAACAGAACCCCCATTGGGGCGGGCGCACGCCCGCCGACCACGACGGCGGCCAGGCCACCATCGACGCGCTGCTGGCCGACCTGCGCGGGCGCGACAACGTGACCTTGCGCCGCAACACGATGGCTGTGGGGCTTTACGACCACGGCTATCTGCTGGCGCGCGAGGCCCTGGCCGATCACGACCCCAACCAGGGCATTCCCCGCCAGAGGCTGTGGCGCATCCGCGCGGGCCATGTGATCACGGCGACCGGCGCGCTTGAACGTCCGCTGTCCTTCGCCTGCAACGACGTGCCGGGGGTGATGCTGGCGTCCGCCGCGCGCGACTTCATCGCCGATTACGGCGTGGCGCCGGGCCAGAGGATCGTGGTGGTCACCAACAACGACGACGCTTATCGCACGGCGCTGACCGCGCACGGGGCGGGGCTGGAGGTCGTGGCCGTGATCGACGCCCGGCCGCGGGCCGCGGGCGACCTGCCCCAGGCGGCGCGCGCGGCGGGCATCCCGGTGATGGTCGGCAAGGCCGTGTCCAAGGTCAAGGGCGGCGCCCATGTCGAGGGCGTTGCGCTCTGCGACCAGGCGGGCGACGGCCGCGTGACGGGAACGCTCGACTGCGACGTGGTGGCGATGTCGGGCGGCTGGTCCCCGGTCGTCCACCTGTACAGCCATTGCGGCGGCAAGCTGACCTGGGACGAGCCCGAGGCGATGTTCCGCCCCGACCCGTCGCGCCCGCCCCTGGGCGCGGACGGCAAACCCATGGCGACCGTTCTGGGCGCCGCCAATGGCGATCTGCGCTGCGCGGGCGGCCTGGAACGGGCCGAGAGCGCGACGATGCCGGTCTGGGTCATGCCGCAAGGCGCGCCCTACAGGCTGCGCGCCAAGATGTGGCTGGATTTCCAGAACGACGTGAAGGTCACGGACGTGGAACTGGCCGCGCGCGAAGGCTATGCCTCGGTCGAGCACGCCAAGCGATACACCACCCTGGGCATGGCGACCGACCAGGGCAAGAACAGCAACATCAACGGACTGGCGGTGCTGTCGAAGGCCCTGAACCAGCCGCTGGAAGCGACTGGCACCACCACCTTCCGCCCGCCCTACGCCCCCCTGACCCTTGGCACCATCGCGGCCGAGGCCAGGGGCGATGCCTTCCAGCCCCTGCGCAAGACGCCCATCCACGACTGGCACGCCCGCCACGGGGCGTCCTTCGAACCCGTGGGCCATTGGCGGCGCCCCTACAGCTATCCCCGCGCGGGCGAGGACCGGCACGGGGCGGTCAATCGCGAGATCCTCGCGGTGCGCAAGTCGGTGGGCACGCTCGACGCCTCGACCCTGGGCAAGATCGTCGTGAAGGGGCCGGATGCCGGGCGGTTCCTGGACATGATGTACACCAACATGATGTCCACGCTGCCGGTCGGCAAATGCCGCTACGGCCTGATGTGCAACGAGAACGGCTTTCTGATAGACGACGGGGTCGTGGCGCGTCTGTCCGCCGACACCTGGCTTTGCCACACCACCACCGGCGGAGCCGACCGCATCCACGGCCACATGGAGGACTGGCTGCAATGCGAATGGTGGGACTGGCAGGTCTACACCGCCAATCTGACCGAGCAATACGCCCAGATCGCCGTCGCCGGACCCAAGGCGCGCGAGTTGCTGCAACGCCTGCCCGGCACCATCGACCTGAGCCAGGAAGCGTTGCCCTTCATGCAATGGGCCGAGGGCGAGCTGGCGGGCATCCCCGCCCGCGTCTACCGCATCAGCTTCTCGGGCGAGCTCAGCTATGAGATCGCCGTGCCCGCGAACCGCGGGCTGGAGCTGTGGAAAACGCTGCACGAAGCGGGCCGCGACCTGGACATCACCCCCTACGGGACCGAGGCGATGCATGTCATGCGCGCCGAAAAGGGCTTCATCATGATCGGCGACGAAACCGACGGCACGGTGATCCCGCAGGATCTGGGGCTGCACTGGGCGATCTCGAAGAAAAAGCCCGACTACATCGGCAAGCGCGCGCAGGCCCGCAGTCACATGAGGGACGGGGGCCGCTGGCAGCTGGTGGGGCTGGAAAGCCTCGACGGGCGGGTGCTGCCCGACGGCGCCTATGCGGTGGAAGCCGGGGTGAACGCCAATGGCCAGCGCAGGACCCAGGGGCGGGTCACCTCCTCGTATCATTCTCCGACGCTGAACCGCCCGATCGCCATGGGACTGGTGCGCCACGGCCCGGCGCGCATGGGGCAACTGCTGGACTTCCCCATGCCGGGGGGCGGGATGATGACGGCGCGGATCGTGGATCCGGTCTTTTACGACAAGGAAGGAACCCGTCTGAATGGCTGAGGCGCTTGCAACCATCACCCGCGTCCAGGGCCTGGGCATGATCGCGATCCGGGCCGACCTGTCGCGCGCCGGCGACGCCATTGCCGAGGCGGCGGGCCTCGCCGTTCCCGCCATGACCCGGATCGTGACGGACGGCAGCCGCGCCCTGGGCTGGATGTCGCCGGACGAACTGCTGCTGGTTCTGCCGGGCGCGGAATCGGCCGATGCCCTGACGACGCTGACCGGCGCCCTGTCCGGCGAACATGCGCTGGTCGCGGACGTGTCGGATGCGCGCGCGGTCTTCGACGTGACCGGCCGCGATGCGGGCGACGTGATCGCCAAGCTGATGCCCGTCGATCTGGACGACCTTGCGCCCGACGGCCTGCGCCGCAGCCGCGCCGCCCAGACGGCGGCGGCGGTGTGGCGCGTCCCCGGCGGCTTCCGCCTGATCGGCTTCCGCTCCACGGCGGATTACCTGCGCCTGATCCTGGAAAACGCGGCCCTCCCCGGCACCCGTCTCGCGCCGCGCTGATCTTCACCTTTGCGCAAGTATCCTCGGGGGGTCCGGGGGGCGAAGCGCCCCCGGCCACCGCCCCCGGCAGGAACCCGCCTCCGACCCCTTGCGTTTACCCCGCAAATGCGGGACCGTGCGTCGGGCCCAAGGTTAACCCCTTTACGAAAGGACAGAAAATGGCTTTCACGCTTCCCGATCTTCCCTATGCGCATGACGCGCTGGCCGAAGGCGGCATGTCCAGGGAAACGCTGGAATACCACCACGACAAGCACCACAAGGCCTATGTGGACAAGCTGAACGAACTGGTCGCGGGCACCGAATGGGACGGCAAGCCGCTGGAGGACATCGTCAAGGGAACCTACCAGAAGGGCGCGGTCGCGCAAAACGGCATCTTCAACAACGCCAGCCAGCACTGGAACCATGCCCAGTTCTGGGAAATGATGGCGCCGAAGCCCGGCGCGATGCCGTCCGAACTGGAAAAGGCGATCACCGAATCCTTCGGATCGGTCGATGACTTCAAGAAGAAGTTCACCGAAAACGGCGTGGGCCAGTTCGGCTCCGGCTGGGTGTGGCTGGTCAAGAACGCCGACGGCGGCCTGGAGGTCACCAAGACCGAAAACGGCGTGAACCCGCTTTGCCACGGCCAGACCGCGCTGCTGGGCTGCGACGTGTGGGAACACAGCTATTACATCGACTTCCGCAACGCGCGTCCGAAATACCTGGAAAACTTCCTCAACAACCTGGTGAACTGGGAAAACGTCGCCTCGCGCCTGTGATCCCCTTCACATTCCCGACAGGCCCGGCGCGCAGAACCGCCGGGCCTTTTGCCTTGCGCAAGGCGGCATTGGCTTTCCCTGCCGCCCCGGTATAAGACAAGGCGCGAGAAACGCTGCGGAAGACGGGCATGGCCAACGGGAACGACAATTTCATCGACGAGGTTTTCGACGACCTGCGCCGCGAACGCCTGTTCCGGCTGTTCCGCCGGTGGGGATGGGTGGCGGGCCTTGTGATCCTGGCCATCGTCGCGGGCGTGATCTGGCGCGAATACAGCCAGTCCCGCGATCAGGCGAGGGCGCAGGCCTGGGGCGACGCGATCCTGGCCGCCGAGGCCTCGGGCGATCCGGCGGCGATCATGCAGGTCGATCCGCAGGGCGCCGATGGCCGCCGCGTGCTGGCCGCGCTCTTGGCGGCGGGCGCCTGGTCCGAGCAGGCCGGAAACGAGGCCGCGGCCGAGGCGCTGCGCGATGTCGCGGGCGATCAGGCGGCGGGCACGGTGCTGCACGACCTGGCGGAACTGAAGCTGGTCATGCTGCAAGGCGAGACCATGGATCCCGCGCGGCGCGACGAGATCCTGTCGCGCTTGTCGCGCGCCGGCGCGCCGTTCGAGCTGCTGGCCCTGGAACAGAAGGCCGTCGCCCTGGTCGGTGCGGGCCGGACGGACGACGCCGTGAACCTGATCCGCCAGATCCAGCAAAAGGACGGCCTGACGGAAGCCTTGCGCCTGCGCCTGTCCGAGATGATGATCGCCCTTGGCGTCGAACCCGAGGCGACCGACAGCATGCCCGCCGGCTGATCGCCCGCGGGCCAATGAAGAACACGAGGGAGAGGCGAGGAATGACCGCCACGCTGCGACTGACCCTGGCCCTGGCGGCCATGCTTGGCATGACGGCCTGCGGCGAAAGGGACACGATCCTGCCCGGGCAGCGTCTGGACCCGCTGGCCGTGACCTCGCCCGACGGCCCGGCTATCGAGGGTCCGGCGCCCGTCACCTCGACCGCGCTGCGGCTGGCCGCGCCCGCGGTCAACGGCGAATGGACGCACCGCGCGGGCAATGCCGCGCACCAGCCGGGGCATCCGGCCCTGGGCGCGGGCACCGCGCGCATCTGGACCGCGAACATCGGGCAGGGCGGCGACAAGCGCCACCGCATCAGCGCCGATCCGGTGGTGGGCGGCGGGCTGGTCTTCACCCTGGACAGCCGCACGCGGGTGACGGCCACCACGACCGGCGGCGCGACCGCCTGGACCAGCGACATCGCCCCGGCGCTGGAAACCCGCGACAGCGTGTCGGGCGGCGGCCTCGCCTACGAGGCCGGGCGCGTTTACGCCACCAGCGGCTTTGGCGAGCTGGTCGCGCTTGATGCCGCGTCGGGCCGCGTCTTGTGGCGCCAGCGGGTGGATGCGCCGATCGGCGGCGGACCCGCGGTGCAGAACGGCGTGGTTTACGTCCTGGGCCGCAACGATATCGGCTGGGCGGTGCGCGCCGCCGACGGCAAGGTGCTGTGGCAGACCTCGGGCACGCCTTCGACGGCGGGGGTGATGGGTGTTTCTGTTCCGGCGGTGGGGGGCGGCACAGTGATCTTTCCCTTCGCGTCGGGGCAGCTTCTGGCCGCCGACCGGGACACCGGCGCGACGCTGTGGACCGCGCAGATCGGCGGAATGCGCATCGGGCGCGCCGTCGCCAACATCCGCGACGTGACCGGCGATCCGGTGATCTCGGGCAACGTGGTCTATGGCGGCACCTCCTCGGGCCGCATCAACGCCGTGGAACTGGACAGCGGGATCGAGGCCTGGTCCGCCAGGGACGGCGCCAACAGCCCGGTGGTCGTGGCCGGCGGATCGGTCTTCGCGGTCAACGACCAGGCCGAGCTGATCCGGCTGGACGCGGCAAGCGGCGGGGTGATCTGGCGCGTGCCCTTGCCCTATTACACCACCGAACGCGTCCGCAGGCAGGACCGGATCCATGCCCATTTCGGCCCGGTGCTGGCCGGGGGACGGCTGTTCGTCGTGTCGAGCGACGGGGTGATGCGGGTGTTCGATCCGAACTCTGGCGCCCTGGTCGGCCAGGCGCAGATCCCCGGCGGTGCCGCCGCCGCCCCCGCCGTCGCGGGCCAGACGATCTATGTCGTCTCGCGCGCAGGCCAACTTCACGCGTTCCGATGACCTTTACCCTTGCCATCGTGGGTCGGCCGAATGTCGGCAAATCGACCCTGTTCAACCGCCTTGTGGGGAAAAAGCTGGCCCTGGTCGACGACCGGCCCGGCGTCACCCGCGACCTGCGCGAAGGCGCGGCCCGCCTGGGCGACCTGCGCTTTGTCGTGATCGACAGCGCGGGCCTGGAAATGGCCGAGGACGACAGCCTGCAAGGCCGGATGCGCCGCCTGACCGAACGCGCGGTCGACGAGGCCGACATCTGCCTGTTCGTGATCGACGCCCGCGCGGGCGTGACGGCCGCCGACGAGTACTTCGCCGAGATCCTGCGCCGCCGCGCCAAGCATGTCATCGTCGCCGCCAACAAGGCCGAGGGCCGGGCCGGCGAATCCGGCGCGATGGAGGCCTGGGGCCTGGGCCTTGGCGAGCCGCTGCGCATCAGCGCCGAGCATGGCGAGGGGATGGACGACCTTTATCGCGCCCTTGCCCCCTTGGCCGACCGGATCGAGGCCGAGCGCCCCACGCCCGTTGCCGCCGAAACCGACATCGACCTGTCCGAGGAGGACGCCGAAACCGGCGAAGGAGCCGAGGATTGGCGTCCATCCGCCGCGCGTCCCCTGCAACTGGCGGTGATCGGGCGGCCCAATGCGGGCAAGTCCACGCTGATCAACAAGATCATCGGCGAGGACCGCCTGCTGACCGGACCCGAGGCCGGGATCACCCGCGATTCGATCAGCGTTTCGACCACCTTCATGGGCACGCCCATGCGCATCTTCGACACGGCGGGGATGCGCAAGCGCGCCAAGGTCACGGACAAGGTGGAAAAGCTTTCCGTGGCCGACGGGTTGCGCGCGGTCCGCTTTGCCGAGGTGGTGGTGGTCCTTCTGGACGTGGCCATTCCCTTCGAGCAGCAGGATCTGCGCATCGCCGACTTCGCGGAAACCGAGGGCCGTGCGGTCGTTGTCGCCGCGAACAAGTGGGATCTTGAGGACGACAAGCCCCAGAAGCTGAACGAGTTGCGCGCGAATTTCGAAAAGCTGCTGCCGCAATTGAAGGGCGCGCCCCTGGTCACGGTTTCCGCGCGCACCGGCAAGGGACTGGACCGGCTGCACGCCGCGATCCTGAAGGCGCACGAGGTCTGGAACCGCCGCATCTCGACCGCGCGGCTGAACCAGTGGCTGGGCGCGATGACCGAAAGCCACCCGCCCCCCGCGCCGGGCGGCCGCCGGATCCGGCTGCGCTACATGACGCAGGTGAAGACCCGCCCGCCCGCGTTCATCGTCAAGGCCACGCATACCGACAAGCTGCCCGACAGCTATCAGCGGTATCTGGTCAACGGGCTGCGGCAGGATTTCGACATGCCCGGCACGCCGATCCGGCTGTTCTTCCGCGACCAGGGCGGCGACAATCCCTTCAAGGACAAGGCAAAGAAGATCAACCAGTCGGGCGCCTTGTCCAAGCACAAGAACCGGCAGAAGCCGAAGGACGGCTAAGGGCGGCCAAGGCCGTCGCCTTCGCCGCGCGGCGCCGTTTCCACGAACCCTGCCGGGCCCGGGCATGGATCCGGGGTGGCCGGATCCTTGGCGGAACCGGATCGCGCGGGTGGGAAAACGCTGCCGCGTGTCGTTGTTTGCCCGAACCGCCGTCAGGTCGCCGCGCGCACGAACACGACGCCCATGCCCGAGATGCCGATGATCGCGGCAAGGGCCACGCCGGGGCTGCTGGCCATGGTCGTCACGGCCACCGCGCAGAAGGCCCAGATCATCGCCACCGAAAAGCCCAGGCTTCCGTCCAGCCGTTCCTGCGCGGCCATCCCGATCACCGCGCCCGGCAGGATCGCCACGATCGCCGTTTGCGGCGTGGTCAGATCCAGCGGCGCGCCGATCAGGCTCGCCAGCGTCGCGGTGCCAAGCGCCAGGCTCCACCCCGCCAGGAAGCCGGGCGCGGGACGCCGCTGGCCGCGGGCGCGCATGGCGCCCGATAGGGTGGCGGTCAGCATCAGCAACGCCCCGAGCGTGGCGAGCGGCTTGTGAAGGCCCACCAGCCATGGCCACAGCGCCCCCACGGCCAGGGCAAAGCTCAGCGGCAGCCAGGCCGGATGGGGGCCGTGGTCCGACGGGTCCAGATATTGCCCGATCCCGTCCGCCAGCAGCGTCAGCCACAACACGATCAGCAGCGCCCACATCAGCGGGTTCTGCGGCTGGAGGTAGAGCTGCGGCAGGGTCGCCACGGGCAGAACCGCGGCAAGCTCCAGCGGGTCATGGGAATGGGCCAGGGGCAGGATCGGCGCCGCGATCTGGACCGCGGGACGCCCCAGCGTCGCCAGCACGGCGCTGCTGGCGACGAAGATCGTCACCGAAGCCAGATAAAGGATCTCTGCCGCGCGCGCCATGCGGGCAAACGCCCGGATCGCGCGCCCAGTTTCGGCCCGCCCTGCCGCAATCGCGGCTTCACGCGCTTGTGGTCAGGCCAGCCTGCCGTCCGCGCCCAGCCGGGTCGCCCCGCCTAGATAGGGATGCAGGGCGGCGGGCAGCAGCACCGATCCGTCCGCCTGCTGGCCGTTTTCCAGCACCGCGATCAGCGTGCGGCCCACGGCCAGACCCGATCCGTTCAGCGTATGCACGAATTCCGGCTTGCCGGTCCTGTCGGACCGATAGCGCGCGTTCATCCGCCGCGCCTGGAAGTCGCCGCAATAGCTGACGCTGCTGATCTCGCGGTACTTGTCCTGGCCGGGCAGCCACACTTCGAGGTCATGGGTGATGCGGGCGCCGAAACCCATGTCGCCGGTGCAAAGAACGATCGTGCGATAGGGCAGGTCCAGCGCCTCCAGCACGGCCTCGGCGCAGCGGGTCATGCGGTCGTGCTCGGCAAGGCCGCTGTCGGCGTCGGTGATCGAGACCATCTCGACCTTCTCGAACTGGTGCTGGCGCAGCATTCCGGTGGTGTCGCGGCCTGCGCTGCCGGCTTCCGAGCGGAAGCACTGGGAATGGGCGACCATGCGGCGGGGCAGGGTGGCGTGATCGACCAGATCGCCGTGGACGGTGTTGGTCAGCGTCACTTCCGAGGTCGGGATCAGCCAATAGCCTTCGCGCGTCAGATAGCTGTCCTCGCCGAATTTCGGCAATTGTCCGGTGCCGACCATCATGCTTTCCAGCACCAGGACCGGGGTCCAGGTTTCCTGCAGGTCGTGCCTGGCGACATGGAGGTCCAGCATGAACTGCGCCAGCGCGCGATGGATGCGCGCCACGCCGCCCTTCAGCACCACGAAGCGGCTGCCCGAAAGCTTTGCGGCGGTCTCGAAATCCATGCCGGGCCTGACGGCGGGAATGTCGAAATGCTCGACGGGATCGAAATCGAAATTGCGCGGGTTGCCCCAGCGGCGCAGTTCCACGTTGTCGTTTTCGTCCTTGCCCTCGGGAACGCTGTCCAGGGGCAGGTTCGGGATCTCCATCAGCAGGTCGCGCAACCGGCCGTCCAGCAGCGAGGCCTCGGCCTGCATCCGGGTCACGTCGGCCTTCTTTTCGGCCACAAGCGTGCGCAGGCGGTCGAACTCGGCCTCGTCACCGCGCGCCTTGGCGGCGCCGACCTCCTTGCTGGCGCGGTTCTGGTCGGCCTGGGCGGTCTCGGCCGCGGCGATCCGGGCGCGGCGGTCGGCGTCCAGCGACAGGATGCGGTCGGACATCGGCTGAAGTCCGCGGCGGGCCAGGGCCGCGTCAAAGCCTGCGGGGTTGTCCCGGATGGCACGGATGTCATGCATGGTCGTCACCGTCGCTTGGTTTTCTGGCCGGTGACTAGCCGATGCGGCGCGCCTGCGAAAGCCCGCTTAACGCGCGCCCTCCAGCAGCGCGGACAGCGCGGGATAGAACTGCTGGGCCGTCATGTGGCCTTCCAGCCGCCCCACCTCGGACCCGCCGTCCAGCAGGATAAAGGTCGGCGTGACGAAGGGCCGTCGCGCCAGCGCCAGGCCGTCCGGGTAGGGGCCGTAAATGTCCACGCGCATCAAGGGCGCGGCGCGGCCCGCATCGGAGGCCGCATAGCCCGGCCCGATGTTGCGATCCCAGGCGGCGCAATAAACGCAGCCCTCCTTTTCCACCATCAGCAGCCGCAAGGGATCGGCTGCGGCGGGCAGGGCGGTCAGGGCAAGAACGGCAAGAACGGCAAGGATGCGGATCATGCCCCCTTATCGGCCCAAGGCGACGGCTTGGCAATCGTTGCGCGCGCCCCTATCCCTTTGCCCATGGACGAGCTTCTGAAACCCCTGATCGCCAAGAACCGCCGCGCCTTGTCGCGGGCGATCACGCTGATCGAATCCACGCGTCCCGACCACCGTGCCCGGGCCGTCGCGCTGTTGGCGGATCTGCCCGACCGGCAGGCCCTGCGCATCGGGCTGTCGGGCACGCCGGGGGTGGGCAAGTCCACCTTCATCGAGGCCTTCGGAACCATGCTGACCGGGCAGGGCCTGCGCGTGGCGGTGCTGGCTGTCGATCCTTCCTCGGCGCGGTCGGGCGGGTCGATCCTGGGCGACAAGACACGGATGGAAACGCTGTCGCGCAATCCCATGGCCTTTATCCGTCCCACGCCGTCCAACGCGCAACTGGGCGGCGTGGCGCGCCGCACGCGCGAGGCGATCCGGCTGTGCGAGGCCGCGGGCTTTGACGTGGTGCTGATCGAGACCGTGGGCGTGGGCCAGTCCGAAACCCTTGTGGCCGAGATGTGCGACCTGTTCGTTCTGCTGCTGGCCCCGGCGGGCGGCGACGAGTTGCAGGGCGTCAAGCGCGGCATCATGGAGATGGCCGACCTGATCCTGGTCAACAAGGCCGATGGCGAGCTGCTGGGCCCGGCGCGCCGCACGGTGGCCGATTACGCGGGCGCGCTGCGCCTGCTGAGAAAGCGACCGCAGGATCCCCAGGGCTTTCCCAAGGCGCTGCCGGTATCCGCCGCGACCGGAGAGGGTCTGGCAAAGGCGTGGGAGGAAATGCAGGCGCTGACCGCCTGGCGCCGGGAACACGGGCATTTCGCGGCCAACCGGGCGGAACAGGCGCGCCATTGGTTCCTGGCCGACGTGCGCGCGGGCCTGCTGGCGCGGCTCGACACGCCCGCCGCGCGAGACCGGCTGGCGCATCTGGGCGATGCGGTGGCCCGCGGCGAAGCCGCCCCGGCCGAGGCCGCGCGCGACATGCTCGACTGGCTGGCGCGGCAGAAATAAACGCCCGTTTTCGCGGCCCGCAGCCTGCGCGAATCGGTTAGTGTCGGGGCATGGAGATGGTGAACGACATGCTGGACCTGCCCGACGCCGATACGCTTTATGCCGCGCTGCTGGCGCGCGACCCGGCCTGGGAAGGCCGCGCGCTGGTGGGAGTCACGACCACCGGCATCTTCTGCCGCCTGACCTGCCCGGCGCGCAAGCCCCTGGCGCGGAACTGCCGCTGGTTCGCCTCGGCCGGCGCCGCCCGGGCCGCGGGCTTTCGCCCTTGCCGCCGCTGCCACCCGCTGGGCGCCACGGCGGATGGCGATCCGGTGGTGCGCGGCCTGATGGCCCGGCTGGAGGAACGCCCCGATCACCGCTGGTCCGAGGCGGATCTGCTGGCGCTCGGGCACGACCCCTCGACCGTGCGCCGCGCCTTCAAGCGCCATTTCGGGCAAAGTTTCCTCGAGATGGCCCGCGCCGCCCGCCTGCGGGGCGGCATGGCCAGCCTGACGAAAGGATCGCCGATGATCGACGCGCAACTGGAGGCCGGGTTCGATTCGGCCTCGGGCTTCCGGGCGGCCTTTGCCCGGCTGTTCGGGCATCCGCCGCATCGCATGCGGCAGGGGTCGGACCTGCTGGCCGACTGGATCGACACGCCGTTGGGGGGCATGATCGCCATCGCCGACGACCGGGCGCTGCACCTGCTGGAATTCATCGACCGCAAGGCCCTGCCCGAAGGGCTGCGCCGCCTGTCCGCCCATGTGGGGGGCCGCGTCGGCCTGGGCCGCACGCCCGTCCACGATCTGGCCGAGGCGCGGCTTGCCGCCTATTTCGCGGGCCGGGCGCCGCGTCTGGATGTTCCCGTGGTCCTGCACGGCACGCCTTTCCAGCAGCAGGTCTGGCGCGCCTTGCAGGAGATTCCGGCAGGGCAGACGCGCAGCTATGTCCAGCTTGCCGCCGCCGTCGGCCGTCCCACGGCCACGCGCGCCGTGGCCCGCGCCAACGCCACCAACCGCATCGCCCTGGTGGTGCCCTGCCACCGGGTGATCGGCGCGGATGGCACCTTGACCGGCTATGCGGGCGGACTGTGGCGCAAGGAAAAGCTGATCGCAATCGAGCGGCGTTACGCCTGATCGCGTCCCGCGGCAGCCGGGGCGCTTCGCCCCCCTCCCCCCAACCCCCCGGAGGAGTTTGTGCCAGGATGAGATTCTGTTCTTCGCCGGATCGGATTGTCTCCGACTCGGCTTGACGGGAGGGCCAGCTTCCATTAGGGACGCGCAAACGGAATTCCGGGCGCTGCCTCGCGGCGCCTTTTCACTTTGGGACGGAACCCTCTGCCGGGACCGCCCGCATAGCAAAGACGAAGGATCACTACCATGTCGCGCGTCTGCGAACTGACCGGCAAAGGCCCGATGACCGGTAACAATGTCAGCCATGCCAACAACAAGACCCGCCGCCGGTTCCTGCCGAACCTGAACGAGGTCACGCTGCTGTCGGAAAAACTGAACCGCGGCTATTCGCTGCGCATCTCGGCCGCGGCGCTGCGTTCGGTCGATCACCGCGGCGGCCTGGACGCCTTTCTGGCGAAGGCCAAGGACAGCGAGCTGTCGGACCGCGCGCTGAAGATCAAGCGCGAGATCGCCAAGGCCGACGCCCCTCAGGCCTGATCCGGCCCGTGACTGCGGCAATATGCCCCGTCCTTCAAGCGGCGGGGCTTTTGCATGTCCGTTGCCTTCCGCGCGTCCTTCGGTGATGGTCGCGCCACGACGCGACGGCTTCCGCATCAAGAGGACAAGAACGATGATCCGCATGACCTTGGCCGCGATGGCGGTCGTGACGCCCGCCACGGCCCTGGCGCAGGACGGGCTGGCGATCCGCGACGCCTATGTCCGCAGCGCCAATCCCAAGTCGGCGGCGGCCTTCATGGTGGTCGAGAATCGCGGCACGGGCGAATGCCGCCTGACCGGCGTGTCCTCGGATGCCGCCGCAATGGTCGAGCTGCACACCAACGCCGAACAGGACGGCGTGATGAAGATGCAGAAGATCGAGGGCGGCATCGCCATTCCCGCAGGCGGCGAACATGTCCTGGCACGGGGCGGCGATCATGTGATGCTGATGGGGCTGACCAGGCCGCTGGCCGATGGCGATGCCGTCGCCCTGACGCTGGATTTCGGTGATTGCGGCACCCGCCAGGTCGAGGCCGCGCTGGACAACGGCCGGACCGAGGAAACGCATGGCGCCCAGGCGGGGTCCGGCGGCCACCAGGGTCACTAGCCCGGCATCTGCCGTAAGCTTCGGGCCGGGCGCGCAAGCCGGCACCCGGGCCGGTCCGGCGAGGCTCCGGCCGACGCCATCGTCCCTGCCGGAAGGCCGCGCCGCCCGATCATCGCACCGCCCGCAGCTGCAACGCGTTGCCCACCACGCAGACCGAGGACAGCGCCATTGCCCCCCCAGCATGGGCGACAACTGCGGCCCGCCAGGGGGCACCAGCACGCCCATGGCGACCGGGCTCAGCGCGGAGTTGTAGGTGAAGACCCAGAACTGGTTCTGCCGGATATTGCGCATCGCCGCGCGCGACAGGCGAATGGCGCGCGCCACGCCCCAGATCGCCCGACAGCAGCACCAGATCCGCCGATTCGACGGCGATGCTGGTGCCGGTGCCGATGGCGATGCCGATTTCCGCAGCGGCCAGCGCCGGGGCGTCGTTGATGCCGGGTTCCTTTGGGGCGGGAACCGGCTCACCCGTCAGCATGGATTCGTTGGCATGGCCCCGGCCCTTGGTGACGGTGCCGTCACCGGCTTCCCGCTTGGCCGGCGCCGGCAGCACCAAGTCGCCCGGATGCAGGTCGGCCATGGGAACGGGCGCGGGCTTGCCGGGCAGCAGCACCACAACCGCCGAAAACAGGAACGCCGCCCCCGAACCGAACCCAGGGCCACGAGGCTGTTCATCTCGGGACCGCCGCGCAGCAGGGCCGGGATGCCGGCCGCGAAGAAGCGCCGCCCTGGCCTGGCCAGAACGGCGGCGGTCAGGATCATCTGCATCCAGTTCAGCGGCCCCGTGCCGACCAGGCCGGGCAGCCAGTGGTGAAAGGCCGGAACCAGGTGGCCGCCCATTTCCACCGCGAGGACCGGCAGGGTCAGGGCGAGGGCCGTCAGAAAGGCGCGCTTGAGGGCGGCGGCCTCGTTGTCCTTGGGTGGACGCGCGGCGTCCTGCTGGAGGGTGGCGGGATAGCCCAGCCTTGTCACGGCCTCGGCCAGGTCGGCGGGGACAGGCCCGATGGTGCCGGATGCTGGCCGATCCGGCCAGCAGGTTCACCTGCGCGTCCGTCACCCCGAGGCGCGAGGACAGGGTCGGGGTCACGCGGCCCGAGCAGGCGGCGCAGCTCATCCCTTCGATGGACAGGCGTGTGGCGATCAGATCCTGGGAATCGCCCGGGACGGGCAGGTCAGCGGATCGAACGGTTATAACGGCAGATGTGCGTCGGACCGCCCCAGGTCAGGGCAAATCGAACGCGAAACGCCGTCGTGAGTTGCAAGAAGGGTCCGTCCCTTGTTATGGGCAGGGTCAGAGCAGAAGAACACGAGATTGACAGGATCACCCATGAACCGCCGTGAGCTGATGTCGCTGGCCGTGCCGCTGATGGCCGCCGCCTATTTCGCCCCCTCGCTGGCCTTCTCGCAGGAAGCCGCGCAAACCGCGGCGCGCGACCCTTATGCGCCCACCGAGGTCGCGATCCGCGAGGATTTCGAGGTCGGCAGCATCGTCGTGGTCAGCAAGGACTTCTTTCTGTATCACGTGATCGCGCCGGGCCGGGCGGTCCGTTACGGGGTGGCGGTGGGCACCGCCGAACTGGTCTGGAAGGGCCGCGCGACCGTGGGCCGCAAGGTCGAATGGCCGTCCTGGACGCCCACCCAGGACATGATCAAGCGCAAGCCCGAACAATACGCCAAATGGGCCAACGGGATGCCCGGCGGCCCGCAGAACCCCCTCGGGGCGCGGGCGCTGTATCTTTACAACGACAAGGGCCAGGACACCGCGATCCGCATCCATGGCACCACCGAACCGAACTCGATCGGGCGCGCCGTGTCGAACGGCTGCCTGCGGATGCGCAACGAGGCGGTGATGGCGCTGTACGATCAGGTGCCGATCGGCGCGCCTGTCTACGTCTACTGATGTGTCCCTGACGCTGACGCGCGTGTCGGATCCCGCGCTGGCGGGGTTCGACGACATCATCGACGTGCGATCCCCGTCCGAATACGCCGAGGATCATCTGCCCGGCGCGATCAACCTGCCCGTGCTGGACGATGCCGAACGGGCGCGGGTCGGCACCATCTACAAGCAGGTGTCCCCGTTCGACGCCCGCAGGATCGGCGGCGCCCTGGTGGCCGCCAATGCCGCGCGCCATGTCGCCGGGCCGCTGGCGGATCGCGATGGAAGCTGGCGCGGGCTGGTTTACTGCTGGCGCGGCGGGCAGCGGTCGGGCAGCTTTGCCACGATCCTGTCGCAGATCGGCTGGCGGGTGGACCGCATCAGCGGCGGCTACAAGGCCTGGCGCGCGCTTGTCGTGGACCGGGTGCAGAACCGGCCCGTGTCCGCGCCCGTGATCGTGCTGGACGGCAACACCGGCAGCGCCAAGACGGCCATCCTGGGGCGTCTGGCAGCGCGCGGCTGGCAGGTCATCGACCTGGAAGGGCTTGCCAACCACCGCGGCAGCCTGTTCGGGGGGCGCCCCGAGGGCCAGCCCGGCCAGAAGCTGTTCGAGGGGCGTCTGGCGCTTGCGCTGGAGGCGCTTGATCCCGGGCGTCCCGTGCTGGTCGAGGCCGAGAGCAGCCGCATCGGCGCGGTGACGGTGCCGAAGGCGATGTGGCGGGCGATCTGCGCCGCCCCCCGGCTGCGGCTGGAGGCGCCGGTCGCCGAGCGCGCTGCCTATACCGCCGCGACCTATGACGACATGGTGGCGGATCCGGCGCGGGTCGAGGCGATCGTGGCGGCGCTGTCGCCGCTGCATCCCGCCGCGCGGATCGACGCCTGGCGCGCGGCCGTCGCGGCGGGCGACTGGCGCGGCCTTGCCGAGGGGTTGCTGCGCGACCATTACGACCCGCGCTATCTGAAGCACCGGCTGCGCTATGCCGGGCGCGAAAAGGCGGTGATTGCCCTGGACGAGCTGCGCAACCTGGACGCGGCGGCGGACCGGGTCGAGACGGCCATGGCGCGCCTGACCTGAAGCCCCGGCGCGGGCCGCGAGGGCAGGTGCCTCCGGCGGGGGTTTTTCGGGCAAAGAAGAAGCTCAGGCGTGGCGCAGGAATCGGCGCAGGATGCGTTCGAGCTTGGCGGCGCCCAGCGGGGCCATGGCCTTGGTATGTTCATGGCTGATGGATTCGTCTGACAGCCCCGCGCCCATGTTGGTGACGACCGATATGGCGGCGCAGCGCAGCCCCAGGAAGCGGGCCAGGATGATCTCGGGCACGGTGGACATGCCGACGGCATCGGCGCCGAGGATCCGGGCCGCGCGGATTTCGGCGGGGGTTTCGAAACTGGGGCCGGAAAACCAGCAATAGACGCCCTGGGGCAGGTCGATGCCTTCCGCTTGGGCGGCGGCGGCAAGGGCCGCGCGCATGTCCGCATCGTGGGCGTCGGTCATGGGAACGAAGCGGGCGTCGGTCCGCTCGCCGATCAGGGGGTTGGTGCCGGCAAAGGCGATGTGGTCGTTCAGCAGCATCAGATCGCCGGGCGGGATGTCGGGGCGCAGCGATCCGGCGGCATTGGTCAGGATCAGCCGGCCGCAGCCAAGCGCCGCCAGCGTTTCCAGGGGCAGCCGCATCGCGTCGGCGCGGCCCGATTCGTAGTAATGCGACCGGCCCCCGAAAACCGCGACGCGGCGGCCCTCCAGGTTTCCGATCACCAGTTGCGGGACATGGCCCGACACGCCCGCATGGGGAAAGCCCGGCAGATCGTCATAGGGGATCGCCACGCCGTCCACGGCGCCCGACAGGTGGCCGAGGCCGGATCCCAGGATCAGGCCGTATTCGGGGGCCGCCGCGCCCGCGCGGGCGCGGATCAGGCGGGCGAGCTCAGCGTTCCTTGACATAGGGCTCTCCTCCGGCGCGGGGGGGAATGGCGCGGCCCACGAAGCCCGCCAGAATGATCACGGTCAGGATATAGGGCAGGGCGTTCATGAACATCGAGGGCACGGTGACGATGCCCAGATCCAGGTTCGGATAGCGGTTGGCGACGGCTTCCAGCAGCCCGAACAGAAAGGTCGCGCCAAGCGCCCCCCAGGGCCGCCACTTGGCGAAGATCAGCGCGGCCAGGGCGATGAAGCCGCGCCCGGCGGTCATTTCCTTGACAAAGCCCGCCGACAGGCCGGTCGCCAGATAAGCCCCCGCCAGCCCGCAAAGCAGCCCGGCGATCGCCACGGCGGCAAAGCGCAGCCGCGTGACCGACACGCCCGCCGTATCGACCGAGGCCGGGTTTTCGCCCACCGCCCGCAGCCGCAGTCCGAAGCGCGTGCGATACAGCACCCACCAGGTCAGCGGCACCATGGCGAAAGCCACATAGACCAGGATCGAATGGCCCGACACGACCTCGGCATAAAGGGAACCGATCACCGGAACCCCCCGCGCGGCTTCCGCCAAGGGCAGGGTGATTTCGCCAAAGCGCGGAGTGGCCGTCAGGGCGGCCGCGCCGTCCGGGCCGGTGATGCCCGTCAACCAGGCGCGGAAGGGCGCGAGCTGCGTTTCGAGCTCGGCCCCCGGGGTCAGGCTGGGGGTGCGCCCGCCCAGGCCGAAGATCTTCTGCCCCAGCAGCACCGTCAGCCCCGAGGCCAGGAAGTTGATCGCCACGCCCGAGATCAGCTGGTTGCCCCGAAAGGTGATCGAGGCGATGCCGTGGACCGCCGACAGCATCAGCGCCCCCAGCAGGCCCGCCGCCGCGCCCAGCCAGACGTTGCCGGTCAGCGCGGCGACGGTGGCGGCGCTGAAGGCCGCCATCAGCATCTTGCCTTCCAGCCCGATGTCGAAGACGCCCGCGCGTTCGGAATAAAGCCCGGCCAGGCAGGCCAGCAGCAGAGGCGTCATCAGTCGCACCGCGCTGTCGAGAATTTGCAGGACGGTGTTCAGATCCATCACGCGCCCCTTTTCCGCATCGCCAGGAACATCCGCTCCAGCGGCATCCGCACCATGTTGTCCAGCGCCCCCGTGAACAGGATCACAAGCGCCTGGATCACGATGATCAGCTCTCGCGGGATCGAGGTCCATAGCGCCAGTTCACCGCCCCCCTGATACAGGAAGCCGAACAGCAGGGCGGCCAGGAACACGCCCAGCGGATGGTTGCGGCCCATCAGGGCCACCGCAATGCCGATAAAGCCCGCGCCCTCGACCGCGTTCAGAACCAGGCGCTCGGCCTCTCCCATCACGTTGTTGATGGCCATCAGCCCGGCCAGCCCGCCCGAGATCAGCATGGCGGTCACGGTGATGCGGACCGGGTTTATCCCCGCGTAAAGCGCGGCGGGTTCGGACTTGCCGAAGGCGCGGATCTCGAACCCCAGGCGGCCGCGCCAGATCAGCAGCCAAACCAGCGCGCAGGCCAGAACCGCCACAAAGAAGCTGATGTTGACGGGCGTGTTCTTGCCCCATTCGAAGCCCAGCGACAGCGCCATGTCCGACAGCTTGGGCAGGTGGGTCTCGTTGGGGAAACGGGCGGATGCCGGGTCCATGCTGCCCACCGGGCGCATCAGGTTCACCAGGATGTAGTTCAGGGCGGCGGCGGCGATGAAGTTGAACATGATCGTGGTGATCACGATGTGGCTGCCGCGTTTCGCCTGAAGCAGCGCGGGGATCAGCGCCCAGGCCGCGCCGAACAGCGCCGCGCCGATCATGGCGGCGGGCAAGGCCAGCGCCCAATGGGGCAAGGGCAGGCTGAGCAGCACCAGGGCCACGCCCAGGCCGCCCATGGCCGCCTGGCCCTCGCCGCCGATGTTGAACAGGCTGGCGTGATAGGCGACCATTACCGCAAGCCCGGTGAAGATGAAGTTCGTGGCATAGTAAAGCGTGAATCCCCAGCCATAGCTGGAGCCAAGCGCCCCGTCGATCATCGTGGTCAGCGCCTCGACCGGGCTTTCGCCGATGGCCAGGATCACAAGCGCCGAAATCGCCATCGCCAGCACCAGCGATATGAGCGGCGTCAGGATCACATCGGCCCATTTCGGCATCTTGTTCATGCGTCAGCCTTTCATGCCGTGACACAGCGCCAGGAAGCTTCGCGCATCGGCGATCCCGTTCCAGGTGATCGCGTCGCCGTTGCCCGCCATGCGGGCCAGGTTGCGGGCGCGGGGAACCGCGCCGTTCGCGCCGGGATAGCCGCGCACGGCCAGCAGGTTTTCCTCGGCCCGGGTCTGGCCCTGGCGCGCCTCGCCCGTGCAGCGGCTGCCGTCGGACAGGGTCGCGAAGGCGATGGCGACGCGGCCCGCGACCTGGGGGGCGGCCGCGGCCCCGGCGGGCATTTCCACCGGGGCATGGTCGGCGCAGGCAGTGCCGCGCGCGTCGGTCACGCAGTTCGCGGGGAAGTCGTTCTTGAAGTCCGAGTCCCGGACCGGATCGGCCACGGCCCAGCTGCCGTCGGGGTTGCGGGCGCGGGTCTGGGCGCGGGCCTCGGCGGCCATGACCAGGCGGTCGGGGGCCTCTCCGTCGGGCCAGATGTCCATCTTGGGCATCCGGGGCATGGCGCCGGTGCTGCACCCGGCGGCGAGGACAAGGGAAACGAGGCAGGCAATGCGGGCAGGCGTCATTCAGGATACTCGGGGAAGGTCTTGGGTCTGAAGGGCGGCATTGGCGTCCACGCCCGCCATCAGCAGGCCCAGCTCGCCGGTGGTGGTGTCGCCGGGCAGGCGTTCGCCCATGATGCGGCCGTCGAACATCACGGCGATGCGGTCGGCCAGCGACATGATCTCATCAAGTTCAACGGACACCAGCAGGATCGCCTTGCCCGCGTCGCGCAGTTCCACGATGCGCTTGTGGATGAACTCGATGGCGCCGATGTCCACCCCGCGCGTGGGCTGGCCGATCAGCAGCAGGTCGGGGTTGCGCTCGATCTCGCGGGCGACGACGATCTTCTGCTGGTTGCCGCCGGAAAAGTTGCGCGCGGCAAGGCCGGGGTTCGGCGGGCGCACGTCGAAGCGCCGGATCTTGCCTTCCGCGTCGGCGCGGATCGCGGCCTGGTCCAGCAGCGGGCCGCGTCCGTATTCCGGCCGGTCGTGATAGCCGAAGGCGACGTTTTCCCAGGCCGAGAAGTCCATGATCAGGCCTTCGGCCTGCCGGTCCTCGGGGATATGGCCGATGCCCTCGCGGCGCCGTTCGGCGGCGTTGCAGCCGGCGCCCGCCAGCGGCAGGGGCACGCCGTTCATGCGGACCTCGCCGGAAAGGGTGCTGCCCTTTTCAGGATAGCCGCCCAGGATTTCCAGAAGTTGGGTCTGGCCGTTGCCGCTGACCCCCGCGATCCCGAGGATCTCGCCCGCGCGGATGTCCAGGTCGATGCCGCGCAGCCGTTCGACGCCCGCGGCATCGACCATGCGCAGGTTGCGGATTTCAAGCACCGGCTTGCCAGGCGTGGCGGGCGCCTTTTGCACGTTCAGCAGCACCTTGCGGCCAACCATCAGCTCGGCCAGTTGCTCGGGGCTGGTGTCGGCCGTCCTGACGGACGCCACCATCTCGCCCCGGCGCATCACCGACACCGTGTCGGTGATCTCCATGATCTCGCGCAGCTTGTGGGTGATCAGGATGATCGTCTTGCCCTCGGCCCGCAGGCCTTCCAGGATGCGGAACAGGTGGTCGGCCTCGGCCGGGGTCAGCACGCCGGTCGGTTCGTCCAGGATCAGGATGTCGGCCTGGCGATAAAGGGCCTTGAGGATCTCGACCCGCTGCTGGTGGCCGACCGACAGGTTCTCGACCACCTCGTCGGGATCGACGTTGAGTTCATAGTCCTGTGCCAGCCGCCGCAGCACGCCGCGCGCCTTGGACAGCGAGGGCCGCAGCAGGCGTCCGTCCTCGGCCCCAAGGACGATGTTTTCCAGAACGGTGAAGTTCTGCACCAGCTTGAAATGCTGGAACACCATGCCGATGCCCGCGCGGATCGCGGTCTGGCTGTCGGTGATGGTCAGGGGGCGCCCGCCCACCAGGATCTCGCCCGCGTCGGGCTTGTAGAAGCCGTAGAGGATCGACATCAGCGTCGATTTGCCCGCGCCGTTCTCTCCGATGATGCCGTGGATCGTGCCGCGTTCGACCCGCAGGTCGATGTCGCGGTTGGCCTGCACGGAACCGAAGGCCTTGGAAATGCCGCGCAGCTCGATGGCCGCAGGGGCGGCCGTCTCCGGCCGCCCCCCGCTTTGCGTCATCGCCGCCATTTACCGGACCGGGCAGGCGTTGTCGGTCATGTAGTCGTGGACCGCGATCTCTCCGCTGGCGATCTTGGCCTTGGCGTCATCGACGGCGGCCTGCATCTCGGGCGTGACCAGCGGCTTGTTGTTGTCGTCGATGGCCACGTCCACGCCCCCGGCCTTCAGGTCCATGACCTTGACGCCGGGTTCCACGCCGTTCGTGAAGGCGTCGTAAACCGCGTTGTCCACGCGCTTGACCATCGAGGTCAGCACCTTGCCGGGATGGAGATGGTTCTGGTTGCTGTCCACGCCGATCGACAGGATGCCGCCGTCCGCCGCCGCTTGCAGCACGCCGATGCCGGTGCCGCCCGCCGCGGCATAGATCACGTCGGCGCCCTGGCTGATCTGGGCCTTGGCCAGCTCGCCCCCCTTCACGGGGTCGTTCCAGGCGGCGGGGGTGGTGCCGGTATAGTTGATCAGAAGGGTGCCGTCGGGTTTCGCCGCCTTGAAGCCTTGGGCAAAGCCGCATTCGAACTTGTGGATCAGCGGGATGTCCATGCCGCCGATGAAGCCCACCGTGCCGGATTGGGATGCCATGGCCGCCATGATCCCGGCCAGATAGCTGCCCTGTTCCTCGGTGAACACGACGGACTGGACGTTGGGCTGTTCCACCACCATGTCGATGATGGCGAACTGGGTGTCCGGGTAATCGGGCGCCACCTGGTTCAGCACGTCGCCAAAGGCGAAGCCGGTCATCACGATGGGGTTGGCGCCGGTCTCGGCCAGGCGGCGGAGCGCCTGTTCGCGCTGCGCCTCGGACTGCATTTCCAGTTCCTTGTAGGTGCCCCCGGTTTCCTCGACCCAGCGTTGCGCGCCCATAAAGGCGGCCTCGTTGAAGGACTTGTCGAACTTGCCGCCAAGATCGAAGATCAGCGCCGGTTCCGCCAGGGCGGCAGCGCCCGTCAGGGCCGTCAGTGCCACCCCCGCCAGAAGCGTTTTCGTCAGGGACATACGGAAACCTCATCCTGTTGTGCCGGGCGATTCAAGCCGCCCGCGCGATGGGGCGATTAGGGCGTATCGGCCGCAGGCGGTCAACCGCCTTCTTGGCGGCCGTCCAGCGGCAGTTCCATGACGATGGCGTCCAGATCCGGCCCGTAATAGCGCCGCCTGAGGCCCGCCTGCCGCCAGCCCGCGGCGGCATAAAGGGCGCGCGCGGGGCCGTTGTCCGCCGCGACCTCCAGAAAGGCGCGGGTCGCGCCGCGCGCCCGTGACGTGGCGGCAAATTCCGCGACCAGACCGCGGGCGATGCCCCGGCGGCGGGCGTCCGGGGATACGGCAAGGGTCAGCAACTCGGCCTCGTCCGCGGCAGCGCGGCCCAGCACGAAGCCCTGGGGGCGGGCCAAAAGGAACACATGCGGGCTGTCCAGCAGGGCGGCGAACTCGGCGGCGCTCCAGGGGCGGGGAAGGGTGAAGCAACGCCCGTGCAGCGCGGCCAGAAGGCCGGGCGTCACGGCAGGATCAGCGGCGCGGCGTCGCGCGCGGGGGCCGCATCGGCGGGGCGCAGGTAAAGCGGCGCGGGGCGCGGCCCGGGCGCGGCGCGGCGCGCCAGGGCGATGCGGGCGATGGCGATGGCGGGCGGAACCGCCGGCGCAGCCGGCGCGGGGCCGGGCGGCAGCGAACCGGCCGCAGCCTGCTGCGGACGGTCCCCCGCGCCGGTCCCGAAATCCTGCCAGACGACCTGGCCGGCGCGCAGGGGCAGCGCCACGCGGCAGGGCCGGGGCAGATCAAGCGCCGCGGCCTCGGGCGCGGTCACGCCGACGGCGGGGATGCCCAGGGACAGCGCCAGCCCGCGCGCGGCGGCCACCGCGATGCGGATGCCGGTGAAGTTGCCCGGTCCGACCCCGACGCCGATCACGTCCAGATCGCCCCAGGTCAGGTCCGCTTCGGCCAGCAGATCCCCGAACAAAGGAAACAGCCGCTCGGCCTGGCCCTTGCCCATGTCCTCGTGGCGATGCGCCAGAACCGCGCCCCCGCGCAGCAAAGCGGCCGCGCAATGCGCGGCCGACGTGTCGAAGCCCAGAACGACGGGATCAGGCAACCGGGCGAACCTCGACCACCTCGGGGATGTAATGGCGCAGCAGGTTCTCGATGCCCATCTTCAGCGTCAGGGTGGACGACGGGCAGCCCGCGCAGGCCCCTTGCATGTGCAGATACACGACGCCCCGGTCGAAGCCGTGGAAGGTGATGTCGCCGCCGTCCTGCGCCACCGCCGGACGGACGCGGGTGTCCAGCAACTCCTTGATCTGGACCACGATGTCGGAATCGGGGCCGTCATGGCTGGCATGGCCCGCGTTCTCGGCCTCGCCCTCGACCGAGGGCGCGCCCGACTGGAAATGCTCCATGATGGCGCCCAGGATCGACGGCTTGAGGTGGTCCCAGGGCTGGTCTTCCGCCTTTGTGACGGTCACGAAGTCGCGGCCCAGAAAGACGCCGGTCACGCCGCCCACGGCAAAGATGCGGCGCGCCAGGGGCGACTTGGCAGCGGTCTCGGCGGCGGGGAAGTCGGCGGTGCCGTTTTCCAGCACGATCTCGCCGGGAAGGAACTTCAACGTCGCGGGGTTCGGTGTGGTTTCGGTCTGGATGAACATTTTGGCCGGGCTCCTTTGGACGGGATATGGCGACGGCAGGCCCTCGGGTCAAGCGGCGCGGGGCGTCAGGTGATGGCTTCCAGCCGTTCCTTCGAAATGTCGGCGGGCACGATGGTGATCGGGCAGGGCAGGGTCGCGGCCTCGCGCAGAAGACGCGCCAGCAGCGGGTTCTGCGCCGACTTGTCGGGATTGAGGCCGATGGCGACAATGCCGACCTCGGGGTCTTCGTTCAGATAGGCCAGCAGCTGTTCGGCCGGATCGCCCTCGCGCACGATCAGTTCCGGCTCGACCTTCGGACGCATCCGCATCCATTTGGCGAAAACCTCGAAATGGGCCTCGATCCGTTCATAGGCCTCGGCGCGCATCACCTCGGCCACGCCGAAGCCGTGCTGGATCTCGTTGGGGGGAATGACCGCCAGCACCGTCACCGCCCCGCCGGAGTTCGACGCCCGCATGGCGGCGAAGCGCATCGCGTTCAGGCATTCCCGGCTGTCGTCCAGCATCACAAGAAACTTTCGCATCGCCCGCCTTTGCATTGCCTTTTCCCGGGCAGACAGTGGCCGCTTTGCCATGGTGGCGCAAGTCATTCGGCGGATCGGCGCGCCGCAGGTTCCCATGGTTCCGCCGATATGCTACCGCGCAGCAAGAACGAATTGTTTGCAGGGCAGGCATTGTGACGATCCACCACGACTGGGACAAGACCGCTTCGGCACGCCTGGCCGCGCCGGAGATGGCCTGGTTCGCGGTTGACGGGCATTCGCAGATCAGCAAGCCCTCGCC
>Ga0181344_1000059_pt1 | contig 46807 bp, 44 predicted proteins | sample Su13VDMLBDD_FD_130098 | JGI IMG/M metagenome (GOLD analysis project Ga0181344, IMG submission 130098) | Freshwater viral communities from Lake Michigan, USA - Su13.VD.MLB.D.D | ecosystem: Environmental > Aquatic > Freshwater > Lake | place: USA: Michigan | collected 2013-07-15
AAGTCCCATGTGGATCACTCCCGTTACCCCCGCCGCTCATCGCTTTGGGGAAAGGTTCACATGGCTCAATTCTCAGTGGAAATTACCCGCCTATCCGGCTCAGTTCTGGGTGGAAATCAACAGCTCTCGACATTCGAGACCTTTTATCGTGAACCCGCGCTCCGCAAGCTTGTGATCCTGGTAGTCCTGGCGGCAATCTGGGAAATCTACGGACGCATTCTGAACAACGACCTGCTGTTTCCTACCTTTACGGCAACAGTCGGCGCGTTCTTTACATCGCTGATAAACGGTACCCTGCCAGCCGCGGCCTGGGTTTCGATCAAGGTTCTGCTGACCGGCTATGTGATTGGGATCACACTCGCGGCTGCGTTGACGGCGTTGGCGATCGCATCGCGGATCGGGACCGACTTCCTGGAAACCATGACCTCGATGTTCAACCCGCTGCCCGCCATTGCGCTGTTGCCGCTGGCGCTGATCTGGTTTGGTCTTGGCAATGCAAGCCTGGTCTTCGTGCTGGTTCATTCGGTCACCTGGGCCATCGCGCTGAACACACATTCAGGGTTCCTTGGGGTCTCCAAGACGCTGAAGATGGTCGGCCGGAACTACGGGCTGAAAGGCTTTGGCTATATCAGCAAGATCCTGATCCCTGCCGCATTTCCGTCCATTCTGACTGGCCTCAAGATCGGCTGGGCTTTTGCATGGCGGACGCTTATCGCAGCCGAGCTGGTCTTCGGCGTATCCTCGGGTTCCGGTGGCCTTGGCTGGTTCATCTTCGAAAACAAGAATATGTTAGACATTCCCATGGTCTTTGCGGGCCTTCTGACTGTGATCTTGATTGGTCTTGTCGTGGAGAACCTGATCTTCCGGACGATCGAGCGTCGCACCATCCAGAGATGGGGCGTTCAGCACTGATATCATGCAAGCGGCCTGCCAAGCGGGCCGCATTTTGCGTCATCAACGACACTACAGGGAGGAAAAAACATGAAGGTACGCTTGCTCTCGGGCATTCTCGCCATCGGAGTTGCCGGGTTTGCCGCGCTGCCCGCCTTTGCCGAAGCAACTACGGTCCGGCTGGCCAAGCAATTCGGCATCGGCTACCTGCCGCTGACATTGATCGAAGAACAGGGCCTGCTTGAAAAGCATGCCGCCGAAGCGGGGCTGGAGGTCAAGACCGAATGGCTGCGCTTTACGGGTGGTTCGGGGATGAACGAGGCGCTGCTATCGGGCAACCTGGATCTTGCCGCGGGCGGCACTCCACCCATGCTAACCATCTGGGCTCGAACCCAGAGCAATATGGGCGTCAAAGGGGTCGCGGCCCTTGCTTCGATGCCTCTTCACCTTGTCACCGTTGATCCCGACATCACCGAACTGGCGGATTTCGACCGCTCTGACAAGATTGCACTTCCTGCAGTCAAGACCTCGATTCAGGCAATCACCCTGCAGATGGCAGCCGAGAAATACCTGGGTGAAGGGCATCATGCCGACCTGGATGCCTATACCGTCTCCATGGGCCATCCGGACGCGCAGCTTGCACTTATGGGCGGGCAGTCCGAGATCAATGCTCACTTCGGCTCGCCCCCGTTCCAGAACCTTGAAGTCAAGGACGACCGTGCCCGCAAGGTGCTGGACAGCTATGACGTGGTCGGTGGTTCGCACACCTTCACCGTTGTCTGGAGCCGAAGCGATTTCGTCGAGGAGAATCCAGAGTTCATGAAGGTTTTCATGGCCGCGCTTGGGGAAAGCATCTCCTTTATCAATGACAATCCCGAGGAAGCCGCGCGAATCTGGGCCAGTGCAGAAAAATCGCCGATGACGCATGAAGAGATCGTGGCGCTGATCACCGACGAACAAACACGCTGGACTACCCAACCCGAACGGCTGCTGCCCTACGTCAACTACATGGCGCGTGTCGGCCTGATCAAGCAGGACACGAACGACTGGCGCGACCTGTTCTTCGAAACCGTCAGCGGCGGCGAGGGAAGTTGAACTCGGTCAATGACGTCTCGGGTTTTCCCATGTGAGTGCCCTATCGTCATCTTTATGGCAACGTCTGCCCTCACGGTTATCCAGAGCGGGGCAGACGGCTTTTTTGCGCATGATTATGGTCACGGCCAAGAGAGTAATCGACCACGGCTTGGACCAGGACGTCAAGGGTATCGATGATTGTCGCCTTTGCCGTTGCAAGGCCGGACACCAGCGAAAATTCCGTGCAGGCAACAAGCTGCACCCGCGCGCCTTGTGAGCCAACATCGGCAGCGGCGGCGGCCAGGGTCGCGGCGCTCGCCTCCGACGGTCCCGAAGCCTTGATCTCGCGAATTGCGGAAAGCAGCCCTTCCTGATCGGTGGGATAAACGGCAACGCCGCCGTGTCGCTTCAGCGCGGCGTCGAAGATGCCGATCCGACGCAGTGCAGGCGATCCAAGAACACCGATCCGGGCACCGGGACCGGCCTGCGCGACGGCGCTTGCCGCTGACAGATCGACCATGTCGAGAAGCGGGATCGAGACACTGTCGCGGATGGCCGGCGCATAATAATGCGCGGTGTTGCAGGGCATTGCCAAGGCCTCGGCGCCGGTGCGTTCAAGCTGCATGGCCATCGCCGCCAGCACCGGTCCCGGATCCCTGCCACGGCCTTCGATCAGGCGTGCGATCCGGGACGGCACCTGCGGGTTCATGTCGATCATCAATGGGATATGATCCGCGTCATCGGCGGCCGGGGCTGCCGCGATCAGCCGCGCCAGCAACTGCACGGTCGCCTCGGGGCCCATGCCGCCCAGAATGCCGATGCGCCGAGGGGTGGTCATGACAACTTCCTCGGCATCGGCATCGGCCGCAGGTCCGGATGGCTTGACCAAGCGGCAGGCCTGCTGCGGATTGACCGCATGAGCACCGGCCGCGACGAGCCTGTGCCCGCAACTGCACCTGGTATCGGGTCGGGCCGTTCCTGGCTGCGGATGAAAGGCCGGGCCGACATGCCTCAGGCCGCCTTTGCCCCGACGCGGCGATTGCTAACGTCGAAGGCCGCGCTGTAGCCGAACAGGGCGGCCGCTCCTCCGGTATGCAGAAAGACCAGGCGCTCGCCCTTCCTGAAATGGCCTTTGCGGATCAGGTCGATCATTCCGGCGGCACCCTTGGCCGAATAGACCGGGTCCAGAAGAATACCTTCCAGCTCGGCAAACATTGCAATCGCCTCGAGCCCGCCATCGGTCGGAATGCCGTAACCGTCGCCGACATAATCAGTGTTGGCGACAACATCCTCGCGGCGTACCGCCTCCGGCGCTCCGATCTTGCGGGCCGTGGCCTGGGCCAACTGGAAGACGTTTTCCTCCTGCTTGGCCTTGGGCGCACGCACGCCGATGCCCAGCAGTGGAACCGCGGCATTCATCGCCCTGAGCCCGGCAACCAGGCCCGCCTGAGTGCCGGCGCTGCCCGTGGCATGAACCAGATGGTCGATCACCAGGCCTCGGTCGTTGGCTTGGCCCACCAGTTCAAAGGCGCAGTTGACATAACCTAGGGCGCCCGTGCTGTTCGACCCTCCGCCAGGGATCGCATAAACCTTCCGGCCCTGGCTGCGCATCCGGTCGGCTGCCTTTTCCAGTTCGGCATTCATGTCCACTCCGCCTGCAAGGCATTCGGTCGTCGCGCCGTGCAGATGGTCCAGCAGCACATTTCCGTTGGTGTTGTAGTTGGCATCCTTGCTGCCTGTGCGGTCTTCCAACAGGATATGACAGCCAAAGCCCAGCTTGGCGGCGCAGGCTGCGGTCTGACGGGCATGGTTGGATTGAGTGGCGCCCTGCGTGATCACCGTATCGGCACCCTGGGCTTGGGCCTCGGCCATCAGGAATTCCAGCTTGCGGGTCTTGTTGCCGCCCGTCGACATTCCGGTGCAGTCGTCGCGCTTGATCCAGATCTCCGGCCCGCCCAATTCCTTGGACAGGCGGTCCATCCGCTCCAGCGGAGTAGGGAGGTGAGCCAAGGAAATGCGCGGGAAACGGGACAGCAGCATGAGGGTAATCCCTATCTAGAATGTTTGATGCATGTTCCCCGGCATTTACCGCCGTTGCAAATGCGAAGTACGACCCCTAAAATGCAAGGATCGCATTTTATGGTTGATCATGCGTCTTGAATGGCTTGAAGACATCCTAGCCGTAGCCGAGACCGGGTCGATGATCCGGGCGGCAGAGCGGCGCTTCCTGACGCAATCAGCCTTCTCGCGGCGGCTGCGCATGATCGAGCAGCAGCTTGGCGTGGAACTGTTCGATCGCAGCCGCAAACCTGCCGAGCTGCGCCCCACCGTCAAGGAACGTTGCGACGAAATGCGAAACCTGGCGAATAGCCTGCGCAGGCTGCACAGCGATCTCAGGCATGGAAGCGGCCTCGAGCAGACCCGCATCGTGATCGCAAGCCAGCATGCGATCACCACCGCCATTGCGCCGCTTTTGGTCCAGGCGATCGTCCATCCATCGGACATCGACATCCGGCTGCGCTCGGCCAACCGGGAGGATTGCTATGCGCTGCTTCTGACCCGGCAAGCGGATTTCATGCTGTTCTACAGCACGGAGCGCCATTCATTGGCTGTGGACAGGACGTTCATCGAAGCCTGCCTCCTTGAACGGGAAGAACTGGTTCCCGTATTTCCGCCGCACGCGAAAGGTCAGCTTCTTACCGCAATGAAGCGAAGGGAGGTGCCTGTCGTTCTTTATCCCCAGAACGTGTTTCTGGGAAAAGTCGTCCGGGACGAGATATGGTCCCGACTTGATATCGGCATGTTCAAGTCGCGTGCAGAGACTGCGTTGACCGTAGCAGCACTCCAGTTTGCACTTTTGGGGGAAGCAGTGGCTTGGATCCCGCGCTCTCTGGCACGGTCGCATCTCGACAAAGGTGATCTGGAAGATTTCAGCGGCCTGTTCGGCTCGGCAGAAATCAAATTGAATGTAGCGAAACTGAATGCCTCCAGTTCAAGATACTCAGCCGCAATATGGGAGGAATTTGTCACGAAGGGACGAGCTTGTTTGCACCGTGTCATGCGGTGAGGGCGCTGATGATGTGACCGTCCCCGACGGCGTCTGTATGCCATACGTGAACGACCCCTCTCTCCAAGGACTTCTAAATGATCTTGCTCCATGCTGCGCTTCAGGGGACTTACTTCCCGCCGCCGTTCTCGGCTTGCACCGTATCGCCTGAATTTTTCTGCCATCAAGCCAGCTCACCCTTTCAGGTGCGCCAGTTGAGCAAGAGATTGAGTGCCATCGTGCGTGTCGCGAGTGTGGTGGAAATTGTCCGTCGTCGAATGACTTGGAACAGTTGGCCTCAAGGAAGCCAACGGCTCCGCCGTAAAATCACATGGCATGAGACGGGGGAAACCCGCTAAGTGTCGCTGACCCTGAAAGCAGAGCTACACGAAGCCGATACCATGTCGAGAAATGAAAGCAGCCCGTCAGAAGGATCTATCAGTCCACGGAGAGGCAAGTTCCCTGTCGAGGACATCATCTATGATCGCATCATCGCGCTGATCATGGAGAAGCACCTACGCCCCGGCCAGCGGCTCAATGAGGTGAAGCTGGCGGCGGCCTATGATGTCCCGCGCTCACGAGCGAGGCGCGTGCTTGAGCGCTTGAAAGATGAGGAAATCGTCACCTTCGAACTGAACAAGGGCGCGTTTCTCAGTCGGCCCTCGGCCGAAGAAGCCCGGCACGTGTTCGAGACCCGGCGTCATCTCGAGTATGCCGGCTTGTCCCTCATCTGTGAACGGGCAACGAATGGCGATCTCGACCTCCTGCGTGAACACATCTTGGCCGAGCAGCGGGCCTTCAGCGAACAGCGCCGCGACGCGAACCGCCTCGCAGGCGAATTTCATGATCTTTTAGCGCAGATGACGAAGAACCCGATCTTCGAGAAACTGCTGATCGGCCTTGTGCGGCGCTGTGTTCTCATCCAGTCGGTTTATGAGGTGGAAACGAACTCGCTGTGCCTGACTTCCGAGCATTCGCAGATCGTAGATGCCATTGAAGCGAAAGATGCGCAGGCAGCCATCAAGGTTATGGCTCAGCACTTTGACCATATTATAGGCAGCCTGGACCTGCGGGACGATCGTGAGCGTGAAACCGACGTCTACGCTCTTCCCCGGTAATTTCTCCTAATTTATTGATATAAAAAGAGGTCACAGCGAGGCATTGCTCTTGCTCTGTCGCTAAAACTGTAACTCAAGAACTTCTGTGAAGAAATAAAGCTTGCCAGGCAAAAAGTTCGGCTTCTAAAGTGCAGGCAATCTTGCACGCATTTTTGGGGGCTCTTCATGAACAAACCTGCGCGCGACTTTGTTGGATACGGCAGACAGCGCCCCACAGGTCGTTGGCCAAACGGCTCAAAGCTCGCTGTAAATGTCGTCGTCAACTATGAAGAGGGGTCAGAAAGATCCTTCGCGATGGATGATACAGACCAGGAGCCGATGACGGAGTGGGGCGCCTATCCCTTTCCGAGAGACATCCGCAATCTCGCAATGGAGTCCATGTATGAATACGGATCTCGGGTCGGTGTCTGGCGGGTACTGGATGGCCTGAACCAAGCCGGGATCAGGTCAACCTTCTTCGCTTGCGCCGTCGCGTTCGAACAGAACCCCGAGGTTGCGGCCGAGGTTGTGCGCGCAGGTCACGAAGTCTGCAGCCACGGATATCGATGGGAAGAGGTCTTTCGCCTTACTCGGGATCAGGAACGCGAACATATCAGGCTTGAACGTCGCACCCCCCGAGGAGCGCAAGGCCTTCACCACCGCTCTGGCTCTGGAAGCCGACGGCAAGACCGACGGGCCGGTGAACGCCATGATCCACATGGGCACGGACATCTTTACGGCCGAGGAAATCGAACGCTTCGCCAAGGGCGGGTTCTTCTTCACCAATGCGGAGATGTCCTTGCCGATCGTCGTCATCTGCGCTTTTACGCGCGACCGGGACGCAAATACGGGCGCGGCAGTGAAAAGCGTTGATTGCCGTTTCAGAAAACAGGAGCGCGGCGCTACGGGGGCGGTTCGAAAACGCGCGGGCGCGGCAAGGGGCGGGCAAAGGCATGGATCTGGCGCGGACCCTGCTGGATACCCGGGCGGCCTGGGCCAATAGCTGCCCCGGCCACGTGGCAAGTATGGGCGGCGGGAACGCGGACGCCGATCTGCCGGACCGCACCGTTGCTCCGTTCCGCCGCCCCGAGATCGTGTCCGCGGACGGCTTGTGGGCGGCGGCGCGCGCCCGTTTGGCGGCCGAGGATCGGCGCTGTTCGATGCCTGGTTCGCGGGCCTGACCGACGGCGGGACCAAGAACGGCTGCCTGACGCCGATCGCGCCCAGCCGGTTACACGCCACCCATCTGCGGACCCTCCTGATCGACCGCCTGCGGGCCACCGTGGGCCGCTGCGACGGACGCGTGTCGCGGTTCCGGGTCGAGACGGTCTAGGGCCGCGGCACGGCGCCGCTTCAGCGGGGCAGCCTGGGCGCGCGGAAAAGGCGCGTTCTGGCGAAGATGTCCTCGAGCCGGTTCAGGCGGTCCTGCACCTGGTCGGCGCAATGACCCTGGACGCGGCTCAGCAGCGCCTCCACCAGCAGCAGAACCGCGACCGTCGAATCCCAGGCCGCCGGCATGTCGATGCGGCAGGGCAGGGTGTGGTGCGCGTGGCCTGCCGCGGGCGACAGCCGGTGGTCGGTCACCAGCACCACCCGCGCGCCCTGGCCTGCCGCCAGTTCGGCCATGTGAACGGCGTTCGATTCGTAGCGGCGGATGTCGAAGATCACCACCACGTCCTCTGCCCGCAAGTCCAGCAGGGCCTGCTGCCAGTCGGTCAGATGGTCGGAAATATAGGTGACGCCAGGCCGGATCACCCGCAAGAGCGTCGCCATGTAGTCGGCATGGGCATGGGTCAGCCGCCCGCCCATGACCGCGACGTGACGCGCCGGATCGGCCAGAAGCGCCGCTGCCGCGTCGAATTCCCGGGTCGCGATCTGGTCCAGCGTGGCGTGGATGTTCGCGATCGCCCGGGCGGCGAAGGACTGCATCGGATGGCGGCGCGGCTCTTGGTCCGGCAGCGCCAGCGGCGCGGCCAGAAGCCGCCCCACCTCGATCCGCAGCGCGGCCTGATATTCGGCATAGCCCTTGAAGCCCAGCTTCTGGACCAGCCGCACGATGGTCGGTGCCGACACTTCGGCCGCGCTGGCCAGCATGGTGATCGAGCCCAGGGCCGACATCGGGAAATGCGACAGGATATGCGTCGCCGCCTGCCGTTCCGCCCGGGTCAGCGCCGGAAGGCTGGCGCGCATCCGCTGCTCTATCGTCACGGCGCCTCCCTCCGGGTTCGGTTCTGGAATGATCCTATCAGGAAGCCATGAATTGGAAAATTCTTGACAGAACGCAAGAACAGAGAGGACGCTGAACCAAAAAACAGGGAGAAGAATCGTGGCCTTGCCGCCGCTTCAGCGCGATTTCGCGCCCGATGCCCCGTTGTCCCGAAGGTGCCGGTGATGCCGGCCCTGGCGCTTGGCTTCGTGCGCGGGGTCGAGGCCGTCAACCGCCGGGTCGGGCGCATGGCACTGTATCTGCTGTTCGTTCTGGCCGGGGTGCTGGTCTGGTCCGTGGTCGCCAAGGCGTTCTTCCGGCCCGCCCTTTGGACCCAGGAAACGGCGCAGTTCACCATGATCGCCTATGTCGTGCTGGGCGGGGCCTATTCGCTGATGGGGGGCGCCCATGTGCGGATGGACCTTCTGTATTCCCGCTGGTCCGCCCGGACCCGCGGGGCCGTCGATTGCGTGACTGTGCTTGCGCTGATCGTGTTTCTGGCGGTGATCCTGTGGGGCGGGATCGAGAGCACGGCTTACGCGCTCGAGATCGGCGAGCGCTCGCGCACCGTGTGGCGGCCCTACATGGCGCCGATCAAGATCGTGATCTGCGCGGGCACCTTTCTGATGCTGCTGCAATCGGTTGCCTTTCTGATCCGCGACATCGCGCTGCTGCGCGGCACGCCCATCCCCGAGGCGCGCCCCTGATGTCCCACGAGCTGATCGCGGTTTCGATGTTTCTGGGCATGATGGCGCTGCTGATGACAGGGCAAAGGGTCTTTGCCGGCATTGGCTTTGTCGCGGTGGTCGCGGCGGTCGCGCTGTGGGGGGATCGGGGCGGGCACGACCTGGCCTTCACAAGCGCCATCAAGCTGATGAACTGGTTTCCGATGCTGACCCTGCCGATGTTCGTCTGGATGGGCTTCGTGATGTCGGAAACCCGGATGGCGGACGACCTGTACCGGATGTTCCATGTCTGGTTCGGCCCGGTGCCGGGCGGCCTGGCGGTGGGCACCATCCTGCTGATGGTGCTGGTATCGGCCATGAACGGGCTGTCGGTCGCGGGCCTTGCCATCGGCGCCACCATCGCCCTGCCCGAGATGCTGCGGCGCGGCTACGACAAGGTGATGGTCACGGGCATCATCCAGGGCGGGTCGTCCCTGGGCATCCTGGTGCCGCCCTCCATCGTGCTGGTGCTGTATGCCATGATCGCCCGCCAGCCGGTGGCGCATCTATGGCTGGCGGGCGTTTTTCCCGGCCTGCTGATGGCGGGGCTGTTCATCGTCTATGTCCTGGTCCGCTGCGCGCTGAACCCGCGCCTGGCCCCGCGCCTTCCGGCCGGGGAACTGGCCCGGATCACCTGGGGCGAACGGCTGGGGCTGCTGCGGGCGGGCGTCACCCCCCTGGTGATCTTCGGAGCCATGATGGGACCGTTCGTGGCGGGCCATGTCAGCCTGGTCGAATCCTCGGTCATCGGCGCGCTCATCGCCACGCTGGTCGCGGCCGCCAAGCGCCGCTGGACCCGCGCCATCTGGGAAACCTGTCTGCGCGGCACGCTGAACGTGACCTGCATGTTCATGTGGATCCTGCTGGCGGCGCTGGCCTTCGGCGCGGTCTTCGACGGCCTTGGCGCGGTGCGCGCGATTGAGGCCTTTTTCCTGGAGAATCTGGGTCTGACGCGGTGGCAGGTCGTTATCCTGATGCAGGTGTCGTTTCTGCTGCTGGGGATGTTTCTGGACGACACCGCCATGCTGGTGATCGTCGCGCCCCTGTATGTCCCGCTGGTGCGCGCCCTGGAATTCGACCTGATCTGGTACGGCATCCTTTACACGATCACCTGCCAGATCGCCTATGTCACGCCGCCCTTCGGCTATAACCTGTTCCTGATGCGGGCGCTGGCGCCGGATCATGTGACGCTGGGCGACATCTACCGGTCCATCGTGCCCATCGTCGGCATCATGATCCTGACGCTGGCGATCGTCATGGCCTTTCCGCAGATCGCCTTGTGGCTGCCCGGGCAGGTTTACGGACAATGACAAGCAGGGCGGGCCAAACCGCCCCTTTTCCCGACAAAAAACGGAGGTTCGGATGACGACAAGACGCAAGTTTCTGACGACCGCTCCCTTGGCCGCGGGGGCCGCCGCCCTGGCCGCGCCTGCCGTTCAGGCGCAGGGCGCGCCGATCCGCTGGCGGATGCAGACCTATGCCGGGGCCGCCCTGGGCGAACATGTGGTCAAACCCGCCATCGACCGCTTCAACGCCATCGCCGAGGGTCAGATGCAGATCGAGCTGTTCTATGCCGACCAGCTCGTGCCCACCTCGGAACTGTTCCGCGCCATGCAGAGCGGCACCATCGACGCAGTGCAGTCGGACGACGATTCCATGCAGTCGCCAACCGAGGTGACGGTGTTCGGCGGATACTTTCCCTTTGCCAGCCGCTACAGCCTGGACGTGCCGGTGCTGTTCAACCAGTACGGCCTGAAGGAGATCTGGGACCGGGAATACGCGGCGGTGGGCGTCAAGCACATCTCGGCGGGGGCGTGGGATCCCTGCCATTTCGCCACAAAGGATCCGGTCAACACGCTGGCCGACCTGGAAGGCAAGCGCGTCTTCACCTTCCCCACGGCAGGCCGATTCCTCGCGCAGTTCGGCGTCGTGCCCGTGCAACTGCCGTGGGAGGATATCCAGGTCGCCCTGCAAACCGGCGAACTGGACGGCATCGCCTGGTCCGGCATCACCGAGGACTACACCGTCGGCTGGGCGGACGTGACCAAGTATTTTCTGACCAACAACATCTCGGGCGCCTGGATCGGGCATTTCTTCGCAAACGCCGACCGCTGGGCCGCCGTGCCCGACAGGCTGAAGATGCTGATTGAGGTCTGCTTCGAGCAGTCCCACTACTACCGCCAGTGGTGGTACTGGGGCGGCGAGGCGGACCTGCGCGTGAACGGTTCCAAGCTGCAACTGACCTCGATCCCCGACGCGGAATGGGCCACGGTCGAGGAACGCGCCCGCGCCTTCTGGGACGAGATCGCCGCCGAATCCGAAGTGAAGGCCCGCGTGGTTGAGATCTTCAAGAAATACAACGACACCATGGCCAAGGCGGGCCGGCCCTACCGCTACAGCTGACGCCGCTGCCGCCGGGCGGCCGGGCCCGGCGGCGTGATCCCTTGGATTGGACGATCATGCCCGCGAACCTGACACTCGACGCCCTGGGGACGGCCTTCGACGCCGGAGAGATCGACACCGTTCTGGTGGTCTTTCCCGACATGCAGGGCCGCCTGATGGGCAAGCGTTTCCATGCCGGCTTCTTTCTGGACGGCGGCCACAAGGAAACCCATTGCTGCAACTACCTGCTGGCGCTCGACATGGAGATGAACACCGTTCCCGGCTATCGCAGCGCGGGATGGGACCAGGGCTATGGCGATTATGTCATGCGCCCCGACCTGTCCACGCTGCGCCGCCTGCCCTGGCTGGCGGGCACCGCCATGGTGATCTGCGACCTGCTGGACCACCACACCCAAGACGAGGTCGCGGTGTCGCCCCGCGCGATCCTCAAGCGCCAGATCGCCCGCGCCCGCGGGATGGGCTTTGACGCGATGATGGCGACCGAGCTGGAATTCTACCTGTTCGACAACAGCTATGAAAGCCTGCGCGGCGACATCAAGGGGCTGGTCCCGTCGTCGGGCTACAACGAGGATTACCACATCTTCCAGACCACGCGCGAGGAAGACGTGATGCGCGCCGTCCGCAACCACCTTTACGGCGCAGGCATCCCCGTCGAAAGCACCAAGGGCGAGGCCGACGCGGGCCAGATCGAGGTGAACCACCGCTATTCCGACGCGCTGGACACGGCCGACAACCACACGATCATCAAGCAGGGCGTCAAGGAGATCGCCTGGTCGCGCGGCAAGTCGGTGACCTTTATGGCGAAATACGACACCGCCAAGGCCGGGTCGGCGGCGCATGTCCATCAATCGCTGTGGACCGGCGGCACCCCCGCCTTTCACGATCCGGGCGACGGTCGCGGCATGTCGGCCACGATGAGGCATTTTCTGGCGGGCCAGCTTGCCGGGGCCGACCAGATGATGGTGTTCCTGGCGCCTTACGTGAACAGCTACAAGCGGTTCTGCGCGGGGCTGTTCGCGCCGACAAGGGCCGTCTGGTCCTGCGACAACCGCACCGCCGCCTTTCGCGTCTGCGGCGAGGGCACCAAGGCCGTGCGTGTCGAATGCCGCATCCCCGGGGCGGACGCCAACCCTTACCTGGCCTGCGCCGCGCTGCTGGCGGCGGGCCTTGACGGGATCGAGCGCAAGCTGGAGCTGGAGCCCGAGGTCCGCGGCGACCTGTACCAGGCGCGGTCCGCGCGCGAGGTTCCCAAGACCCTGCGCGAGGCCGCCGAACGGCTGAAGGCCTCGGACCTTTACCGGCGGGCCTTTGGCGGCGCCGTGGTCGATCATTATCACCACGCCGCCGAATGGGAGATCGCCGAAACCGACCGCACCGTCACCGACCACGACCTGCGCCGACTGCTGGAACGCGCCTGACAGGACCGACCATGACAGACATCACCCTGATTTCCCCCGTTGACGGGTCGGCGCTGGTCCGGCGGACGCCCCTGGACCGCGACGCGGCCCGGGCCGCCGTCGCGCGGGCGCGCGCCGCCCAGGCCGCTTGGGCCGCCCGCCCGCTGGACGACCGCATCGCCCTGGTCAAGGCGGGAGTGGCCGCGCTGACCGCCATGAAGAACGACATCGCGACCGAACTGGCCCGGCAGATGGGCCGCCCCGTCCGCTTCGGCGCGGGCGAGATGGGCGGCGTGAACGCCCGCACGGACTACATGGCGGAAATCGCCGCCGCGACGCTGGCCCCCCGGGTGATCGAGGACAGCCCCGGCTTCCGCCGCGTTCTGGCGCGCGAACCCTTGGGCGTGGTGTTCGTGATCGCGCCCTGGAACTATCCCTTTCTGACGGCGATCAACACCATCATCCCCGCGCTGATCGCGGGCAATGCCGTGGTGCTGAAGCACGCAAGCCAGACCCTGCTGGCGGGCGAGCGGCTGGCCCAGGCCTTTCACGCGGGCGGCGTGCCGGCGGACGTGTTCCAGAACGTCGTGCTGGACCACCCCACGACCGAGGGCCTGATCGCGGCGCGGGCCTTCGATTTCGTGAACTTCACCGGCTCGGTCGCGGGGGGCCGCGCCATCGAACGGGCGGCGGCGGGCACCTTTGTGCCTTTGGCGCTGGAACTGGGCGGCAAGGATCCGGGCTATGTGCGCCTCGACGCCGACCTGGACGCGGCGGTGGACGGGCTGATGGACGGGGCGATGTTCAATTCCGGCCAGTGCTGCTGCGGGATCGAGCGGATCTATGTCCACCACCGCCTGTACGACGCATTCGTTGAAAAGGCCGTGGCCTGGGTGAACGCCCTGACGCTGGGCGATCCGCTGGACCCGGCCACGACGCTGGGGCCGATGGCCCATGTCCGCTTTGCCCGCACGGTCCGCGACCAGATCGCCGAGGCGGTGGGGCAGGGGGCGCGCGCCCTGATCGATCCGGCGGTCTTTCCGCAAGACGACAAAGCCGCCTATCTGGCCCCGCAGGTGCTGGTGGATGTCGACCACTCCATGCGTGTGATGGTCGAGGAAAGCTTTGGCCCGGTGGTGGGCATCATGCGCGTGGCCGACGACCAGGAAGCAATCCGGCTGATGAACGACAGCCCCTACGGCCTGACCGCCAGCATCTGGACGTGCGACGCCGGGGCCGCCGAGGCGATCGGCGCGCGGCTTCAGACCGGCACCGTTTTCATGAACCGGGCCGATTACCTGGACCCGGCGCTGTGCTGGACCGGATGCAAGGACACCGGGCGCGGCGGCAGCCTGTCCTATCTGGGTTACCTTGCCGTGACCCGCCCCAAATCCTATCACCTGAAAAGGGCGTGACATGAGCCACGATGTCCCGAACCGCAACTGGTCCTATCCGACCGCCATCCGGTTCGGCGCGGGCCGGATTTCGGAACTGGCCGATCATGCCGGCGCGGCGGGCATGTCCCGCCCGCTGCTGGTCACCGACAAGGCCTTGGCCGCGCTGCCCATCACCGCCGCCGCCCTGGATGTCCTGGACCGCGCGGGGCTTGGCCGGGCGGTCTTTTCCGAGGTGGACCCCAACCCGACCGAGGCGAACATGCAGGCCGGGATCGCCGCCTACAAGGCGGGCGGGCATGACGGGGTGATCTGCTTCGGCGGCGGCTCGGCGCTGGATCTGGGCAAGATGATCGCGCTGATGGCCGGGCAGCGTTCCGACCTGCCGGTCTGGGATCTGGAGGACGTGGACGACTGGCACACCCGCGCCGATGCCGGCGCCATCGCCCCCGTTGTCGCGGTTCCCACCACGGCAGGCACGGGCAGCGAGGTGGGCCGCGCGGGCGTGCTGACCAATTCCGCCACCCGTCGCAAGAAGATCATCTTCCATCCCCGGCTGATGCCCGCCGTCACGATCTGCGATCCCGAACTGACCGTCGGGATGCCCGCCTTTGTCACCGCGGGCACCGGCATGGACGCCCTGGCCCATTGCCTGGAGGCCTATTCGTCGCCCCATTACCACCCGATGAGCCAGGGCATCGCGCTGGAAGGGATGCGGCTGGTGTTCGAAAACCTGCCGGTCGTTTATCGCGAGCCGGGCAACCTGATGGCGCGGGCGCACATGATGAGCGCGGCGCTGATGGGCGCGGTGGCGTTCCAGAAGGGCTTGGGCGCGATCCATTCGCTGTCCCATCCGGTAGGCGCCGTTTACGGCACCCATCACGGCACCACCAACGCCGTGGTGATGCCCGCCGTTCTGGACTTCAACCGCCCCGCCATCGAGACCCGCATCGCGGCGGCGGCCGCCTATCTGGGCATCGCCGGCGGCTTTGACGGCTTCCGCGCCCGCATTGTCGCCCTGTGCTCGGAACTGGGGATCCCCAAGGGCCTTGCCGCCCTGGGGGTCGAGGCGGACCGGCTGGACGAATTGACCGCCATGGCCCTGGAGGACCCGTCCTGCGGCGGCAATCCGGTGACGATGACCGCCGAAAACACCCGCGCCCTGTTCGAGGCGGCGATGTGAAAGGCCGCCCCGCCGGGCCTGCCGCCCTTCGCTTCGCGGCGGCGGATGCGGCGGCTGCCGTTGCCGGGGTCGCCGCGGGCCCGCTTCACCGCCCCGCGCCGGGCGGCGGGGGGTCAGGCCCCCGTCACCCGCCAGATCACGTCGCCCACGTCATCGGCCATCAGCAGCGATCTCCCGTCGGGGCCGACCGCCACGCCGACCGGGCGTCCGAAGGCCAGCTTTTCGTCCTCGGACAGGAAGCCGGTCAGGATGTCCCGGGGCGGGCCGCTGGGCGCGCCGTTCGCGAAGGGCACGAAGATCAGCTTGTAGCCGCTGAGCTTGGACCGGTTCCAGGATCCGTGCTGGCCGATCGCCATGCCCTCGCCGAAGCCGGGCAGGGTTCCCGCAGGCACCCAGCACAACCCCAGGGAGGCCGTGTGGCCGCCCAGGGCGTAGTCGGGCGTGATCGCGCGGGCGACCAGGGCGGGATCCTGCGCCACCCGGTCATCCACGATGCCGCCCCAATAGGAAAACGGCCAGCCGTAGAAGCCGCCGTCTCGGACCGAGGTCAGGTAGTCCGGCGGCGTTTCGTCCCCAAGCCCGTCGCGTTCGTTGACCACGGTCCACAGCGCGCCGGTTGCCGGTTCCCAGGCCATGCCCACGGCATTGCGAAGGCCGGACGCGAAGATGCGGGCGGTTCCGCTGGCCACGTCCAGTTCCCAGATCGCCGCGCGGCCTTCCTCGGCCTCCAGCCCCATGTCGCCGATGTTGGACAGCGATCCCACCCCCGCATAAAGCTTGGTTCCGTCCGGCGAGGCGATCAGGCTGCGCGTCCAGTGCCCGTGCGGCTTGAAGCCGACCAGCTTGCGCCCCGCGCCCGAAAGCGAGGTCGCGCCGGGCGAATGGTCGAAAACCACGATGCCGTCGGTGTTGCCCAGATAGAAGCGGTTTCCGATCAGCGCCATGCCGAAGGGCTGGTTCTGGTTCTGGACAAAGACCGTTCTGGTCTCGGCCACCCCGTCGCCGTCCGCGTCGCGCAGCAGCGTCACCCGGTTGGCGCTGCGGCCGATGGCCTTGGCCCGGCGCATGGTGGCCTGCGCCGCGTGGTCCATCAGGGTCTTGGGCGGACCCGCCTGTTCCTTGGATTCCGCCACAAGAACGTCGCCGTTCGGCAGCACCTCGATCCAGCGGGGATGATCAAGGCCCGTGGCGAAGGCGTTGACGGAAAGGCCCGGCGCGCAGGCGGGACGATGCCCGTCCTTCCAGCCCCGCGCCACGGGCATCTTCAGGGTCATGATGCCTTGCGCCCTGGCATCGGGGATCTGCGGACTTGGCCCGAAGGCCTGATGTCCCGGCGCCCCGATCCGGCGAAAAAGCGCAACCGCGCCCCCCACGACCGCCGTCGCCCTTGCGATGAATTCCATGTCAGTCTCCAATCTGTCGCAAGGATGATAATGGCGGAAAAAGCGCCGCGACAGGGGTTTGTCGGCCCCCCTGACGCGGCGGCGCGGCGCCGGCGCGGGGACCGCCTCAGCCAGGCGCGCCCAGAACCGCGACGGCTTCCCAGGGTTCCAGCAGGATCGGCCCGGGCGCGATCGCGTCGCGCGGCCCGGCGGTGGCGATCAGGCCGGTGCCCCGGACGGCAAGGCCGGGCGGAACCTCGGCCCTGGCGGGATCCGAGGAGATGTTGCACAGGACCGACAGCCGCCGGTTGTTCCCTTCGCGCGCATAGGCCCAGACCTGGGGATGATCCTCCAGACAGGGGACGAAGCGGCCATGCACGATCACCTCGTGCCGTTTTCGCAGCGCGATCAGCCGGCGGTAATGCGCCAGAACCGAGCCGGGATCGTCCCGCTGCGCGGCGACGTTGATCCGGTCGTGGTTGGGGTTGATCGCGATCCAGGGATCGCCGGTCGTGAAGCCCGCGCCGGGAAACGCGTCCCATTGCATCGGCGTGCGGGCGTTGTCGCGCGCGGTGATGCCCGCGCCTTCCAGGAACTGGTGTTCCGGCAGGCCTTGTTCCAGCATCTCGCGGTGCATGTTGATCAGCTCGATGTCGCGGTAATGGGTGATGGCGGTAAAGCCCGCGTTGGTCATGCCGATCTCCTCGCCCTGGAAGACGAAGGGGGTGCCGCGCATCAGGTGGACGGCGGTGGCCAGCGCCTTGGCGGACCGTTCCCGCCATTGTCCCGCGTCGCCATAGCGCGATACCGACCGGGGCAGGTCGTGGTTGTTGAGAAACAGCGAATTCCAGCCGTCGTCCTGCAAGGCTTCTTGCCAGTCGGCCCAGACCTTCTTGAAGGCCACCAGATCCAGCGGGCGGGGGCGCCATTTGCCATGGGTCTCGTCCCAGCCTGCGACGATGTGCTGGAACTGGAACACCATGTCCAGCTCGCCCCGGTCGCGTCCGCAATACAGCAGCGCCGTGTCGCGTGACACGTTCCAGCTTTCGCCCACCGTCACCACGTCGCGGCCCGCCAGCACCTCGCGGTGCATTTCCTGAAGGAAACCGTGCAGGTATGGCCCTTCGGCGATCAGGTCGCGGTCGATGTCCTTGCCGATCAGGTCGATCACGTCCATGCGGAAGCCGCGCACGCCCCGGTCCAGCCACCAGCGCATCATGTCGTGGACCGCCCGGCGCAGCGCCGGGTTCTGCCAGTTGAGATCCGGCTGCTGCGGCGAGAACAAGGTAAAGACATAGCGCCCCACCTCGGGCACGAAGGTCCAGACCGGACCGCCGAAATAGGCGCGCCGGTTGTCGGGCGGTCCGCCGTCGGGCGCCGGGTCGCGCCAGTAATAAAAGTCGTGAAAGGGCGAGTCGCGGTCGCGCCTGGCTTCCAGGAACCACGGATGCCGGTCGGACGAATGGTTCACCACCAGGTCCATGATGATGCCGATGTCGCGCCGTCCCGCCTCGGCCACCAGACGGTCGAAATCCGCAAGCGTGCCGTATTCCGGCGCGATGTCCCGATAATCCGAGATGTCGTAGCCGTTGTCGGCCATGGGCGAGCGATACACCGGCGACAGCCACAAAAGCCCGATCCCCAAATCCGCCAGGTGATCCAGCCGGCCGATGATCCCGGGGATGTCGCCCAGGCCGTCGCCGTTCGAATCCGCGAAGCTGCGCGGATAGATCTGATAAGCGGTGCGGTCCATCCACCATCGCGTTTGCCGGGTCATGCAGCTCTCCTGTGCCTTGGAAACGGGCGGGGCCGTCAGCGCCGGTCCGCGCGCCCGAGCATTGTCCTGACGATGCCATAGCCCACCGCGCAGGCGATCGCCGCCGCGCCCGCGCGCAGGCGGGCAGGGCGAAAGGCCGACACATGGGGCCGCGCCTCGTCGCCGAACCGGCCCGAGGCGCCGTGATCTTCCATGTCGTCCATCGGCGCGAACAGGTTGTCGGGGCGCGGAACGGCGGCTTGCCCGGTCTGCTGGCCGCGATAGCCCTGCCGGGCCAGGATGCGGTCCACAAGGGCGGGGGCCGCGGCATCGCCCAGAATTGCCTTGACGGCCGAACCCGCCAGCCAGACCTCTCGCGGGGCGTCAAGGGCCGCGCGATGGACAGCGCGGGCGATCGCCTCGGGGCTGTGGATCGGCGGAACCGGCTGGGCCTTGCGGGGCATCTTGTTGCGCGCCCAGTCGAACTGGGGCGTGTTGACGGCGGGCAGGTGGATCTCGGTCAGGCGGACGAGGCTGTTCTCGTGCAGAAGCTCGGTGCGCAGGGAATCGAGAAAGCCGCGCGTGGCGAACTTGGCCGCGCAATAGGGCGCCTGCAACGGGATGCCGCGATAGGCTAGGGCCGAGCCGATGCTGACAATGGTGCCGTGCCCCTGGGCGCGCATCCGGCGCAAGGCGGCCTGGGTGCCGAAGACCTGGCCCAGATAGGTCACCTCGGTCACGCGGCGGAACTCGTCGGGGGTGATGTCGGACACCGGCGCCAGCACGGTCGCCATGGCCGCGTTGATCCACAGGTCGATCCGGCCCCACCTGTCCACAACCGCCTGGGCCGCCCTTTCCACCGCCTCGGCATCTGCGACATCGGCGGGCAGAACCAGCGCCGCGCCGCCCCGCGCCTCGGCATCGGCCCGCGCGCCCTCCAGCCCCGCCCGCCCGCGCGCCACCAGGCCAAGGTTCCAGCCGTGCGCCGCGAATTCCCGCGCCACCGCCCGCCCGACCCCGGCCGAGGCGCCCGTGATGACCGCGACCCGCGGTGTCCGGCTGATGTCCGTCATGACCTTCTCCTTTTCCTTTGCGCTGCGCTTCAACGCGCGGGCGGGGCAGGGGTTCGCCCCGCCCGCGCCCCGGACCGCACCCCCCCTGCGCCCCGCCGCGCCCCGCGTGAACCGATGCGGCCGCCGTGGCGTTCGACCGGCAAGGCCGCGCCGGGGCCATGGCCGCCGCCCCACCGAAAGGAGACCGCATGGATATCAGCCGCATGGGCGACGTGTGGTGGAAGAACGCCATCTTCTACTGCCTCGACGTCGAGACCTTCCAGGACAGCAACGGCGACGGCGTCGGCGATTTCGCCGGGCTGACGCGCCGCATCGACCACCTGGCCCGGCTGGGCGTGACCTGCATCTGGCTGATGCCCTTTTATCCTACGATGAACCAGGACGACGGCTATGACATCACCGACTATTACGGCGTCGATCCCCGGCTGGGGACGCTGGGCGATCTGGCCGTCTTTCTGCGCACCGCGAAGGACCGCGGCATCCGGGTGATCGCGGACCTGGTGGTCAACCACACCTCGGATCGGCATCCGTGGTTCCTGTCGGCGGCCTCGGACCGCGACTCGCCTTTTCGCGACTGGTATGTGTGGCGCGACGAGATCCCGCCCGGCGCCCCCAAGGATCTTGTCTTTCCCGACAAGGAAAACAGCAACTGGGAATGGCACGCGGACACGGGCCAGTTCTACCTGCACCGCTTTTACCGCCACCAGCCCGATCTCAACATCGGCAATCCCCGGGTCCGCGAGGAGATCCACAAGATCGTCGGCTTTTGGCTGCAACTGGGATTGTCGGGCTTTCGGGTCGATGCCGTGCCGTTTCTTCTGGAAACCCAGGGGCTGGACAGGCCGCCCGAACTGGACATGCACGACTGGCTGCGCGACCTGCGCAGCTTCGTCCAGCGCCGCTGCGGCGAGGCGGTGCTTCTGGGCGAGGTGAACCTGCCCTACCAGGACGTGCGGCGCTTTTACGGCGACGAGGACGGGGGCGAGCTGAACATGTGCCTGGACTTCAACATGAACCAGGCCCTTGCCCTTGCCCTGGTCCGCGAAGACGCGGGGCCGCTGGTCCATTCCATGCGCGCGATGCCCGAACTGCACCCGGACGACGGCTGGGCGCATTTCGCCCGCAACCATGACGAATGGTCCCTGGACAAGCTGACCGAGGCCGAACGCGGCCAGGTTTTCCGCGCCTTCGGGCCGGACAAGGACATGCAGCTGTTCGGCCGCGGCCTGCGCCGCCGCATCCCCACCATGATGAAGGGAAACATGGACCGCATCCGCCTGGTCTACAGCATCGTCTTCGCCCTGCCCGGCGCGCCGGTCCTGTTCTATGGCGAGGAGATCGGCATGGCCGAGAACCTGGACATTCCCGGCCGGCAAAGCGTCCGCAGCCCGATGCAATGGACGGACGGGCCGAACGGCGGCTTTTCGACGGCCCCCGGAGACCGGCTGTCGCGGCCGGTGGTGCCGGGAACCAGATGGGGCCCCAAGGGCGTCAATGCCGAGGCCCAGGAACAGGACGGGGAATCGCTGCTCAACTGGATGGAGCGCCTGGTCCGCCGCCGCCGCGAGATGCCCGAGATCGCCTTCGGCCAGTGGAGCTTCATTCCCTTTCCCGACGCCGCGATCTTCGCGCTGCGCTATGACTGGGGGGACCGGACGGTTCTGCTGCTGCACAACCTGGGCAAGCGGCCCTGCGCGTCCCGCTGCCGCCTGGACGGGGCCGAGGCCCTGGGCCGCCTGATCCCCATCCAGGGGCAGGGGCGTCTTTCGCTGGACGACGACCAGACCGCCAGCGTCGAGCTGCCCGGCTATGGCAGCCTGTGGCTGCGCGCGGAGGCCGCGGGCCGGCAAGGCTGACCGGCCCCGGCGCAGGCGCCGTTTTCGGAAGATGCCCATTGCGCGGGGCCGCCGAGCCCTGTCACATGGCGATCCGACAGCCGCCGAGGAAGCATGATGACGTTCGACAGCCTTGTTGCCGCGATCCCGGACGCGGATGCCGTCCTGCCGCTGCTGGGCAGCGTCGTCGCCGGCGCCCTGATCGGCGCGGACCGCGAGGTCCTGGGCAAGCCCGCGGGCCTGCGGACGCATATCCTGGTGTGCTTCGCCTCGGCGCTGATGACCCTTCTGGGGCTGCGGATGGGGGAATGGACGGTGGCCTTTCCCGAAGGCACCCAGATCGTGTCGGACATGGCCCGGATGCCGCATGCCATCCTGACCGGAGTGGGCTTTCTGGGGGCGGGGGTGATCTTCCGGTCGGGCCGGTCGGTCCACGGCCTGACAACGGCCGCGTCGCTGTGGCTGACGGCCTCGCTGGGGATCGTCTTCGGCGCGGGCCTTCTGGAACTTGCCGCCATCGCGACGGCGATCGCCCTTGTGGTGCTGGTCTTTCACCGGGCCTTGCGGCGGATCTCTCCGCCAGAGCCGGTTCTGCGCATCCGGGTCGCGGTGGATGCCGACAGCCCCTTCGACAGCGCCCGGCTGGCGGCCATCCTGGCCTCGGGCGGGCTTCGCGCGGGTTCCCCGTCGGTCGATCAGGCGCGCGCCAGCGGGCTGCGGCGCTACACGGTGCTGGCCTCGGCGCACGAGCGGCGCCTGGATGTCGAAAGCCTGGCCCGGATGATCCGGGACGACGCCGCGGTGCAGGAACTGGCGATCACGCCGCTTGAAAACGAATCGGCCTGAACGGGCCGCGCTCAGGATTTCGGGGAACGGCCGCCGATGGGAAACATGTCCTCGCCATAATGGTGCAGCTTCACGTGGTGACGCCGGCACAGCCAGCGGACGTTCAGGGGTTCGTCATAGCTGTCGTGATGCGCATCGACCCTGGCCGATCCGCAGACCTCGCATTCGCGCTTTTCCAGCCTGCCTGCCGCGACGGCCTGCTGGACGGCAAGATGCGCGGAATACTTGGCCGGATTGGCCAGGCGCCAACTGGTCTGACGGGTCTTGCTTTTCAGCATCGGCTTCTCGTTGGTTCCGTGTCGGGGGCGGCAGCCTTTCGGCCGGTCATGTCCGCGACCCAAGCGTCAGCGGTCCTGGATGATGCGCCATAATGGACAACGAAGGCGGGCGCATCAAGGCTTGTGTTCCAGCCTTCCGCGCGCATGGCCCGGCGCGGGCGTCCGGCAGCCGCGCCGCGGCCCGGCCACGCGACCGGCGCGGGCCGGGACCCCGGCAGGCTTGATTATGCAGGCCAAGCCGCTAACCTCGGGTTCGGTCTTCACAGTGAACATCGGGGGTTTCCATGCCGGATGGCCGCATCGCGCCGTCGCGCCGCAGCGTCGTCGCGACCGAATTTACGAACAGTGTCCTCGATCCCGCCGCGCCCATGCTGGGGCCGGTCGAGAATGGCGGCACCATCATCGCGAACACCGCGCCCGGCTGTTGGGGTCCGATGATCACGCCCCGCCTGCGCGGCGGCCACGAGGTCACCACGCCCGTCCGGGTCAGCGGCGCCGAAGTGGGCGACGGGATCGCCATCCGCATCCGCGACATCACCGTGACCTCGGCCGCAACCGCGTCGGGGCACGACAGCTCTCCCGAAGGGTTCTGCCTGGGCGATCCCTATGTCGCCGCGCGCTGCCCGGTCTGCGACACGGTCTGGCCGGAAACCCATGTCGAGGGGATCGGCCAGGATGCGGTGAGGTGCGACGGCTGCGGCAACCCGGTCACCCCGTTCCGCGTCGTTCACGGCTATACCGTCGCCTTTGACGACACTCGCGGCGTGGGCCTGACCCTTCCCGCGGCGGCGGCCGAAGCGATCGCGCGGGACGCCGACCGCTTCGCGGCCCTGCCGGACGGCAGTCGCCAGCATTCGATCCTGACCTATGCGCCGTCCGACATGCCGGGCACCCTTGTGCGGATGCGGCCGTTTCTGGGCCAGCTTGGAACCTGCCCCTCGACGGCGATGCCCGACAGCCACAACGCCGGCGATTTCGGCGCCTTTCTGGTCGGGGCGCCCCACGACTATGCCATCACCGCCGAGGAACTGGCGCGGCACAAGACCGACGGGCACATGGACATCGACGCGGTGCGCGCGGGCGCGATCCTCGTGTGCCCTGTCAAGGTGCCGGGCGCGGGCGTCTATATGGGCGACATGCACGCGGGCCAGGGCGACGGAGAAATCGCCGGGCACACGATGGACGTGGCCGGCAGCGTCACCCTTCAGGTCGAGGTGGTGAAGAACTATCCCATCGACGGTCCCGTCCTGTTCCCGCTCGAGGAGGATCTGCCGCCCCTGGCGCGTCCCTTTTCGGCGGCCGAGGTCGCCAAGGGGCTGCGCCTTGCCGCCAGGTGGGGCGTGGACGAGATCGAGCCGCTTGCCCCGATCAGCGTCATCGGCACCGCCGCGAACCTGAACGCCGCCATCGAGAACGGGCTGGAGCGCGCCTCGGTCCTGCTGGGCATGACCGTTCCCGAGGTGCGCAACCGCGCCACGATCAACGGCGCGATCGAGATCGGCCGGGCGCCCGGCGTGATCCAGGTGACGTTTCTGGCGCCGCTGGCAAGGCTGGACGAGGTGGGCCTGGGCCATTACGCGCGCGAGCAATACGGACTGTGACGGGGGCTGCGGCCCCGGGCCGCGACCCCGGACCGCGACCCCGGGCCGCGACGGGCGGCGGGGCCGGTTCGTCCCGTCGGCCTTGGCGCAAGGGCTGCGGATCAGCCACGGGTGCCGATCTCGTGGCCGGGGCGGCAGGCGATGCGGACGGTCGTGATGAGGTGGTCGTCGTTCCAGGTGGTGCGTTGCAGCACCAGCAGGGCCTGCCCTGGCCGGGTTTGCAGCATCCGGGCGTCGCGGGCGTCGGCGTTGGCGGCCGAAAAGGTGACCTCGGCTTGCCGGTACGGAGCGTTTCGGACCAGCCATTCGTTGGCGTTCACATGGCGGAAGTCCACGGCGCCCATTCCCGCGACCGCCTCGGGGTTGATCCAGCGGTCCTCGTACTGGAAGGGGATGCCGTCGCCGTAATGGACCGCGCGCAGATGGATCATCGGCGTCCCGGCGGGCAGGGACAGCCGCAGGGCCAGGCCGTCGGGCAGGGGGCCGCGGCGATGGGCGGCGACGCGGTGGCTGTAGGCCATGCCCGCGCTTTCGATCTGTTCGCGCACGATGGGGATCGACAGCGTCGCCTTTCGGACCGGGTCGATCGCGACGCGGGTTCCGGCGCGGCGGCGGCGGTCCAGCAGCCCTTCGTCGGCCAGCACCTGCAAGGCCTTGTTCACGGTGGCCCGGGCCGCGCCGAACTCGACGGCAAGATCCGCCTCGTCCGGGATGCGGTCGCCTTGGCGCCATTCGCGGTCAAGGATCCGGCGGCGGACCTCGGACAGGATCATCTGCGCCTTGGGCAGGGTCTGGCCGGGGGTCTTGGAGGCGTTCCTGGCGGTCACATCCGGTCCTGCAAGCTGGTGATGCAGGCCAGATAATCCGCGATGATCCGGTCGCGGTCCAGATGGCGTCCGTCGCGGACGACGTGGCGCCCGGCGGCCCAGACATCGCGCACCAGCCCGTCGCCCCCCGCGAAGACCAGGCTGTCCAGCATCTGGTCGCCCCGCCGCCCCGCCAGCACCGGAGCGTTCAGCGGCAGCGCGCAGAGATCGGCCCAAAGCCCTTCGCGAATCGCGCCGCCGTCGCGCCCGGCGGCCGCCGCGCCGCCCTCGAGCCCGGCATCGTAGAGCACCCGCCCCGTCGAGCGCGGCGGCTCGGCCAGGATGGCGCGGGCGGTGTCGCGCAGACGCTGGCTGTATTCCAGTCCGCGCAGCTCCTCGACCAGCGAGATGCGGATGTTGCTGTCCGATCCGAAGCCCAGCCGTCCCCCCGCCCGGCGCCAGTCGGCGCCGTTGAAGATGCCGTCGCCCAGGCTGGCCTCGGTGACCGGACAAAGGCCCGCGACCGCGCCGGTGGCGGCAAGGCGGCGGGTTTCGTCGGCGGTCATGTGGGTCAGGTGGATCAGCGTCCAGCGGCGGTCGGGGGCGCAGTTCTCCAGCACCCATTCGACCGGGCGCAGGCCGCGCGCGGCCAGAACCTCCTCTACTTCGGGGATCTGCTCGGCCAGGTGCATGTGCAGGGGCCGGCCGGGGCGCAGGGCGCAGCAAAGCCGCAGGGCGTCGGGACCGACGGCGCGCAGCGAATGGGGGGCGACGCCGATCCCGGCATCCGGGGGCAGGTGGCGCAGCGCGTCCTCGGCCGCGTCCAGAAGCCGGACGAACATGTCGGGATCGGTGCCGAAGCGCGCCTGCCCGGGGCCGAGCGCACGGCCGTCGCAGCCGCCGAACTGGTAATGGACCGGCAGAAGCGTCAGCCCGATCCCGGTGCGCGCGGCGGCGGCGGCGATGCGTTCGGACATCTCGGCAAGGTTGGCAAAGGGCGCGCCGCCCGGCCGGTGGTGCAGGTAATGGAATTCGACATTGGCGGCAAAGCCCGCCTCCAGCATCTCCATCTGCACAAGGGCGGCGATGGTTTCCACGTCGTCGGGCGTCAGGTGGTCCAGAAAGCGGAACATGATCTGCCGCCAGGTCCAGAAGGAATCGCGCGGATGGGGGCCGCGCGCCTCGGACAGGCCCGCCATGGCCCGCTGAAAGGCATGGGAATGCAGGTTCGCCATGGCGGGCAGCAGCAGGTCCACCCGCCGGCCTTCCGGTTCCGCGCCGGCGCGGACCCCGGCGATCCGGCCTTCGGGGCCGACCTGCACCCGGACATGATCGGCCCATCCCTCGGGCAGCAAGGCCCGTTCCGCCCAAAGCACCGTCATCGCCTTACCCCCGCCGCATCATTTCGTTTGACGCAAAATACGTTTAGACATAGACAGAATATATGTTTAAACATAGAGCCACGGCAAGTCCAAACGGAGGTGGCCATCCATGCAGGTCTTCAACAATGCCAGGATCGCGTGCCCCGGCGCGGAAACCGGGCCGACGCCGCCGTCCGAGCCCATGGCTATCGCAACCGAGGACGCGCGAATCGCCTGGATCGGCAAGGTTTCGGACCTGCCCGGCCGGTTTGCCTCGGCGCCCCGCAGCGATCTTGGCGGGCGGCTGGTCACCCCCGGCCTGATCGACTGCCACACCCATGTCGTCTTTGGCGGCGATCGCGCGCGTGAGTTCGAGATGCGGCTTGAAGGCGCCAGCTACGAGGACATCGCCCGCGCCGGCGGCGGGATCCTGTCCAGCGTCCGCGACACCCGCGCCGCCTCCGAGGAGGCGCTGCTGGACCAGGCGCTGCCCCGCGTCGATGCCCTGCTGGCCGAGGGCGTCACCACCCTCGAGATCAAGTCGGGCTACGGCCTGGAGGTCGAAACCGAACTGAAGATGCTGCGGGTCGCCCGCCGGATCGCCCGGGTCCGGCCCGTGTCGGTGCGCACGACCTGGCTGGCGGCCCACGCCCTGCCGCCCGAATACGCCGCCGACCGCGCCGCCTATCTGCGCGAGGTGGTGATCGCCGGAATGGACCGCGCCCATGCCGAGGGGCTGGTCGATGCCGTTGACGGCTTTTGCGAAGGCATCGCATTCTCGCCCGAGGAGATGGACCTGGTCTTCGGCCATGCCGCAGGCCTGGGCCTGCCGGTCAAGCTGCACGCGGAACAGCTGTCCGACGGGGGCGGAGCGGTTCTGGCGGCGCGGCACGGCGCGATCTCGGCCGATCACCTGGAATATCTCGGCGACAACGGCGTCGCGGCGATGGCCGCGTCCGGCACCGTGGCGGTGCTGCTGCCCGGCGCCTTCTACACGCTGCGCGAAACGAAGCTGCCGCCGGTCGCGGCGCTGCGCCGGGCGGGCGTGCCCATCGCGCTTGCGACGGACTGCAACCCCGGCACCTCGCCCCTGACCTCGCTGCTGCTGGCGATGAACATGGGCGCGACGCTGTTCCGCATTACGCCGTCGGAATGCCTGGCGGGCGTGACCGTCAATGCGGCCCGCGCGCTTGGCCTGGACGACCGGGGCGCGATCCGGCCCGGCCTGCGCGCCGATCTGGCGGTCTGGGACATCGCCCGACCGGCGGAACTGTCCTATCGCATCGGCTTCAATCCCCTTCACGCCCGCATTGTCGGAGGCGAACTTGTCTGACCTGATCCTTGCACCCGGCGCGGCAACGCTTGCGCAACTGGAAACCGTCTGGCGGAACGGCCATGCGGTCCGCCTGGACCCCTCGGCCCGCCCGGCGATCGACGCGGCCGCCGCGCGCATCGCCGCGGCCGCGAACGGCGCGGCGGCCGTTTACGGCGTCAACACCGGCTTCGGCAAGCTGGCCTCGGTCAAGATCGCGGCCGAGGACACGGCGGCCTTGCAGCGCAACCTGATCCTGTCCCATTGCTGCGGCGTGGGCGAGCCGCTGGACATTCCCGCCACCCGCCTGATGATGGCGCTGAAGCTGCTGAGCCTGGGCCGCGGCGCGTCCGGCGTCCGGTGGGAGGTCGTGGCCCTGATCGAAGGGATGCTGGCCCGCGGCGTCACCCCGGTCGTGCCCGCGCAGGGATCGGTCGGAGCGTCCGGCGACCTGGCGCCGCTGGCGCACATGACGGCCGCCATGATCGGCCATGGCGAGGCCTGGTTCGACGGCCGCCGCCTGCCGGGGTCCGAGGCGCTGTCGCGCGCGGGGCTTGCGCCGGTGGTGCTGGGCCCGAAGGAAGGGCTGGCGCTGATCAACGGCACGCAGTTTTCCACCGCGCTGGCGCTGATCGGCCTTTTCCAGGGCTGGCGCAACGCGCTTGCCTGCATGGTGACGGCGGCGCTGTCCACCGACGCGATCATGGGATCGACCGCGCCGCTGCAACCGGAAATCCACGACCTGCGCGGCCATCCCGGCCAGATCGAGGTCGCCCGCGAGATGCGCGCCCTGATGAAGGGGTCCGAAATCCGCGAAAGCCACCGCGAAGGCGACAGCCGGGTGCAGGATCCCTATTGCATCCGCTGCCAGCCGCAGGTGGCGGGCGCGGCGGTGGACGTGCTGCGCTTCGCCGCCCGCACCCTCCAGATCGAGGCCAACGCCGTGACCGACAATCCCCTGGTCCTGGGCGAGGGGCGGATCGTGTCGGGCGGCAACTTCCATGCCGAACCCGTCGCCTTCGCCGCCGACCAGATCGCCCTGGCCCTGGCCGAGATCGGCGCCATCGCGCAGCGCCGCGTGGCGCTGATGGTGGATCCCACGCTCAGCCACGATCTGCCGCCCTTCCTGACCCCCGCGCCGGGCCTCAATTCGGGCCTGATGATCGCCGAGGTCACCACTGCCGCCCTGATGAGCGAGAACAAGCACCTGGCCAACCCCTGCTCGACCGATTCCACGCCCACCTCGGCCAACCAGGAGGATCACGTGTCCATGGCGGCCCACGGCGCGCGGCGGCTGGTGCCGATGAACGCGAACCTGTCGGTGATCCTGGGCGTCGAGGCGATCTGCGCCGCCCAGGGCATCGACTTCCGCGCGCCTTTGCGGACCTCGGTCCGGCTGGGCGCGGTGATGGAGGCCCTGCGCGCCAGGGTTCCGGCCATCGCCGAGGACCGCTATCTGGCGCCCGACCTGGAGGCCGCCGCCGCGATGGTGCGAGACGGCACACTGATCGGGGCCGCGGGCGTCGACGGGGTGGCGTTGTGATCCCCGATCCCGTCGCTGTCGAGCGGGGAAACGGTCCGGTCATCCTGGGTCTGCCCCATGTCGGCACATGGCTGCCCGACGATGTCGCGGCGCGCTTGAACGACTGGGGCCGGTTGCTGGCCGATACCGACTGGCATGTCGACCATCTTTACGACGGTCTTCTGCCGGGCGCGACAACCGTCCGGGCGACCTTTCACCGCTACGCGATCGACGCCAATCGCGGGCCGGACAACGAAAGCCTGTATCCCGGCCAGAACACCACGGGCCTTGTGCCGCTGACCGATTTCGACGGCCGGCCGATCTGGGACCGGGAGCCCTCGGCAGAAGACGTGGCCGACCGCACCGCCCGTTTCCACGCCCCCTATCACGCCGCCCTGTCGGCCGAGATCGCGCGCGTGCGCGCCCGGCACGGGGTGGCGATCCTGTACGACTGCCACTCGATCCGGTCGCGGATCCCGTTCCTGTTCGACGGCACGCTGCCCGATTTCAACATCGGTACCGCCGGAGGCACGACCTGCGATCCCCGCGTCCAGGCGGCTGCCGAGGCGATCTGCCGTGCCTCCGGGCGGACCATGGCGGTGAACGGCCGCTTCAAGGGCGGCTGGACCACCCGTCATTACGGGCGCCCCGCCGCCAATGTCCACGCGATCCAGATGGAACTGGCCCAGTCCACGCATCTGGCGACCGAAGCGCCGCCCTTCGCCTTTGACGAGGCCAAGGCCGGCCGGCTGAGGCCGGTTCTGGCCGGCATCCTGCGCACCCTGGCCGATCTGGCCCCCGATCTGAAAGGCTGACCATGACCGATCCCCGCCACAACATCCGCGACGTGTTTCCGGCCACCGGCACCGACCTGACCGCGAAAAGCTGGATGACCGAGGCGCCGCTGCGGATGCTGATGAACAACCTCCATCCCGACGTGGCCGAGAACCCGCACGAGCTGGTGGTTTACGGCGGCATCGGCCGCGCCGCCCGCACCTGGGCCGACTTCGACCGGATCGTCGCCAGCCTGCGCGAGCTGGACGAGGACCAGACCCTGCTGGTCCAGTCGGGCAAGCCGGTCGGCGTCTTTCGCACCCACAAGGACGCCCCGCGGGTGCTGATCGCCAATTCGAACCTGGTGCCGCATTGGGCGACCTGGGACCATTTCAACGAACTGGATCGCAAGGGCCTGGCGATGTACGGCCAGATGACCGCCGGATCCTGGATCTATATCGGCACCCAGGGCATCGTCCAGGGCACCTACGAGACCTTCGCCGAGGCTGGCCGCCAGCATTACGGCGGCGACCTGAAGGGCAGGTGGATCCTGACCGCGGGCCTGGGCGGGATGGGCGGCGCGCAGCCGCTGGCCGCGGTGATGGCCGGGGCCTGCTGCCTGGCCGTCGAATGCGACGAAACCCGCGCCGACTTCCGCATCCGCACCCGCTATTGCGACGAAAAGGCCCATACCCTTGACGAGGCCCTGGCGATGATCGACCGCTGGACAAAGGCCGGAGAAGCCAAGTCCGTGGCCCTGATCGGCAACGCCGCCGAGGTCTTTCCCGAACTGGTGCGCCGTATGAAGGCGGGCGGGCCGATGCCGAACGGGCGGCCCGACATCGTCACCGACCAGACAAGCGCCCATGACCCGGTTCACGGCTATCTGCCGCTGGGCTGGTCCGTGGCCGAATGGCGCGCCGGGCAGGACGCCGACCCCAAGGCCGTCGAGCGGGCGGCGCGCGCCAGCATGAAGGCCCATGTCGCGGCGATGGTCGATTTCTGGAACGCGGGCGTGCCGACGCTGGATTACGGCAACAACATCCGCCAGGTCGCCAAGGACGAGGGGCTGGAGAACGCCTTCGCCTTTCCCGGCTTCGTGCCCGCCTATATCCGCCCGCTGTTCTGCCGCGGCATCGGGCCGTTCCGCTGGGCCGCGCTGTCGGGCGACCCCGAGGACATCTACAAGACCGACCGGCGCATGAAGGAGCTGTTCCCCGACAACGCCCATCTGCACAACTGGCTGGACATGGCGCGCGAACGCATCGCCTTTCAGGGCCTGCCCGCCCGGATCATGTGGATCGGCCTGGGCGACCGGCACCGCGCCGGCCTTGCCATCAACGAGATGGTGCGCAACGGCGAACTGAAGGCTCCGGTCGTGATCGGCCGCGACCACCTGGACAGCGGCTCGGTCGCCAGCCCCAACCGCGAAACCGAGGCCATGAAGGACGGATCGGACGCCGTTAGCGACTGGCCGCTGCTGAACGCGCTGCTGAACACGGCATCGGGCGCGACCTGGGTGTCGATCCACCACGGCGGCGGCGTCGGCATGGGCTTTTCGCAGCATTCCGGCATGGTGATCTGCTGCGACGGCAGCAAGGACGCCGACCGCCGCCTGGAACGCGTGCTGTGGAACGACCCGGCCACCGGCGTGATGCGCCATGCCGACGCGGGCTATGACATCGCCCTTGATTGCGCGCGCGGTCATGGGCTGAACCTTCCCGCGATCCTCTGATAACAGAGGCGCCGCAGCACCGTCATGCGGCGCCCGCCACCCAACCGACAAGGAGTCACATCATGACCTTCACCATGTCCATCCGCGCCGCGCTTCTGGGCCTTGCCGCCCTGGGCTTCGGCACCGCCGCGGCGGCCGACCAGCTTGCCGACATCAAGGCGGCCGGCAAGATCGTCACCGCCACCGACATGCATTATGCCCCCTTCGACATGCTCAACAACGGCACCTACGAGGGCGTGACAAAGGATCTGTTCGACGAGGTCGCCAAGGAACTGGGAGTCGAGCCCGTTTACCAGGACATCCCCTGGACGGCCGAGCTGCCGGGCCTCGAGGTCGGCAAGTTCGACATCGTGATCGCCCCGGTCACCATCACCCCCGAGCGGCTGGAACGCTATACCTTCACCCTGCCCATCGCCGACGCCACCGTTTCGCTGGTCAAGGCCGCGAACAACGCCGACATGACCAAGCCCGAGGACATCGCCGGCAAGACCGTCGGCGTCCAGCAGGGCACCGCGCAGTTCAAGCAGCTTGAAGCCTTCGGCCAGACCCTGGGCGGCATCACCGTCAAGGAATACGGCACCACCGACGAGGCCTATGCCGATCTTGCGACCGGACGGCTGGACGCGGTGGCGGGATCGCTGCCCAACCTGACCTATCTGGTCAAGTCGCGCCCCGAGACCTTCGCCCTGTTCGAGCCCGCCCAGTTCGGCGAGCCGAAGTACTTCGCCTGGGTGCTGCGCAAGGAAGAAGCCAGCCAGACGCTTGCCCAGGCCATCAACGACGCGCTGCGGAAGATGGCCGACGACGGCCGCCTCAAGGCGATCCACGAGAAATGGCTGGGCACCTATGCGGAACTGCCGCGCGACGTGCCGACCAACTGATCCGGCCCGCGCCGGGCGGCACGACCCGCCCGGCGCGACCGGACCGACCTGCCCGCGACCCGCCAGACAGAGGTGCGCATGTTTTCGATCCCGGTCTTTCTGGAAAGCCTCGTGCCGCTGTTCTGGGCCGCCCGCTACACGCTGCTGATCTCGGTCGGGGGGATCGCCCTCGGGCTGGTGATCGGCACGCTGGTCTGCGCGGCGCGCTTGTCGCGGTCGCGCGCCCTGCGCGGCTTCGGCGCGGTCTGGGTCAGCTTCCTGCGGGGCGTTCCGCTGCTGGTGCAGCTTCTGGTGTTCTATTATTCGCTGCCGCTGATCGGGGTGAACGTGCCGGCCATGGCGGCGGCCGTCTTCACCGTGGGGGTCTGCGCCAGCGCCTATATCTCGGAAATCTGGCGGGGCGCGATCAACGCCCTGCCGCGCGGCCAGGCCGAGGCCGCCGTGGCCATCGGCATGACCCCCGCCGATGTCTGGCGCCGGGTGATCCTGCCGCAGGCGGTCACCATGTCGCTGCCCGCGCTGATCAACGAACTGATCCTGCTGGTAAAGGCGTCCTCTCTGGTGTCGGTGGTGGGCATCCTGGAAATCACCCGCGCCAGCCAGGCCCAGGCCGCCACCACCTTCCGCCCGCTGGAGGTTTACCTTGCGGCGGCCTGCATTTACCTGGCCATCAACCTTTGCCTGGCGGTTCTGGGGCGCTGGCTTGAACACAGGACGGCCGTGTGATGGACCTGCTGCAACAATACGGCCCCGCCCTGCTGCGCGGCTTCGGCCTTACGGTGCTTTGCTGGCTTCTCGGCACGGTCTTCGGCATGGCCCTGGGCCTGCTGATCGCGCTGCTGCGCCATTACGGCCCCCGCTGGCTGGGCTGGATCCTTCAGGTCTATATCGAGGTGATCCGCGGCACGCCCTTTCTGGTGCAGCTGTTCGTGCTGTATTACGGCGGCCCGCTGATCGGTCTGCGGCTGGACGCGCTGCCCGCCGGGCTTCTGGGACTGACCATCTACGGCAGCCCCTATTTCGCCGAGATCTTCCGCGCGGGCTTTCGCGCCGTGCCCGCCGGGCAACTGGAGGCCGCGCGCGTCATCGGCATGGCCGAGCCGACCATCGTCCGCCGCATCCTGCTGCCCTTGTCGATGGTGTCGGCCCTGCCGGCGCTGATCAACTTCTCGATCATCCTGACCAAGGAAACGGTGATCCTTTCCATCATCACCGTGCCCGAGCTGATGTATCAGGTCAGCCGCATGTCGGCGGAAACATTCCGCTACGTCGAGGCGAACCTGGTGCTGGCCCTGTTCTTCTGGGCCCTGGTCGAGACCATCTCCCGCCTGGGCCGCCGGTTCGAGGCGCGGGTCACGAAACACCTCATCGAAAGGACATGACGATGCGGGCCTCTGCCGTCGAGATCCGGAAGGTCAACAAGTTCTACGGCCCCTTTCACGCCCTGAAGGACGTGGACCTGTCGGTCCCGGCGGGCAAGGTCACCTGCCTGATCGGCCCGTCGGGGTCGGGCAAGTCCACGCTGCTGCGCTGCATGAACTTCCTGGAAGAATACGATTCGGGCGAGATCCGCATCGACGGCCGTCTGATCGGCTACGAGGCGCCGGGCCGCAAGATGGCCGGCCGCGCGTTGCGCGAGATGCGCCGGTCGATCGGCATGGTGTTCCAGCAGTTCAACCTGTGGCCGCACATGACCGCGCGCGAGAACGTGGCCGAGGGGCTGGTCCGCGTGCGCGGCATGGCCAAGCCCGAGGCCGCCGCGCGCGCCGCCGACGCCCTGGCCAAGGTGGGCCTGGCCGACAAGATGGACAGCCACCCCGCGCGCCTGTCGGGCGGCCAGCAGCAGCGCGTGGCCATCGCCCGCGCCATCGCGATGGAGCCGCGCCTGATGCTGTTCGACGAACCGACCTCGGCCCTCGATCCCGAACTGGTGGGCGAGGTGCTGACGGTGATGAAGACGCTGGCGACCGAGGGCATGACCATGGTGGTGGTCACGCACGAGATGGGCTTTGCCGCCCATGTCGCCGACCGCGTGGCCTTCATGGAGCGGGGCGAGCTGGTGGCCGCCGACACGCCCGACGCGATCCTCCACCAGCCGCGGGATCCGCGCATCCAGTCCTTTCTGCGCACCTATCACGAGCGCAACAGCTTCTGACGGACGGCCCGGCCCCGCAAACGGGGGCCGGGGCCGCTGGGGTCAGGCCAAAAGGCCGCGCGCGATGATGGTGCGCTGGATTTCGGAACTGCCTTCGTAGATGCGGAAGATCCGCAGGTCGCGCAGATAGCGTTCCAGCGGAAAGTCGCGGCAATAGCCGTAGCCGCCGTGGATCTGCAAGGCGCGGTCGGCGATGCGCCAGGCGGCCTCGGAGGCGAAAAGCTTGGCATGGGCGCTTTCGGTGGAATAGCGCGCGCCGGTGCCGCGCAGCCTTGCCGCCGCCAGTCCCAGGGCGCGGGCGGCGGCCAGGTCGTTGGCACTGTCGGCCAGCATCCATTGCAGACCCTGGAAATCGGCGATGGGGTGGCCGCCCACCTGCCGTTCCTTTGAATAGGCGACGGCGGCGTCAAGCGCCGCGGCGGCGATGCCGGTGGCCTGGGCCGCCACCTCGATCCGGCCGTTGTCCAGCACCTTCATGGCGGTGCGGAAGCCGGTGCCCTCGGGTCCGATGCGGTTTTCTTCCGGGACGAAACAGTCGTCGAAGGCCACGCCGAAGACATGGCCGCCGCGCAGGCCCATGGTGCGTTCGGCAGGCGCGATGGTGATCCCCTCGGTTTTCCCGGGTTCGACCACAAAGGCGGACACGCCCCGCGCCCCCGCCTGCGGGTCCGTCTTGGCGTAGACGACCATGAATTCGGCCGCCCCCGCGTTGGAGATGAAGCATTTCGACCCGCGCAGCCGGTATCCCGCGCCGTCGCGCCGGGCGGCCGTGCGCATGTCGGCGGGGTTCGATCCCGCCTGCGGCTCGGTCAGGGCGAAGGCGCCAAGCCTGCCCGCCGCGGCCCCCGGCAGGATCCGCGCCCGCAACGCGGCGCAGGCCCCCAGATGCAGCGAATCCGTGGCCAGGAAATGCGCCGTCAGCATCGAGGCGGTCGATCCGCAGGCCCCGGCGATCAGTTCCACCGCCCGGTAAAGCGCCGGGCCGGACAGGCCGAGGCCGCCGTCCTCCTCGGGCAGGTTCAGGCCCATCAGGCCCAGATCCGCCATGGCGGGCAGGTGGCAGGTGGCGAAGGTCGCCGTTTCGTCCAGTTCGGCGGCGCGGGGCGCCAGCGCCTCGTGGGCGAAACGCCCGATCTGATCCAGCAGGGCGGCTTCGTCGTCGGTCCAGTCGGTCATGTTCACTTTCCCAGTTCGGCGCGGATCTCGGCGCCATGTTCATCCAGACCCGGCGCCGCCCGCTGCAGCCCGCGCGGGCTGCCGGAAAAATGCACCGGCTGTTCCGGCAGGCTGACCGATCCCAGCACAGGATGCGCCACCGGGGACACGAGCCCCCGCGCCCGCGCCTGGTCCGACAGCCAGGCGTCGCGCGCCGAGGCCAGTTCGGACGCGGGCACCCCCGCCGCCGACAGCGCGGCGACCGCCTGCGCCGCCGTCACGCCGCCGGCCCAGGCCGCGATGGCTTTCGCCAGCACCGGCTCGTGCGCGCGCCGGCTTTCGTCGCTGGCCATGCGCGGATCGTCGCGCAGCGCGGGCTCGCCGATCACCTCGCAAAAGGCCCCGAACAGCTTGTCGTTCAGCACCGCCACCGCGAAATGGCCCTGCGCCGCCGGATAAACGCCGAAAGGCGCGGACAGCGCATGGCGGTTGCCGGTGCGCGCCGGATCCCCGTCGCAGACCAGCACCCGCGCGCCCGCCGAAGGCATCATCGACAGCAGCGCGTCGAACAGCGCCAGATCGACCACCCGGCCCCGCCCGGTGCGGCTGCGGTCGAACAGCGCCACCATGATTCCCCAGGCCGCGAACAGCCCGCCCGCGACGTCCGCCATCGCCTCGCCCACCATGGTCGGGGCCGCGGCGGGCTCGCCGGTCAGATCCATCAGTCCCGACATGGCCTGCACGATGACGTCATAGGCCGGACGGGCCGCATGGGGGCCGCTTTGCCCGAAGCCCGACACCGAGGCATAGACCAGCCCGGGATTGGCCGCCTGAAGGCCCGCCGCGTCCAGGCCCAGGCGAGCCATCACGCCGGGACGGAAGTTCTCGACCAGAACGTCGGCGCGGCGGGCCAGCCCCTGGGCCACCGCCAGGTCTCCGGGGTCGCGCAGGTCCAGCACGACCGACCGCTTGCCGCGGTTGGCGGTCTGGAACAGCGCGCTTTCGCCGTCGCGGAAGGGCCCGATGCGGCGGTATTCGTCGCCGTCCGGCGCTTCGATCTTGACAACGTCGGCGCCCAGGTCGGCCATCAGCGCCGTGGCATAGGGCCCCGCCAGAACCCGCGTGAAATCCAGAACCCTGATGCCGGTCAGCGGCTTTCGGTCGTCGGTCATGATGTCCTCGTCGATGTGCGGGGACAGGATGACGCATTTTGGGGTATAGGAAGAAATAATCGTTTCGCATATGGGCAATCAATGAATCCGATACCCTTGGGGCTTCGCCAGATCACCTATCTGCTGGCCGTCGCGGAAGCGGGCTCGACGGCCGCCGCCGCGCGGGCGGTGAACGTGTCTCAGCCGTCGGTGTCGCAGGCCGTGGCCCAGGTCGAGGCGCATTTCGGCCAGCCGCTGTTCCTGCGGCTGCCGGGGCAGGGGATGCGGCCGACCCCCTTCGGGCGGCAGAAGCTGGCCGCGTTCGAATCGCTGCTGGCCCAGGCCCGCGCGATCCTCGCCCCGGCCGCCGGACCCGGGGGCGAGATGATCCTGGGGGTTTATCCGACGCTGGGGCCGCGCCACGCGCCCCGCCTTGTGCGCGGCTTCACCGCCCTGTTCCCCGCCGCGCGCATCACCCTGGTCGAGGGCGATCTGGCCGAACTGGCTCGCGGCCTGCGCGGCGGGCGCATCGACCTTGCCTTGGTTTATGACGCGGGACTGCCCGCGGATCTGGCGCTGACGCCATTGCAGGCGGTGCCGCCGCATGTGCTTGTGCCGCCCCGGCACCGCCTGGCGGGCGCCCCGTCGGCATCCCTGCGGGATCTGGCGGAGGATCCGGTGATCCTGATCAACCTGCCCCACAGCCGGGGATATTTCCTGTCGTTGTTCCAGATCTGCGGGGTGGCGCCCCGCATCGCCGCCGAGACCGGCTCGATCGAGATGCTGCGGGCCATGGTCGCCAACGGCATGGGCATCGGGCTTTTGGCGACGGATCTGCCGCACGACCTGGCCTATGACGGTGGGCGGGTGGCGCGCCTGGCCTTGTCCGACCCGCTGCCCCCAAGCCGCGTCGCCCTGGCCCGGGCCGCCGCCCTGCCGCCGACCGAAACGGCCACGGCCTTTCTGGAATTCGCGGCGCGCGCCATGGCCGGACCATAGGGATCGCCGGCCCGCCCGCCGGAACGGGCGGGGGCGGGGACGGTCACAGCAGACCCGGTTCTCCGTCCGCCGCGGGGCGGATCGCGCAGCCGAAGCCTTCCAGGCACTGGCGCGCGGCAGCTTGGAAGTCCGCGCCGTTGCGGTGCAGCCAGTCGCGGAACAGCCGCACGATGCGGCGGTTCAGGTGCCGCGACGGGCACACGATCCAATAGGCGGGAAACTCGACGGCCGGAAAGGCCGGGGACAGCGGCACCAGCGTTCCGTTCTGTATCTCGTCGCAGGCCAGGGTGACGGAATCCAGCACCACGCCCGCCCCGTCGCGGGCAAGCTGGATCGCCATCGACGAGCGGTCGAAGCGCAGCGGCGCCTGCTCGACCGGCATGTCGACGCCATGCACGGCCAGCCACAGGTTCCACTGGTAAAGCGCCTTGACCGAATGGATCAGCCGGGCCGACGCAAGCTGCCGGACCGGATCGTCGGCCAGGACGCTCAGGCGGTCGCGATAGGCCGGGCTGCACAGCGGGACCACGTAATCGTTGATGATGCATTCCGCGTGCAGCCCCGGCCAACGGCCCGAGCCATACCGCAGATCCAGATCCATCGTCTCGGTCTCGAAATCCGAAAAGTCGGGCGAGGCGTCGATGCGCACACCCCATTCTGGGTTGAGGTCCAGGAAATCCTTGAGCCGCGGCGTCAGCCAACGCACCGCGAAGCTGGGACTGCACCGCATGGCAAGCTGCTGGCTGTCGTTCTGGCGCAGCACGGCGGACCGCGCGCCCCGGATCATGCGAAAGGCGGCGGTGGTGGTCTGGAACAGCATCTCGCCGTCCAGCGTCAGGGACAGGCGGCGGTCCTGGCGGCGGAACAGCCGGACCCCCCATTGTTCTTCCAGCTGCTTCAGCTGCTGGCTGACGGCGGCGGTGGACACGCCCAGTTCGGCCGCCGCATCGGTGACGCGGCCCGTCCGGGCCACGGCCTCGAAATAGGCCAGCGAGTTCAGGTTGGGGTTCAAGGGCATCGGATCCTCCGACGCCACAGGACCGCGCGGGGGGGCGTCCGTCAAGACGCCCCCATCGACGCTACGCGATGCCGTTCAGCCGCAGGTAGGCGGCGATGACCTGGCTGTCGTCGGCCCCGCCGTTGCCCCGCCCGCTTTCGGCCAGGAACATCTGGTGCGCGGCGGCGGCCAGGGGCAGGGCCATGGCGGCCCCGCGCCCGGCGGCCAGGGCGATGCCCAGGTCCTTCACGAAGATGTCCACCGCGCTTGTCACCGGCGGGTCGTCCTGCAACATGCGCGGGCCGCGGTCCCTCAGCATCCAGCTTGACGCGGCCGAACCCCCGACGATCTCCAGCAGGGTCGCGCCATCGACCCCGGCCTTGCGGCCGAGGGCCAGCGCCTCGCCCGCGGCGGCCAGATGGACCCCGCAGAGAAGCTGGTTGATCGCCTTGACCGTCGCGCCCTGACCCGGCGTTTCGCCCACGTGATACAGCCTGTCGCCCATGGCGCGCAGCACCGGGGCCACGGCGTCGAAGCCGGCCCGGGGCGCGGCCGCCATGATGGTCAGCGTGCCGTTCTGCGCGCCGACCACCCCGCCCGAGACGGGGCAGTCGATCAGCTCGCGGCCCTGGGCGGCCACATCGGCGGCCAGCCGCGTCACCTCGTCGGGCGGGCAGGTCGCCATCAGGCAGATCCGCGCGCCTTGCGGCAGGGCCGCCAGCGCGCCCGCCGCGAACAGCACCGACCGCGCCTGATCGGCATTGACCACCATCAGCACCAAAAGGTCGGCGCCCTCGCAGGCGCCCGCCAGATCGGCGGGGCGGATGCCGCCCTGCGCGGCCAGCCCATCCATGGCGGCGTCGCGCATGTCGAAGCCGCGCACCCGGTGCCCGGCCTTCGCCAGGTTTCCCGCCATGGGCAGGCCCATGGACCCCAGGCCCACAAAGGCGATCGTCTTGGTGTCGGTCATCGGAGCCTCAGTAGAGGGTGAAAGCGGGAACATAGGACATCAGGATCAGCACGGCGAAGGCGACCAGGTAAAAGGGCCACAGCTCCTTCACCACGGCGCCGATGGGCACCCGGGCGATGGCCGCGCCGATGAACAGCGTGGTGCCGATGGGCGGCGTGAACAGGCCGATGGACAGGTTGATGCAGATCATCACGCCCAGCTGGATCGGGTCCATGCCGATGGCCGCGCCGATGGCCACAAAGGTCGGCCCCAGCAGCAGGATCGCGGCGGGCAGGTCCAGGAACATGCCCACGATCAGCATGATGACGTTCATCATCACGATGATCAGCACGGCGGTGCCCAGCGTTTCCTGCGACCATTGCGCGACAAGGGCCGGGATCCGTTCGGTGATCAGCACATGGCCCACCAGGCTGGAGGCGGTGATGACCAGCATCACCACGCCGGTGGTGATCACCGTGCCCACCAGCGCGTCCCTGATCCGCGCCAGCGTCAGGTCGCGATACAGAAGCGCGCTGACCACCAGGGCGTAGAAGACGGCGATGACGCTGACCTCGGTGGGCGTGGCGATGCCCGCGCGCAGCAGCACGATGATGAAGAAGGGCATCGCCAGGGCCGGGGCCGCCGAAACCAGAGACTTGCCGAAGCCCGCCATCTGCGAGCGGTCGGTCAGGCGCGGAAAGCCCCGCAGCCGCCCCGAGAAATAGCAAACCAGCATGAAACCCAGGGCCAGCATCAGCCCCGGCAGGATCGCCGCCGTGAACAGCGCCGCGATGGAGGCGTTCGACACCGTGGAATACAGGATCAGCGGGATCGAGGGAGGGATCAGCCCCGCGATGGTCGAGGACGAGGCCGTGACGGCGGCGGCGAAGCCCGCCGGATAGCCTTCGCGCTTCTGCCAGGGGATCAGCATGGATCCCAGGGCGGACGCCTCGGCCACGGCGGACCCGGACACGCCGCCGAAGATGGTGGAACCCACCACCGTCACCTGTCCCATGCCGCCGTGATAGCGCCCCACCAGGTTGGCGGCGAAGGCCACCAGCTTCTGGCCCAGCGTGCCCGACATCATCAGCGAGCCCGACAGGATGAAGAAGGGGATCGCCAGCAGCGGAAAGCTTTGCGTGGGCTGGAACAGCTTGACCACGGCCAGAACCGTGGGCGTGCCGCCCTGCCACAGGATCGCGGTGCCCGACGCGATGATCAGCGCGTATCCGACCGGCACCGACAGCACCAGCATGATCGCGAAAAGTCCGGTCATGACGACGGTCATGTCATGTGCTCCGTGTCGGTGTGGTCAAGGGCGCCTGGATCGGCGGCATAGGCCACGCGAACCGCGTTCACCAGCGATGCGACGGCGATGCCGCCAAAGCCGAACAGCATCGAGGTATAGGCCCAGGCCTGTCCCAGGCCGGTGATCGGAAAGACCTGCGTCCTGGTGATGGAGATCACCCCCAGCGACAGCCAGGCAAGCGCCGCGAAGACAACCGCGACCAGCAGGTGGATCGCCACCATCAGCAGGCGCAGCTGCGACGGCGTCAGGTGCCCGCGGATGAATTCCGCCGCGATATGCGCGCCGCGATGCGCGCCGATCACGATGCCGCCCATGATCAGCCAGGGAAACAGCACGTTCGGCACCTCGTTCGGCCAGCCAAGGCCCGCGCTGGTGAAATAGCGCACCACGACCTCGGCCATCAGCGCGAGGAAGATGATCACGACCGCCGATGCGGCGATCAGAACGGCGATGCGGTCGAGCATCAGCCCGATCGCATTGGCCGCGCGCAAGACGGCGGGGTCCGCCTTGCCGTTGCCCAGGGGAACGCCCGCCGTCTGCATGTTACCGGCCCGCCGCCTGGGCGGCCGCGACGATCTCGTCCACCAGTTCGGGATACTGGCCGCGCCATTTTTCATAAACGGGCTGCGTCGCCTCGATAAAGGGCGCGGGATCGACCTCGTTGAAGGTGACGCCGGCCTTTTCCATCTCGGCCTTGAGCGTGGCGGTCTGCTCGCGCACCATCTGGCGGTTCAGCGTCCCCGCTTCGGCGGCGGCGTCGCGGATGATCTGCTGGTCCTCGGGCGACAGGGTGTCCATGATCATCTTGGAGGCCAGAAGGGGCGTCGCCTCGTACTTGTGCGCCGTCATCGAGATAAAGGGCTGAACCTCGTGCAGCTTGGACGAATAGATGTTGATCAGCGGGTTTTCCTGGCCGTCCACCACGCCCTGCTGCAAGGCGATATACAGTTCCGAAAAGGCCATCGGCGTGGGCGAGGCGCCAAGCGCGGTGAAGATGTCGATGGTCATGGGATCGGGCGGCGTGCGGATCTTCATGCCGGCCAGATCGGCGGGCGTGGCGATCGGGCCCTTGGAATTCGACACCTCGCGGATGCCGTTGTTCCACCAGGCCAGCACGACCAGGCCCTGCGCCTCGGCGGCGGCCTCGATCTTGTCGCCAACGGGGCCGTCCATCACGGCCTCGGCCTGGTCCAGGTTCTGGAACAGGAAGGGCAGGCCCAGAAGCGCCATTTCTGGCACCACGGCCGAGGTCGAACCCTGCGAGTTGGCGGAAAAGGCGATGGTGCCGAGGCGCATGTTGGTGATCGTCTCGGCGTCGTCGCCGAACTGGGCGGCGCCGCCCACGTCGATGTTCAGCCGGCCGCCTGACTTTTCGTTGACCAGTTCGGCGAACCTTTCGGACGCGACGTCCTTGGGATTGCCCGCCGCCGCGTTGTGCGACAACTGGAAGTTCTGGGCCGCGACCGGTCCAGCGCAAAGCGCGATTGCAGTGGCGGCAAGGAAATGACGAAGTTTCATGTGGCCCCTCCCAGAGCTGTTGCTGTCCGGCAAGAGGAAGGCAGGCCCCGAGGATGTGCAACCGGCCCGGCGTGGCGGCCCGGACGGGCCCGCGACCTTCGGGAAGGGCTGCATGCGATTGGGGGCCAAAGGCGTCCTCCTCGCCCGGCTAGGGAAAACCCTGTCTGATTCCGGCGGCTGCGTCACGTAAGCTGTGCTTAGCAAACGCGCAGGAAATCTTAATTGCAACGGCTGGGCTTTGCCGCTTCCTGTAAGGCGCCGCGGAACCCCACAGGGTCCGCCGCAAGGGAGAGAGGAATCATGCAGCATGAACGCTCGGCAGGCGCGCTGTCGAACACCAGCCTTGCGCGCCGCGCGTGGGACATCCGCCGCAAGGCGGTCCGCATGGGCGAGGTGCAGGGACAAGGCTATGTCGGACAGGCCCTGGGCGTCGCGGACGTTCTGGCGGTGTCCTATTTCCACGCGCTGAACTATCGTCCCGCCGATCCCGAATGGGAGGGCCGCGACCGCTTCCTGCTCTCCATCGGCCATTACGCCATCGCGCTGTATGCCGCGCTGATCGAGGCGGGCATCCTGCCCGAGGCGGAACTGGAAACCTATGGCGCCGACGATAGCCGCCTGCCCATGTCGGGCATGGCCGCCTATACCCCGGGGATGGAGATCACCGGCGGGTCGCTGGGCCAGGGCCTGGGTATCGGCGTCGGCATGGCGATGGGCCTGAAGGCCAAGGGGAACCCCGCCTTCGTCTACAACCTGATGTCGGACGGCGAACTGGGCGAGGGGTCCACCTGGGAAGCCGCCATGGCCGCCGCCCATCACAAGCTGTCGAATCTGATCTGCATCGTCGATTTCAACGACCAGCAGGCCGACGGAAAATCCACGGAAACCCTGTCGGCGGAACCCGTGCATGACAAATGGGCCGCCTTCGGCTGGCACGTGCAGCGCGTGGACGGCAACGACATCGACGCGCTGGTGGCGGCCTTCGACACGGCCCGCAACCTCCAGGACGACCGCCCCCGCGCCATCGTCTGCGACACGGTGATGTGCAAGGGCGTGCCGTTCCTGGAGGCGCGCGAGATCACGCATTTCGTCCGGGTCGAGGCCGACGAATGGCAGAAGGCCCTGTCCGTCCTCGACGAAACCAAGCCGGAGTGACGCGTTATGACCATCCAGCACCGCTATGACCCGCACCGCAAATGGGAACCGCGCCAGCCCGGCACCGGCGGGGGCAAGACCTCGGCCATGATCGCCTCGCTGGCGGCGGAGGGATACGACGCCGTGCCCGCGCCTTTCGGCCATGCCCTGGTCGAGGAGGCGAAGAAGAACGGCCGCATCGTCGGCCTGACAGCGGACCTTGCGAAATATACCGACCTGCACGTCTTCGCGAAGGCCTTTCCCGACCGCTTCTACCAGATGGGCATGGCCGAACAGGTGATGGTGTCCGCCGCCGCCGGCATGGCGCGCGAGGGCTTCATCCCCTTCGCCACCACCTATGCGGTGTTCGCGTCCCGCCGCGCCTATGACTTCATCGCCATGGCCATCGCCGAGGAATACCTGCCCGTCAAGATCGTTTGCGCCCTGCCGGGCCTGACCACCGGATACGGTCCCAGCCACCAGGCGACCGAGGATCTGGCGATCTTCCGCGGCCTGCCCAACCTGACCATCGTGGACCCCTGCGACGCCATCGACGTGGCGCAGGCGGTGCCCGCGATCACCGCCCATCCCGGCCCGGTCTACATGCGCCTTTTGCGCGGCAACGTGCCCTCGGTGATCCACAGGCATTGCCCGGACTACAGGTTCGAACTGGGCAAGGCCAAGCTTCTGCGCGACGGGACGGATGCGCTGATCATCGCGTCCGGCTTCATGACCATGCGCGCGCTGGATGCGGCGGTGGCGATGGAAAAGGACGGCACCTCGGTAGCCGTGCTGCATTGCCCGACGATCAAGCCGCTGGACACCCGGACCATCCTGGCAGAGGCCGGGAAGGGCGGCCGCCTGGTCGTCACCGCCGAAAACCACACCGTTGTCGGCGGGTTGGGCGAGGCGGTGGCCTCCACGCTGCTGACCAATGGTGTGACGCCGCAGTTCCGCATGATCGGCCTGCCGGACCGGTTCCTGGACGCGGGCGCGCTGCCCAGCTTGCACGACCGCTACGGCATCTCGACCGAGGCGATCATCCGCCAGGTCCGCGGCTGGCTTTGAAACACTTGAAGGGAGGAAACCCATGACCACAGCACTTCTGGACGGCAAATACGCCGTCATCACCGGCGCCGCGTCCAAGCGCGGCCTGGGCCTGGCCACCGCGCGGCTGTTCGCGCAGCACGGCGCCACCGTGGCGATCCTGGATCTGGACGAGGCAGCCGCCCGGGAAGCCGCCGCAGAATTGGGCGAAAGCCACGTCGGCCTGGCCTGCGACGTCACCGATCAGGACAGCGTGAAGGCCGCCTTCGACGCGCTGATCGCCAGATGGGGCCGCATCGACATCCTGGTCAACAACGCCGGCATCACGCAGCCCTTGAAGATCATGGACATCGGGCCGAAGAACTACGAGGACGTGCTGGACGTGAACCTGCGCGGCACGCTCTATTGCAGCCAGGCGGTGATCCCGCACATGCGCGGGATGAAGTCCGGCAAGATCGTCAACATGTCGTCGGTCAGCGCGCAGCGCGGCGGCGGCATCTTCGGCGGGCCGCATTATTCGGCCGCCAAAGCGGGCGTGCTGGGCCTGACCAAGGCCATGGCCCGCGAACTGGCACCCGACAACGTGCGCGTGAACGCGATCTGCCCCGGCTTCATCGCCACCGACATCACCGCGGGCAAGCTGACCGACGAGATGCGCGCCACGATCAACGCCGGCATCCCCATGGGCCGCCCCGGCACCGCCGACGAGGTCGCGGGCTGCGCGCTGTTTTTGGCCTCGGACATCTCGTCCTATGTCACCGGCTCCGAGGTGGACGTGAACGGCGGGTCGCTGATCCATTGACCATCCGGGCGCCGGGCCGGACCGGCGCCCCTTACGGGGGGAACAACCATGAAACTCGGCCTTGGCAGCTATGCCTTCCGCTGGTCCATCGGCATCGGGGACAAGCAGCCGCCCAAGCCCATGACGGCGATGGAGGTCCTGGAGATCGCCCACGGCCACGGGCTGTCGGTCGTGCAATACGCCGACAACCTGCCGCTGGACCGCCTGTCCCCCGACGAACACCGGGCGCTGAAGGCGCGGGCGGACAGCTATGGCATGACGCTGGAACTGGGCACGCAGTCCTTCGACGCCGCCGAACTGGCCCGCTACATCCCCATCGGCCAGCGGATCGGATCCGACATCCTGCGCGTGGCGCTGGATGCGGAAGACGCGCTGATCCCCGTGCCCGACCTTGCCGCGCAGCTGCGCGAGCTGCTGCCCGAGGGCAAGGCGGCGGGGCTGCGCTTCGCGATCGAGAACCATTTCAACTATCCCTCGCCGCGGATGGTGCAGCTTCTGGACGCGGTGGCCGACGACGCGCTTGGCGTCTGCCTGGACGTGGCGAACTCGATCTGCGCGGGCGAATGGCCGATGGAAACGGTGCGGATGCTGGCGCCCTATGCCATAAACCTGCACTTCAAGGATTACCGGATCACGCCCGATCCCTATGGCGTGGGCTTCCGCATCCACGGCACGCCTCTGGGCGAGGGCCGCGCCGAGCTGGCCCAGGTGCTGGACGCGCTTGCGGACCGCGACCCGGACATGAGCGTTATCCTGGAACACTGGCTGCCCCATTCCGACGACATGGAAGCCACGCGCGCCCTGGAACACGAATGGCTGGACCGCACGGTCGCCGCGGCGAAAAGACTGGTGGCGGGGCGATAGGCTTTTCCAGTCCGTTTTTGGTGGAGCATTATGGGGGGGACGGTTTGGGCGTTTGCGCTGTGAACCGCGAGCACATCCGACAGATCTTGAGGGGGATCCGCACATGACAAGGGTTTTCGACGCGCCCGACCGGTTTGCCGACACCGCCC